>Ga0209702_10000008_pt1 | contig 347671 bp, 333 predicted proteins | sample FRY01_FD_187210 | JGI IMG/M metagenome (GOLD analysis project Ga0209702, IMG submission 187210) | Freshwater microbial communities from Lake Fryxell liftoff mats and glacier meltwater in Antarctica - FRY-01 (SPAdes) (version 2) | ecosystem: Environmental > Aquatic > Freshwater > Ice > Glacier...
GTGAAGTTCGTCAGCCAGTTGATGCCGCCTTCGGCACCAATGTACAGACCCGGCTGCGGGGCCTGCGCCTGCGCAGCTACCGGCAGCGCTACAATGGCGGCGGCCGCCAGAAGAGCCTTCTTCATGAGTTCTTCCCCTCGTTCTTGAAACTTGCGAACTGAAACTGACTGATCGTCTTGTCGGCGGGAACTAAGTCAGGTCGCCGATGGGTGGGAATATACACACCACCTCTGGTGCGTTGCAACCAGCGGCCGCTCCTGCCGCTCACTCACCCAAAACCTGTGACACGGACGCAACAGTCGGAACTATAGGGCCTTCGAAGTCGTCTTGCCGGATGCGTCTGATAAGAAGGGCCCAGGACTAGATGTAGTAGTTGCTCTGATAGCTCTGCGCCCCACAGGAACTGGCATCCGACAGCCCTGCCCCGCTTCCGGTCTCGCCCCGGCCGAACCGAGCCGGCCCGGTCAGCGGACCTTCCAGGTGGGTTCTGTCGGAGAACTCTTCGGAGGGGCCAGGATGCCGCAAAGGCAAGCCCTGGTTGGGCGCCATCCGGGGCCAGCACCTGGCTCACGATCTCCCCGACGGTGGCCGGTGGCTCGGCGGGATTTATCCCCGACGGAGCCTTCCTGACCTCCACTGTCGGCACGGCACGGACCTGGCCGCCGGGCACGAACCGGAGCGGCAGGTACCACAAGCAATTGTGGGGTGTGCGAGCCGATCTGGAGAGATTGGTTTAAGGTCGCAGCGCAAGTGAGGCTGGCGAACAGCACGGCGATCGCCCGGCCGAACCACCGGCTGCATGACTGAACGGTGCGGGTGCCGTTTCACGATGCAGATGGGCGGCATCGTCCAGCTTTTCATCGCGGCATTTTGGACGGTAAATCGCCATTCACGAATGACGGAGGAAATTGCCATGGGCCAATACAGCAAAGTCGAGACCGACGGCCGCCTGATGATCGTCACCATCAACCGCCCGGAGGTCTACAACGCCTGCCATCCCATGGCCAACCAGGAGCTGGTCGAGGCGTTCGACGAGTTCCAGACCAATCCGGACCTCTGGGTCGCCATCATCACCGGCGCCGGCGACAAGGCCTTCTGCGCCGGCAACGACCTGAAATACCACGCCGAGATCCAGGCCAAGACCGGCAAGCGCCCGGTCCATCCGGCCAAGGGCTTCGGCGGCCTCGCCAACCGCTTCGACCTCGACAAGCCGGTGATTGCCGCCGTGAACGGCATCGCCATGGGCGGCGGCTTCGAGATCGCGCTGGCCTGCGACATCATCATCGCCTCCGAGCAGGCCAAGTTCGCCCTGCCCGAGCCGCGCGTGGGCCTGGCCGCCGGCGCCGGCGGCATGCAGCGCCTCAGCCGCATGATCCCGCTCAAGAGGGCGATGGGCATGATGCTGACCGGCCGCCACGTGCCGGCCAAGGAAGGCTACGAGCTGGGCTTCATCACCGAGGTGGTGCCGCACGCCGAGCTGATGGCCTCGGCCAGGAAGTGGGCCGCCCAGATCCTCGAATGCTCGCCGATGAGCGTGCGTGCGACCAAACAGGTCGTGATGCGCTCGCTCGACGTGCCGTCGCTCGAGATCGGGATGCGCAACCAGCACTACCCGGCGTTCGTCGCCATGGCGCACAGCGAGGACACGGTCGAGGGCCCGAAGGCCTTCGCCGAGAAGCGCAAGCCCAACTGGAAGGGCCGCTAGTCGGATTCAGTCTTTGCGGCCGCCCGGTAGGATGTTCCGGGCGGCCACCGCAGCTATCGGCTGTGAAGCACGAGTTCGACGCGTCTATTCTGGGGGTCGCGCGTCCCCGGTGGCGTTTGCACCAAGAGGTCCTTGTCACCACGCGCAACAATTGAAATTCGAGCGGCCGGAATCCCCATCCCAAGCAGACGCATTTTGGCCGCTACAGCACGTGACATGGACAACGGTACACTGGCTTCAGCTGTGTCGGTGTGGCCCGTGAGGATGACGCGGCCAGTTTCCACCTTGAAGAAAAAGGCCGCGAACTGGTTGATCGTGCGCTCACCTTGCTCGCTGATCTCCGATTCGCCGAATGCGAAGAAAACCATGAAGCTCGGCGGCGAAAAGGCAAGCGCAGACCTACCTGTAACGACGCCGGTGAAGATGGCGGAACAAACAAATCTTCTGCCAGGGTGGAGCATTCTCACCGCCCCTTGAACTTCGCCTTCCGCTTTTCGAGGAAGGCGCTCAGGCCCTCGAAATGGTCCTCGGTCGCGGCGCAGGCGGCGAGGCCCTCGGCCTCGCGGTGCGAGTGTTCGTCCCAGCTGTTGTCGAACGAATTGCGGATCAGCTTCTTGGCGACGCCCAGCGCAAATGTCGGGCCGTCGGCCAGCTTGCGCGCCATCTTCTCGGTCTCCGCGGCCAGCTGATCCTTCGGCACGACCCAGTTCAGGATGTTGTTGGCCTTGGCTTCGTCGGCCGAAAAGCGTTCACCCAGCAGCGCGATCTCCAGCGCCTTCCGCTCGCCCACGACGCGCGGCAGGAAGTAGGTCGCCCCGCCGTCGGCGCTGAGGCCGATATGGCGGTACGCGAGCGTAAAGAATGAATCGTCCGAGGCGATGGCCAGGTCGCAGTTCAGGATCAGCGACAGGCCGAAGCCGGCGGCGGCGCCCTGCACCGAGGCCAGCACCGGCTTGTTCATGCGGCGGATCTGGTAGATCGCCTGGTGCGCCTTCACGACCCGCATCTCGAAGCCCGCGAGATGGGCCTCCTTGTCCTCGGTCAGCGACTTGTGGAAGCCGCGAATGTCGCCGCCCGCCATGAAATGGGTGCCGGCGCCGCGGATCACGACGCAACGCACCGCCGGATCCTTCTCGAATTTGGCACTGTGCTCGATGAGGAGGTCGCGCATCTCCATCGACAGCGCGTTGAGCGACTCCGGCCGGTTGAGCGTCATCCAGCCGATACCGTCTTTGACTTCGGCGAGAACGTGCGGTGCAGACATGGGCAATTTCCTCAGGCGTTTCTTGGACAGCGCTCCAAGGTTAACCCGTCGCGCGGTGCGGCGCGAAAAGAATGATGCCGGCGCCGATCAGGCAGACGAGGGCCCCGGTGATGTCCCAGCGATCGGGCCGCGTGCCCTCGACCGCCCACAGCCACACCAGCGTCGCGGCGATATAGACGCCACCATAGGCGGCATAGGCGCGGCCCGCCGCGTCCGACTCGATGAAAGTGAGCAGCCAGGCGAACATGCCGAGCGCGACGAGACCCGGCGCCAGCCACCAGGCCGAGGCGCCGAGCCGCAACCACGCCCAGAAGGCGAAGCAGCCGGCGATCTCGAGGAACGCCGCTGCCGTGTAGGCGAGGACCGACTTCAGAAGGCGTCGGCCGGCAGCGCCATCAGCGTCGAGGCGCCGGCCTTGATCTGGTGGTTGAGCGACACGGTCTGCGGCAGCACCCGCGCCATGAAGAATCGCGCGGTCGCGAGCTTGGCCCCGTAGAAGTCGTTGTCGTTGCCCGCCGCCAGACCCTTGTGGGCGGCGACGACGATGCGGTTCCACATGAAGGCCATCGCCGTCAGCGCCATCAGGCGAAGCAGGTCGGTCGCGGCACCCCCCGCCTCGTCGGGGTTCTTCATGGCGTTCTGCATCAGGAAGAGTGCGGAGTCCTGCACGCGTCCCAGCGCCTTTTCGAGCGGCTCGACGAACTCCTTCATCTTTTCGTCGCCCTTGTGCGTGGCGACGAACGAGGAGATCTCGCCCAGCAGGCGCTGGGCGGCGCGGCCACCCTTCATCGGCAGCTTGCGGCCGACGAGGTCGAGCGCCTGGATGCCGTTGGTGCCTTCGTAGAGCTGGGTGATGCGCGCGTCGCGCACGAGCTGCTCGACGCCGTTGTCGCGGATGAAGCCGTGGCCGCCCCAGGTCTGCACCGCGAGGTTGGCGCACTCGCTGCCCATGTCGGTGAAGTAGGCCTTGATGATCGGCGTCAGCATCTGGATGAGGTCGTCGGCCGCCTCGCGCTTGTCGGCGTCGGGGTGCGAATGTGCCTCGTCGATCAGCAGACCGACCCACAGCGCCAGCGCCCGGGCAGCCTCGGTGAAGGACTTCTGGATCATCAGCATGCGCCGCACGTCGGGATGGACGATGATGGCGTCGGCCGGTCCGGCGGCGTTCTTCGGACCAGTCAGCGAGCGGCCCTGCAGGCGGTCGCGCGCATAGGCCACGGCGCTCTGGTACGCGGTCTCGGCAATGCCGAGGCCCTGCATGCCGACGCCGAGGCGGGCCGCGTTCATCATCACGAACATCGCGGCCATGCCCTTGTTCGGCTCGCCGACCAGCCAACAGGTGGCGTCGTCGAGGTTCATCACGCAGGTCGCGTTGGCCTTGATGCCCATCTTGTGCTCGACGGCGCCGCAGCGGATGCCGTTGCGCTCGCCCAGGCTGCCATCGGCCTTGGGAATGAACTTCGGCACCAGGAACAGCGAGATGCCCTTGGTACCGCCCGGCGCATCCGGCAGGCGCGCCAGCACGAGATGGAGGATGTTCTCGGTGAGGTCGTGCTCGCCCGCCGAAATGAAGATCTTGGTGCCGGTGACGGCATAGCTGCCGTCGGCCTGCGGCTCGGCGCGGGTGCGGATGAGGCCGAGGTCGGTGCCGCACTGGGGCTCGGTGAGGCACATGGTGCCCGACCAGGTGCCGTCGGTAAGCTTGGGCAGGTACTTCTTCTTGAGTTCATCCGAACCGTGCCGCGACAGCGCCTCATAGGCACCGTGGCTGAGGCCGGGATACATCGCGAAGGCCTGGTTCGAGGCGGTGAACATCTCCTGCAGGGCGAAGCCCACCGTGGCCGGCAGCCCCTGCCCGCCGAACTCGGGATCGCAGGTGATGCCCGTCCAGCCGCCCTCGGCGAACTGCTTGTAGGCTTCCTTGAAGCCCTTGGGCGTGCGCACGACGCCGTTCTCGTAGTGACAGCCTTCCTCGTCGCCGCTGCGGTTCAGCGGGAACAGCACGTTCTCGCAGAGCTTGGCGGCTTCCTCGACGATGGCGTGGATGGTGTCCGGCGTCGCGTCCTCGTAGCCCGGCAGCCTGGCCAGGCTCGACACGTCGAGCACTTCGTTGAGAACGAACTGGATGTCTTTGATCGGGGCCTTGTAGACGGCCATGGCTTCCTCCCTGGTCGAACGTTCTAGTCGCTTTCCGGATCGACACCGCGCTGCTTCAGCTCGGCGCTCACTTGTGTTTCGACGTCCCTGAATTCGCCGATGTGCTGGTCGAGATCGGCGCGACGCCGCTCGAGGTCGGCGATGTGGAGCTGGCTGCGACGCAGCAGCTCGCGCAATTGCTGAACGCCGGTGCGGTCGACCTGGTAGAGGTCGATGAGTTCGCGAATCTCGGCCAACGAGAAGCCCAGCCGCTTGCCGCGCAGGATCCAGCTCAGCCGAGTGCGGTCTCCCGCAGTGTAAAGACGAGTCGTCCCATGCCGGCGCGGCTTGATCAGCCCCTCGTCCTCGTAGAAGCGGATCGTGCGAGGCGTGATCGCGAATTCGCGCGACAGCTCGGCGATGCTGTAGATGCGCTGCGCATCGCGCAGCGCCGGCGCCTGGGCCGAATGAGGGGCGGCGACGGACATGATGCGCATCATTTAGTTGACGTTTACGTAAACGTCAAATCAAGCATACGCAAGGACCGATTACGTAACTCGCGCCTGGAGACCTCCCCGCTACCCTCATCGCGGAGGCGTGCCGCTCCGGGAAGTGGCAGAACTGCGTGCTATTGAAATCGACAAGTCAAGGTGGCATGCGGAGTCGCACTCCTCCTCACAATATTGCGCAGGCAGAAGGAACCAGAATGCCGATCTACCAGCTCAACGACCGCGTGCCGGTGATCCCGGCGTCCTGCTACATCGCGGAGGGCGTCACCATCATCGGGTCGGTGATCCTGGGCGAGCGCGTGAACATCTGGTTCGGCGCCGTGCTGCGCGGCGACAACGAGCCGATCGTGATCGGCGACGACAGCAACATCCAGGAACTGAGTGTCCTGCACACCGATCCCGGCGCGCCGCTGACCATCGGCAGGAACGTGACGGTCGGCCATCAGGTGATGCTGCACGGCTGCACCATCGGCGACGGGTCGCTGATCGGCATCCAGTCGGTCGTGCTCAACCGCTCGGTGATCGGGAAGGATTGCCTGGTCGGCGCCGGCTCGGTCGTGACCGAGGGCAAGAGCTTTCCCGACCGGTCGATGATCCTCGGCGCGCCGGCCAAGGTCGTGCGCGAGCTGAGCGAGGAGAATGCCTCGCGGCTGGCGATGAGCGCGGAGAGCTACGTGAAGCGCGGCCAGAACTACAAGGCGAACCTGAAGCGCATCGGCTGACATCATGATCGCGGCACTCGACCATCTCGTCGTCGGCGGTTCGCCCGCCCTCTACGAGACGCTGCTGGGACGTCGCGCGGCCGACGGCCACCTGCGTACCGGCAATGTCGGATTGCGCTTCACCGACGGCGCCCCCGGATTGCAGGCGATGGTGTTCGCGACCGCCGATCTCGACAAGGCGGCGACGCTGCTCGAGCGGCGTGCGCTGGAGGTGACGCGCAACGGCGAAGGTCTCGCCCTGGCCGGCCACGGGGTCTCGATCGGTCTTTGTCCCAAAGCCGACCAAGCGCCCTCGCCGCTTGCGGTCGACGAATCGGCTGCCGTCTCCAGTCTCGACCATGTGGTCGTGCGCACGCCCAACCCCGAGCGCGCCGTCGCCTTCTATGCGGGGCGGCTCGGTCTCGATCTCCGGCTCGACCGCAGCAATCCGAGATGGGGCGCGCGGCTGCTCTTCTTCCGCTGCGGCGACCTCGTGGTCGAGATCGCGCACGACCTGAATAAGGGCGTGTCGGACGACCCCGATCATCTCTGGGGTCTTTCGTGGCGGGTGCCTGACATCGTTGCCGCCCACGGACGGCTGACGGCCGCCGGGCTCGACGTTTCCGAGCCGCGCGACGGTCGCCGGCCCGGAAGCCAGGTCGTCGCTGTGAAGAACGGGACCGAAGGCGTGCCGACGATCCTGATCGGCGGCGTCGGGCGCTGGTAGGGGGACGCTGGTAGACTGCGACATGCGCGCCCTTCTCGCGACCCTGCTTCTCGTCCTGGCCGCCGCCTGTACGACGCCGCCGACAGGCAAGCCGGTCGTGCAGGCAAAGGATTTGCGGCCGCTCGGCCCCTGCCCCGCGTCGTCGTGGAAACCTGAAGCCCCACCGCCCTCGTCGAGCCCCCGGACCTCAATGGTGCTGCTGGCTGTCGGCGAATGGGGCCGCTTCGGCAAACAGGTCATCACTTACTCGAACGACGCTGCGCCCAGGACCGAGCAGCTCGGCATCAAGGAGCGCGATGCACCGCAGCGAATCGCCGACTACTGGACGGCCGTCGGCAACAGGCTGAGCGGGCTCGACGACGTGCCGTGGTCGGCGGCCTTCATCTCGTGGGACATCGAGAGTGCGGGCGTGCCGCGCGACCTCTTCTGCCCCGACCAGCGCCACACGATCTACGTCGAACGCATCGTCGAACGCGCAAAGAAGCCGGGCGCGGTGTTCGTCCCGCACACGCCCGACGGGTATGCACCGAGGGTCGGCGATCTCGTCTGCGCGTCGCGCGAGGACAGCGGCACGACGTTGCAAAACCTGAATCGCGGGGCAGGACATTGCGACATCGTGGTCGACGTCCAGCCCGGCCAGGTGTTCGCGATCGGCGGCAATGTAGGCGACTCTGTTACCCGGAGCGTCTTTCCACTGGACGCGAACGGGATTTTGTCGCCCTTATCCGGCCGACTATTCTTCGCCGTCATCGAGAACAGGCTGCCCTGAAGGTAGGACAATGTCTTCGCTTTACGATTACATCATCGTGGGCGCCGGCTCTGCCGGTTGCGCCCTGGCCGCACGGCTGGCCTGGGAACGGCCCAAGCTCCGCATCCTGGTCCTCGAGGCCGGCGGCCCCGACAAGTCGTTCTTGCTGAAGATGCCTGCCGGCTTCGCTTCGCTGGGCCAGAAGTCCCCCTTCAACTGGCATTACGAAACCACGCCCCAGAAGCATTGCAACGACCGGCGGATGTATTGGCCGCGCGGCAAGACGCTGGGCGGCTCCTCGTCGATCAACGCCATGCTCTATGTGCGCGGCCATGCGTCGGACTACGACCACTGGCGCCAGCTCGGCAACGAAGGCTGGTCCTATGAAGACGTCCTGCCCTACTTCAAGAAGGCGGAGAACAACGAGCGCGGCGCCGACGCCTTCCACGGTACCGGCGGGCCGCTGAACGTCGCCGACCAGGTCGACCCCAACAAGCTCAACGAAGCCTTCCTCAAGGCCGCCGAGCAGGCCGGCCACAAGCGCAACAAGGACTTCAACGGCGCCGAGCAGGACGGCGTCGGCCTTTATCAGGTGACGCAGAAGAACAAGCAGCGCTGGAGCGCGGCGAGCGCCTATCTGCGGCCCGCGGTCGCCAACAGCGGCGCGCATCTCGAGGTGATTACCGGCGCACTCACCGAGCGCATCATCTTCGACCAGAAGCGCGCGATGGGCGTGCGCTACACGCTGAACGGCCGCGACGAGGTCGCGCGTGTCACCCGCGAGATCATCCTGTGCGGCGGCGCCGTGAACTCACCGCAGCTTCTCATGCTGTCGGGCGTCGGCCCGGCCGATCACCTCAGCTCGATCGGCATCCGCCCGTTGCACGACCTGCCCGGCGTCGGCGGTAACCTGCAGGATCATCTCGACGCGTCGCTGCTGCAGTTCTGCAAGACACGCGACACCTACGATCGCGCCAACAAACTGGCCTCGCTCTATCAGTACGTCGTGAACAAGAAGGGCCCCGGCACCTCGCCGATCGCCGAGTCGGGCGGCTTCCTGCGCACGCGCCCCGGGCTCGCCGCGCCCGACATCCAGCTCCACTTCCTGCCGGCGCTGGTCATCGATCATGGCCGCACCCGCCTGAACAAGGATGGCTTCAGCCTGCACATCTGCGCGCTGCGGCCCGAGAGCAAGGGAACGATCCGGCTGCGCAGCAAGGATCCCAAGGAGCATCCGCTGATCGACGCGAACTACCTCGCCGAGCGTCAGGATCTCGATACGCTGATCGCCGGCGTGAAGATGGGCCGGGATATCCTGGCCCAGTCGGGCCTCGATCCCTACCGCGCCGACGAGCTGGCGCCCGGTTTGGCCGCCAGGACCGACGCCGAGATCGAGCAGTGGATCCGCGCCAAGTGCGAGACGATCTATCACCCGGTCGGCAGCTGCAAGATGGGCCCGGCCAGCGATCCGATGGCGGTGGTCGACGACAAGCTGCTGGTGCACGGCGTCGAGGGGCTGCGCGTGGTCGATGCCTCGGTCATGCCGACACTGATCGGCGGCAACACGAACGCCCCCACGATGATGCTCGCCGAGCGCACCGCCGCGATCATGCACGCGGCGGGAATGACCAACTGAGCCGCAGTTACCGGCTCAGGCGATCGCGATCTTCATGACGAGATCGTTGTAGTCGAAATCGCTTCCCTGGCTGGCGAGAAGGTCCTCGAAGCCGAACATGTTCTGACCGTAGGTCCGGATATGATCCTGCCCGTCGGCATTGGCGGTGCCGATTACGAAGATGTTGCCGCTCTCGGTGTAGAGCACAGGCGCGTAGTAGCCCGTGCCCTTGGAGACGATCCAGTCGTCCGATGCGGTGAAGTTGCCGCGCCCTCCCGATACCGCGACGTTGGGATCCCAGTTCTGCTGCACCGCCGTCCGGAAGGCATCGGTGTTGCCATATGCGACGCCGCCGACGCTCCAGTCGCCTGTCGTCGAATTGACGTCGATCTTCACGAAATGGATCGTGTTGTTGTTCCAGGCGCTGCCCGCCACGTCGACCTCAACGCTCGAGCCCTGCGTGAGGTATACCCAGGCCTGGTCGTCCTCCCGCTGGCTCTGTGCAAGCTGCGCCGCGGCTGACAGCGTGTTGTCCACGGTCGCCGACAGGTTCAGCGTCCCGAACGCACCGCTGACATTGACCGCAAGCGAGCTGCTGCCCGTCACGACCACGCCGGGAAGCTGCTCGATCGTGTTGTCGCCGGTCTGGATCGCGAAGTGGAGCTGCAGGCCGACCGGCAGGTAGACCGACTGCGTGCCCTGCGCCATCACCGTGCCGTTGTCGAAGGCCACCGAACCGATGCGCGCCAGCACCGAGTCGTCCAGAGTAGCGCCGACCTGGCCATCGCGACCGATCAGATCGCCGTTCGCGTCGGTCGCATAAACGAGCAACGTGCCATTCGGCAGGCTCGAGTTTGCGGTCTGCAGCATGATCCAGTTGCCGGCGGCGCCGCCGCTGCTCCCATCGAGCTCGATGTAGCCACCGCCAGTGTTCTGGAAATCGAGGGTATCCAGGCTCACGGTGAAGTTGAGCTGGCTGCTCTGGTTGCCGACCTGGACCGCCGTGCCGTTGCCCAGGAACTCCGTCAGCACCGCGCTATAGGTCCCGCTGCTGAATGCCGTGGCGCCAGTGGTCCACTTGCCGTCGATATCCGCCACGGCGGTGATAGGGGTCTGGGCCGTCAGGCCAGCCCCCGTCAGGAACGAAATCTGCGCGGTATTCAGGCCGCCGATCTTGTTGGTGAAACTACCGATCACGCCGCCCTGGCTGTTTTCGGCATTGTAGTCGAGCCACGACTGGTCCGATGCGAACCAGCCGAAGGCGAGCGAGCCGTCCGTCACATCGTTCAGTCCGGCGTTGGGCGCCCCCAGCGTGGTCGATCCCCCCCAGTTGCCGAAGGTCGAGGCCGACAGGGTTCCGAGCACCGGCGCCATCGGTGCCAGCCATACACCGGGATTGGCCTGGATGATGGTGAGATCGGTGATCTGCTCGAGCAGCCGCGGGTCCATCGACAGCGTGCCGCCGTTGAACATGTTGAAGGTGAGATTGGTGTCGGTCAGGTACTGGTCGGACGTATCCAGGCCCGTGTACGAAGCCAGCCCGTCGATGGCGATGCTGCCGGCCTGGTTGATGCCGCTGGCGACATAGTTGGGATTGAGAATTCCCGAACCCGCCAGCCCGTTCATATAAATGTTGTAGGTGCGGTTGATGGTGGCATCGGATTTGTCGGCGAAGACGAGCTGATACCAGTTTACGCCGGTTGCATAGGGCACGTTGTTGATCGTGAGGCTCGTGCCCGTCGGCGCGGCCTGACCTGCAGCCGTCAGGGTGTTGGTGTCGCCATCGTAGTTCCAGCTCTGGTAGAGCGACTCGGTGGACGTATCGAACGTGACGTACTGGAACTGCCACTCGCCAGGATTCCCGATTCCGTCAAAAAATCCCAGGCTGACCTGGAGATTGCTCGCCGGCCGCATTTGCCCAAGGCCGAGCGCAAACTGGATATCGAATGTGTCGGTCGTGCCGGTCGCCGACACGAACGGGCCGCTGCTCGTATTGTAGATTTCGGTTGGCGTATAGAGTTGATGCTGCCCAAGGGTTGAGCCGGACGGCGCCGTCTCGTTGTCGTCGTAGAGGGTCAGGGTGATGCTGGTGACATCGAGGCCGGCCACGACCCCCGGCCCCCCGCCGGTGGTGCTGGCAGACGCGCTCGTGGCGGCCTGCACAGTGTAGCTCAGACCATTGGCCGCGACGCTCTGGATGCTGAAGGCGGCCTTGCCGGGATCGCCGGGAATATTGAGGCTTGGCGGCGCCGCCATGTTTATGCCCCCGACCGTCCCGGCGCCGGCGAAAGTCACCAGGTCGCCCACCTGGTATCCGTAGGTGCCGGCATTGGGGTCGCTGACCGTGACGACATTCGAGCCCGCCGTCGTCGTGAAGGGATTCGCCCCCAGTGACACGGCATAGCCGGTCGGGACGAGCGGACCGCCCTGCTGGAAGAGGCTCATGAGGGCATCGGAATATCCGTTGCCATAGGAATTCGTATTGGCGAAGAAAATCTGTGCGTATTTGTCATAGGGCACGCCGCTTCCGTACTGCGTCGCATCCCAGGTCCACGGCGTCATCGTGCTGGAACTGAAGGCGTAGCTGGGATCGAAATTCCAGTTCTGGCTGAGGTCGACCGTCGTCGGGCCGCCGGTCCAGAGATTGCCCAGGTTCCCGGTACCGCCCAGATAGCCGCCGATATAGCCGGTCAGCAGCTTGACGAAGAACGCGCCCCACTGCGTGTTGAACCCGGTGTTCAGATCGGTCGTCGCCGCGCCTACGTTGTTGTCGAGCGTCGTGAACTCGTAGGGGGTGCCGTCCGGGCTGTAGATCTGCGCGACACCGAGGGTCGAGTAGATGCTGTTCGTCAGGTCCTGTGTGTCGATCTTGATGGTGCCCTGGATCTGGCTGTTGTCGTCGGGGGTGAAGACATAGGTGCCGGCATTGGGGCGAATGTAGGTCGGCGCGACCGAGGCGCCGCCGCCCGTACCCGTCTGCGCCGCCGTCGACGTGGCCACCTGGTACTGCGTAGCGCTGATGACATTGGTGATGGTGAAGGTCGTGCCGTTGAGATAGTCGGCGGAGAAACCGCCGAACGTCTCGGCATCCGAAAATGTGACCTCGACTCCTTCGGCCGCGTAGTTGGCAGCGGTGGGATCGGTCACCGTGAAGAACATGTCGCCGGCACTTGCGGCGAACGGATTGTCGGCGAGCGGCACGGCAGTGACGACACCGCTGCCGCCGCCGGTGGTCGTTTCGGTGGCCTGTGTGGCCTGGATCACGAACTGATAGGTATTGGAGTCGATGACGTTGGTGACGAGGTAGGTCGAGTTGAGCTCAGCCGCCGAGAAGCCCGCGAACGCGGTCGCGTTCTGAAACGTCACATGGGTCTGATTGGCCACGTACTGGCTGGCGTTGGGATCGGTCACCGTGATGGCGCTGCTGCCCGATTGCACGGAAAAGGGATTGGCGCCCAGCGTCGACGAGGCGCTGTAAACCGTCGCCGGCTCCTTCTCGTAGGTCAGCGTGTAGGAGTAGAATCCCCCATTGTGCCATTCCGAATAGGAGACATTGGTCTGCCCGATGACATAATCGACGGTTCCGGCGCCATTGTACTGGCCGGCGATGCGGACACTGTCGGCCATCTCATTGCCGATCGATTCGACATAGGCGTTCCAGTCGGCCGCCGAGGCACCGCCCGGCCCGCCCACCGCCAATGCCGTCGTCGGCGCCGCCGCCAGACGGGGCAGGCCCGCCAGCGGGCCATACTCGAAATTGTGAACCAGGCCGCCGTCCGTCGTGAAGGCATCGGCAATGTCACTGAACACCGAACTTCCGTTGACCTGGTATCCGCGGGTCTGCGTGACCGCCCCGTTTGGATAGGCGATTTCCACCGACATCGGAATTCCGAAGACATTGACGTCGGTCAGGTTGCCCGCATCCGCGGCGGCGCCCAGCAGCGAAAGCTCGAAACTGTCGTAGCGGAACTGGTTCGTGTCGGCGATCGTCCAGTTGATGTCGGATTCCTGCGCGATGACGTTGCCCGTTCCAAATGTCAGGGCCGCCGGTGAGTCAGGATTGCTGGGGTCGATGCTCTGGATGAGCAGATAGATCTTGCCTCCATCATAGGGATTGGGAAGCGTGATCTGGGTGGATGCCGATGGACTACCTCCGCCTTGCACCGGGAGCGCCGTGGGCACGGGCGCACCTGTGTCGGTGAAGTAGACGGCCCAGACGCCGATCGTTCCGTTCGCCGTGCTCGAGAGCGTGTTCTGGAGAGTCTCGCTGAGCGCGATCGTGAGAGAGGTCGACATAGCGAGATCCTGAACCTGAGGGGCCGGCTTGGGCGGCAACCATTGTTCAGAGTCTGCGGAAACTCAACATGAGATTGCGCTCAGCCGCGCTTCTCGACCACGAGCAGCCACGGCCGCCCCGAGACCGGCTGCAGCCGGCCGCGCGAGTCGACGGGGAAGAGACTCATCGCCACGCTGTCCTTCACGTTGCCGCCGATCGCGTGGACGAAGCCGCCGCGCACGTCGGTGACGATGTCGCAATGGGCGGCCGTGTTGTCGATGCGGCGCTGGGCGGTGCGCGGGTCGGCATAGCGCCAGGTCGGTCCGGCCGAGCCCGAGCAGACGAGGTCGCCGGGCTTGGGCGAATATTCATTGGGCGCATGAAGCAGGAAGGGCGCGCCGCGCGACCCGCGCTCGCGATCGTAGAGCGCGGAGAGATAGCTGCCGTGACGACCATCGCGCGGAAACTGCGAGCTGCCGTAGCCCGATTGGACCATCACCCAGGTGACGAAGGCGCCCGACCAGGGTTTGCCCGCGGTGCGGCCGTTCCATTCCGGCCGTCCGCAGGCGCCCCAATAGTCGCCGACGCGACTGGCCAGAGGTTCGCTGCGTTCGGTGACGCCGGAGCGGTTGGTGTAGCCGTTGGCCTGCCCGCCATAGACGACGGTGGCGCGGCCGAACTTGGACCATTCCTTCCAGGCGGTGTAGGCGACCTTGTCGCTGGGCGGTCTGTCGGCATCGCCCGATCTGCCCCCACCACACCCCGCGAGGGCGAACGCCAGGATGAGGACGAGCAGAAGGATTGCCGGCAGCCGCACCCCGATCACGGTGAGGTGCTGGGCCGGCCACGAGGAACCACGAAGGTCGATAAGCGAAAGGTCAGACTTCATGTGTGACCTACGAAAATTGAAATAAGTACTTGAACTTAATAGATATTAAATATCACAATTGGTGTCCGATGTCATCTTCTCAGAATCTGGATGAAGTACGCCGCCTGGAAGCTCTGGCTTTTCGCGGCTGGCCCGCCCTGGAGAGCCTGGACGTCGCCGGCTGGCACCTGCGTTTCTCGGGTGCATACACCAAAAGAGCGAATTCTATCAATGCTCTAGAGGCCATAGCTTCAACTGATATCGAAGCCGTCGAAGCACCCTACCGCGAGCGTGGCATGGCGCCTGTCTGGCGCCTGACTCCCCTCGCCCCGCCGGCGATCAACGGCCTCCTCGAGGCACGCGGTTATCGGGCCGTCGAGCGCAGCTTTCTGCAGGTCTGCTCCCTGCACGACCGCTTCGCAGCCGATCCGGCAGTGGCCATCCTCCCCACTCCCACCCCGGGCTGGGTCGCGGCCTTCGCCACCCACAGCCCGGTGCGTGCGGAGCATCGCGAGACCATGCAGCGGATGCTCCACGCCATCGCCCCGCCGGCAGGCTTCGCCTTCGTCGAACACCAGGGCCGGCCGATGGCCATGGCGATCGGCGCGGTCGAGGGCGATCACATGGGTCTGTTCGATGTGCTGGTGATGCCCGAGGCGCGGCGTCAGGGGCTCGCGCGCCGCGTCACCGAAAGCCTCTACGCCTGGGCGTGGCAGCGCGGTGCACGCTTCGCCTACCTCCAGGTCGTCGCGACCAACGCAGCCGCGCTGCCGCTGTACCAGCGCCAGGGATTCCGCACGGTCTACGACTACGAGTACAGGATTCCGCCGACTTCTTGACCCTCATGCTCCCGGCCTCGCATAGTCGATGCAGGGAGGAACTCCAAAAATGTCGAATCATGTGTGGGAAAAGAGCTATCCGCCGGGCGTGAAGTGGGAACTCGACGTTCCGAAGATGACGATCCACCAGAGCTTCGAGGAGAGCTGCGCCAAGTATGGCGACCGGCCCTTCACCGACTTCCTCGACAAGGTGATGACGTTTCGGGACTACAAGGAGGCCTCCGACCGGGCGGCCGCCGGCTTCCAGAAGCTGGGCGTGAAACCCGGCGTCAATGTCGGCCTCTATTTGCCCAACACGCCGCACTACATCATAGCGTTCTTCGGCGTGCTGAAGGCGGGCGGGCGCGTGGTCAACTACTCGCCGCTCGATGCCGCGCGCGAGCTCGAGTTCAAGATCGGCGATTCGGAGACCGACATCCTGGTGACGCTCGACGTCACCGCGCTCTATCCGAAGATGGCCGCGATGCGCGGCAAGACGCGGCTGAAGAAGCTGATCGTCGGCTCGATCGCCGACTATCTGCCGTGGCCGAAGAACTGGCTCTATCCGATCGCCAAGAAGAAGGACCTGTCGACCTGGCCGCGCGACGACTGGCACATGTCGTTCAAGGACCTGCTGGCCAACGATGGCAAGTACACGCCCTACAAGCCCGCCAGCGACGATCTCTGGGATGAGGTGGCGATCCTCCAATATACCGGTGGCACGACGGGCCTGCCCAAGGCGGCAATGCTGACGCATGGCTGTGTCATGGCGGCGATGAGCCAGGGCCAGGCCTGGACGACGCCCTACACGACACCCGGCACCGAGAAGGTCGTGTGCGTGCTGCCGCTGTTCCACATCTACGCGCTGTCGGGAATCATGCTGGGCGCGGTGCGCAACGGCAACCAGCTCATCCTCTACCCGCGGCCCGACATCGACATGATCGTCAGCGATCTGGCGAAGAAGAAGCCGACTTTCCTGCCCGGCGTGCCGACGCTCTACACCGCTATCAACAAGCATCCCAAGGCGCAGGGCCTCGACCTCAGCTCGCTCAAGATCTGCATGTCGGGCGGCGCACCGTTGCCCGTCGAGGTCCAGCAGAGCTTCGAGAAGCTCACGGGTGCCACGCTGATCGAAGGCTACGGCCTCACGGAAACGTCGCCGACCGGCGCGATCTGCCCGGTCGACAAGAGCGTGCGCAGGATCGGCTCGTGCGGCTTGCCGATGCCGGGAACCATCATCGAAATCCGCGACATGGAGAACGGCGATACCGTGCTGCCGCCCGGCAAGGAGCATGTCGGCGAAGTCTGCATCATCGGCCCGCAGGTCATGAAGGGTTATTGGAAGAACCCGCAGGAGACCGAAAAGGTCCTGTTCCGCCACCCGTCGAGCAACTGGATGGGCCTGCGCACCGGCGACATGGGCTACATGGACGCCGACGGCTGGCTCTACCTGGTCGACCGCTCGAAGGACCTCATCATCTCGTCGGGCTACAACGTCTATCCGCGCATGATCGAGGAGGCCGTCTACGAGCATCCGGCGGTCGACGAGGTGATCGTGATCGGCATCCCCGATCCCTATCGCCAGGAAGCGCCCAAGGTGTTCGTCAAGCTGAAGCCCGGCGCGTCGCTGACCTTCGAGGAGCTGAAGAAGCATCTCGACGGCAAGATCGGCAAGCACGAGATGCCGGTCGCCCTCGAAATCCGCGCCGAGTTGCCCAAGACCCCGGTCGGCAAGCTCTCCAAGAAGGAACTCAAGGAGGAAGAGCGCGAAAAGGCGAAGGCCAAGGCGGCGTGAGCCTCTCTCGTATTCCTCTCCCCCTTGGGGGAGAGGTAAGGTGAGGGGGTGACGCGGCGCATGACCCACCTCACCTCCCCCACGCTGACGCGCGGGTCCCCTTCCTCTCCCCCCGCTGTCGCGGGCGGAGAGGACGTGTTTAGACGTGGCTTCTTGTTCGGCGGCACCAGCCTCGTACTGACCGGCTGCTTCGACCGGCCCTGCCATGAACGCAATCCGGCGCAGAAGGCGTTCCTCGACGGTCTGCAGGAATTGGCCAAACCCGCCCTCGCCTCCAACAACCCGCTGCGGGTCGAGGAGGCTGCCCGGCAGAGCATCCAGCTTGCCGGCAAGGTCGGGGCCTTCAGCGACTGGTGCGGCACGCTCACCAGGATCGAAGGAAACGCCCAGACGGCAGCGGTCACCCTCGACATCGGCCGCCAGGTTTCGCTCTACGCGTTCAACGACTGGGCGCTGGCCTTTGCCGGTACCGTCACCGACCTTTTCTCCACACGATCCCGTGCTGCGCCGCCGCCGGGCCTTTCCGAAGCGGCCGTTGCGGCGCTAAAAACCCTGCGGCTTGGCGAAAGGGTGACGATCTCCGGGCGGATGGGCGAGATCGCGGGCTCCGGCGTGTTCGATCTCTCCCGCCTGTTCGGCAAGAGCGCCGCGGAGCATCGCCAGTTCCTGCAGACGCCACGCTTCGTGGCGCGCATCGAAGCCCTCCAGGCTTCGAAGAAGTAGAAAGGATTTCGAGGTGCCGTCTTTTTCGTATGAGTTTCCCTACGCGTCCAAGAAACTGCCGGTCTTCGCCTCGAACATGGTGGCGTCGTCGCAGCACCTCGCGGCCACCGCGGGCCTGCGCATGCTGGCCAAGGGCGGGAACGCCGTCGATGCCGCGATCGCCGCTGCCGTCGCCATCACGGTCGTCGAGCCGACGATGAACGGCATCGGTGCCGATGCCTTCTGCATCCTGTGGGACGGCAAGAAGCTGGTCGGCCTCAACGCCTCGGGCCACTCGCCGGCGCTGATGACGCCCGACAAATATGCCGGCCAGGCCGGCATGCCGAATGTCGGCTGGGGCAGCGTCACGACACCGGGCGCGGTTTCGCTGTGGATGGAGCTGCACAAGCGCTACGGCAAGCTGCCCTTCGCCGACCTGTTCGAGCCCGGCATCAAATATGCCCATGACGGCTTCCGCGTCTCCTACATGGTGTCGCGCCAGTGGGAGAGCGCCATCGACCGGCTGAAGGGCCAGGAGAGCTGGGTGAAGGCGTTCCTGCCGAACGGGCGCGCGCCCCAGCCGGGCGAGCTTTGGAAGTTCCCCGACCAGGCCAAAACGCTGACCAGGATCGCCGAGAGCAAGGGCGAGGCCTTCTATCGCGGTGAACTCGCCGAGATGATGGACAAGTACGCCCGGGAAACCGGCGGCGCGCTGCGCAAGGAAGACCTGGCCGAGCACAAGCCCGACTGGGTCGATCCGATCGGCCTCACCTATCGCGGCACGACGCTGCACGAGATCCCGCCGTCGGGCCAGGGCATCGCCGCCTGCATGGCGCTGGGCATTCTCGAGAACTTCGAACTGGCCGGCCGCGACCCGGACGGGCCCGAGGTCGCGCATCTTCGCATCGAGGCGATGAAGCTCGCCTTCGCCGACATCTATCGCTACGTCGCCGACCCGCGTCACATGGAAGTGACGCCGGCGCAGATGCTCGACAAGGGCTATCTCAAGAGCCGCGCCAAGCTGATCGATCCGAAGAGGGCGCAGGATTTCGGTCCGGGCACGCCCAAGGAGAGCGGCACGATCTATCTCGGCACCGCCGACGAGTCCGGCATGATGGTGTCGCTGATCCAGTCGAACTACACCGGCTTCGGTTCCGGTGTCGTGGTCCCCGGCACCGGCATCGCCCTCCAGAACCGCGCAACCGGCTTCGTCACCAAGAAGGGCCATCCCAACGAGGTCGGCCCGAAGAAGCGGCCGTTCCATACGATCATCCCGGCCTTCATCACCAAGGACGGCAAGCCGGTCGCCACCTTCGGCCTGATGGGCGGAGCCATGCAGCCGCAAGGCCACATGCAGGTCTTCTCCCGCATCGTCGACTACGGCCAGAACCCGCAGGCGGCGATCGATGCCGCCCGCTGGCGCGTGCACGAGACCGACGGCACCGTGTGGACCGAGGATCATTTCCCGGCGGCCACGGCCACCGGCCTCGAATCGCGCGGCCACAAGCTCACCCGCACGGGCTGGCCGAGCTTCGCCTTCGGGTCGAGCCAGATCATCTGGCGCTTCCCCGACGGCGGCCCTTACCTCGGCGCCTCGGAAAGCCGCCGCGACGGCGCTGCGGTCGGCTTCTAAGGGCCACTTCTCACGCCCTCCCACAACAAGCGTGCCCACTTGGCACGCTTGTTGCTATCCAAGGGAACTGCTTGGGAGGCATTTAAATGATCAATCGTCGTCGTCTGCTGGCCGGGGCCAGCCTTGCTGCCGTGGGAACCCTGGCCGCGCCGTCCATTCTCCGCGCGCAAGGCGGGCAGACGGTCAAGATGGGCGCGCTCCGCCTCGTTCATTCGATGCCGCCGCACTTCTACGCGCAGTTCGCGCCCGCCGGCCTGAAGATCGAGATCATCACCTTCGACAGCCCTACCGATTGCAAGAACGCCGTGGTCACCAAGTCGGTCGATCTCGGCACGTTCGGCATCGCCGCCGGCATCCTGGGCGCCGCCGCCGGCGAGCCGGTGGTCGTCGTGGGCGCGATGTCGAACAGGGGCATGGGCGTGATCTCCAAGGCCGGCTCCGATGTGAAGACGATCAAGGATCTCAAGGGCAAGAAGGTCGGCATCTGGCCGGGCTCCACGCAGGAAGTCTTCATCTTCGAGCGTATGCGCATGGAAGGTCTCACGCCGAAGGACATCACTTCGGTCCGCGTACCGTTCGGCGAGATGCCGACCATGCTCGCGCGCGGCGACATCGATGCCTATGTCGGCGCCGAGCCGGCCCCGGCTCTTTCGATCACGTCCGGCGTCGGCCAGCTCGTCGAATACCCCTACGGCACCGCCATGGGCGGCCTCAACATGATCATCGGCACCAACGAGGAGACCGTTGCCAAGAACCCCGAAATGATCCGCACCATGCTGAAGACCCACCGCCAGGCGGTGGAGTTCATGACGGCCAACAAGCCGGCCGTGGTCGAGATGACGGTGCAGAAGCTCGGCGCCAATCGCGCCGCAGTCCAGCAGGCGCTGAGCGCCGACAACGTCGAATATGTGTGGAAGCTCGACGACAAGGTGCAGACCCAGGCCAAGACCTACGCCCAGCACATGCTCGAGCTGAAGCAGATCCGCGCTTTGCCGAAGTTCGAGACCTTCCTCAATCCGAAGTTCTCCAACGAGATCGCCAGCTAGTCGCCGGACGGGCGAGGAGCGCACCATGGCGATCGCCGAGACAGGATCGATTCCGGCGGCGGCACCGGCCGCCGTCGTGCCGCGCGCGGCGTCACGCTCGGCCTGGTCACGCTTCAAGCCAACCGTCCTCGCGCTGATCGTGCCATTGATGCTGCTTGCTTTCTGGCAGGTGGCGACCACCCAGCAATGGACCCGGCTCATCCCGACGCCCTATGCGGTCGGCGAATACATGATCGATTTCGCCGTGGGCGGCATCTACGACGATGCCTATTCCGCGACGCTTATCACGCACCTGCTCGCCTCCATGAGCCGAGTCTATGGCGGTTTCGCGCTCGCTGCGCTGTTCGCACTTCCGATCGGCATACTGATCGGCCGCCTGCCGACCGCCCGCATGCTGCTCGATCCGTTCCTGCAGGTGATGCGGCCGATCCCGGTGACGGCCTGGCTGCCGCTGTCGATGATCCTGTTCGGCCTGGGCGCCAAGTCGGCTTTCGCCCTGGTCTGCCTCGGTGCTTTCTACCCCATCCTGCTCAACACGATCTTCGGCGTGCGCTCGGTCGATCCCAAGCTTTTCGAGGCAGCCTCGATGCTGGGCTGCCGCGGCAACGCGCAGTTCTACAAGGTGGTGCTGCCGGCCGCCACGCCCTCGATCTTCACCGGCCTGCGGCTGGGCCTCGGCCTGGCCTGGTTCGTCATCGTCGTCGGCGAGATGACCGGCGTGCCGGAGGGGCTGGGCGCCGTGATCATGGACGGCCGCACCCTGTCGCGCACCGAACTGGTGATTTGCGGCATGATCGTGATCGGCCTCGCGGGCTACCTGTCCGACCGCGTCGTCGTGGCGCTCGGCAACTATCTCCTGCGCTGGAGTCCCAACCATCATGGCTGAGTCCGCGACACCCATCGTCGAAATCAAGGGCCTGTCCAAGGTCTTCCAGTTGCAGGACCAGACGATCAACGCCCTTTCCGACGCCCACCTCTCGATCAACAAGGGCGAATTCATCTGCCTGATCGGGGCGTCGGGCTGCGGCAAGTCCACCCTGCTGCGCATCATGGCCGGCTTCGACCAGCCGTCCTCGGGAGAGGCGCTGATGTGGGGCCGCCCGATCGCCGGCCCCGATCCGTCGCGCGGCATGGTGTTCCAGGATTACGCGCTGTTTCCGTGGCTGAGCGTGCGCGCCAACATCGGCTTCGGTCCGGCTTCGCGTGGCCTCGGCGGCGCCGAGGTCAAGCAGATCGTCGACAAGTTCATCGACCTCGTGGGACTGGCCAAGTTCGCCAACGCCTATCCGCACCAGCTCTCGGGTGGCATGAAGCAGCGCGTCGCGATCGCCCGGGTGCTCGCCAACGATGCCGAGCTCGTGCTGATGGACGAGCCGTTCGGCGCCCTCGACGCCATGACGCGCGAGCGCCTTCAGGACGAACTGCTGGACATCTGGGAACGCACGAAACTGACCGTCGTGTTCGTCACCCACGCGGTCGAGGAAGCGATCCTGCTGGCCAACCGCGTGGTGGTCATGACACCGGGACCCGGCCGGATCGAGAGCGACAATATGCTGGATCTTCCGCGGCCACGCGACGTGGCGAGTCCGGAGTTCAATGCCATCCGTCGCGTGCTGAGCAACAAGCTGCACAGCCATCACGGCAAGAAGGCGGCCTGAGCCCGGATCCTATTCCGGCCGTCTCTCCGGATAGGTCGGCACACCGTCCGCGCTCTTTACCCAGGATAGACCAGAAGCCCGCCAAATATGGGTGTCCGGAGGTACCTGCTCGGGATCGTCGAGCGAGCAGGTCGTCACGTCGATTTCCTGAGAGTCTGGCCGGAAATGAATTGAATCGATTCAAGCACTTACCTCATCCTGAGGAGCGCCGCCAACCGCCTTTCAGCATCACCCTCTCCGACGTGGCTTGCGCTGCATGGGCACCAGGGTCGGCGAGCGGCCGAACTGGATACGCCCCATGACCTCAAACCCATAACGCCGATAAAGCGGTACGTTGCGCGGATTCGAGGATTCCAGGTACGCGAGCGCGCCATCCTGGTGGCAAATCTCGAGCGCATGATCGAGCAGTGCACCGCCCAGTCCTTCGCCCTGGTGCTTCGGGTCGACACCGATCAGCGGCAAAAACCAGTGTGGCTGCCGCGGATGATGACCCGCCATCTGCTGCATGACCTGAGCACCGTCGGCCATCGACTGTGGCGACGCCGTGGTCCGCATCAGCTCAGCCAACGCCCTGTCGTCGGCTTCGACACCGGGCGGCAGCCACAGCGCCGCGCCGGCATGGTCGCCGATGAGGTGGGCGCTGCCCTTCACGAAGGCCGCGCCACCGAACGCCTTGGCGAAGCGTGGAAAGGCATTGAAGTAATCCTGCGGATCCGGCCAGGTCCAGCGCGCCACCGGATCGGCGGCGAACGCAAGGGTCAGCGTGGCGATTGCCGCCGCCTCGTCCGCTGCAGTCGCCGCCCGAACTTTCATCGCCTTCATGATCGCCTCACAGGATCGCTGCCGTCCCCACATTGGGCGGGCGGCAGCGATCCCTGCAAGACGCTCGACGTCACGTCCCGCAATACGCCTCGATGCGATAGCCGTCGGGGTCGATGACGAAGGCGGCGTAATACTTCGGATCGTAGTCGGCGCGGACGCCCGGCTTGCCGTTGTCCGTGCCGCCACCCTTGAGAGCCTGAGCATGAAAAGCGTCGACCGATGTGCGGTCCTTTGCCACGAAACAAAAGTGAAGACCCGACTCCCTGTCGGGCTTCACTGGCTGGGCCGCCTTGCCGACCCACAGGCCAATCGCCTTGTCGCCATATCCCAGAGAACTCTCCCCGTCGCTCAGTAGCCGGTAGCCGAGCGGGTTCAGCGCCGCGTCGTAGAATTTCCGCGAGCGGCGGAGCTCGGCGACGCCGATGGAAACGTGATCGAACATGGTGGTTTCCTTCTGTGTCACTATCTAACCGGTTAGCTGGTTATTTCACAGGGCATGCCTTGTCAACCCATCAACTGGTTAGTAAGTCCCGTCGATGATCTCCGCCGATCTCTGCCTGGAATTCGCCAATACGCGTTACTGGCGCGGCCAGGACACGCCGACGGAGACGCTGAACGCGCCGGCGGATCTGGCGGCCTGGACCAAGGCGCCGAAGGCTCCCGCTCAGAAGGAATTCGAGCAGGCGCTGGAGCTGCGCGAGACGATCCATCGTCTGTTCGACGCCGTGGCCCAGGGCAAGGCGCCCGTCATCCGTGACTTCGAGGGTCTGAATGCGGCCCTTGCGGCCGCGCCTGCACGTACGGTCCTGAAGCGCGACAAGGAGACCTTCGACTGGGATCTCGACGTGAAATCGGGCACGGCACTGGCCCTGCTCGCACCCGTCCTGTGGTCGGCCGGAGACCTGCTGGCGAGCGCGAAGCTGGCGAAGGTCCGCCGCTGCGCCAACCCGGAATGTCTCTACCTCTTCCTCGACGAGAGCCGGGCGGGCAAGCGCCGCTGGTGCATGATGTCGTCCTGCGGCAATCGCGCCAAGGCCAGGCGTCATTACCACAAGAGCAAACAGGGATAGACGCGAAGATCCCAAAGCAAAAAGGGCCCCATGAAGGGGCCCTTGCTATTACCGCGCGGGCTTTCGCGCCTCAGAAGGCGCTGTCGCCCACCGGCGCATGTGAATGCGCCTTAACGCAGGATCGACTGCAGTTTCATGGCGACGCCCATGTCGCCTTCGATCTTGAGCTTGCCGGTCATGAACGCGCTCATGCCGTCGAGCTTGCCCTCGATCAGGTCGGCGAAGTCGCTGAAATCCATCTTGATGGTGCAGTCCGCGGCCGTGTCGTCGTTGGTGACGGCGGGCGGAGTCTGGTTGCCGTCGATAAGGACGACGCCCTGATCCGTGGCGAACTTGACGCTGCTGCCGAAGGCCGACTTCTTCGAAGCGCCTTCCTTCATTTTCGCGGTAATTTCCTGCAAGGTCATGAGCGAGTTCCTCCGGTCGGCAATGGTCAGGGGGGATTACTTGACCTTTACGTAAACGTCAAATACAGGCCGATAAACGGCCGGTCAATCGGAGGAAGCATGACCTATCGCTCGGTCTTCAAACCGGGGCTGTTTGAGGGCCGGACCGTCATGGTGACCGGCGGCGGCAGCGGCATCGGGCGTTGTACGGCGCACGAGATCGCAGCGCTGGGCGGGCACGTCGTCATCACCGGCCGCAAGCAGGAGAAGCTCGACACCGTCAGGGCCGAGATCGAAGCCGCGGGCGGCACCTGCGAAACGTATGTCTTCGACATCCGCGAGGAAGCCCAGGTCAGAGACTCAGTGGCCGCGATCGTGGCGAAGAACGGCCGCATCCATGGCCTGTTCAACAATGCCGGCGGCCAGTTCCCCTCGCCCGCGGCGTCGCTCAGCGCCAAGGGCTTCGATGTCGTGGTGCGCAACAACCTAACCGGCGGCTTCATCGTGAGCCGCGAGGTCTTCACCCAGTCGATGCAGAGCCACGGCGGCTCGATCGTCAACATGACGGCCGATTACCGCAACGGCTTCCCCAACATGGTGCACACCGGCGCCGCCCGCGCCGGCATGGCGAACCTCACCATGACGCTGGCCTATGAGTGGGCCGCCGCCGGCGTGCGCGTGAACTCGGTGGCGCCGGGCTGGATCGCGTCCTCGGGCATGGATACCTATAGCGGTGACTTCAAGGAGCAGATTCCCAAGCTCAAGGCTCACTGCCCGCTGGGCCGTCTCGGTACCGAAAGCGAAGTCTCCGCCGCCGTCTGCTTCCTGCTGAGCGACGCCTCGGCCTATATCACCGGCACGGAAATCCGCATCGACGGCGGCGTGCCGCTGGCCAACCGCTCGGTCGAGTTGCCGGCCACGACCAAGTCGCAAGCCTTCAACGGCTTCCACCTTGCCAGGACGCCCAAAGTCCTGGGCGGTTGAGACGACCATGCCCATCCTCGAAAGTCAGGTCGATCGCAACAGCGACGAGTTCAAACAGAACCGCGAACGCATGCTGGCGGCCGTTGCGGAGTTCCGCGACGCCGAAACAAGTGTCCAGGCGGCCACCGAGAAGTCGCGCGAACGCTTTGCCAGGCGCAAGCAACTCATGCCGCGCGAGCGCGTCGCGCTGCTGCTGGATCGGGGAGCCCCCTTCCTCGAGCTGATGCCGCTCGCCGGCTACCGCATGCACGACGACAAGGACGGGTCGAGCGCCGGCGGCGGTTCGGTCGCCGGCATCGGCTATGTCGAGGGCGTGCGCTGCGTGGTGTCGGCGTCGAACAGCGCCATCAAGGGCGGCACCGTGGCGCCCTCTGGCCAGCGCAAGGGCCAGCGCGTGCAGCAGATCGTCATGGAGAACAAGCTGCCGGTCGTGAACCTGGTCGAATCCGGCGGCGCCAACCTGCTCTACCAGGCCGAGATCTTCGTGCCCGGCGGACGCGGCTTTGCCAATCAGGCGCGCATGTCGGCGCGCGGCATCCCGCAGGTCACCGTGGTGCATGGCTCCTCGACGGCGGGCGGCGCCTACCTGCCGGGCCTCAGCGACTACGTCATCATGGTGCGCAACCAGGCCAAGGTGTTCCTGGCCGGCCCGCCGTTGCTCAAGGCCGCGACCGGCGAAATCGCCACCGACGAGGAGCTGGGCGGCGCGGAGATGCACGCCACCATCTCCGGCGTCGCCGAATGGATGGCCGAGAACGATTCCGACGGCATCCGCATGGCCCGCGACGTCATCGCCAAGTGGCACTGGAACGACCGGCTGCCGCCGCGCACGGCACGACCGTTCAAGGAGCCGCTCTACGACGTCGAGGAGCTGTGCGGCGTCGTGCCACCGTCGCACAAGGATCCCTATGACGTGCGCGAGGTGATCGCGCGCCTCGTCGACGGTTCGGACTTCCTGGAGTTCAAGGGACTGTTCGACCAGCAGACGATCTGCGGCTGGGCCGCCATCGAGGGCGAGCCCGTGGCGCTGATCGGCAACAACGGGCCGATCACCGCCAGGGGCGCGGTGAAGGCCGCCCAGTTCATCCAGCTCTGCTGCCAGCAGGGCACGCCCATCGTCTACCTGCAGAACACGACCGGCTACATGGTCGGTACCGAAAGCGAGCGCGGCGGCATCGTCAAGCACGGCTCCAAGATGATCCAGGCGGTCGCCAACGCCACCGTGCCGCAGATCACCATCGTGATCGGCGGCAGCTTCGGCGCCGGCAACTACGGCATGTGCGGACGCGCCTTCGATCCGCGCTTCATCTTCGCCTGGCCCAACAGCCGCACCGCCGTGATGGGCGGCGAGCAGGCCGCCGGCGTCATGAAGACCGTCACCGAGCAGAAATTCCTGCGCGAGGGCACCGAGCCGCCCAGGGAGCAGATCGACAGGATGTTCAAGGGCATCGTCGACCAGTTCGAGCGCGAATCGACGGCGCTCTACGGCACCGCCCATCTCTGGGACGACGGCATCATCGACCCGCGTGACACGCGGCGGGTGCTGGCCTTCACCCTGTCGATCGCGCGCGAATCGATCGTGCGACCGCTCAATCCCATCTCCTTCGGCGTGGCGAGGATGTGAGAGATGATCCAGCGCTTCGGTTTTCCTCCCCATTCAGATGGGGAGGTGTCAGCGTCCTACGCTGACGGAGGGGTCATCAGCGGCACCTCCACACCCATGACCCCTCCGTCGCGGATTACCGCGACACCTCCCCATTTGAATGGGGAGGGACACCTTGGAGCAAGGACGTCACGATGAAGTTCACCCCCGAGCATGAGGCGCTGCGCCAGACCTGGAAGACGCTGATCGATCGCGAGATCAATCCGTACGTCGACCAGTGGGAAAGAGACGGCCAGTTTCCCGCCCACGAGCTGTTCAAGAAGATGGGCGCTGCCGGCCTGCTGGGCGTCGACAAGCCGGTCGAATATGGCGGCTCGGGCCTCGACTTCTCCTACGCCATGGTCTGTGCCGAATCCCTGGGCTGGGTGAACGGCGGCTCGATCCCGATGGCGACCGGCGTGCAGATCTCGATGGCGACCCCCGCCCTCGCCCGCTACGGCAGCGACGAGTTGCGCCGCGAGTTCCTCGCCCCCTCGATCAGCGGCGACTATGTCGCCTGCCTCGGCGTCTCCGAGACCGGCGCCGGCTCCGACGTGGCGTCGATCAAGACCACGGCGCGCCGCGTGGGCGGCGACTGGGTGATCAACGGCGGCAAGATGTGGACGACCAACGGCGCCCAGGCCGACTGGATGTGCCTGCTCGCCAGCACCGACGACGGGCCCGCCCACAAGAACAAGTCGCTGATCGTCGTGCCGATGAAGACCAGGGGCCTCGAGATCGCCAAGAAGCTCGACAAGCTCGGCATGCGCGCCTCCGACACGGTGCAGACCTTCTTCGACGAGGTGAAGGTGCCGGTACGCTACACGATCGGCCAGCCCGGCATGGGCTTCACCTATCAGATGCAGCAGTTCCAGGAGGAGCGGCTGTGGGCTGGCGCCGGCTCGCTCAACACCTGCGAGCGGCTGATCGATGCCACCATCGAGTACACGCGCGAACGCAAGGTCTTCGGCAAGCCGCTGCTCGACAACCAGGTGATCCATTTTCGCCTGGCCGAGCTCAAGAGCGAGGTCGAGGCGTTGCGCTCCATCGTCTACCGGGCCTGCGAGGACTATCTCGCCGGCCACGACGTCACCATGCTGGCCTCGATGGCCAAGCTGAAGGCCGGCCGCCTGCGCCGCGAGGTTTCCGACTCCTGCCTGCAATACTGGGGCGGCGCCGGCTACCTCTGGGACAATCCGGTGGCGCGCGGCTATCGCGACGGCCGCCTCGGCTCGATCGGCGGCGGCGCCGACGAGGTCATGTTGCAGATCATCTCCAAGCTGATGGGCACGCTCCCGCGGCTGGGAAATCGATGAGTACAAGGAAATCATGTTCCTCTCCCCCGCCAGGGGGAGAGGCTAGGTGAGGGGGTGAGTCGGTGCGTAGCCCCCTCACCCAACCTCTCCCCCCTGGCGGGGGAGAGGAGAATGAACAGGAGTTAATCCATGCAGTTCACCCAGGAACATGACGAGATCCGCCGCACCTTGCGGGCGATCATCGACCGGGACATCAATCCGCATGTCGACCAGTGGGAAGAGGATGGCATCTTCCCCGCCCACGAGGTCTTCAAGAAGCTGGGCGACGCCGGCCTGCTGGGCATCAACAAGCCCACCGGGTATGGCGGCATGGGGCTCGACTATTCCTACGCCATGGTGATGGCCGAGGAGCTGGGCCACATCCATTGCGGCTCGGTGCCGATGGCGATCGGCGTGCAGACCGACATGGCGACGCCCGCCCTCGCGCGATACGGCAGCGACGAGTTGCGCAAGGAATTCCTCGCCCCCTCGATCGCGGGCGACTATGTCGCCTGCCTGGGCGTCTCCGAGGTCGGCGCCGGCTCCGACGTCGCCTCGATCAAGACGACGGCCCGCAAGGTCGGCGGCGACTGGGTGATCAACGGCGGCAAGATGTGGACGACCAACGGCACGCAGGCCGACTGGATGTGCCTGCTGGCCAGCACCGGCGAAGGCCCGGTGCACAAGAACAAGTCGCTGATCTGCCTGCCGATGAAGACCAAGGGTGTGCAGGTCGCGAAGCAACTCGACAAACTCGGCATGCGCTCCTCCGACACGGCCCAGATATTCCTCGACGAGGTGAAGGTGCCGGTCCGCAACCTGATCGGCCAGGAGGGCATGGGCTTCGTCTACCAGATGCAGCAGTTCCAGGAGGAGCGGCTGTGGGGCGCGATCAGCGCCGTCGTCGGCATGGAACGGCTGATCGACCAGACGATCGAATACACCCGCGAGCGCAAGGTGTTCGGCCGCCCCCTGCTCGACAATCAGGTGATCCATTTCAAGCTGGCCGAGCTGTGCACCGAGATCGAGCTGGTGCGCTCGCTCTGCTACCGGGCCTGCGAGGAGCATCTCGACGGGGCCGACGTCACGATGCTGGCCTCGATGGCCAAGCTGAAGGCCGGCCGCATGGTGCGCCTGGTGAGCGACGGCTGCCTGCAATACTGGGGCGGCGCCGGCTATCTCTGGGAATCGCCCACGGCGCGCGCCTTCCGCGACTCGCGCCTGGCCTCGATCGGCGGCGGCGCCGACGAGGTAATGCTGCAGATCATCTCCAAGCACATGGGCACGTTGCCGAGGCTGGAGAACAGATAGTGAAGAAGATGGTGTCATCCCGAGCGCAGCGAGAGACCTTTGCGCGGTCTGACTAAAGGTCCCTCGCTACGCTCGGGATGACAATGGGCGGCGTGGTAATGGACGTGCGTCACGGAGGAGTTTGTGATGACTGAATTCGCCGACAAGTACGAAGCCCTCCTCGTCCACCGCGAGCGGTCGCGTCTCTACGTGACGCTCAACCGGCCCGAAGTGAAGAACGCGCTCAACCCGACGCTGATCGACGAGCTGAAGTCGGTGTTCTCGATCCTGAAGGAGCGCCGCGACATCAAGGTCGTGATCCTGCGCGGCGCGGGTGGCACCTTCTGCGCCGGCGCCGACCTCAAGAACATGGAGCAGAGTTTCACCGACAGGCCCAAGCCCGGCGAGAAGGATCCGATCGCCATCTGGAACCGCCAGTTCGGCCGCTTCCTCGAGATGGTGAACACCACACCGCAGGTCGTCGTGGCGGCGGTCGAGGGTTACGCCATCGCCGGCGGCTTCGGCATCCTCTGCGTCTCCGACGTGGCGATCTGCACCGAGGGCGCGGGCTTCGCCATGAGCGAGACGGCCATCGGTATCGTGCCGGCACAGATCGCGCCTTTCGTTGCCGAACGTATCGGTGTGCCGCAGACCCGGCACCTGGCGCTCACCGCGGCGCGCTTCAAGGGGCCCGAGGCCCTGCGGCTCGGCATCGCCCACTATCTGGTGGCCGACTCCGCGGCCCTCGATGCCAAGCTCGAGGAAGTGCTGAAGCAGATCGACAAGTGCGCGCCCCTTGCCAATGCACTCACCAAGCAGGTGGTGATGAAGGTCGGCAGCGAGCCGCTCTCCGACGTCCTCGACTTCGCCGCCGACAAATTCGCCGAGGCGCGCCGCGGCCCGGAGGCTGGCGAGGGCCTGCGCGCCTTCGCCGAGAAGCGGCCGCCGTGCTGGGCGGTCGAGTCATGAATTTCTGCAAGGTTCTGGTCGCCAACCGCGGCGAGATCGCCTGGCGGGTGATGCGCACCGCCAGGGCGATGGGCTATCGCACGGTCGCGGTCTATTCCGACGCCGACAAGAACGCCCCACATGTCGCCTTCGCCGACGAGGCGGTGCGCATCGGGCCGCCGCCCGTGGGCGAGAGCTATCTCAGCATCGACCGCATCCTGGAGGCCGCGCACAACAGCGGCGCCGACGCGATCCATCCGGGCTACGGCTTCCTGTCGGAGAACCAGACCTTCGCAACAGCCTGCGAGAAGGCCGGCCTCACCTTCATCGGTCCGCCGCCGGCCGCCATCGCCGCGATGGGCAACAAGGCGGCCGCCAAGCGGCGCATGATCGAGGCTGGGGTGCCCTGCGTGCCGGGCTACCAGGGCGCCGACCAGAGCGACGCCAACCTCGAGACGGAAGCGCGCAGGATCGGTCTGCCGGTCATGGTCAAGGCCGCGGCCGGCGGCGGCGGACGGGGCATGCGGCTGGTCGAGCACGAGGGCGATCTGCTGGAGGCGATCCGCACCGCGCGCGCCGAGGCCGAGAGCGCCTTCGGCTCGGGCGAGCTGATCCTCGAAAAGGCCGTCGTCGATGCGCGCCATGTCGAGATCCAGGTTTTCGCCGACGCCCACGGCAACGTCATCCACCTGGGCGAGCGCGACTGCTCCGTGCAGCGGCGCCACCAGAAGGTCATCGAGGAGGCGCCCTCGCCGGCGGTCGATGCCGACCTGCGCAACCGCATGGGTTCAGCAGCGATCGCCGCTGCCCGGACCATCGGCTATCGCGGCGCGGGCACGGTCGAGTTTCTGCTGGGTGCCGACGGCGCGTTCTACTTCCTGGAGATGAACACGCGTCTGCAGGTCGAGCATCCGGTCACCGAGGCGATCACCGGCCTCGACCTGGTCGAATGGCAGCTGCGAGTCGCGCGCGGCGAGACACTGCCCCTCACGCAGGAGCAGGTGAATTTCACCGGCCACGCCATCGAGGTCCGTCTCTATGCCGAAGACGCCTATGGTGACTTCCTGCCGCAGACCGGCCGCATCGACGTGTGGCGGCCGGCGACCGGCCCCGGCGTGCGCATCGACCACGGCATGAAGGACGGGCTCGCCATCTCGCCCTACTACGATCCGATGATCGCCAAAGTGATCGCCCACGGCGCCACGCGCGAGGAAGCACGGGTGCGCCTGATCCGGGCTCTCGCCGAGACCGTCGTGCTGGGACCGACCACCAACCGGCACTTCCTGATCGGTCTGCTGGAGCATCCCGAATTCGCCGCCGGCGAGGCCACGACGTCTTTTCTCGTGAAGCACCAGTTTCCAGCCCCGGAAATCGGCGAAGCCCATTGGACGACCGCCGCCCATCTCCTGTGGCAGGCCTCGGCGCAAAAATATCCGGCGTCGATGCGCGGCTGGCGCAACTCCAACCCCGAGCCGACGCCGATCCGGATGGCTGCGGGCGGCAAGGAGCGCCTGATGCAGGTCCGCTCGGCCGACCCCGTCGAGGTGCCGTTCCACATCGACGGCAACGACATCGTGGTCGACCTCGACGCGCTCACCGTTCGCTTCACCGACAAGACCTACGCCCCCCCGGAGACGACGGCCGCCGGCAGCGACGGCAAGCTGCGGGCGCCCATGGACGGCCGCATCGTCGCCATCAAGGTGGCGCCGGGCGACAAAGTCGTGCGCGGCCAGACCCTGATCGTGCTGGAGGCCATGAAGATCCAGCACCAACTCAAGGCGCCACTCGACGCGACGGTCGAGGCGATCTCGGTGCAGGAGGGCCAGCAGGTCTCCAACCGGACCGTGCTGGTCACGATGGAGCCAGCCATGGAGCCGGAGGCCACTTAGCGCTAGTCTCCTCCCAACGAGAGAAATTCAGGGAGGAATTGCCATGCTGCGTAGAGTTGCGCTCGCCCTGCTTGCCGTGGCGGCGGCCGGCCCCGCCTTCGCCCAGGCCTATCCCAACAAGCCCATCAACCTCATCGTTCCCTTCGCGGCCGGGGGCCCGACCGACCTCATGGCGCGCATCGTCGGCGAGCGAATGGCCAAGGAGCTCGGCCAGCAGTTCATAATCGACAACGTCACCGGTGCGGCGGGCTCGATCGCCATGGGCAAGCTCGCCCGCTCCACGCCGGACGGCTACACGATCGGCATCGGCCATCTCGGCACCAATGTCGTGAACGGCGCGATCTACAAGAACCTGAACTACGACCTGATCAACGACCTCGAACCGGTCGCGCTGCTGCCGTCCAACCCGCTGCTGGTCGTCACGTCGAACCAGGTGCCGGCCAAGGACCTCAAGGAACTGGTCGCCTACCTGAAAGCCAACGCCGACAAGATCTCGGGCGGCACGGCCGGCATGGGCTCGGGCTCGCATATCGGCGTGCTGGCCTTCTTCGCCGCCACCGGCACCAACTACCAGCTCGTGCCCTATCGCGGCACCGGCCCCGCCGTGCAGGACCTGATCTCCAACCAGATCCAGATCATGATCGACCAGTCGTCGAACTCGCTGCCGCACGTCCGTGCCGGCAAGCTCAAGGCCTATGCCGTGACGGCCAGGCAGCGCACCTCCGCGGCGCCCGAGATTCCGACGACGGCCGAGGCCGGCTTCCCCGGCATCGAGGTCGCCATCTGGCACGGCCTGTGGGCACCCAAGGGCACGCCCAGGGAAATCATCGACAAGCTCAACGTCGCCGCCATCAAGGCCCTGCAGGACCCGGAAATCCGCCGCAAGCTCGAGGATCTCGGCCAGGACATACCGACGCCCGAGCAGATGAAATCGGACGCTTTCGGCGCCTACCAGAAGGCGGAGTTCGCCAAATGGAAGCCGATCATCGACAAGGCCGGCATCAAGATCGAGTAACGCCCCCCGTTCGGGACGACCGATAGTCCGGCGGAACCGGACAGGGGGGCAGAAGCTTCTCCAACACCTTCGCGACGCCCAGAAGCCTGGCCTCGCCCCAGCGCTTGCCGGTGAGCTGCAGGCCGATCGGCAAGCCTTCCTTCGAGACGCCGCACGGCAGCACGATCGACGGTTGGCCCGTGAAATTGGCCAGGAAGTTGTAGGCGGTACCGGCGAAGAAATACGGGTGGTCGACGCCGTCGATGGTGAGCGGCTGGCTCTGCTTCTGGCGGACGAAGGCGGCGTCCGGCATCACCGGCATCAGCCAGGCGTCGTAGTCGTCGAGGAAGGCCTCGCATCGCCGCGCGAGGCCGTCGCGCCGGTCGAGGACGGCAAAGAACCGGGCCATGTCGAGACGCGCCGCACGCGCGACCGAGCGGGTCGTCGGGTCGGGCGAGTTCAGCTTGCCGAAGTAGCGTTCCCGCTCGGCCGCCGGTTTGGCACTGAGGATCATGTACTGGAACAGATCCGCCCAGTCGTCCCAGCCCTGCTGCCAGTCCAGGCCCTCCGGCTCGGCGTACCTGACCTTGGCACCCGCCTTCGACAGCAGCGTCGCGGTCGCCTTCACGACCGCTTCCGTGTCGGCCGAGACCGCCACCAGTGGATTGCTCATCAGGACTGCAATGCGCAGCCCCTTGGCTGCAAGCTTCGGCGTCGGCCCGAGCGGCACGGGCGCCGCCTCGGCCTCGTAGCCATCGGGGCCGGCGATGATCCGGAGCGCGAGCTCGAGGTCCTCGACGCAGCGCGCCAGCGGCCCGAACGTGCCCATGTAGCGGGTGCTCCTGGTCTGACCGGGCAGGTCGGGCACATGACCGTGGCTCGGGACGCGCCATTCGGTGGGCTTCAGCGAAAAGATGCCGTTGTAGTGCGCCGGGTTACGCACGGAGCCGCCGATGTCGCTGCCCAGTTCCAGCGGCGACAGGCGGGCCGACACCGCCACGCCGCCTCCGCCGGTTGAGCCGCCTGCCGTGCGGCGCTCGTCCCAGGCGTTCCTGGTCGTGCCAAAAATCGGGCTGTCTGTCTGAAAGTCTGCGCACAGTTCCGGCACGTTGGTCTTGCCCAGGATGACCGCACCCGCCGCCCGCAGCCGCGCGACGAGGCTGGCATCTTCCGTTGCGACGTTGTCGCGAAGTGGCAGGTGACTGGACGTCGTCTTCAGACCCGCGACGTCGAACGCCTCCTTGATGGTGATCGGCACGCCGTGCAGCGGTCCAAGGCGCCTATTTTGCTTGCGTGCACGATCGGCCGACCGCGCAGCTTTCATCGCACCGGCCTCGTCGACCACCACGAGTGCATTGAGCGGCCCGTTCAAACGCGCGATTCGTTCGAGATGCGCCTGCACAGCCTCGACCGAACTCAACCGTCCGTTTCGTACGGCGCGTGCAAGTCGCGTGGCTGTTTCAAAGCACGGATTCATGCATGCCTCCCTTGAGTTGGGGGACACTAGCCGCCGCTACCCCGGCCCGGCTATAGAGCCCGAGGATTTCTTGGGGAAAGCATGAGCTTGGCTAACAAAACCCTGTTCGTGACCGGCGGAAGCCGGGGCATCGGACTGGCCATCGCGCTGCGGGCGGCGCGCGACGGCGCCAACATCGCCATTGCCGCCAAAACGGTGAAGCCCGACCCGCGTCTGCCCGGCACGATCTTCACCGCGGCCGAGGAGATCGAGAAGGCTGGCGGTAAGGCGCTGCCGCTCGCCTGCGACATCCGCGACGAGCAGAGCGTCGACAAGGCAGTGGCCGAGACCGTCGCCAGGTTCGGCGGCATCGACATCCTGGTCAACAATGCCAGCGCCATCAGCCTCACCGGCACGCTGGCCACGCCGATGAAGCGCTACGACCTCATGCACCAGATCAACGCGCGCGGCACCTTCATGGTCTCGCAGAAGTGCATCCCGCACCTGCTGAAGGCCGCCAATCCGCACGTGCTGAATCTATCCCCGCCGCTCGATTTCGACGTGAAATGGTTCGCCAACCACGCCGCTTACACACTCGCCAAGTACGGCATGTCGGTCTTCGCCTGGGCGATGGCGGAGGAGTTCAAGGGAAAGGGGATCGCCTTCAACTGCCTGTGGCCGCGCACCGCCATCGCCACCTCGGCGATCCAGAACATCCTCGGTGGCGAGGAAGGCATGAAGCAGTGCCGCAAACCCGAGATCATGGCCGATGCCGCGCACGCGATCTTCAACCGGACGGCGCGCGACTGCACCGGCAACTTCTTTATCGATGACGAAGTTCTGGCCGCGGAAGGCGTCACCGATTTCGACCGGTACGCCGTCTCGCCGGGCACGCCGCTGATGCCCGACTTCTTTGTGCCCGCCCCCGGCGCGCGCACCGTCGTCGGAAAGGCTTAGACGTGGCGACGTTCCTGCTGGTCCATGGCGCCTGCACAGGCGGCTGGTGCTGGGAGAAGGTCGTGCCACTGCTCGAGGCGGCGGGCCACAAGGTCTGCGCGCCGGACCTGCCCGGGCTGGGCAAGGACCAGACGCCGCCGGCCAACGTCACCCTCGCCGACAATGTCGAGAAGCTGGCGCGGCTCCTCGACAAGATGGAGGAGCAGGTCATCCTGGTCGGCCATTCGCTGGGCGGCGTCACGATCAGCCAGCTCGCCGAGGCGCGGCGCCGCAAGATCAAGGCGCTGGTCTATGTCTGCGCCCTGCTGCCGACCTCGGGCAAGAGCGGCAGGGACATGACCTCACTAGAACCAGACGCCATGTTCCGGCTGTCGCGACAGGTCAGCCCCGACGGCAAGACCTACACCTTCGCGCGCGACAAGCTGCCGAGCCTGTTCTACGCCGACGTCTCGCCAGAGGATCGCTACAAGGCGATGGAGCGGCTGAGGCCGCAGCCGCTGGCCATCTCGACGACGCCGTTGACCCTCACGGAAGAACGCTTCGGCTCGGTGCCGCGCTGGTACATCGAGTGCGTTCACGACAATGCCATCCGCATCGCCCTGCAGCGCACGATGGCGCAGGAGACGCCGTGCAAGGTGCTGAGGCTGGAAAGCGGCCACTCGCCGTTCTTCAGCAATCCGGAAGAGTTGGTCGAGCATCTCGAAGTGATCGCGTCGAGTTGAAGAACTGTCGTCCTGAGCGCAGCGAAGGACCTAGCGGAACGGCCAGAGTACTGCACAGCTGACGTTGGATCCTTCGCTTCGCTCAGGATGACAAGAGGTGCGCAATTTGAACCGTGCGGGCTCTCGCGCCTCAGAAGGCGCTGCCGCCCGCCGGCGCGTGTGAACGCGCTCTAATCGAAGAAAGCCAACGCCCGCGCCTCGATGCTCTGCCGCGGCCGCGGATGGGCCGGCGACGTCGGATCGTCGAAGGCGGAATGCAGCGAGAAGCGCGCACGGCCGTCCTTCAGCGAGTCGTAGCACTTGATCAGGATCGCCTCGTCCCGCGTCATCTTCGGGAAGTAGAACCAGCGGTGATCGGCGTTGTAGACGCCCTGGTAGATTTCACCGGTACGGTCGGCATAGACCAGATCGCAGACGGCGAGATCGCGCGGCGCAATACTCCCGGCATCGACGAAGCCCAGCGGCGCCATCTCGACCGGCTCCTGATCGATGCTGCGCCAGACATTGTATTCGGCGAACCGCTTCCCGAGACGGCGTTCGGCCTCCTCGGGCGGCAGCAGGCCGCGCACACGCTGAGGGCCGGACTTCTCGGTGTAGTCGTTATGCACGCTGCGCACGGGGGTCCGCAGGCCACGTTGGACGGCGCGGTCGGCAGTGCGGACGGTGTGGTCGAACACCACGACCTTCGACGCGCCGGTCTCACGCCTGATCAGCGCCTCGACCTCGGCGTGGTATTTCGTGCGGACCTCTTCCTCGTCGTAGAAATCGCGCACGGCGGTGTCGTGATGCGTCAGGATGAAGGCCTGGCGGTCGAGCGACAGATCGCGCGCGATCGGGCGGGCATCATGAATGCGCACCTTGAAGTCGCGATAGTTGCCGTCACGCCGCGGCAGGCCCGTGCCATGCGGCGGATTGTAGGTGACCGGCTTGATGCTGAGATCGGCGAGGTAATTCACCGGTGCATCCACCCAGGCTGTCAGCAGCGGTCGCGCGGCGGCGGAGTCGGCGGTTAGGACGTCAACCATGGTTTTCACCCGTGATGTGTAGCGTTTGCTCCCCTTAGGTCGTGTGGCTTTAGCCGCTTAACACCCCTCGGGCTCACGAGAAGAATTCATGGGGTCATGTCGTGTTCAGGCCGCGAGTTCGAGAATCTCCATGACCTGCTCCGGTCCCTTGATGGGCCGCGGATTGTTCAGCACCGCACGGTCGTGCATCGACTTCTCGGCGATCTCGCGGAAGCGATCCCTGCCGACGCCGACCTCGGAGAGACGTCCGGGCAGGCCGAGTGACTTCACCAGCCCTTCCACCAGGTCGCCCGCCGCGACGTCCGGCTTGCCGAATGCCTCGCCGACCCGCTTCTGGCGCTCGGCATTGGCCGGCAGGTTCCAGCGCAGCACCGACGGCAGCATCACGCAGGAGGTATGGCCGTGCGGCACGTGGCAGGCGGCGCCCAGCACATGGCCGATCCCGTGGCTCGCGCCGACCCCGACGCCCGAGGTGCCGGCTCCGATCGACAGCCACATGCCGAACTGCAGATCGAGCCGCGTCGCCATGTCCTCGGGCTGCGCCTTATGCGCCGGCAGGGCGCGGGCGAGCAGCTTCAGCGCTTCGGTGGCGGTGCCCAGCACGAAGGGATGGGCCTGCTGCGAACACAGCCGCTCGACGGCATGGTCGACGGCCTTCAGGCCGGTCGACAGCATCAGGTCCAGCGGCGTCGCCAGGGTGGCGGCGGCGTCGAGCACGATGACCCGGGGCACGACCAGGCGATGGCCGAAGCTCTCCTTGATCCCCTTGCGCGGATCGGTGATGCCCGCATAGGCGTTGAACTCTGCGGCCGACAGCGTGGTCGGCACGGCGATCATGCGGATCGCGTCAGCGGGCGGCCTGATCGCATCCGACGGCGGCGCGGCGCCCTCCCTGGGCTTGCCGGCGCGATACGCGTCGAGACCTTCGACTGTCGTCACGTCCTGCCACAGCGCGATCAGGATCGTCTTGGTGGCATCGATCACCGAACCGCCACCGACCGCCACGATCAGGTCGGCGCCGGCCGCGCGCGCCATCGCGGCCCCTTCGACCACACAGGGCCGCGGCGAGTGCGCCGTGATGCCGGCATAGGTGCCCGCGTGCAGCTCGCCGAGACCGTCGACCACCGAAGCCACCAGCGCGCTCTGCGCCACCGACTTCGAGGTCGTGATGAACACCTTCTTCGCGCCCAGCCGCTCGGCCTCGGCGCGAAGGGCCACGCCCGCCGGCTTGCCGTAGACGACACGTTCGATGTCCTGATGTCCGTGGATGCCGCTCAGCATGTCCAACTCCTCCATCCTCATCCTGAGGAGGCGCCCCAGCGCCGTCTCGAAGGATGGGCAACGACAAGACTGTTGCTCACCCTTCGAGACGCGGCCGTTGGCCGCTCCTCAGGGTGAGGTGGTGCGCTTAACTCAAATGCCGGCGATAGAGCGCCAGCATGCGCTCATAGTGCTTCTCGCGCGCGGCCTCGTGCAGGTTGCCGCGGTCGGAGAAGGCATAGCCGTGATGCGTGCCCGTCTCGGTCTCGACTCGCGACGGGAACGGCGCGGCGGCCAGGAGCTTTTCGAATTTGGCGACGTCGGACAGCGGCACGTAGGTGTCGTGCTCGGCGAAGGCATAGTAGCCCTCGGCCGTGATGGCGCCCAGCATCAGGTGCGGCGAGTCGGGCTTGTCGGTGATCAGACGCGTTCCGTAATAGGACGCGAAGCAGCCGATGCGGTCCGGATGCATCGCCGCCGCCGCGGTGACGAAGGCGCCGCTCATGCAGTAGCCGACCAGACCCACCTTGCCGGGCTTCGCGTCGGGCAGGGTCGGCAGCAGGTCGAGCACCGCGCCCGTATCCGCCGCGACCCGGGCGTTGGAGAGCGTCTCCATCAGGCCGAACATGCGCTTGAGATTGGCCTCGCCGTCGGGATGGTTCCGCGTCGGGCCGCAGACAAACTCGCGCGCGCTGCGATAGTAGAGATTGGGCAGCAGCACGTAGTAGCCGGACTGCGAAATCCGCCGGCAGATCTCGCGCAATCCCTCGCGCACGCCGGGCGCATCCATCAGCATGATGACGACCGGCAGCGGCCCGCCATCGTCGGGCCGCACGGTGTAGGTGTTCATGGCGCCATCTTGCGTGGCGATATCCAGCTCGTGTTCGATCATGTTCGGAAGGTACCGGGCCTCCGCCCCATGGTCTATAACCCCGCCTCCTGTCTGAATCCGAGGAGTGGAACGAGATGCCGGTGGCAAATGGGGGCGCGCTCGACGGCCTGAAAGTGATCGACCTGTCGCGCGTGCTGGGCGGTCCCTATTGCGGCCAGATGCTGGCCGACCACGGCGCCGACGTGATCAAGATCGAGCCGCCGCAGGGCGACGAGACCCGCACCTGGGGCCCTCCGTTCGACGCCGAGGGCGTTTCCGCCTATTTCGCCGGCATCAACCGCAACAAGCGCACGATCGCGCTCGACCTGTCCAGGCCGGAGGGCCGCGAGGTTCTGCTGAAGCTGCTCGAAACGGCCGACGTGCTGATCGACAATTTCAAGACCGGCACCATGGAGAAGTGGGGCATCGGCTATCACGACGTGCTGGCGGCGAAATTCCCGCGGCTGGTCCATGCCCGCGTCTCCGGCTTCGGCGCCGACGGTCCGCTGGGCGGTTTCCCGGGCTACGACGCCATGGTGCAGGCCTCGGCCGGCCTCGTCTCGGTCAACGGATCGCCCGAGGGCGGCCAGGTGCGCATCGGCGTGCCGGTCGTCGATCTCTCGACCGGCATGAATGCCACCATCGGCATCATGATGGCGCTCTACGAGCGCAACCGGTCGGGCAAGGGACAGTTCGTCGACGCGACGCTCTACGACAGCGCCATCGCGCTGCACCAGCCGCACGCGCCGAACTACTTCATGGCCGGGCTGAAGCCGAAGCTGGTCGGCAACAGCCATGCGAGCCTGGTGCCCTACTCCAACTTCCCGACCAGGACCCGCAACATCGTGGTCGGCGCCGGCAATGACGGGCAGTTCCGCAAGCTGACGCAGATGCTGGGCAAGCCGGAACTGGCCGACGATCCGCGCTTCAAGACCAACAAGGAGCGGGTCGCCCACCGGGCCGACCTCGAGGACGAACTGCGCGCACTCCTCAAAGACCGCGACGCCAACGAACTCTCGCAGGAGCTGATGAAGGGCGGCGTGCCGTCGGCCGCCGTTCTCGAAGTCTCCGACGTGATGGAGGCGCCGCACACGAAACACCGCGGCATGGTGTGGGAGAAGGACGGCTGGCGGAACGTCGGCAATCCCGTGAAGCTCTCGCGCACTCCGCCCAAGGTGCGCACCAAGCCCAAGAAATTCGGCACCGACACCAGGGCCGTGCTCGCCGAGGCGGGCTATTCAGCGGCCGAGATCGAGAAGCTCGTCGCCTCCGGCATCGCCCTCACCGATATCAAGAAGTAGGAGAAGTAAGATGTTTCAACCCGACCTGCTGAAGGGCAAGCGCATCCTCGTGACCGGCGGCGGCACCGGCCTCGGACGCTCGATGGCGCACCGTTATCTCGAACTGGGCGCCAACGTGATCATCTGCGGCCGCCGCGAAGACGTGCTGAAGCAGACCGCCGTCGAACTCGCCCAGGAGACCGGCGGCGAGATCGAGACCGTGGGCTGCGACGTGCGCATCCCCGACGCCGTCGAGGCGATGATGGACAAGATCTGGGAGAAGCGTCCGCTCGACATTCTCGTCAACAACGCCGCCGGTCAGATCCTCGCCCAGACCCACAAGATGTCCTCGCGCGCGATCGACGCCGTGCTCGGCATCGTGTTGCACGGCTCGGCCTATTGCACGGTCGCCGCCGGCCGTCGCTGGATCGATGCCGGCGAGCGCAACAAGGTGGTTATGTCGATCCTCACCGTCTCGTCGCTGACGGGCGCCCCCTTCACGGTGCCGTCGGCGATGGCCAAGGCGGGCGTGCTGGCCATGACCAAGAGCCTGGCCGTCGAATGGGGCCCCAAGGGCATCCGCACCTGCGCGATCGTGCCGGGGCCCTTCCCGACCGAAGGCGCCTGGAGCCGGCTGATGCCGAAGGAGCGCGGCGGCCAGGACGAAATGATCAAGGCGATCCCGATGCGCCGTGTCGGCGAGCATATCGAGTTGGCCAACCTTGCGGCCTTCCTGGTGAGCGACGGCGCGGCCTACATCAATGGCGATGCCATCGTGATCGACGGCGGCAAGATGCTGCAGTCCGGCGGCGGCGGCGCCAATACCTCGGCCATGCTCGACTGGACCGACGAGCAGTGGGAGGCGATCCGGCCGAAGAAGAAGTAGTCAGGGCGCGGGGGCCGGAACGTCGTTTGCCTCGACCTTCCGGCCTGCCGCGATCCAGGCGAGCAGCAGGTCGTAGAAGACCGAAAGGACCACCGGGCCGACGAACAGGCCGATGAGGCCGCCCGCCAGCGTGCCGCAGATGACGCCGGCCACGATCACCGCCATGGGCGTCGGCAGTCCGCGCGCCATCAGGACGGGCCGTAGCACATTGTCGAGCAGCAGCAACGGCAGCGTATAGGCGGTGAACAGGCCGGCATGCAGGGCTGGCAGATACATCCAGGTCCAGATGATCACCGGGATCATGACGATGTTGGGCCCGACCTGCACGATCGCCAGCACGAGGCAGACGAAGGTGATGGCGCCGGCGAAGGGAACGCCCGCCACCAGCATGCCGATCGCCAGCAGCACCGACTGCAGGAGCGCGATGCCGATGACGCCCTGCGACACGTTGCGGATGGTCGAGCCGGCAATCTCGAGGAAGTGCCGGCCGCGCGTCTCCGCGACCCGCGCCGCGAGGGCGCGCAGCGCTCCAGTCAATTCGTCGGAATAGGCCAGGAGGACGCCCGCAGCGATAATAGCGCCGGCGAACTGCAGGACTCCCAGAAAGACGCCTGCCGCCATGCCGCCCATCCAGCGGCCAACCGCGGCCAGCTGACCGACATGGGCCGTCACCAGGGCTCGCGCGTCGTTGGAGCCGTTCAGCCAGAAATCGTAGACGCGCGCGCCGACCATCGGCCAGTCTTTCACGGATTCGGGCGGAGGCGGCACGACATGCTCGCCGCGCAGCAGCATCCGCGCATAGCCGTCGAGGCTTTCGATGGCGGAAGCCGCGAGGAGGACGACGGGCGTCAGCAGCAGCACGAGCAGCAGGATCGAGAACAGCGCGGCCGCAACTCCATCCCGCAGGTGCAAGCGGCGCCGGGTCAGGTTGAACAACGGAAAGACGGCAACCGACAGGATGATGGCCCACATCATCAGCGCCGCCACCGGTTGCAGCAGGAGCAGGCTCACATAGATGACCGTGGCGATCAGGCCGATGCGGATCGCAACGTCGATCGTGAATCGCGTGATTTCGGCCCTGCCCTTTTCCGTCTCGATCATCGCCGCCTCCGCCGCCCCGTTGGCGGGACAGGGTTATCGCACGGCGGCCGGCCTGGCGGAATCGATGACGCGAACGACGCCGTTGTAGACTTTGCCCGGATGTTCCGGGACCGTGATCTGAACGCTGGTGTTCAGCTTCACCGCCGCCGGCACATCGTTCTGCGGGATGTTGACGGTGAGCCGGCGCTTGCTGGCATCGGAAACGACGAACAGCGCCCGCCCTGTGCTCTGCTCCGAGGGCACCGACATCGGTGTTGCAGGTCGTCGGATGTGAGCCGCCGCCGCAGCAGCCTCGGCGACCTTTCATCGAAATATGCGGCGCTTGCCTGTCGAGGCGAGATTGCCCCTGTCATCTGCATGGCGGTGCGCTACGCTTGCATGACAGAGAATGCGCGGGGGATCCGGGAAAATGGCCGAGTACGACTACATCATCATTGGCGCGGGTTCGGCGGGCGGTGCCCTGGCGGCACGGCTCTCGGAGATACCCTCTAACAAGGTGCTCCTGCTGGAGGCCGGCGCGGCCAGCCACCCCTACTCGCGCATGCCGCTGTCCTTCGGCCTGCTGATCGACAATCCGGCCGCCAACTGGCTCTACCAGTCCGAGCCGGAGCCCGGCACCGCCAACCGGGTGATCCCGGTGCCGCGCGGAAAGGTGCTGGGTGGCTCGAGCTCGATCAACGGGCTGGTCTGGGTGCGCGGGCAGCCGCTCGACTTCGACACCTGGGCACAGATGGGCTGTCGCGGCTGGAGCTGGCGCGACGTGGCGCCGCTCTTCACCCGCATGGAGAACTTCGTCGACGGTGACGGCTCGAATGGCCGCGGCACCGGCGGGCCGCTCAAGGTCTCGACCGTGCCCGACCAGAACCCGCTCTACGACGCGCTGTTCGATGCCTCGAAGGCCGCCGGCTTCAAGACCAATCCCGACTACAACAGCGAGGACCAGGAAGGCGTCGTGAAGACGCAGACCTCGATCTACAAGGGCCGGCGCATGAGCGTGGCGCACTGCTACATCGAGCCCGCGATGAAGCGGCCGAACCTGCACGTCGTCACCAACGCCCACACGTTGCGTGTCTTGCTGGAAGGCAAGCGCTGCGTCGGCGTCGAGTATGAAAAGGACGGCAAGCCGATTCAGGCTCGCGCAAAGGAGACGATCCTGTCGGCCGGTGGCGTCGCCAGTCCGCAGATCCTCGAACTCTCCGGCATCGGCCAGCCGGAGCTGCTGAAAAAGCATGGCATCGAGGTGAAGCACGAGTTGAAGGCGGTCGGCGAGAATTTCCGCGATCACATCAACGCCCGCATCATCTGGCGCCTGAAGGTGGCCAGCGTCTCCTACAACCACATGGCGCGCGGCCTGGGCGCCGTGACGCAGATGATGAAGTACCTCGCCACCGGCGGCGGTTTCATGAGCCTGCCCTCGGCGCCGCTGCTGGGCTTCCTGAAGACGCGGCCGGAACTCGAGACACCCGACGTCCAGATGCATCTCGTGCCCTATTCGATCAAGGACCCGAAGACCCGCAAGCTGCAGGACTTCCCGTCGATGACCATCGCCTGCTACCAGCTCCGGCCCGAGAGCCTGGGCTCGATCCACATCCGGTCGGCCGATCCCAAGGCCCATCCAGCCATCCGCTTCAACTTCCTGGCCGACAGGATCGACCAGGACGCGATGACCGCCGGCTTCCGCATGATGCGCAAGATCGTCGATGCTGCGCCCATGGATTCCTACCGCGACGAGGAATTCTCGCCCGGCCCGTCGGTGAAGTCCGACGAGGAGATCCTGACCTGGATCCGCAACAACTCGCAGACCGCCTATCACCCGATCGGCACCTGCCGCATGGGCCCCGAGGGCCCGAACACCGTGGTCGACGACAAGCTCCGCGTGCACGGCATCGCCGGCCTCCGTGTCGCCGACGCCTCCATCTTCCCGACCATGCCGTCGGGCAACACCAACGCGCCGTCGATCATGGTCGGCGAGAAGATGGCGGATATCCTCAAGGGCGCGGCTTAGGCCGCTTCTCCTGCTGAGCGAGCAACTTGGAGAAAGACAACCTTTCGTCTTTCCCCTACGATCAGTCGTAGCCACCTTTGGTTGAAGTTCCAGACGGTGTCACTGCGGGGGATCGGATGGGGAATCCGGATTCAGGCGATGCAATCGGAATGACTGCAGTCCTGGCTGAAGAATTTAATCAGCTGCACGGCGAGACTTACGACCCGAAGAAGCCACCTTCTTTGCAGGAATTGCTGAAGGCCATTCACGACTTACCTCCTGAGAATCGGCGAACGGCCCTTTGCTTGTCTGGCGGCGGCATACGCAGCGCCTCGTTCGCATTGGGAGTATTGCAGGGCCTCGCCGAGAAACAGATTCTCGACAAGTTCCACTTCCTGTCGACGGTCTCCGGGGGCGGCTACATCGGCGCTTGGCTTTCGGTTTGGCGCAAGTGTGTCGGCAACGACAGCAAGCTCATGGAGATGATCAGCGGGAGACGCGAGAAGGAAGCCGGACGCCTGAGCCCGCCAAAGGAAGGCTACAATGCCGATCAAGCCTTCATGGAACCGGTAGAACTCTCCATCCTTCGTGAGCATAGTAACTTTCTCACGCCCAAACTCGGTGCCATGTCAGCCGATACCTGGACGCTCATAGCGCTTTACATTCGAAATCTGCTGCTCAACTGGGCGGTATACCTGCCTCTAGTTGCCGCCGCACTGCTCGTCCCTGTTCTTATGAGAGAAGTACTAGACAGTACCGCGCTCAGGGAGAGAGTTGATCTACACCACTGGGCACTCGCGACAGCCGTTGCGCTCTTCACGTTGGCTGTATTCACTTCGGTTCGAGGGCGATTGGCACAAGAATCCAAACATCGCGTGGATCAACGCGCTTTCCTGTGGTTGGAGTTGCTGCCGATCTATGTGGCCTCAGTGCTCGTATGCTTCTACTCCGTTGGCCGCTGCAATATCTGCGGCGGCAGCGGCTGCTGGGTCGAAAAGATCACCCCCATTATGACCACCGTCGCCGGTGCGTTGATCTATTTGTTGGGTTGGCTTGAGGCATTTCGAAGATACGGTGATCGCTCAACCCGTAGGAATGTTCCAACCTTGAGCGACCCTTTTCCGCCAGCGCTACTTTGCATTTCATGGGGGATTGCGGGAGCCATTGCTGGAGCGTTGGTCGGCTGGGGACTCGTCATTGCGAGGGGCCACGCAGTCGATCCAACCCTGATCGTGATCCTCGGCGTCGGCTGGATCGCCGTATCGATCTTTCTTGCCAATGCAGTCTACCTGGCCTTGACCAGCATATCCAAGGTGGGCGACGTTGAGCGCGAATGGCTTGCCCGTTCTTCGGGCTGGTTCACCGCCATGACCGTCGTTTGGGCTGGCTTTTCAGCACTCGTCCTCTACGCTCCCAGCTTCATCAACATCTTCGACGTCTACTGGAGCATATTGATAGGCGGAACAGCCGGCGCCCTTGCGGCGCGGATCGGTTCTAGCGCGAAAACTCTTTTCAGTTTCCGCGGCAAACCGATCGAAAGCCTATCGATGACGGCCATCCTGTCCTTGGCTTCCGCGCTCTTCCTCATCGCCTTGGTTATCGTTCTTTCGAGTCTCCTCCCCAGTCTTCTCGCCGCCGTCGCAGCGCTTTTCGACTGGAACGTCCATCCGATCCGCACAATCTTAGCCACGATCATCCTTTGCGTCGGGATGGTGGGACTTATCGCCTACTTCGTGAACGTCAATCGATTCTCAGCCCATAGCCTGTACCGTAATCGACTTATTCGCGCCTTTCTCGGGGCCGCACGTGGACCAGCCGCCATCCGCAGCCAGACCAGCGATCCTTTTACCGGGTTCGATCGCATGGATAACAAGTGGGTCCGTGACATGATCTTTCCCGAAGAGAAGGGCAGGTCGCGCCTGTTTCCAGTGATCAACATGGCGCTCAATACCGTGGCGGGAGCCAACAAAGCGTGGCAGGAACGAAAGGCGGAATCCTTCACGGTGACCCCTCTTCGCTCAGGTAATGAGTCAGTGAAGTTCTGGCCGACGGGGAATTACGGAAGCAGGGAGAACGGCCTCAGTCTCGGCACTGCCATTGCAATCTCCGGCGCCGCTGCCAGTCCTAACCAAGGTTATCATTCTTCCCCTATCGTCGGTCTCGCAATGACGTTGTTCAACGTGCGCTTAGGATGGTGGCTCGGCAATCCGTCTCGGCCGACCTCGGCACCGCAAGAGAGCCCGCCATTCGGCATGGTGCAGTTCATCTCCGAGCTATTTGGGTTAACCAACAACAAGAGCGACTATGTCTACCTGTCCGACGGCGGACATTTCGAGAATCTTGGCCTCTACGAGATGGTTCGGAGGCGTTGCCACTTCATCATCGTTTCCGACGCCGGCTGTGACCCAGACTGCGCCTTCGCAGATCTGGGTAACGCCGTCCGCAAAATTTGGATAGACCTTGGAGTGCGCATCGACTTTGCGAGGATCAACCTCGAAAAGAGGAAAGAACCCGACAAGAAGGGTCAGGCCGTCTATTGCGCCGTCGGCACGATTAAGTATCCAGGCGCAGGCGAACGGCAAGGCCACATAGTCTACCTCAAGCCCGGCTTTTTCGGCACCGAGCCCGCTGACATCCTTGCATACGCCTCTGTCAACAAGGCCTTTCCCCACGAAACGACTGCGGACCAGTTTTTTTCCGAGTCCCAGATGGAGAGCTACCGCGCACTCGGCGCTCACGTCATCGAGACGGTTTTTGGCCCTCGGGGATCCGATGATCCAAATGCCCCGATCCCGCCCCTCGCCCCCTACTGGGCAAAGATAAGAACCTATGCCTGAGAAGTCGACACACCAGGATTGGACGTGCGCATTCCGCTTCGGCTTTCTCTGTCGACTTACCCCAATACCGGCTTGCCGCTGATGAGGGCGGTGCCGGTCATCGCGGCGACCAGCTTGCCGTCGCCGCGCACGACGTCGATGCGGTAGATCGAGGCCTTGCTGGAGCGCGAGATCTCGACCGCCGTCGCCGTCAGCATGTCGCCCAGCCGTACGGCGACGCTGTAGACGATGTGGGCATCGATGCTGCCCGAGACGACGCCCTGCGAGTTGCAGGCATAGCCGAAGGCGGCGTCGGCCAGCGTGAACGTCAGGCCGCCATGACCGACGCCGTTGAAGTTGAGGTGCCGCTCCTCGATCTTCACGCGCGTCACGGCACGGCCCAGCGATGCCTCGACGAATTCGATGCCGAGGCCGCGGGTGAAAGCATCCCGCTTGGCCAACGCCGAAGCGTCGATCATTCCGCCGCCTGCCGCAGCGGCGCCGTCGCGCTGGCGATGGCGGCCAGCGTCCTCGAAAGCGAGTCACCCTCGGGGTCGGCCAGCGCCGCCACACGCGCATTGGCGACCGCGTCCGCCGCGGCGCGCGGCGTCATCCGTCCGGCCAGCGCCGGTGCGATCACTTCGTCGGCGATGCGGCGATAGTTGCCGAGTCCGCGCCTGTGGGTGTCGCCATAGCCCTTGACGAGGCGCGCCGACTCCGCGATCTCGCGCGCAAGGTCGAGCCCGAGCGGCGCGGCGGCGCGAATCTCGCCCAGCCAGCGCCCGATCTCGGCCTGCTCCTCGACATAGCGGAAGGTGCGGGGCCGCCACCAGCGCAGGCCGGCGACGAGCCGTAGCCGCGCGAAGCCCAGGATGGTCGTCGTGCGCACATGCATCGAGAAGTAGGTCTTGCCGAGGCGCCCGGTCCGCTCGCCCCACCCAAGCAGCCGGCGCGCCATCGCCGGCGGCAGGACCGCCGCAATCTCCTCGATGCCCGGCTTGAAATGCTCGGTGATCTCCAGAGGCTCATGTTCCCCGGCGCGAACCTCGGCGCGCACCCGCCCCATCCGTTCGGCCGAAGTCTTGGCCTGGGCCACGCGGATCACGTCCTCGAACGACATGCGCACCGCGAGATGCCGCGCCACCTCGCGCAACAGGTCGGCCGAGCCCACGGCGTGGATCGAGTCGAGCCGGTCGAGATAGAGCATGGCGTAACGCCGGTCCTGATAGGCCGCGAGGCGCCTGATGCCCTCCTCCACCATGTCGAGGCTTGCGAGCGGATAGCCCGTCCGGGCGCGCGCGATCAGGTCCTCGACGCCCTGCGCTGCCGTCTGCCGCTTGCGATGCTCGCGCACCGCCTGCTCCAGTTCGCCGCGCGCATGGCCGCGCCCGAAGGCGAAGGCCGCGAGGTTGCTGTCGACCGACTTGCCCGCGTGCCGGATCGCGGCCTCGAAGGCACTGTCGGGAATCGGCAGCTTGCCCGAGCCTGCCAGTGCCCCCAACAGCACGGCATTGAGTACCCCGCCGGATTCCTCGGCTGCCTGGTCCATGTCGAACAGGATCTGTTCCCGGCTGCGCTCCTTCACGGCCCGCAACAGCCGTCCTACGTCGAAGCTGCCGTCGCCCATGGCCATGCGCTCGCCGATCGCCAGCACGCGATGAGTGGAGGCGATCAGGGTCGTGCGGTCCGGCGTCACGAAGCCGTTGAAGATCATGCGGCCGGCTTCCAGCAGTTCGGTCGCCAGCGCGACATCGACCTCGCCGATCGCCGGATTGAGCGCCAGCACGGACGAGGACACGGCGCCTGCCGGCATCACCTCGACATAGTAGGTCGTGGCGCCGGTGCGCTGCGCCACGCCCGGGATCTGCGTGGCCTGCACGGCGAGCCCGCGGCTCTGCGCCGCCGAGACGATCCAGTCGCACAGCACGCCGCCGCCGTCGCCGCCCAACGCGCCGATCAGGATGGTGAGGGGTTTCATGTGATCACTTGTCTCCCCATTCAAATGGGGAGGTGTCGTCGTCATACGCCGACGAAGGGGTCATGAATGGCAGATCGGCGGAGCTTATGACCCCACCGCCCGCGACGACGCGGGCACCTCCCCATTTGAATGGGGAGGAGTTCATGATGCCATCGCTCCGATCACCTTCGACCGGACCTTCCACTTCAGGCGGTCCCACCAGGTGGCGTTCTGCACGATGTCGGCCTTGTAGAAGGACGGGCAGAGCACGGCGGCATCGGCCACCTCGCCACACAGGCCGCAGCCGACGCAGCCATTGTTGACGTGCGCCACCGGGTCGCTGCGCAGTGGATCGGGGCTGGGCTTCACCACCAGCGAGGGACAACCCGAGAGCCGGATGCAGGAATGGTCGCCGGTACAGACCTCGTCGTCGACGCCGTAGCGTGTGCGCACGACGCGCTCGCCACGCTTCAGCTGGGCCGCGATCTGCGGGCGGATGCGGCGCTGCCGGGCGAGCTGGCATTCGCCGTCGGCCACGATGACCTTGAGGCCCTTGTCGTCGGTGCTCATCGCCTCGCGCAGGGTCTTGAGCATCGCGGCCACATGGTAGGTCCGGATGGTGCGCAGCCAGCCGACGCCCATCGCCTTCAGGGTGGCGGCGATGTCCGACGTGGTCTCACCGTCGCGGCGGTTGCCGGAGGTGTTGGGAATGAACTGCGCGCCGGTGGCCGAGGTGTAGCCGTTCTGCATGATGACCAGCACGCGGTCGCCGCGATTGAACATCGAGGAGGCGACGCCGCTCAGCAGCCCGTTGTGCCAGAAGCCGCCATCGCCCATCACCGAGATGGTGCGCTTCTGCATCACAGGCGCCACCGCGCCGGCCGCCGCCAGCGACATGCCGAAGCCCAGGATCGAATTGCCGAGATTGAACGGCGCCAGGGTGGCAAAGGAATGACAGCCGATATCGCTCGAAATGTGGACCTTGCCGACCTCGCGTTCGAGCAGCTTGATGGCAGAGAAGACCGGCCGCTCGGGGCAGCCGGTGCAGAAGCCCGGCGGCCGCAGCGGCAGGGGCCCGCCCAGCAGGCGCTGCGCCTCGGCGCGTCCGGCGCGGGCCGCCTCGAAGCGTTCGCGCGGGTTGCCCAAGTCGATGTCGTTGGCCGACTGGGCGAAAAACTTCAGCAGGCCCTCGGTCATCACTTCGGCGGTGTATTCGCCCGCCATCGGCAGCACGTCCTTGCCGTAGATCCTGGTGTCGATGCAGCGCTTGCGCAGCAGCACGTGGATCGCCTGCTCGATATAGTCGGGCGCACCCTCCTCGACGACCAGCACGGCGCGCTTGCCCTTGCAGAAGTCGGCGATCTGGCCGGGCGCCAGCGGGTGCGTGACGTTCAGCACCAGGGTCGGGATCTTGCCCTCGACTTCGAGCCGGTCGAGGCCCCGCACCAGCACGTTGGTGATGCCGCCCTGCACGATGATGCCGAGGTCGGAGCGGTCGCCGGGCAGGAACTCGTTCAGGCCGTTGTCGACGATGAAGCGCTCGGCCGCGGGCTGGCGGATCTCGACCTTGATTTTCTCGTGCGCATAGGTCGACGGCGGATGCGAGATGCGGTCGTAATTATGCGCCGCGGGCTCGGCCAGGCGATGATTGCGCGAGATGGCCGGTGGCACGTTGTCCCTGGCCACGAACTCGCCCGTGACGTGGCAGGCGCGGATGCGCAGCTCCATCATCACCGGCGTGTTGGTCGCCTCCGAGAGCTCGAACGCCTTCTCCGTGCAGCGCACGATGGTCGGCAGCGAGGGTCGCGGGTCCATCAGCCAGACCGAGGATTTCAGCGCATAGGCGTGGGTGCGTTCCTGGATGACCGAGGCACCCTCGCCGTAATCCTCGCCGACCACGATCAGCGCGCCGCCGATCACGCCCGGGGAAGCCAGGTTGGAGAGCGCATCGGCCGCCACGTTGGTACCGACGATCGATTTCCAGGTGACGCAGCCGCGGATCGGATAGTTGATCGAGGCGCCGAGCAGCGCCGCCGCCGAGGCCTCGTTGGTACAGGTCTCGAGATGGACGCCGAGTTCGTCGAGCAGGTCCTGGGATTCGACCAGCACGTCGACCAGATGCGAGACCGGCGCGCCCTGATAGCCGCCGACATAGGAAACGCCCGACTGAAGGATCGCCTTGGTGACCGCGAGGATGCCCTCGCCGCGGAAGATCTCGCCCTCGCCCAGCCGCAGCGCGCGTACTTCCTCGGCGAAGGAGCGTTCCGGGTTGGTCCGCTGGGAGACGGGAAGTTGGGCCGCCGGCTGGTCGAGCATGGCGGGAAGTATAGGGGCTATCGCCGGACGCGACGATCCCGTTTGGAATCGCGCACACCCTCTTGCCGCGCCTTCGCCAGCACGGCGCGAAACGGCACGAGAAGCTTCTCCCGCACCGCAGCATCGCCGTCGAGAACCTGCAGCGAGAGCGCCACCGCTTCCAGGGTCGAGACCGCATCGGGCCGCGCCTCGCGCCGCAGGTCGCCGTAAAGCGACGGACCGTCCGGCACCACGACGAAGCGGCGCAGCTTGGTCAGCCAGGCGTTTCGCCACCATAGCGCCTTGGCCTGCGCCCAGTTGCCGTCGAGCGCAATCAGCCCCTTGAGCCCGGCCCGCGCCGCTTTCTGGTCGGGCAGCGCCGCGCCCTTGGCGTCGACCGCGACCAGCGGAGCCTGCCCTTTCGCCGGCCCCTTGATCTGGGTCGAGCCGAGATAGAGCACCCCCCAGTCGCGCGGCTCGGCCGGTGCCCCCAGCGCATGCGCGAGATTGCGCCACGACAGGCCGACCACGACTTTGGCATTGGCGAGCGCCCCGCCCAGCAGGCCCGCCGTGCCCAGCACGCGGTCCTGCTCCTGCGGGTGCTGCAGCACCAGGATCGCCACCTTGTTGTCCACCGTCTCCGACATGGCCGAGGTATAGCCTCCCGGCTAGGGTCGCGCGATGTCCGTCTCCACCCTCGTCTTCGATAGCGTGACCAAGCTGCCGCCCGAAGCGGACGGTGCGGTCGTCATCGGCGGCAGCCACGCCGCCGTGTATGCCGCCCGCATGTCGGCCAAATTCGGCTGCCGGGCCGCGATCCATCACGATGCCGGCATCGGCAAGGACGAGGCCGGCATCGGCGGTCTCGCCTACGCCGACACGCTCGGCATGGCGATGGCGGCCGTGGCGACGGCCAGTGCCCGCATCGGCGATGGGGCCGACCTCCACGCACGCGGCATCATCAGCCGGGCCAATGCGCTGGCCGTTTCCTGCGGCGTCGTGCCGGGCATGAGCGCACAACAAGCCGCCGAGCTCTTGAAGAAGGCGCCGTGGCCGCACACGGTGCCGCCCGCCAAGGGCGAGAGCCGGCACTCGATAGACGGCATCGTCTGCGCCGATTCGGCCACACTGCTGGTCCCCGCGGATCGCGGCCGCATCGTCGCGACCGGCAGTCACGGCGCGCTCAATTCCTACAAGGCAACCGCGCCCTTCCGACCGATGCTGCTGATGTTCAACGATGCAGGATTCGGCGCCGACCGTGGCGGCGTTCTGGCGCTGGCCGAGCTCGACAAGGAAGACATCGCCGCCATCGCAGTCGCTGCGCAGTCGGCGCGCATCGGCGACGGCCGTTCCACTTTTCAGGACGGAACGATTTCCGATGCCAATGCCACCGCATACCGGCTCGGCGCACGTGTGGGCGGCTCCGCGCTTGCACTGGCGCGCGCACTGGCGGAGAAAGCTGGGCAGCATCGTACGGGAGACGTTTGAGGCATGGCCGTCGTCAATGTGAAGTCGGAGATCGCCGGCAATGTCTGGAAGATCCAGGTCAAGGCGGGCGATCGCATCGAAGTCGAAGGCGAGATCATGATCCTCGAATCGATGAAGATGGAAATTCCGGTGCTGTCGCCCAAGGCGGGCGTCATCAAGGAAATCAGGGTCAGCGAAGGCGAGGCCATCGGCGAAGGCCAGCTCGTGGCCGTGCTCGATGCGTAACAGCGTCGTCGCCACCGAACTGGCGCGGCTCTGGGCGCCCGACAATCTCCGCCGCTCCGCCCCGGGCATAGCCCTCTGCGCCGCCATCGCCGCCGTGGCCTTCTATGCCGACACGAGAAGCCTGCTGCGCTTCGGCGCCGTCTGGGTGCCGCCGCTGATCCTCACCCTCGTCATCGGCATGGCGTTGCAGCCGCTGTCGGCCAAGCCCGTGCTTAAGCCGGGCCTCGAGTTCGCGGGCCGCACTCTTCTGCGGATCGGCGTCGCCCTGCTGGGCGCCCGCCTGACGCTCGGCCAGCTGGTCGAAGGCGGGGCGCTGCCGATCGTGATCGCCCTGGCGGCGGTGGGCTGCACCATCGTGTTCGGTGCGTGGGCTGCCCGCCTGTTCGGCCTCAACCAGAATTTCGGCCTGCTGACCGGCTGTGCCACCGGCGTGTGCGGCGCGGCGGCGGCGATGGCCGCGTCGGCCGTGCTGCCCAAGCACGAAAATTCCGACCGCGACCTCGCCTTCACCGTGATGGGCGTCAACTTCCTGAGCACCGTCGTGATGGTGATCTATCCCACCCTGAAGGAGACGCTGGGATTCTCGCTGTTCGAAATGGGCGTGTTTCTGGGCGGTGCGATCCATGACGTCGCCCAGGTTGCCGGTGCCGGCCAGACGATGGGCCCGCAGGTTCTGAGCGACGCCGTCATCACCAAGCTGCTGCGCGTGGCGGCCCTGCTGCCGGCCATCGCCGGCATCGCCTGGTGGGTCGCCCGGAGCGGCGGGCCGCAGAGCGCGGCGCGACCGACGCCGCCGGTCTTCCTGTTCGGCTTCCTGGCGCTGGCCGCGCTGAACTCGCTGGGTCTCATCCCCGCTTCGGTGCGCGATGCGGTGGGCCAGATCTCCGCCTTCCTGATCATCACCGCGATCGCGGCGCTGGGCATGAAGACGTCGCTTCTGGCGCTGGTGCGCATCGGCATGGCCCCGGTGATGCTGCTGATCACCGAGACGATCTTCGTCGGCCTGCTGGTCGTCGGCCTGATCTACGGTTTGCGGGCCGCGGGGCTTTAAGTCCCGGGCTTGGTGCCGGTCGCTTTCACCACCGCGCCCCATGTGTCGATTTCGTTCTTGATGAACTCGGCGAACTGGATGGGCGTGCCCGGCGCCGGGAGCGCGCCGCGCTGCTCGATCTGCCTGATCACCGCGTCGTCGTTGAGCAGCGCCTGAATGTCCCGGCTCACCTTGGCCACGATCTCCAGCGGCGTGCGCGCCGGTGCCGCGAGGCCCGACCAGCCGGCGGCGTTGAAGCCCGGGATGGTTGCCGCAATCAGCGGAATCTTGTCGAGCGGCGCCGGCGCCGGACGAGACGTCGTCACGGCGAGCGCCTTGATGCGTCCATCCTTGATGTGATTGAGCGCGGAGGCCGTGCTGTCCATCATCAGCTTGACGTGCCCCCCGAGAAGATCGGCCATCGCCGGGCCGGAGCCCTTGTAGGGAACGTGGACGATGTCGAGCCCTGCCTTGAGCTTGAACAGCTCCATGCTGAGGTGCTGCGAGGTCCCGGGGCCCGCCGAAGCGTAGGAGAGCTGTCCCGGTTCCTTCTTGGCCAGCGCGATCAGGTCGGCCAGCGTATTCACCGGCAGGCTGGGATGGGCCACGATCACCAGCGGCACCAGGAAGATGTTGGAGATCGGCAGGAAGTCGGTCAGCGGCTTGTACGGCAGGTCGGGATAGAGGCTGGGGTTGACGCCGAACGTCCCGCTCGACACGACCATCAGCGTGTAGCCGTCGGGCGCCGCCGCCTTTCCAAACTCGGTGGCCGGGATGCCGCTGCCGCCGGCCTTGTTCTCGACGATGACTTGCTGCTTCCACTTGTCGGTCAGCTTCTCGGCCATCAGGCGCGCAAAGATATCGGCGGCCTGGCCCGGCGGAAACGGCACGACGAAGCGCACCGGCTTGCTGGGCCATGCCGATTGAGCGATGGCCGGTGCCGCGAGCGCAGCGCTGGCCGCTCCCGCGAGCGCCAATGCCTGACGACGCGTCGGATTGGATCGCATTCCTGAACCTCCCAGATCGTTTCGGGTGACAGGGTAGCACAGGCCCCCGAAAATGGCCGCATGACAGGCAGGATACATATCGCTCCGCCCGGCGACGCGGCGGACCACGAGGCGATCGCCGGGCTGGTCCGGGAATATGCCGGTTCGCTGGGCTTCTCGCTCGATTATCAGGACTTCGAAGCGGAACTCGCCGACCTCGCCGCCAAGTATGCGCCGCCGGGGGGCGCGCTCCTGCTCGCCCGGGTCGAGGGAGCCGCGGCCGGCACGGTGGCGCTGCGGCAACTCGAGCCGGGAATCGGCGAGATGAAGCGGCTCTACGTCCGGCCGGACTTCCGCAGGGAGCGCACGGAAAGCGGCGAATCCATTGGCCGCGTGCTGGCTCATCGCATCGTCGACGCCGCGCGCGCGTGCGGGCATCGACGTCTCAGACTCGACACAATCGGTCCCAAAATGGAGGCGGCGATAAAGCTCTATCAATCGATGGGCTTTATCGAGATCCCACCCTATTACCCAAGCCCGGTGCCCGGCACCGTGTACATGGAGCTGGTCCTTTGACCGATCGCTTCTACGAGGATTTCAAGGTCGGCGACCGCTTCATGAGCGGCGGCATGACGATGACCGAAGCCGCGATCATCGATTTCGCGCGACAGTGGGATCCGCAGCCCTTTCACACCGAGCCCGCGTTCGCCGCGACGTGGACGTTCGGCGGCCTGATCGCCTCGGGGCTTCACACGATGGCGGCAACGCTGCGCCTGTGGCTCGACCTCGGCGTCTTTCGCGCCTGCAGCCTGGGCTCTCCCGGCATCGGCGAGGTTCAGTTTCCCCGTCCCGTCCGGCCGGGCGACACGTTGCGCGTGGTGTCCGACATCGTCGAGCTTCGGCTCTCCGCCTCCAAGCCGGACCGCGGCATCGCGCGGCTGCGCCAGGTCACGATCAACCAGCGCGGCGAGCAGGTCATGGAACAGGAGACGACGGTCTTCCTGAAGCGGCGCGCCGCCGCCTAACGCCAGGCGAAGACCGGCTGCTCGTAGTGGTCGACCCGGGTATCGCGGCCGGCCAGCGCCACTTCGCGGAACTGGAACAGGACCGCCGCCGTCGGGGCATTCACCGTCGCCACGGGCAGCGGCAGGCGGATGATCGGGCGGTCGGATTCCTCGATCGCCACGATCTCGGGCGAGCCGTCGCGGAAGAGCTCCCCGCAGGCGATGCGATAGGCGCCCGCCACCTCGGAGGGATTGGGCACGAGCGTCACACCGGGCGCCCACACGACGACCGGGGCAATCAGGTAGCCCGACCGGGTCGGATAGTCGTCGAGCGTCCCCAGTATGTCGTCGGTCGAGGCCAGCACGCCCAGCTCCTCGTGCAGCTCGCGCAGGGCGGTCTGCTCGATCGTCTCGCCGGGATCGACGCGTCCGCCCGGCAGGGCCCACTGGCCGCCATGGGCCCGCAGCTTCGGCGTGCGCCTGGTCAGCAGGAAGGCCGCCTCACCCGGCACATCGGCCTCGACGATGACGAGGGCCACTGCCGCGCGCTTCAGGCCGCCGGCGTCGACCCGGCGGCGCAGGTCGAAGCGCCCAAGATGTGCCGTGACGCTGGTGCGCAGCGCCTGATCGAACAGATATGAGGTCACGCGCCGATGGGTCTCCGGAATGTCCAGACCACGGCCGGCGGCATGTTGCGCCAGATGCGGGGGCCGCGTGTGCCGACGAGGCGCAGGCCCTGAGACAAGACACGCGGCACCGGCTGCGAGGGGCCATAGGTGAACTGCACCAGCGCACCGCCGCGCGGCAGGGCCTCGAACACGCCCTCCACGATGCCGCGCACGACCTCTGCGGGCAGCGACAGCAGCGGCAGGCTCGACACCACGGCGGAAACCGTGTCGATCCCCTGCTCAGCCAGGATCTTCGGCAAACGGGCGGCATCACCCTCGACGATTTGCGGCCCGCTGAAATGACGGCGCAGGAAAGAGGCGAGTTCCGGATCGCGCTCGACCAGCGCAAGGCGGTTGGCGGGGATGCCCGCGGCCAGAAGCGCCTTGGTGACCTCGCCCGTCCCCGCTCCCAACTCGATCACGTGGCCGTCGCGGCCCTTCATTTCGCTGAAGGTCGCCCGCGCCATCGCCTGGGCGAGCAGCCGGCCGCTCGGCACGACCGCCCCCACGGAGAAGGGCCGGCGCAGCCAGCGCTTCAGGAACAGGGCGGTGCCGGCGCGCGAGGCGAGGCCGTCACGAATCTCGGGCATGGCAGAACGCTAACAGACGCTTTTCCAGGTCGACAGGAAAAAACAGCCGCTCCCTATTGCGCGGGTTGCAGGGCAGATTCTGCCGCGGGCGCCGGGGTGGACGTCTCGAACGCCGCACGGGCATGCCGCATCTGCTCCACGGCGTTGACCATGGAGACATAGACGGCGGCGGCGTAGGGCAGCGACTGTACGATCATGAACAGCGCCCACAGGCGGGCCTCGGGGTCGACGACACCGTTGCCGAACCACAGCACCGCCGCCGCGGCCCACAGCAGCACGGCCAGGATCGCCTCGCCGCGCGCCATGCCGAGCGCCATGCCGAGCGTCGCCCGCTCGTCCATCTTGGGCGTGCGCATGAACGGCAGGCGGCTGGTCGCCAGGCCATAGATCACCGCACGGCCCACCGTATAGGTGAGCGCCAGACCGGCCAGCGAGGCACCGATGCTCTGGCGGAAGGTGCAGCGCACGCGGTCGAAATACAGGCCGAACGAATAGAGCAGCTTGAAGACGAAGATGCCGATGGTCGGCGCGATGAACTCCGACGGCGGCAGGCCGACCGGCTTCATGCCGAACATCGGCGGCAGGACGACCGCCAGCACCCAGGCCAGCCCTGCCCAGGTGAAGATCAGGTTCAGCGCATCGGCGAACCACGGCATCCAGCCGGCCACGAAATGGTATTTCTGCCAGAAGGTCAGCTTGGTCCGGTTGCCGAACATCTTTCCGGCATGCGCCTTCATGATCTGCATGGCGCCATACGCCCAGCGGAAGCGCTGCTTTTTGTAGCCCGAGAAATGATCGGGCGTCAGGCCATGGCCGAAGCGCTCGCGGCTGTACATCGCGCCGTAGCCGTTCTGCATCAGGCGCAGGCCAAGCTCGGTGTCCTCGGTGATGCACCAGGTCGCCCAGCCCCCCATCTCTTCCATGCAGGAGCGGCGTACCAGCGTCATGGTGCCGTGCTGGATGATGGCATCGTATTCGTTGCGCAGGCACATGCCGATGTCGAAGAAGCCTGCATATTCCCAGTTCAGCATTTCCTTGAACCGGTCGCCGCGCCAGTCGCGATGGTCCTGCGGCGCCTGCACGTAGGCTATCTTGGCGTCGTCAAAATACGGCACCAGCGCCTTCAGCCAGTCCGGCCGCACCATATAGTCGCTGTCAATGACGCCGATCACCTTGGCGTCGGGCGCGGTCTGGCTCAGCACGAAGTTGAGGGCGCCCGCCTTGAAGCCCTTCATGACGTCGAAATGGAAGAACTTGAAGCGCTCCCCGAGCTGGGCGCAGTAGTCCTGCACCGGGCGCCACACCGCGGGATCCTTGGTGTTGTTGTCGATCACGATGACTTCGAAGTTCGGGTAGTCGAGCCCGGCCAGGGAGTCGAGCGTCTGCATGACCATCGACGGTGGCTCGTTGCAGATCGCCAGATGCAGCGAGACTTTCGGCCAGTCGCGGTTCGCCGGCTGGCGCGCGATCATCTCGGCGGCAGGCAGCGCCTCGCGCATCCAGCGGCCGCGCCAGATCGTCTCCGCCATTTCGAGCGCCTGCACCAGCGCCATGCCGAGGCTGGCCACCAGGAAGAAAGCCAGCACGCCCCAGCCAACCATCTCGGAAGCGACCATGTAAGTGCCGGCCGCGACGGAGGCGCCATAGGCCACTGCGCTGGCCGAGAGGGCCAGCAGCGCGCAGAAACCCACCTGCCCGGGCATGCCGAGGCGCGGCCAGCGCCACAGGAACAACAGCATGAACGGCAGTGACGCCGCGATCGACCAGGCCGCGCAGGACAGCCATTGCGGGAAGCTCTCGATCGGGCCGGTCCAGGCGAACTTCTGCTGCCGGTCGGCATTCCACAGGCCCCAGTAGCCGCCCGCCTTGCCTTCCAGATCGTAGGATTTCCACGGCTGGTCGACGGCCTCGACGACGAAGGTGTCGATGTTCTGCGAGCGCAGCCACGCCACCATGTCGCGTACATTCTTGGCCTGCTCGGCCGGCGTCGCATACTTCACGACGCCCGAACCGGGACTGCGGCGCGAGGCACCGTTCGACGGCCAGCCGACCTCGGTCACGATGATGTTCTTGTTCGGGTACAGCTTGCGCAGCAGGCTGATCTTCTCCTTCACGTACTCTAGCGGCGTCGAGCTCGACTGCTCGTCCCAGTACGGCAGGATGTGGACGGCGAGATAGTCGACCTCCCGCGCGAGTTCGGGATAGCGCTCCCAGATGTGCCACGGCTCGGCGGTGCTCACCGGCACCTTGACGTTGCGCTTGACGTTGCGGATCTCGCGGATGAGCTGAGCCGGGCTGATGGCGTTGGGGTCGCGCAGATTCTTCTCACCGTCGAAGCGCAGGATGTTCTCGTTGCCGACCAGCACGCGCTCGATATTGGGGTTCTGGTTGGCCATCCGGATCAGCGCGCCGGTCTCCTCGGCATTGACCTCGCTGGCCTCGCGGCCGAACTGCAGCTTGGCTTCAGTGGGACTGTAGATCCAGGCGCCGGGTACCAGCTTCAGGCCATGCTTGGCGGCCAGCGCCGGCATCACGTCGCCGCCGTCGGTGGTGCGGTAGGTCCGGACGTAGTTGGTCTTGCCTTCGAGCATGGCAAAGTCGCGCTCGAGCTGGTCCTTGCGCGGCTTGATCTGCGGCGTGGCGGTTTCGTTCACCGCCGTGCGCAGGAAGCTCCACAGGCCGCTCGCCTTGCCGTCGAGCGGATCCTGATCCTTGGCCCACGGCGCGTAGGTGACGCCATGCAGCGGGCCTTCGACGTCGGCCGCCGTCAAACGGCTATCCAGCAGCCGCCAGCCCACCAGCGTGGCCGCGACCGTGATGAAGAGAACCAAGCCCCGACGCATCATGAAGAGACGATTGCTCCGGCAAACCCGCCGCTGGTGTATGCTCGCTTCGGGATCGCGGTCGCATGTCTCCTGCGAACGACGAACGTCGGCGCAAGGACCGTGCCCGGATCGACTCTCGCAGCGAGCCGACTACCACGCAGTGCGGCGGACCTCTTCGAGGTTTCCTTGCGCCCGATTTCCTCGACTGCGAACCTTCGCAGCCGGTAAGGCGGCACGGCATTCTATAGCCTGTGGCTCCGGGTACGGTAAAGAGACCCAAGGCGATGATGGCTAAAATGCCCAATTCTCCGCTGGCCTTGACGCCCCTCCTTCGCCAAAACGCCACAAACCATGACCGATCAGGATCCAGCCGCGGCGCCGGCAGCGGTACCGCCCTCTCTCTCCGCAACCTACCGCGCCGCAGACCGTTACGGGTTCCTCGAGCGCAGCGGGGCACGCCTTCGTTATGCATGGTGGAGCCCCCAGGGAACGCCCCACGGCACCGTCGTCATCCTGACCGGGCGCGGCGAGTTCATCGAAAAATACGCCACCGAGGTCGTGGGAGAATTGCTGCAGCGCGGCTTTGCCGTCGCCGCTCTCGATTGGCGCGGCCAGGGCCTGTCCGACCGGCCGCTGGCCGACCGCGGCAAAGGCCATATCGACAATTTCTCGACCTACATGGCCGATCTCCGGCTGTTCGTCGAAACCGTCATCGCTCCTGTCGCGCCCCGGCCCGTCCTCGCCCTCTGCCACTCGATGGGCGGACATATCGTGATGCGGGAGATGGCCGAGAACGGCACGGGTCCGTTTTCGGCCGCGCTGTTCGTGTCGCCGATGACCGCGCTCCGCCGCGAAGCGATGCTGCGGTCCGCCCTGATGATCATGCCCGAGGTTCCCGCCATCGAGGACCGCTACCTGTTCGGGACCGGTCCCTTCGTCCTGCTGGCCCGGGAATTCGCCTCCAACTTCGTGACCCACGACGAGCGCCGTTACCGCTTCACCGAGGACTGGTTCTCGGCCGATCCGCGCCTATCGCTAGGCGGTCCGACGATCGGCTGGTCCCGACAGGCCGTCCGCTCGATGACCGCCGTCCACGCCCCCGGCTATCTCGAGCGCATCGACATTCCACTCCTCGTGATCACCGCCGGCGAGGACCGGCTGATCGACTCCCGGTCGCATGCCCCGCTGGTCGCCCGGCTGAAGCATGGCGAGCACTTCACCATCGGCCATGCCCGCCACGAGATCATGATGGAGACCGATGAAACCCGCGCCCTGTTCTGGGAGGCGTTCGACCGGCTGGTGAAAGGCGTGCTGACCTGATGACCGAACTGCAGATATTGATCATTGCCGCCGCCTTCATCGTCGCCGGCATCGCCAAGGGAGCGATCGGCATCGGCCTGCCGCCCATCGCCGTCGGCCTGATGACGCTGGCCGTGCCGCTCGAGGATTCGCTGGCGATCATGACCATTCCCACACTGGTCACGAACGTCTGGCAGGCAATGTACGGTCACGGGCTGCTCCGCCTGTTCCGTCGTTTCTGGACGCTGGCCCTGACCGCGACCATCACGCTGATCCTCGTCGCCGCGACCCTGGACAAGCTCGGGTCGGCGCAGGCCTCGGCATGGCTGGGCGTCATGCTGGTGCTCTATTCGACCATCGTCCTGCTGGCCTGGCGCCCCAGGGTCTCGCGGGAGAGCGAGCGCTGGATGAACCCGCTGATGGGCATCGCCAGCGGCGCCGTCGCCGGCTTCACGGGCATCGCGGCGGTGCCGTTCCTGCCCTACATGCAGTCCCTGGATATATCCAAGGACGATCTCGTCCAGGCGCTGGGCATCCTTTTCATCTTCCTGATCGGAGCGCTCACCTTCGCGCTGTTCCGTCAGGGCGCCTTCGACGCGACGAATGCCATCGGCGGCGTTCTGGCCATCGTGCCGACATCGATCGGCGTCTGGCTCGGCCAGAAGTCGCGCAATGCCCTGTCGCCGGAGATGTTCCGCCGGGTTTTCCTGATCGGGCTGCTGGCTCTCGGGCTGCACATGGCGCGTGGCTTGTTGTAGGCTCGGCCCATGTCACTCCCTCCCTTCAAGGTCACGATCTGCGGCATTCCCGAGTTGCCGCAGCACTGCGCGGTCGGCGTAAGCCACGTCCTGTCGATCATCGACACCCACGAGCCCCGCCCGCCCGCGCTCGACAGCTACGCGAGCATCGAGCACGAGCTGATCCGCTTCGACGACGTGGTGGCGGAGTATCCCGGCTTCGAGGCCTGCACGCAGGCCCATATCGAGAAGGTCCTGGCCTTCGGCGAGCGCGTGCACGCGCGGCCCGACGGCCATGTGCTGATCCATTGCCACGCCGGCATCTCGCGCTCGACCGCTGCGGCCGCCATTCTGATGTCTCAGAACGCACCGGGACACGAGGAAGAGGCCTTCCTGAAGCTGCTGGACCTGCGCAAGCACGGCTGGCCCAACACCCGCATGGTCGAATTCGCCGATACGCTGCTGAAGCGCGACGGCGCGATGCTGCGGGGCCTGGTCGCCTATCGGAAGGCGCTGCTCGAGGTGAAGCCGCACCTCAAGGAAGTGGTCCGCAACATCGGCCGCGGCCACGAGATTCCGACTTGACTGTCGTCCTGGGCACTGGCGAAGGACCTCACAGGGCGGCCGGCGGACTCTCCTGCCGGCGTGAGATCCTTCACGCGCGCTCCAGGGCGGGGGTTACCCCGCCCGCGATGACAGAATAGAATCGTCTCGTTTGGCCTACCGTGCCTTCATCGGCAGGCTGGCGAGATGGGTGCCGGCGTCGACGATCAGGAACTCGCCGGTGATGTTGCTGGCGCTGGTCAGGAAGAACAGCACGGCTTCCGCCATCTGCTCGGGCGTGCCGGCCTGGCGCAGCGGCGTGTTCTGCTCCTGGCCCATCTTCATCTTGTTGTAGTTTTCCTCGCCCATGCCGCCCAGCAGCCAGCGCGTCTGGATGAAGCCGGGACAGACCGTGTTGACCCTCACCGCCGGCGACAGCCAGCGCGCCAGGGTCAGGGTCAGGGTGTTGAGCGCGCCCTTGGAGCAGGCATAGGGGATCGAGCTGCCGACCCCCATGACGCCGGCGATCGAGGAAATGTTCACGATCGAGCCGCGGTCGTGGCTGCCCTCCCACTGCTTCTTCATCGCCGGGTAGACGGCGCGGCTCATCATGTAGGGGCCGGTCACGTTGACCCGCAGGATGCGGTCGAAATCCTCCGGCGTAACGCCGTCGAGATCGCCCTGGTTCTGGAACTTGGTGGTGCCGGCATTGTTGATGAGGCCGTCGATGCGATCCCACTTCTTCATGGTCTCGGCGGCGAGCTTCTTGCAGTCAGCATCCTGGCCCATGTCGGCCTGCACGAGGATCGCCTCGACGCCCTTGGCCTTCACCGCCTCGTAGGTCTCGTCCGCTTCCTTCTTGCTCTTGGTGTAGTTGATCGCGACGTTCCAGCCGCGCTCTGCCAGGTCGAGCGCGCACGAGGCGCCCAGTCCCGTCGCCGAGCCCGTCACGATCGCAACCTTGTTCGATTTCGCCATGTCGTTTCTCCCGATATCTGCAGCACCTTTCATAGGCTAGGATCGCCCCCCAAGGCAAAAAGCGTGTATGGGCGGGACATGGCCGATCTGTTTTCGATGAAGAATCGCGTGGCACTGGTGACCGGTGCGTCGCGTGGACTGGGTCGCGACATGGCGCTCGCGCTGGCCGGCGCCGGCGCCACGGTGCTCTGCGCCGGCCGCACCGTGAAGGAACTCGACGCGACGGCCCGCGCCATCGTCCGCAAGGGCGGCAAGGCGCACGTGGTCGCGATGGACGTCACCGACGAGGCGGACGTCGTCGCCAAGGTCCGCGCCATCATCGCCAAACACCGCCGCATCGACGTTCTGGTGAACAATGCCGGAATCGTCCATCGCCAGGACATCGTCGATACGGCGACGACGGATTTCCGCAAGGTGATCGAGACCGACCTGGTCTCGCAATTCATCGTGGCCCGCGAGGTCGGCCGCCACATGCTGGCCCGCAAGTACGGACGTATCGTCAACATCTCGTCGGTCATGGCGATCCTCGGCCGCGCCTCGGTCGCGGGTTACGTCTCGGCCAAACACGGGCTGGTCGGACTCACGAAGAATCTGGCGGCCGAGTACGGGCCGCACGTCACCGCCAACGCGATCGCCCCCGGCTACATCCGGACCGAACTCAACGTGCCCTTGCAGCAGAACAAGGACTTCAGCGCCATGCTCGAGCGCCGCACCGCGGCGGCGCGCTGGGGCAAGCCCGAGGACCTGCGCGGCGCGCTGCTGCTGCTGGCGTCGAATGCCGGCAGCTACATCACCGGCCACACGCTGGTGGTCGATGGCGGCCTGACCACGATCCTCGCCTGATCGGGACCGGCCTGACCATGACCGGTATTCCGCGTTGGGTGATGCTCCTGCTGGCCGGCGCTTTCGTGGTCTACGGCGTGGCGGTGTCGCAGGGCTGGCTGCGCGACCCGGCGCTGGCCCGCGCCGACTATGTCGGCACCATCGACGTCTCGGCCGACGATGCGAAGCTCTACCGCGCCGTTCCCTTCGAGTGGCAGGTGACCAGTGCTGCCGGCAGCTTCAAGGGCAACGACACGGCCCACATCCGCATCGACCCGTCGGGCGAACGCACCGTACTCTGCGGCTGGGTCCCTCTCGACAAGGGCGGCGCCTCCATCCGCGCCACCCGCTGGCTGAGCGAAGCGCGCCTCGCCGTGGGCGACATCAAGGTCACCGCTCTGTTCGTGGCGCCGGTGGACAGGAAGCCGGGCGACGGGCTGAACGCCGGCTGTCTGCGGCTCGATGAGGGCATCAGGCCTGCCGCCGATGCCGCGCTCAAGCTCGAAGGCCCGCCGGTCCGCGAATAATCTCTCCTGCGCATCGAAAGAGTAGCCATGCTTCCCAGACAAGGCGTCACCCCGGAACTCGCCCGCTTCATCGTCGACACGACATGGGACGATCTTCCCGACCTGGCCCGTCACGAGGCCAGGCGCGCCCTGCTGAACTTCTTCGCCGTGGCCATCGCCGGCTGCCGCACCCAGCCGGTCGAACTCGCGCTGCGCACGCTCGGCGAATTCTCGGGTGGCCGCCAGGCGACGATCGTGGGGCGCCCGGAACGCATCGATCCGCTGTCGGCTGCCTTCCTGAACGCGGCGGGCGCCAACGTCTTCGACTATTGCGACACCCACCTGCCGACCGTGGTCCACCCGACCTCGCCGCTGGCGCCGGCGCTGCTGGCCCTGTCCGAAATTCGCTGCGTGACCGGGCCGCAACTTCTGCTGGCCTTCGCGCTTGGTTTCGAGATCGAGTGCCGGATCGGCGGGGCGATCTCGCCTGGCCACTACCCCAAAGGCTGGCACATCACCTCGACCTGCGGCGTCTTCGGATCGGCGGCCGGTGCGGCCAAGCTGCTGGGCCTCGACGTCGAACGCACCGTGTGGGCGCTGGGCAGCGCCGCGACGCAGTCCGCCGGCCTCTGCGAGTGCCTGGGCTGGCCGGCCAAGAGCGTCAGCGTCGGCAATGCCGCGCGCAACGGCCTGTTCTCGGCCCTGCTGGCGGAGAAGGGCTTTGCCGGTCCACCCGAACCGATCGCCGGGGCGCAGGGCTTCCTCGCCGCCATGGGTGAGCCGCCCAACTGGGCGGCCCTGCTCGACGGGCTGGGCGAGAGCTGGCAGGTCAACGACAACTCGATCAAGCCCTACGCCGCCGGGTTCGTGATCCACCCCCTGCTCGACCTCGCCCTCGACTGGCGTTGCGCCCATCCGGACGGAGCGGTCGAGCGGATCGAAGTGCGCGGCAATCCGCTGCTGCTGCAGCGCACGGATCGCGCCGACATCGCCACCGGCCGCGAGGCCCAGGTCAGCCTGCAGCATTGCGTGGCGGCGGCGCTCGTCCTGGGCAAGGCCGGCCTCGACCAGCTGACCGACGCCTGCGTTGCCGATCCCGCCATCAAGGCCTTGCGCGGCAAGTTCGAATGCACGAGCGACGAGCGCCTCTCGACCATCGCCGCCGAGATGGACGTCTGGACCACCGACGGGACGAAGCACGCGCTCTCCACCCAGGCGGCGCGCGGCAGCTCCTCGAACCCGCTGAAGGATGCCGAGATCGAGGCCAAGCTGCGCGACGAGGCCCGCCGCTGGGAGCCGGACCACGACATCCAGCCGCTGATCGAGGCGGTATGGGCGCTCGATCGCAGCGAGGATGTTTCGGCGCTGCTGGCGCTGGCGGTGCCTACTCGACGGTGACGTTGGCGGCCGCCGCGACGGCTTTCCAGGTGGCGATGTCCTTCTGGATGAAGGCGGCGAAGGCTTCAGGCGAATTGCCGACGACCTGCATGGCCTGGTTGGTCAGCAGCTCCCTGGTAGCGGGGTCGGCCAGCGCCTTCACGATCTCGGCGTTCAGCTTCCTGATGACCGCGGGCGGCGTCCTGGCGGGTGCCAGGATGCCATGCCAGGCCAGCGCCTCGAAGCCGGGATAGCCGCTCTCGGCGACGGTCGGCACCTCGGGGGCGAGCGCGCGCAGCTTGCCGGACTTGATGTGCGGCAGCACGCTGATCGGATCGCCGAATACCACGTTCAACGTACCGGCCAGGAGGTCGCCGACGGCCAGCGCCGTGCCGCGATAGGGAACGTGGGTCATCTTGAGGCTGGCCTTGCTGTTGAACAGTTCGGCGACCAGATGGTTGGCGGCGCCTACTCCGGTCGAGCCGTAGTTCATGGCGCCGGGCTTGCTCTTCGCCAGCGCCACAAACTCCTGCAGGTTCTGGGCCGGCGACTGGGAGTTGACGACGAGGATGTAGGGATAGGCCGTCGTCATGGTGATCGGCGCGAAGTCCTTCACCGGGTCGTAGGGCAGCGTCTTGTAGACGGCCGGATTGATCGAGATCGGGCCGGACTGACCCAGCAGCAGCGTGTAGCCGTCGGGCTCGGCCTTGGCCACGAGGTCGGTGCCGACGATCGAGCCGGCGCCGCCCTTGTTCTCGATGACGATCGGCTGGCCCACATTCTCGCTGACCTTCCTGGCGACGATGCGCGCCACCGAATCGGCGCCGCCACCCGGTGCATAGGGGACCACGAGCTTGGGAGGCTTGGACGGAAAGTCCTGGGCCGATACAGGGCTCACGACCACGGCCAGCACCAGCGCGCAGGCAGCGCGCCTCATCATCTTCTTCATCGTTTCCTCCTCACGGACTTCTTTGCGCCATCGTTGAGAATGCCGCCGACAACCGCTAGTGAAATAACGGCATGGGGCAATCTGGCGTTTCTGGCCCGGCGTTAAGCCGCCTCGCCTCTCAACTGGGCGAGCCCGCGCCGCATCAGGGCTTTGGTGTAGCGTTCACGCGTGATCAGCGGCACGACGGCGTTCTTGTCCGGCGGGGACGCGAACACACCGCTCAGTTCCTTCAGCTCTGCCTCGGCCAGCTTGAAGTTTCCGCGCTTCATATAGCCCAGCGCGCGGAAAAGGCGCTCCTCCTCGAGATAGTTGGGCTCGCGGTTCCAATCGTCGAGTTGATGCAGCGCCGCTGCAAAACGCGCCAGCACGGTCGCCTTGAATTGGGAAGTTACTCGATACATGCCATCCGCCCGAATTTGTTGGAGGGAGCGATGGTGCGCGCCCTGCCTGCCTGCCGCAAGCGCCGTGGCCGCAGCCGCCCGCCGGCCAGATGACCGTCCCGGTTTTTTCCGATCCCTTCCGCGGAGACAGGAAGCCCGGGGGAACGCTTGCCGATGTCGCCTTGCTCGTGATCGGCAGCAGTGCCGTACTGATCGCCCTCATCCTGTGGTTCGATAATGCGCAGGGTGGCCTGACGGGCAACGGCGTCTTCAAGAGCCTCGAACTCAAGCCCTGGGTCGTCGACCCGGCGAACGCCCCGCTCTACGCCGCCAACTATCTTTTCTATCCCGCCTATGGCGCGCTCTGCCGACTGCTCGACCTGCTGGGTGTCTTCGCCGGCGATCCGCGGCGGCAGCTCACCATCCTGAACGCCGTGAGCGCGAGCCTTTGTGTCGGCGTGGCTTACCTGCTCGCGCGCGCTGTCACCGGCGATCGCGTCATTGCCTGGCTGACGGGCGCGTTCCATCTGGCGACCAGCCACGTGATGTTCCTCGCCATCGTCAACGAGGACATCATGCCGAGCTACACGGTGATGTTCGCCGCGATGTCGCTGGGCGCGGTTTGGTTCGCGCGGCCAACGGTGGCGCGGGTCTTGGCCGTCGCGGTGCTGTTCTCCGTCGGCTGGCTGTTCGAATGGCGCCTGATGTTCCCCACCCTGCCGGCGATGCTGGCCGCCCTCTGGTTCTGCGAGCCGCGCTTGAACCGGCGCGTCGGCTGGATCGCCCTGTTCCTCGCCTGCATGGTCGCCACGGCCGCGCTGGTGGCGCTGGCCTGGCGCGACCACCCAGGCGCCGTCGGACCGTTCGACCTCATCTGGACAGGCAAGGCGGTGCGCTCGGTGTGGGCGGGTTTCACCTGGGCCAAGGTCGGCTATCTGTGGGACGGTATCGTGGCCTACCTGCTGGGGACGGGCGTCACGACCTTCGACGGCCTGCCCGGCTGGGATATCTGGCGCTTCGCCACGACCTTCTGGCTGCTGGGCATCGCCGGCGTCGCAGGCTCGATCCTGTGGCGCGGCCGCGCCGAGGGCCCGGCGCGCTCGCTGCTCGCGGTGTTCGGCGTCACCTTCCTCGCCGGCGAGGTGTTCAACCTCTATTCCCAGCCGCAGGATCCGCAGATGCAGATCAACGTGATGGCGTGGGTGACACCCGCCTGGGCGCTGGTGCTGCTGGCGGCGCGCCGCCGCTGGCCCGCCCGCGGCCTTGCCGTCATGACCGCCGTCACCGTCGCGCTGTTTGCCTACAATGTGTGGAGCATCGCCCCGCTGCGCGGTCTCGACAGCAAATGGCGCGCGGCCATCGAACGCCTGGAACAGCACGGCGATCCAGCCCGCACCGTCTTCCTGCTGCACGATTTCGACTGGACCATGGTCTATGCCTCGCTGCACTGGGGCACGACGGAGCCCGGGGTCGCCCAGCTCGGACCCGCACCCCAGCCGTCACCCAGGTTCAAATGGATCGGCTTCACCGGCGACGTCCTGCGCCATCCCGACTGGAGCACGCAACGGCATGTAGAGGCGCTGCGGCGCCAGATCGATCGCGCGCTGGAGCTTGGCTACGACGTGCTGGTCGTGCGCCTCTGGGACATTCCCGAAACGCAACTGCTGACCGAGACCGGCATGGTCGCCGACGCTTCCCGCCTCGGTGCGCTGCAACGCCTGCTGCGCACCGAGTATGTCGCCACGCCGGTGTCCGTCGATCCGGTCGCGGGGTCCGTGTACCGGCTGCAACGCGCGGCCGGTCGCTGAGACCTACATCGTGGCCTGCTGGATGCGCCGCTCGTCGAGGCCGACCGAGCGCGCCGTCTCCACGATGGCGGCCCAGGTATCGTCGGGCAGCGGCACGCCTTCGGCCAGGCGCCTGGCGCGGGTGCGCGATTCCTGCTCGCCGGGCACCAGGATTTCGCCACCCGGCGTGGCGGGCTTGGAGCCCTTTACGAAGGAAACGTATTTGGCGATGTCCGTCGGAAAGAAGCCCTCGGCATCGAACACCTTGGGATCGACGTAAAAAGACAGCATGCCGTTGGCGAAGCGCCCGCGCTTGGGATCGGTCGCCCCCGTGCCCGATAGCGAACCGCCCAGGATCTCGCACATGAAGGCGAGGCCGGAGCCCTTGTGGTCGCCGAAGGCGCGGATCGCGCCGGTGCCCTTGCTGTGGTCGCGCGGGCCCGTCGGGGTGTAGTCGCCATAGAGCAGGTGCGGGTCGTTGCCCGGCTTGCCGTCCGGCCCGATCAGCGCACCTTCCGGCAGCTTCTTGCCGCCCTGGCTCGTCACCAGGACCTTGCCTTCGGCCACGATCGAGGTGGCGAAGTCGAGGACCAGCGGATCCTCACCGGGCCGCGGAACGCCAACGCAATAGGGTGCCGTCGAGAAGCGCCGATCGACGCCGCCAAAGGGCGCCACGAGGACGCTGCCCGAGGCGTTGACGAAATGGACGGAGACGAGGCCCGCTTCGGCCGCCATCTCGGCCCAGTCACCGACCCTTCCGACATGGCCGGCATTGCGCAGGGTCACGGCCGAGAGGCCGTTCTTCAGGCACTTGTCGATGCCGATCTGGATGGCCTGCGGCGTCACGGTCTGGCCGAAGCCGTACTTGCCGTCGACGACCGCGATCACCGGCGTGTCGACCAGGACGTCGACCTTCACGTCGGCGACGACGGTGCCGCTCTTCTTCTGCGACGCGTAGCGCGGGACACGCACCACACCATGGCTGTCATGGCCCGAGAGATTGGCGCTGACGAGGTAACGGCCGATGCGGCCGCCCTCTTCCCTGGAGCATCCCGCCGAGACAAAGATGTCCGCGACGAAGGATTCGAGTTCCTTCGCCTTGATCGTGACGTCACCCATCTCAGGACTTGCCGCGCTGCAGGCTCGCGACGTAGCCGCGATTCCAGGTCGGATTGATCATCACCTCGTTGATGACGATGTGCGGCGGCAGGCAGGCGATATAGCGGATCAGGTCGCCGACATCCTCCGACTGCGCCATGCGCTTGCGTTCGGCCGGCGTAATCGGGATCGGCCGCTTGTCGAGGATCGGCGTCGCGACCTCGCCCGGGCAGACCACGCAGGAGCGGATGCCGTTGACGCATTCTTCCATGTTGATCGTGTGGCTCATCGCCACCACGCCGTGCTTGGCTGCCGAATAGGCCGGCCCGCTCAGCAGGCTCGGCACCTTGCCGGCAACCGACGAGGTATGGATCAGCACGCCGCCCTTGTTCTTGCGCATCAGCGGCAGCACCGCAGAGGTGCAGTAGAAGGCGCTCGACAGGTTGCCGTGCACGACCTCGTCGACACCCTTCGGCGAGAGCTCTTTCCAGCTGCGCTGCTGGATGTTGAGACCGGCATTGTTCACCAGGATGTCGAGACGGCCATACTTCTTGGCGATCTCGGAGGCCACCTTGTTGACCGAGGCGGACTTCATCAGGTCGGCCGGCTTGGACACCGAGGTGCCGCCCGCCTTCTTGATCATCGCCGCCGTCGCCTCGAGCGGCGCCTTGCGACGTCCCGTGAGGACGACGGTCGCCCCTTCCTTTGCCAGAGCCACGGCCGCCGCCTGACCAATACCCGAGCCAGCACCGGTCACCCAGGCGACCTTGCCCGTCAACGAACCCATGAAATTCTCCTCAACGCCAGAAAGCGACGATTAAAGCACCTTGCCGGTGCCGTCGTCGATCAGATGCATGTTGCTAAGGTCGGCCCTCAGTTTCATCGCCCGCGCCGCCTCCGCCCCCGCGTTGGGATTGACGCGGCCACAGATCTCCCGGCCGTTCACCGTGAAGTAGACGAGCGTTTCCATGCCCATCGGCTCCACCACGTCGATCACCATGTCGAAATCATGCTGGTTGGACTCGGTATGCGGCTTGGTCTCGGTGATGTGCTCGGGCCGCAGTCCCAGCATCAGGTTGGGTTTGCCGACATATGCGGTGTAACGCGCGGTCCGCTCGGCCGGGACCGGGAACGAAAGCGTGTCGTTCAGGCGCACGCGCAGCGCGCCCGCCGCCTGCTCGAGCTGGCAGGCGATGAAGTTCATGGCCGGCGAGCCGATGAAGCCCGCGACGAACTTGGTTGTCGGCGAGTGGTAGAGATCGTTCGGCGAGCCGACCTGCTCGATCAGGCCCCCGTTCATCACCACCACGCGGTCCGCGAGCGTCATCGCCTCGACCTGGTCATGGGTCACGTAGACCGTCGTCGTGCGGACCTTCTGGTGCACCTTCTTGATCTCGGTGCGCATCTGCACGCGCAGCTTGGCGTCGAGGTTGGACAACGGCTCGTCGAACAGGAACACCTTGGGATCGCGCACGATGGCGCGGCCCATCGCCACGCGCTGGCGCTGGCCACCCGAGAGCTGCTTCGGCTTGCGTTCCAGCAGCTCGGTGATGTCCAGGATCTGCGCTGCCTGCTTGACCCGCCGGTCGATCTCGTCCTTCGGGGTCTTCTTCAGCTTCAGGCCGAACGACATGTTCTCGTAGACGTTCATATGCGGATAGAGCGCATAGTTCTGGAAGACCATGGCGATGTCGCGGTCCTTGGGCGGCACGTCGTTGACGACGTGGCCGCCGATCGCGATGTCACCGCCGCTGATCTCCTCGAGGCCGGCGATCATGCGGAGCGTCGTGCTCTTGCCGCAGCCCGACGGGCCGACCAGGACGATGAACTCCTTGTCGGAAATGTCGAGATCGATACCACGTACGGCGAGAACCTCGTCGTACTTCTTGACGACTTTACGCAACGTTACCTGAGCCATGTGTCATCTATCCCTTGGTCGCGCCCGCAGTGAGGCCGGCAATGTAATAGTCCATGAGGAAGGCGTAGATGATGAGCGGCGGCGCGGCGCCGAGCAGTGCGCCGGTCATGATCTGCCCCCAGTTGAACACGTCGCCCTTGATCAACGTGGTGATGATGCCCACCGGCAGGACCAGTTCGCTGGTCGAGGTGGTGAAGGCCAGCGGGTAGAGGAACTGAGCCCAGGCGACGGTGAAGGTGAAGATCGTCGCCGCGATGATGCCGGGCAACGCAACCGGGATGAAGATCTTGGTCAGCGTCTGCATCCAGGTGGCCCCGTCGATCAGCGCCGCCTCGTCGAGTTCCTTGGGGATCGACGCAAAATAGCCGATCATGATCCAGGTGGCGAACGGCACCGTGAGCGTCGGGTAGAGGATGATCATCGTCCACCAGTGGTTCATCAGCTGGATGCCGAACACCTCGTTCACCCAGGCGAACATCTTGAACAGAGGGATGAACAGCAGGGTTTCCGGGATCAGGTAGGTCAGGAACACGCCGGTCGCCAGCGTGGCCGATCCCCAGAATTTCATGCGCGCCAGCGCAAACGCCGCGATCACGCTGATCAGCATGGTGACGATGACGACGAAGATCGACACGATCGCCGAGTTCCGGAAGAAGATGAGGAACTGGTTCTGGGTGAGGAGATCGATGTAGTTCTGCAAAGTCGGATTGCTGATCCACCACGGGTTCTTCGCCGCCGAAATTTCCGCGCTGGTCTTCAGCGAGGTGATCAACATGTAGATCGGCGGCATCAGGAAGAAGATGGCGAACAGGACGAGGAAGAAATAGGACCAGCGCAACGCCCAGGTCCGGTCGCGGCTCATGCTGCCGTACTTGGGCCGGGACGAAGCTTCGGTCGCGACTGCAGTGTTGGCCATCAGACTTCACTCCCCCGCTTGGTGATGTCGCGCAGGATGAAGGTCGCGGCGACGGCCAGAATCGGCACCATGAACAGCGACACGGCGGCGCCGAGCGGGATGTCGCCGCCCTCGATGCCGACGCGGAACGCCCAGGTGCCGAAGATGTGGGTGCTGTTGAGCGGGCCGCCGGCGGTCAGCACGCGCACGATGTCGAAGTTCGCGAAGGTCACGATCAGCGAAAACAGCGCTGTGATCGCGATGATGTTGCGCATCATCGGCAGGGTCACGTACCAGATGCGCTGCCACCAGGTGGCGCCGTCGATCGAGGCGGCCTCGTAGAGCTGCTCCGGCACCGACTTCAGTGCCGCGAGGTACATGATCATGAAGAACGGCGAGCCGATCCACACATTGACCAGGATCACCGAAAAGCGGGCCCAGCCAGCCTCACCGGTCCACGGCACGTTGGCGATGCCGAAATGGGCGAGCACCCAGTTGAGGGCGCTGTAGGACGGGTCGAACAGCCACAGCCAGGCGAGCGTGCTCATGGCCGGTGGAATGACCCATGGCACCAACAGCATGCCGCGCCACTTGCGCTGGCCTTTCGACGGAATGTTATGGACGAAGTGGGCGACCACGAAGCCGATGATCGCCTTGAAGATAACGGCCGTGATGGCGAACAGACAGGACTGGTAGACGACCAGCCAGAACGTGTCGCGGCCGAACAGGAATTCGAAGTTCCCGAAGCCGACGAAGCGCGTCATGCCCTTGTTCAGGGTCGCCAGGTAGACGGCATAGCCGGCCGGATAGGCGACCAGCGTCGCCAGAAGCAGGATCAGTGGCAGGGCCATCAGGAAGGCGATGGTCGATTTGCGCTGCATGAGCTTGTGCAAGCTGCTGCGGCTATCGCCCGTCGAGACGGCCGGATTTCGGGCGGCGATGTCTGCCATGTTTTACTCCCGCGGCGAGACCAATGATGCAGTCGCGGGGACGCCGCGGTGAAGCAGCGTCCCCAACGTATTGCAGGACGACGCGTCAGTTGCGCGAGAAGCCCTCGAGCTCCCTGGCCGCCCAGTCGAGCGTCTTGTCCATGGCTTCGCCCTTGGCGTACCGGACAACCATCTGGGTCTGGATCGCCTGGGTATAGATCTGCTCGGCGATCTTGTGCGGTGCGGGCGCCGCGGCGACCGAGAGAGTCTGGTGGTTGTGCGGGTTCGGGTAGTGGTAGAGCGTGCCCTTGGGCGGCGCTTCCTCGGCCCAGACCTTGAACGTGGTGAGGTTTGCGAAGGCCGGCAGGTCGTAGCCGCCGCTGGCGATCACCATCTTTTCCGCCGACGAAGCCTGCGACAGATGGGTGACCAGACTCTTGGCCGCCGACTGGTTCTTGCTGAAGTTCCAGGTGCCCCAGAAGAACGGCAGGAACGGCGCATAACGGCCCTTCGGACCGGCCGGGAAACCATGCGTCCAGAGTTGTTCGGCGATCTGCGGTGCGTCACGCTTGGCCACGGCCCAGGCGCTTGGCGGGTTCATGATCAGAGAGCCCTGGCCCGAGACCAGGAATTTGTTGTTCGACGCGTCATCCCAGGACGGGACGTCGGGCGGCAGGAACGCCAACAGCTTCTTGTAGTAGTCGAGCGCCTGGCGGACCGGGTCGGACTTGACCGTGATGTCACCCTTGGCATTGACGAGCTGTGCACCGAAGGCGTGGAAGATCGCGCCCGCCGTGTCGACGCTGTCCGACGTCGTGCCGAGGCCGATACCGAACGGATTGCCACCCTTCTGGCAGGCTTCCGCCGCCTTCAGGAAGGTGTCGACGTTCCATCCGTCGGCCTTGGGCGCCTCGCCCACCGGGTACATCGCCTGGATGTCGATGCCGGCGTGCTTCTTCAGGAGATCGATGCGCGAGCACGGGCCTTTGATCTGGCTGCCTACGGTTGCCGGCACGGCCAGCCACTTGCCGTCGACCTTGCCGAGATACTCGACCGTTCCGTTGACCGCACCGTTGGCCTTGATCAACGGATCGACGACGTCGTTCATCGGCACGAGCTGATCGGCATAGCGGGCCGGCAGCCACGTCGAGAACGCGAGAACGTCGTGGCCCGACTTGGCCGTGCTTTCCGCCGCCGTCGTAAGCAGCAGCTTGTTGCCCTGCGAGGTGATGAAGTCCATCGAGACTTCAACCTTCTCCTTGTCGGCCCATTCCTTGACCAGAGCCTCGGTCGCCTTGTTGGCGCCCGGCACCCAGTGATCCCAGAATCCGACGGAGAGCTTGCCGGCGGCGTAGGCGCCCCGGACGAACGGCGCAGCCACGAAGGCTGCGGAAGCCGCAGCGGTACCGGCCACGAATCGACGACGATTGACCTTGCTCGAGCCCATGTTTCCTCCTCAGGGCCGCTTTGAGCGGCCGATTAACCCAGCCCGCGCTAACGCTCAGGCGATGGCTCTCAATCGGAGCCTTGAGGCGATGCTATGCACAAGACGCCGGGCAAGCAATGCATTTTGACATGTGGTGCGAATTTGGCCGGGTTTGACAGGTTGCAAAGAGGCCTGGATGCTCCGCCGCCTCGCGCTGGAGCGGGGAGTTCGTTTCGTGTGATTAATTTTGTGAAATCCGATTTGGCAAAAGTGCGCCCCGTTGCACGGCAGCCCGTCCTGAAGGAAGCCTATCTCCTCTCATGAATACCGTTCCGACCGTCAATCCGTGGCTTGCAGCCGTCGCTCCGTCGCCCATCGGCGAGACCAAACGCTGGGTGCTGGGCCGCACCTTCCCGGCCGACCGGCCGCTGATCGACCTCAGCCAGGCCGTCCCCGGCTATCCGCCGGCGCTCGAACTGCGCAAGCATCTCGGCGAGTTGCTGCTCGATCCCGCAATGCACGGCTACACGCCGATCCTCGGTCTGCCGGTGCTGCGCGAGACCTATGCCCAGCACCTCTCCGATTTCTACCGCGCAGCGATCTCACCCGTCGAAGTCGGCATCACCTCGGGGTGCAACCAGGCGTTCTGCCTCGCGCTGATGAGCATCGCCAAGGCCGGTGACCAGGTGATCGTGCCGCGGCCACACTACTTCAACCACGACATGTGGATGCGCATGCAGGGCGTCGAGCCGGTGTCGCTCGACTTCCGCCCGGGCTCCGGCGCGGTGCCCAGCGCGGAGGATGCCGAGAAGCTGATCGGGCCGCGCACCCGCGCGATCATTCTGATCTCGCCCAACAACCCGACGGGCGCGGTCTATCCGCCGGCTACCATCCACGCCTTCTACGACCTCGCGAAGAAGCACGGCATCGCCCTGCTGCTCGACGAGACCTACAAGGATTTCCTGCCGGAAGGCGAACGGCCGCACGATATCTTCAGCCGGCCCGACTGGCGCGGCACGCTGGTGCACCTCTACAGCTTCTCCAAGGTGTTCGCGCTGACCGGCTATCGCGTCGGCGGCGTCACCGCCGGCGCCGCGCTGATGGCCGAGATCGAAAAGGCGATGGACTGCGTCTCGATATGCCCGCCGCGGCTTGGCCAGGAAGCCGCGCTCTACGGCCTGCGCCACCTGCTGCCGTGGGCCCGCAACAACACCGCGGGCCTGAAGGCGCGGGCCGACATGCTGGGCCACGGCCTCGAACGCTCCAACCGCTGGCGCCTCGTCAGCATCGGCGCCTACTTCGCCTATGTCGAACACCCGTTCGCCGGGACACCCTCCACCGACGTCTCGAAGCGCCTGGCCGACGAGGAGAACCTGCTCACCATTCCGGGCGACATGTTCGGAGCGGGCCAGGAGCGCTTCATCCGCATAGCCTTTGCCAACGTCACCGACGACAAGATCCCGACCGTGCTGGAGCGGCTGGAACGGTTTGGGGTTTAGCTCGATACAAATTTGGCTTCGGCAACAATAAGCCCGTCGTCCTGAGCGAAGCGCCGAAGGCGCGTAGTCGAAGGACCTCTTTTCGTTTCGACAAATCGTGCGTCGAAAAAAAAGGTCCTTCGACTGCGCCGCCCTTCGGGCGGCTCCGCTCAGGACGACGGGTATGTTTTGTCTCAGCTCGCTCCATGAAAGACGATGCCGATCAATCCTTCCGCAGGATCTTCTCCATCACCTTGCCTTTGGCCAGTTCGTCGACAAGTTTGTCGAGGTAGCGGATCTCGCGCATGATCGGCTCCTCGATCTCCTCGACGCGGACGCCGCAGACCACCCCTTTGATGAGGGCGCGGGAGGGATTGGGCTTGGGTGCCTTCGCGAAGAACGTCTCGACATCGACCCCGTTCTTCAACTGGGTCTCCAGCGCGTTCGCGCCGTAGCCCGTGAGCCAGCCGATCACGTGGTCGACCTCTTCCTTGGTGCGCCCCTTCCGCTCAGCCTTTGCGACGAGTGCGGCGTATACCTTCGCGAAATCCATCGTGTAGATGCGATGCTTTGCCATGGCCGCGATGCTAGCCTATCCGGCGCCGCCATCAACGATGCGAAGAGGAAGCGCGCCTTGCCCCTCTACCGCAGCCCGACGAGCCCGGCTCTGCTGCCGGCCGAGCCGACGTCGACAAAAGGCACGCCCGACACGTGCTTCAGCTTGAAGTCGGACAGTGCTGTCGATTCAAGCGGCTTGCGGCCAAGCTCGCGGGTGCCGCCCTTGAACGACAGGAAGCGCAGGTGTTTTCGATCCTTCGTCGGAACCGCCAGATCGGCCACACCGTCACCATCGAAGTCCGCGACCGCTGAAAGTCCGAGGTGCGGCGATCCGATCACATGATTGGATGTGTCCGGCATGCTCGCGATCTCGACCAGCCGGCCCGAGCGCAAAGTCCAGATCCGGAGTAAACCGAGCACATGCGGCATTTGCACGTAGGCTATGTCGGCCATTCCATCGCCGTCGAAGTCGGCGATCCCCGCCGGGTTCAACCACGTATTGGGCGAGCCCGTCGGTGGCGTCTCGGCCACAATGGACAGCGTTTCGCCCCGAACGGCGATGACCGCAAGAGCGGCGCCCCGACTGAGGTAGGAGCGAACCAGGACAATTTCATCGATCCCGTCGCCATCGAGATCGGCAAGGCGGGGCTGCCGATCCTCGAACACCGAATCGTCCGATAGCGTCAGGCGCAGAAGCCTCCCGTCGCGCAGACGCACCATCAGGCTGGCCGCTTCATACGGGGAGCCGAGCACGAAGTGCCGATACCGCGTGGTCGCGTCTGCCAGCCACGCCTCGGCAATCGTACCAGTGCCGCGAGCAACACGCAGATCCGTTATGGCGCCGGGATAGTCCGCGGCACGACCGTCTGGCGCGTGCGCAAGCGCGGCAACGACGATGGCCATGGCCAGCCGGCCGACTGAATGTAGCCATCTCGAGCACATCATCGACTTTCCAAAGTGTAGGTCACGTTGGCCCGTGACGGAGACGCGCCCTGGGCAACCTCACTTTGTTCGATGCCCTTCGGCATCTCAACCTGCATTTCCCGGAAAAGCCATGTCGTCATCGTGAACGTCGACCACGGCGCCCCCTCGCCGCCAAGAAAGGAATCCTCCATGCGCGATCCCGTCACCCTCAAGACCGCTGCGTCGTCGGCGGCATCTACCGCCCTCGAAATCGCCCGCAGATCCAGCGCGCCCAGGCGCAACAGGCCGACCATGGCTTTCTCGCGGCCTTTCCGCTCCGCCTTCGCGACCCGTGCGGCGTACACCCTCGCGAAATCCATCGTGTAGATCGATGCTTTGCCATGGCCGCGATGCTAGCCTGTCGGGCGCTGCCATCAACGATGCTAAGAGGAACGCGCCATGCCCCATGCAATCACGCCCGACGGGGTGAAGCTCCACTACGAGGAGGCGGGCAGCGGCACGCCGATCCTGTTCGTCCACGAGTATTGCGGCGACTGGCGCGCCTGGGAGCCGCAGATGCGCTTCTTCTCGCGGCGCCATCGCTGCATCACCTACTCCTTCCGCGGCTATCCGGGCTCCGACGTACCCGCGTCCGGCGACATGTACGGCCAGCAATTTGCCGTCGACGACGCCAGGCACATGCTCGACCATCTCGGGATTCCGAAGGCGCACATCGTCGGCCTGTCGCAGGGAGCGTTCGCGACCGCGCATTTCGGCCGCGGCCATGCCGACCGTGCGCTGTCGCTCACTCTGGCGGGCCTGGGCTCGGGTGCGGGCCGCGAGGGACATGAGCAGTTCAAGCAGGATGCGCTCGTCACGGCCGCCCTCATCCGCAAGGACGGCATGGCGAAGTATGCCGAGAGCCTGACGACCAACCCGACGCGATCGCGCTTCAGGCAGAAGGATCCGCGCGGCTTCGCCGAGTTCACCCGGCATCTCTCGGAACATCCCGATGTGGGCGCCGCCAACACCATGGAGAACTACCAGGGCAAGCGGCCTTCGCTCTACGACTTCGAGGAGGAGTGGAAGAAGCTCGACGTGCCGACGCTGATCATCTGCGGCGACGAGGACGATCCCTGCCTGCAGCCGAGCCTCTACCTCAAGCGCGTGCTGCCCAATGCCGGCCTCGCCCTGTTCGCCAAGACCGGCCACACGGTGAACCTCGAGGAGCCGGCTGCCTTCAACCGCGACCTCTGGAATTTCATCGTCCTGGCCGAGGCCGGAAAATGGATGCCGCGGCTGCCCGCCACGAAGGACGCTAGCCTGATCTGACGGTCACCGCGTGGTTGAGCGGGCCGTGGCCGCGTCCGAAGCCGGGCGCGGTCTCGATGGCCTTGCGAACATAGTCGCGCGCCCGCGCCACCGAGTCGCGCAAGGTCATCTTCTGGGCGAGCCCCGCCGCAATGGCCGACGCGAGCGTGCAGCCGGTGCCGTGGGTGCTGCGGCTTACGATACGGGCATCCTCGAAACGGTCGAACTTCCCGTCATGGAACAGCAGGTCGACCACGCGGTCGCCGTCGAGATGCCCGCCCTTCATCAGCACCGCGCCGGCGCCCAGTTCCGCCAGCCGCTCGGCCGCGCGCCGCATGTCGGCCTCGATGCGCACCGGGAAGCCCACCAGCACCTCCGCTTCGGGCAGATTGGGCGTGAGCAGCGCCGCCATCGGCAGCAGGACGTCGCGCAGCGCTGCCTCCGCCTCGGTGAGCAACAACCGGTGCCCGCCCTTGGCGACCATCACCGGATCGACGACCAGCGGCACACCGGCCGCATGCTTGCGCAAGCCGGCGGCGACGACGCCGATCACCTCGGCGCTGTGCAGCATGCCGGTCTTGACGGCGTCGGCACCGATGTCGGTGAGCACGACCTCGATCTGCTGGGCGATGAAGGCGGGCTCGATTCCCACCACGCCGTGCACGCCTTCGGTGTTCTGCGCCGTCAGAGCGGTGATGGCGGTGGCGGCGAAGCCGTTCATCGCGGTGACGGCCTTGATGTCGGCCTGGATACCGGCCCCGCCGCCGGAATCGGACCCGGCGACGATCAGCACCCGGCCCTTCATGCCGCTGGCCGGGGAATCGCCTCGATGATCTGGTCGACCGCGCTGCGCACGAGGTCGGAATCGTCGCCCTCGGCCATGACACGGATCAGCGGCTCGGTGCCCGACTTGCGCACCAGGATGCGCCCGTTCTTGCCGAGCCTGGCCTCGGCCGCGGCGATCGCCTTGACGACCGAAACGGCATCGAGGGCCGCAGTGGCATCGGCGACGCGCACGTTCTTCAGGAGCTGCGGCACAGGTTCGAACGCCCGGAAGAGCTCGCTCGCCGGACGGCCGCTCCGGATCAAGGCCGAGAGCGCCTGCAGCGCTGCCATCAGCCCGTCACCCGTCGTTGCATGGTCCGTCATGATGATGTGGCCGGACTGCTCGCCACCCAGGTTGTAGCCGTCGGCCCGCATGCGCTCGAGGACGTAGCGGTCGCCGACCTGCGTGCGCACGAGCTTCAGCCCCCGCGCGTCGAGGTAGCGCTCCAGGCCAAGGTTGGACATGACCGTCGCCACGATGCCGCCGCCCGACAGGAGGCCGCTCTGCGTCCATTGATCGGCAATCGTGGCCATGAGCTGGTCGCCATCGATCACCATGCCGGTCTCGTCTACCATGATGACGCGGTCGGCATCGCCGTCGAGGCCAATGCCGATCTGGGCGTGGTGCGCGACGACCTGCTCCTGCAGCACACCGGGATGCGTCGAGCCGCAATTGCCGTTGATGTTGAAGCCATCCGGCGCAACGCCGACGCGAACGACCTCGGCCCCAAGCTCGACCAGCACCGTCGGCGCCACCTTGTAGGCCGCGCCATTGGCACAATCGACGACGACCTTGAGACCGCTGAGGTCAAGGCCGCGCGGCGCCGATGCCTTGACCGCCTCGATGTAGCGGCCCTGCACGTCGTCCAGCCGCTGGGCGCGACCGATCGCAGCCGAGTGGGCCAGGATCAGGTCGGCAGGCGCCATCACGAGCGCCTGGATATCGCTCTCGACGGCGTCGGACAGCTTGAACCCGTCGGGGCCGAACAGCTTGATGCCATTGTCCTCGTAGGGATTGTGCGAGGCGGAGATCATCACCCCGACGTCCGCGCGCATCGAGCGCGTCAGGAAGCCGACCGCGGGTGTCGGAATGGGGCCCAGCAGGAACACGTCGACACCTACGGACAGGAAGCCGGCCGTCAGGGCCTGCTCCAGCATGTAGCCCGAGAGGCGCGTGTCCTTGCCGATGACCGCGCGGTTGCGATGGGCGCCGCGACGGAACACCTGGCCCGCGGCCATGCCGATGCGCATTGCCATCTCGGCGGTCATCGGAGCGGTGTTGGCCCGACCGCGAACGCCGTCTGTGCCGAAAAGTGAACGAGCCATGGCGGCGTCTTACCGCATCGCCTCGAAGACCGCGAGGGCTTGCCGGGTGGCAATGACATTATGGACCCGAACGATCGATGCGCCCCGGCGCACCGCCTCGACCGCCAGCCACGCCGACGCGGGATCGCGATCGGCAGGCTTCTCGAGGCCCGTCAGCCGGCCGATGAAGCTCTTGCGCGAGCAACCGACCAGCACGGGATAGCCTGCATCGGCCAGCCGCGCCGCGCCCGCGATCAGGGCCACGTCCTCCTCGACCGTCTTGCCGAAGCCCAGGCCGGGATCGAGCGCGATGCGATCGCGGGCAACACCTGCGGCCTCGCAGGAAGCGGCCCGGGCGAGCAGGAAGCGGCGCACATCCGCGACCACGTCGTCATAAGCAGGCCCGGCATAGCGCTCTTGGGGCCTGCCGCGCCGGTGCATCAGCACGACGGCCACCTTGCTTTGCACGACCAGCGGCAGCATCGCGGCATCGTCGCGCAGTGCCGACACGTCGTTCACGATTCGCGCACCGGCCGTGAGGCCCGCTTGAGCGACCGAGGCGCGACGCGTGTCCAAGGAGATGACCGCACCCTGCCGGGCGAGGCCCTCAACGACGGGAAGAACGCGCTGAAGTTCCTGCTCGGGGGAAGTCGGCGCGGAGCCCGGCCGCGTGGATTCGCCGCCGACGTCGAGAATATCCGCACCCTCGGCGATGAAGCGCAGGCCATCATCGATGGCCCGCGCCGGGTCGAGGCGTTCACCGCCATCCGAAAAGGAGTCGGGCGTCACATTAACGATCGCCATCACGAGAGGGCGATCGGGTGCGAGGCCTGCGAAGCCCGGCGTCAAACGCCCGGCTGAGGCTCGGGACTGGCGCCCGGCGCCGGGCCGCCGGCGCTGCTGGTCGGCACCGAGGCACGGCGGCGCCGATCGGAGCTGGAGCCCGCCCCGCCGGTGTCGTCGCGCACGACCTTTTCGCCGCGCAGGACCGTTCCGATCTCGTCCCTGCTCAGGGTCTCGTACTCGAGCAGCGCTCTCGCAATCGTATGGAGGTCCTCGAGACGCTCCGTCAGGATCGTCCGGGCACGGCCCTCGGCCTCCTCGATCAGGCGGCGCACTTCCTGGTCGATGATCTGCGCCGTCGCCTCGGAGACGTTCTGCGTCTGGGTGACGGCGTGCCCGAGGAAGACTTCCTGTTCGTTGGCCTGATAGCGCACACGGCCGAGCTTCTCGGACATGCCGTAGGCGGTGATCATGCCGCGCGCGGTCTGCGTCGCCACCTGGATGTCGCTGGCAGCGCCCGTCGTCACGTTCTCCGGGCCGAACACCAGTTCCTCGGCCATGCGGCCGCCGAACATGATGGCCAGACGCGACTCGAGATACTGCTTGGTGTGGCTGAGATGATCGCGCTCGGGAAGCTGCATGGTGACACCCAGCGCGCGACCGCGCGGGATGATCGTCACCTTGTGGAGCGGATCGCTCTTGGGCACGTGCATGGCGACCAGCGCGTGGCCAGCCTCATGGTACGCCGTGAGCGTCTTCTCCTCGTCGGTCATCGCCATCGACCGGCGCTCGGTACCCATCAGCACCTTGTCCTTGGCGTATTCGAAGTCGCCCATGGTGACCAGGCGCTTGCCCACGCGCGCGGCGCGCAACGCCGCTTCGTTCACCAGATTGGCCAGGTCCGCACCGGAGAAACCCGGCGTGCCACGGGCCAGGACGCGCGGATCGACGTCGGGCGCCAGCGGCACCTTGCGCATATGAACCTTCAGGATCTTCTCGCGGCCACCCACGTCGGGGTTCGGCACCATGACCTGGCGGTCGAAGCGGCCCGGACGCAGCAGGGCGGGATCGAGCACGTCAGGACGGTTGGTGGCGGCGATCAGGATCACGCCTTCATTGGCCTCGAAGCCGTCCATCTCGACCAGCAACTGGTTGAGCGTCTGCTCGCGCTCGTCGTTGCCGCCGCCCAGGCCCGCGCCACGATGGCGGCCGACGGCGTCGATTTCGTCGATGAACACGATGCAGGGCGCGTTCTTCTTGGCCTGCTCGAACATGTCGCGCACGCGGCTCGCGCCGACGCCCACGAACATCTCGACGAAGTCGGAACCCGAGATCGTGAAGAAGGGGACGTTGGCTTCGCCGGCGATGGCGCGCGCCAGCAGGGTCTTACCGGTACCGGGAGGACCGACGAGCAGACAGCCCTTGGGAATCTTGCCGCCCAGGCGCTGGAACTTCTGCGGGTCCTTCAGGAAGTCGACGATCTCCTCGAGCTCGGACTTCGCCTCGTCGATGCCGGCGACGTCGTCGAAGGTCACTCGGCCGTGCTTCTCGGTGAGCAGGCGCGCCTTCGACTTGCCGAAGCCCATCGCCCGGCCGGTGCCGCTCTGCATCTGGCGCAGGAAGAAGATGTAGACGCCGACCAGCACGAGCACCGGCAGCCAGCTCACGAAGATGCTGCCGAGGTTCATGCCCTCTTCCGCCGGTCCCGCATCGACGCGGTCGACGTTCTTGATCAGCATCGGCATCAGCTGGTCGTCGGGCGGTGTGCTGGGGGCGTAGGTCGAGAACTTCTGCACGCCATTGCGCGGCTCGCGGAAGGTGCCGTTGATCGTGTTGCCCTGGATGCGGACATCCTGGATCTGTCGCTGCTCGACCGCGCGCACGAACTCGGAATAGGAGATCGTGTTGCCGGGAGCCCGGGTCGCCCCACCCTGGAAGACGCTGTAGAGCAGCGCGAGCAGCAGGACGATGACGATCCAGAGGGCAGCGTTACGATTGAACGGGTTCACTGATGGCTTCCGTTAAATGGGGCTACGATCAAGATGGGTTGCGGCCGCCGGGTCGCAAGCGAAAAATGCAGCTGGAATCAGGGGCTGCCTTGCATTCCTGCCATTTTCAGGCCGGACAATCCACTCAAGCTGCCGCGAGCGGGCCGCCTGACGCAGGGCGAACTGGCAGCCCGACAGGGTAAAATCCTGTCCCCGTCCCGATTTGCCGCGTTCCAGCCTCCCGGGCAGTCGGGCCAGCGCCCGGTCGAGCCGGTCGCGCCGCGGCGGATGATCGCCGCCGCCCAGGGCCTGGACGACACGGCTCACCAGCCGACGACGCAGATCAAGGGGCAGGCGCTCGAGGGCCGCACGGTCGAGCGCGACGCTCCCGTCCTCCCGGGCTTCGAGAAGCCCGACCCCGGCCTCGGCGGCCCGGATCTCGTGCCTCGCCCGCACACGATCTGCATCGGTCCGGTCAGCTTCGATCGCTCCGGCCAGGCGCAGGCGGGCTCGCTCGAAGCGCGGATCGCTGTTGGACGGATCGTCGATCCAGGCGATGCCTCGCGACGTCAGCGTGGCCGACAGGCGCCCCCGTGGCACGGCGAGCAGCGGCCGCAGGAGACGAACCTCGGGCCATTCGACCAGCGCCGCCATGCCGGCCAGTCCGTCCGGGCCGCTCGCCCGCGCAGCGCGCATCGCGATCGTCTCGCCCTGATCGTCTGCGTGGTGCGCCACCAGCAGATGAAGGAGGCCGCGCATCCGGCAGGCCTCGCGCAGCAGCCGGTAACGGGCGTCTCGCGCGGCTTCCTGCAGGGCCGCCTGCGGCTTTGCTCCGGTCCAGCGCAGGACGAGACTTTCGATCCCGCAGCGCTCCAGAACACCCACGGTCGTCAGCGCTTCGCCGGCCGACGCCGCTCGCAGACCATGATCCACGATCAGCGCGAGAACGCGACCGCCCTGCCCCGCCACCCAGTCGTTCGCCAGCACGGCGAGGCTGAGGGAATCGCGGCCGCCGGAAACGGCGACGGCAAGGTCGGGACGTGCCTCGAAAGGTGCAAACGGCGCCATCAGGCGCGCGAAGGTCTCTCCATCAAGCGGACGCGGCTCGGCTGGACGCGGGTCACCGGGATCGTTCACCCGCAACCGTTCTTCTGCCGCTCCTGGTCGATCCGCCGCTTTTGCAGGTCCGTCGCACGCGGATAATCCTGGCTGAAGCGGGAGAACACCGCGCAGGCATCGGGCTTGCGGCCCAGCACGGCCATCGTGATGCCGAGCTTCAGGAGATTGTCGGGCCCTTTCGGGCTCGCCTTGTACACCTTGTAGCCCTCGGCAAAGGCCGTGAGGGCGTTGCTGTAATCACGACGCGCGTAATATGTTTCGCCCAGCCAGTATTGCGCGTTGCCGGCGAGCTTGTTCTGCGGATTGCGGTGAATGAAGGTCTTGAAGCCCCGTTCGGCGGCGGCATAGTCGCCGTCCTGAAGCTTCTTGATGGCCTCGTCGTAGAGCTGGTCCGCATTGGCGCCGCCCGCGGGGGCCGTAGGCGCTGCGGGCCCTGCCGGCCCCGCCGGAGCAGCGGCCTGCACGCCGGGTCGCGGCGCAGCTCCGCCCGGACGACCGCCCCCGCCCTTCTCGAGCTGGTCGATGCGGTACTCATAGTCGGCCTGCATCTTCTCCATCTGCTGCTGCAGCTTCGCGTTGCGATTCTGCAGCTGCTCGATCTGGCCGGTCATCATCGTGAGCGACTGTTGAAGCTGGTTGAACCTGTCTTCGAGGTAGACCGCATCTCCCCCACGCTGCGCCGCTGCCGCAGTCGGCAGGGCGAGAGCGACAAGGAGAACGCGCAGGGAGGGAAGGATCTTCATGGCCAACGCTTTGTTCACATCAAACGCGGCCATTTTCAGGCATGACCGCCCCCACTCCAAACGAAAACGCCGGTCGCATGGCGACCGGCGTTTCCTGCACTCGCCTCGATCCGAGGCGGTCTACTCCAGGGCCGTGACGGCGCGGCGGTTGCGCGCCCAGGACGCCTCGTCGGAGCCGACCGGATCGGGACGCTCCTTGCCGTAGCTGACGGTCTTGAGGCGTGCGGCGGGAATGCCTTGCGCGATCAGGTACTGCCGCGCGGCATTGGCGCGACGCTCACCGAGGGCCAGGTTGTACTCGCGCGTGCCGCGCTCGTCGCAATGGCCTTCGACGGTAATCTGGTAGTTTGTGTACTTCTTCAGCCACTCGGCCTGGCGGTTCAGGGTCTGACGACCATCCTCGCGAACCGTCGACGCATCGGTGTCGAAGAATACACGGTCGCCGACGTTCTGCCGGAAATCACCCGTCGAACCGGGGGCGACGGACGTGCTGGCGGCAGAGGCTGTCTGCGTGTCGTTGCTGTTGCTGCAGGCTGCGATGAGGAACATCGCCGCTATGGCCGACAAGGCCTTGATCATGCTCATTTTTCGATCCAATCCCTGACAGAATCGACCCGGGCGAGGGGTACGCACGGGTCGACTGAATTGATCATATATTTCGCTACTGCGGAATCAAGGGTGACCACGCCGGATCCGACGCATCGGTCGGCGTCGGCACCTGCCGCTCGAAGCGGCCGGTGATATCGACCTGATGCAGTGAAGCCGCTCCCGCGCGGCCGCCCGAGCTGGGTTGCTGGCGGAAAAACATCAGCACGCGCCCGTTGGGTGCCCAGGTCGGGCCTTCGACGAGGAAGCCGCTCGCCAGCATCCGCTCGCCACTGCCGTCCGAACGCATCACACCGATGCCGAAGCCACCCGAGGAAATCTTGGTGAAGGCGATGAAATCGCCGCGCGGCGACCAGACCGGCGTGGCGTAGCGCCCCTCGCCGAAGCTGATACGGCGTTCGGCCCCGCCCGAGGCGCCCATCACGTAGAGCTGCTGCGTGCCGCCGCGATCGGAGTTGAACACGATCTGCGAACCGTCGCTGGAATAGCACGGCGAGGTGTCGATGGCCGGCGAGTTGGTCAGGCGGCGGAGCTGCCGGCCGCGCACATCCATCTCGTAGATGTTGGTACGGCCGTTCTCCGCGATGCTCATGACCACCTTGCTGCCGTCGGGAGAAAAGCGCGGCGCGAAGCTCATGCCCGGGAAGTTCCCGAGCAGTTCGCGGCGGCCGCTGTCGACGTTCTGCAGGTAGACGCGCGCCGGCCCGTTGTTCTCGCCGTACGCCATGTAGACGATTTCCTGCAGGGTCGGCGAGAAGCGCGGTGTCAGCGCAATGGTCTTGCCGTCGGTGAGATAGCGGTTGTTGGCGCCATCCTGGTCCATGACGGCGATGCGCTTGACCCGGTTGCTGGCCGCGCCGGTCTCGGACACGTAGGCGATGCGGGTGTCGAAATAGCCTTCCTCGCCGGTGACACGCTTGTAGATCGCATCGGAGATGATGTGCGAGAGGCGGCGCCAGTTGTTCGGCTGGCTGGTGAACGACAGGCCGGTGGCCTGCTGGCTGGTGACCACGTCCCACAGTCGGAAGTCCACCTTGATGCCGCCGCCGACCGATGTGACCTGGCCGACGACGAGTCCGGCGGCGCCGACGCTGCGCCAGTCCGGGAAGCGCGGCGGCGTCGTCGCGTCGACATCCTTCTGGATATAGGCGCTGGACGGGATCACCCGGAACAGGCCGGAATTCTGCAGATTGTTGCGGATCACGCCCGCCATCTGGGCGCCCACCGGGTCGCCCTTGAAGTCGACGATGGCGATCGGCACCGGCTCGAAGCTCGGCCGCGTCATGTCGATGGTGAGCTGCGCGCGCGCCGTGCTCGCAAGGCCGGCAGTGGCAAGGGCTGCACCGCCCAGCAGGGTCGTCCGTCGGGGAAGCATCATATCGGACCTCTTCATCTTAAGGTTTCTGTAAAGCGGAGGGGCCTAGTAGTCGCGTGGATCGAAATTGAAGGTGATGGATTTCCAGCTCGTGAACTTCTCCGGCGAGAGCGGCCATGGCTGGCAACGCGGATTCATGATGGCGCGATGGGCGGCGTCGGCGGCGGCGCGGAAGACCGGGTCGCTGTTATAGCGTCCCATATCTCGCAGCTCGGCCTTTACCGGCGTGCCGTTCTGGCTCATCTCGACGGTCAGCGTGATGATCATCGCCTGGTCGCGCGACCCGCCCTGCGTGTTCCAGCAGGGTCGGATCTTCTGGCGCACGCCCTCGATCTCGCTCGCCGTGACGACCGCGGCAAGGTTGGGCGCGGCCGGCGCCTGACGCGTGACCTGCTGCACGGGCTTGGGACTCTGCTCGGGCGTCTGTACCTTCGTCGTCGACTGCTTGTTCTTCAGGATGTCGTCGATCATCGAATCGACGCTCTGCTTGGGCGGTGTGGGCTTGGGCGGCGGCGGCTTGGGCGGCTCGGGCTTCTTGGCCTCCGGCGCGGGCTTCGGCGGCTCCGGCGGCTTCTCGACCTTGGGCGGCTCCGGCTCCTTGGGCTTCATCGCCACGAGATCCTCGACGGGCTTGGCGGCTTCCGTCTTGGGTTTCTCTTCCGGCTTGGGCGGCGTCGGTGGCGTCGGCTTCGGCTCGACGATTTCCGGCGGCTTGGGAGTAGGCGGCGTCGGCGGCGGCTCGGCCGACTTGGGCGGCGGCGCCTTGGTCGTCTCCTGGGCGATCGGAACGTCCTTGGGCTGCGGCGGGAGCGTGGCCACCTTCGGCGCCCCGGCTTTCTTGTCGATCGCCTCGAACTCGACCATGATCGGTTCGGGTTCCATCGGCGGCGTGCGGCCGAAGAAGTCGAGATTGAGCACCGCCGCCCCCAGCACGAAGACGTGCACCATCGCCGACACAATGGCCGGTGTGCGCATCTCGAGGCTGGCAGGGTGACGCTGAACCATCGTCGGCTTCGTGTCCGTCTCTCTCAGCGCCGCGGGGTGGGCGCCTGGGGTTGCGGTTGCGCCGGGGCTTGCGGGGCTTGCGGGGCGCGCGGCGCGGTCTGGCCGGGTGTGGCCGGCGTGACGGTCCCCCGCCCGAGGGCCTGCGCCTGCTCGCCGAGCAGGCCGAGCTGCCGGAAGCCGCTGTCGATCACGACGCCCATGACCTCCATCATCTTTCCGTAGTCGACGCTCTTGTCGCCGCGCATGAAGACACGCTGGTCGGGCTTCTCTTCATGAATTGCCTTCAGCTTCGCGCCGAGTTCGGCGACGTCGTACTTGGTCTCCCCGAGGAAGACCTCGCCCTGGGAATTCACGGAGACGACCATCGGCTCGTCCTTGCCGCCGACCTGCGTGGCGCTGGTCTTGGGCAGGTCGACTGGTACGCCAACCTGCAGCAGCGGCGCGGTCACCATGAAGATGATCAGCAACACCAGCATGACGTCGACCAGCGGCGTCACGTTGATGTCGGCGATGGGCGTATAGCTTCGCCGCCTGAACTTGCTGCCCGACGAATTGGCGCCGGGTGCCGGGATGATACCCGACATCAGACCTGTTCCTCGAGCTGACGCGACAGGATGGTGATGAACTCACCGGCGAAGGCCTCGAGCTGCTGGGCGTAGCGCGAGACCTGGCCCGACAGGATGTTGTAGGCGGCGGCCGCGGGAATGGCCGCGACCAGACCGATCGCGGTGGCGAACAACGCCTCCGAAATGCCAGGCGCCACGACCGCCAGCGAGGTGTTCTTCGACTGCGCGATGTGGCTGAAGCTGTTCATGATGCCCCACACCGTGCCGAACAGACCCACGAAGGTGGCGTTGGCGCCGACCGTGGCCAGGAACCCCAGTCTCTTCTCGATCGCCTCCATCTCACGCTGGATGGTCACGCCCATCACCTGCTCGATGCGCTGGCGCAGGGCCGCGCGTGCCGTGGCGCTCGAGGCGAGCCCCTTGGAGACCGACCGGCGCCATTCGCGCATGGCGGCGGCGAAGATGCTCGACATCGGATCGTCGGGCTTTGCGCCGACGCGGTCGTAGAGGTCCTCGAGCGACACGCCGGACCAGAAAGTGTCCTCGAACGACTGGGCGCTGCGCTTCAGCGAGCGCAGGCGGAGCACCTTTTCGAAGATGATCGCCCACGACCAGAACGAGGCCAGCATGAGCAGGATCATGATGGATTTCACGACCCAGTCGGCCTGCATGAACAGGCCGTATACGGACATGTCGATTGTCCCCGTGCCGCCGCCGAGGGGGGCTCCGGCGACCTGCGCAAACGCGTCCATTTATGTTCTCCGTTAATTCAAGAGGGTTGTATCCGAATATGGCGTGAGCGGGGCGATCCGCTCACGGCGACCTGGGCCAGGGCAGTCCGCACGAGCGGCGGCAATCGGACAGGCCGACCGCCCTCGCCCATGCAGGCGACGACGAGTTCGGCTCGAACCAGGATCTCTTCCTTGCGGCGCGCATGCTGAATCATGTCCAGCGAGGCGCCGCGCAACTCACCGCAGCTGGTGACGATCTCGATCGTATCGTCCAACCGCGCAGGCTTGAGGTAGTCGATGGCACAGCGGCGGACGACCCAGTTGACGCCACGCTCTTCGCGCAGAGCCGTGTGCTGCTGTCCCAGCGAACGCAACAGTTCCGTCCGGCCGCGCTCGAGGAAGCGCAGCCAGTTGGCATAATAGACGATCCCCGCGGCATCGGTGTCCTCGTAGTAGACCCGCAGCGGCAATACGTGGCTGCCGTCGTGGATGAGGCCCGAGGTCGGCGCCGTACTCACGCATCCTCCGCCGGGTCGCCCGCGGCCAGCAGGTCGAGCTGCTGCTTTTGCCCCTTGGGAATCGCCATCCCGAGATGGCGGTAGCCCCCCTCGGACAGCAGCCGGCCGCGCGGTGTGCGCATCAACAGGCCAAGCTGCATCAGATAGGGCTCGATCACGTCCTCGATGACATCGCGCTGTTCGGACAAGGCCGCCGCGAGGGTCTCGGCCCCCACGGGGCCGCCGCCGTAATTCTCGGCGATGCAGGCGAGATAGCGCCGATCCATGGCGTCGAGGCCGCGGCCGTCGACCTCCAGCCGCGTCAGCGCCTCGTCGGCCACGCGCGCGTCGACGGCGGCATCTCCGGCAACCGCGGCGAAGTCGCGGACCCGGCGCAGCAAGCGGTTGGCAACGCGCGGCGTGCCGCGCGAGCGCCTGGCGATCTCCGTGCTGCCATCGGGTGTGAGCGACATCTTGAGGACACGGGCGGCGCGCTGCACGATCGTCTCGAGCTCGGCCGGTTCGTAGAACACCATGCGCAGCGGGATACCGAAGCGCTCGCGCAACGGCCGCGTCATCAGGCCCGATCGCGTCGTGGCGCCAACCAGCGTGAACGGCGGCAGCTCGATGCGCACGGAACGGGCCGCCGGTCCCTCGCCGATCATCAGGTCGAGCTGGAAATCCTCCATCGCGGGGTAGAGAACCTCCTCGATTGCAGGATTGAGACGGTGGATCTCGTCGATGAACAGCACGTCGTGGGGCTGCAGGTTGGTGAGCTGGGCGGCGAGATCGCCCGCCTTCTGGATCACCGGTCCCGAGGTCGCGCGGAAGCCCGCGCCCATCTCGCGCGCCACGATCTGCGCCATCGTCGTCTTGCCGAGGCCCGGGGGCCCGTGCAGCAGGACGTGATCCAGCGCCTCGCCGCGGCCCTTGGCGGCGGTGATGAAGATCTTCAGGTTCTCGCGGACCTGCTTCTGGCCGATGAAATCGTCGAGCGTCTGCGGGCGCAGCGCCAGCTCGGCGGCGTCTTCATCGGAGCGCTTCGGCGTCACCAGGCGTTCGGGCGCGGCATTCATCGCGCGAGCTCCTGGAGGCCGGCCCGGATCACGGCATCGAGCCGCGCTTCGGCGCCGAGCCGCTGGGTGACGCGGGCCACGGCGCCGAAGGCCTCGACGCGCTTGTAGCCGAGGTTGACCAGAGCCGAGACCGCATCCTCGTTGATCGATCCAGGCGTGCTTGCCGGCGCGCCGGGCCCGCCTTCCGTCACGGGCGCAGGCGCGACGCCGAACGCGGCGGCCTTGTCCTTCAGCTCGGTGGCGAGCCGCGCCGCAAGCTTCGGACCGACGCCGGCGGGACGGCTCAGGGTCGCGCGGTCCTGGGCGGCGATCGCACGGGCGATCTCGTCAGGCGACAGCGTCGACAGGATCGACAGTGCCACGCGGGCGCCGACCCCCTGCACCGTCGTCAGGATGCGGAACCAGTCGCGTTCCCTCGTTTCGAGGAAGCCGTAGAGCGCAATCGCGTCCTCGCGCACGATCGTCTCGACCAGCATGGTCGCCGGTCCGCCGACCGCGAGTTCGCGCAACGTGCGCGCCGAGGCCGACACCAGATAGCCGACCCCGCCCACGTCGATGACGGCGCTGTCGCTGTCGACCGAGTCGACCAGGCCCTTCAGCTTGGCGATCACAGCGCGGCCTCGATCCGTCGCGCCGTGGCGCGGTGATGGGCGTGGCAGATCGCGACCGCCAGCGCATCGGCGGCGTCCTGTCTGGCGTCGATGCCGGGCAACAGCCGGCCGACCATCATGGCGACCTGATTCTTGTCGGCGTGGCCTGTCCCGACCACCGACTTCTTCACCAGGTTCGTCGAATATTCGAACACCGGCAGGCCGGCGCGCGCCGGCGCCAGCATGACCACGCCGCGCGCCTGACCGAGTTTCAGGGTGGACCCCGGATTGACGTTCACGAAGGTCTCCTCGACCGCAGCCTCGACCGGCCGCTGCGCTTCGACGACGCCGGCGACGCCCTCGAACAATTCCCTCAGCCGCTCGGCCAGCGTACCCGCCGTTGCGACCTTGACGACGCCGTGCGCCACGTGGCGCAGCCGGTTGCCCTCGACCTCGATCACGCCCCAGCCGGTAATCCGCAGGCCGGGGTCGAGGCCGATCAGTCTCATTCCGCCCGGCTCAGGCCGCGAACTTCGCCAGAGCGTCGTCCGACACCTCGAAGTTGGCGTAGACGTTCTGAACGTCGTCGTTATCTTCCAGGGCCGCGATGAGGTCGAGCAGTGTCTGCACGGTCTCGCCCTCGATCGGCGCTCCCGTCCTGGGGCGCCAGGTGAGCTTGGCGACGATGGGCTGGCCCAGCGACTTCTCGAGCGCCTCGCGTACCAGGTTGAAACTGTCCTGTGCGCAGTAGATCTCGTGGACGGCCCCCTCGCCCTCGCCGCTCACGACATCGTCGGCGCCGGCGTCGATCGCCTTCTCCAGCACCTCGTCGGCACTGCCGACGGCCAGCGGGAAGCGGAACTCCCCCAACCGATCGAACATGAACGACACGCTGTTGGATTCACCCAGGTTGCCGCCGTGCTTGGAGAAGATCGAGCGGACCTCGCCTGCCGTACGGTTCCGGTTGTTGGTGAGCCCCTCGACGATCACGGCGACGCCGGCCGGGCCATAGCCTTCGTAGCGCACCTCGTCATAGTTCGCGTCCGCGTCTGGGCCCGAGCCACGCTTGATCGCGCGATCGATCGTGTCGCGGGTCATGTTGGACTCGCGCGCGGCAATCACCGCCGCCCGCAGGCGCGGATTGGCGCCCGGATCGGCCGCCCCCAACCGCGCCGCCGTCGTGATCTCTCGGATCAGCTTGGTGAAGATCTTGGCCCGCACGGCGTCCTGACGCCCTTTGCGGTGCATGATGTTCTTGAACTGGGAATGCCCCGCCATCGCCAACAACCAGATTAGGTAACCGGAAGAGGCGCCTATACCACTTCTCGTGGGCTTTGGCAGGCTCGAGACGCCGCATGTGGCGTTCCGGACAAAAAAAGGCGGGGGCCGAAGCCCCCGCTAAAAAACGTCGGAACCTTGATTCCGACGCCCCCTCTAACCTGGAAGACAGTACGCCAAACCGGCGAAAAATCGTTTAACTTCAAAAGGATGCCGCTTTTTCCCCAGGCCGTCAACGCCCCAATTCAAGGCACAGCTAATAGCTATGGAGGGGGCGTGGAGGATACAATATGCGGGAAATCAGGACGTCGGAGCGAGCCTGCCCCCCACCCTGATCGGCCGAATCGACTTCGCCAAGCCGGTCTTGTCGTCGGTTTCCACCACCGCCGCGCACAAAGTGCCCTCGCCTTCGGCCGGGGAAAGGCGCTCGCCCGGCATTTTCCGGACGAATCGCTGGATCGCGACCTCCTTTTTCATGCCGATCACGCTGTCGTAGTCACCGCACATGCCGACATCGCTCTGGTAGGCCGTGCCCCCGGGCAGCACCCAGCCATCGGCCGTCGGGACATGGCTATGGCTGCCGAGCACGGCCGAGGCGCGACCGTCGCAATAATGACCGATCGACTGCTTTTCGCTGGTCGCCTCGCCGTGGACGTCGATCAGGATCAACTGGGCGGTAGCGCCCAGCGCATATTTCGACAGCTCCGCGTCCAGCGCGCGGAACGGATCGTCGAGCGCGTCCATGAACAGCCGGCACATGACGTTGATCACGACGACCTTCTGGCCGCGCAACGTCTGGAATTGGTTGGCCCCCCAACCCGGCGTACCGGGCGGAAAGTTCACCGGCCGCAACAGCCGCTTGTCCTGCGCGATGTAGGGAATGATCTCGCGCTGGTCCCAGGCATGGTTGCCGGTGGTGATGCAGTCGACGCCCGCCTCGTGCAGCTCGGCGCAGATCTTGGCGGTGATGCCGAAGCCGGCCGCTGCGTTCTCGCCGTTCACCACGACGAAATCGAGCCCCATCTCGCGACGCAGCCGCGGCACTTCCTTGACGACGGCATCGCGCCCGGCGCGGCCCACGATGTCGCCGCAAAACATGATCTTCATGCGCTAGACAAAGGCGCAAGCACGCCGGTCGGTCAACAGCCAATCGAGCCGCTGGTCGTCGGCGCCATGCGGCACCTCCGGCACGAGCTGCAGATCGAAGCCGACGCCGATCGCCGTCACCTGGCGCCGTTTGCGCAGATCCTCGAGCGTGCGGTCGTAGAACCCGCCGCCATAGCCCAGCCGCCAGCCCTCGGAATCACAGGCCAGCAGCGGGACCAGCAGCGCATCGGGCTGCACGCTCTCGCACCGGGCCGAAGGCTGCAGCGTGCCGAACACGCCTGCTTCCAGCGCGTCGCCAGGACGCCACGCGCGAAACAGCAGCCGCTGGCCGCGTCCCTGCACGACCGGAAGGGCCACCTGGCAGCCCTCCTCGAACATACCGGACATCAGCGGCCGAATATCGATCTCGTCCTTGATGGGCCAGAAGCCCGAAATGACGGCCGGCAATTCGATGGGGCGCTCGAGGCGGAAAGACCTGAGCAGGCCGTCGGCCGCAGCCCGACGCTCTTCCTCGCCGAGGCGCTGGCGGCGCGCCAGCATCGTGGCACGAAGCGCTCGTTTGCTGACGATCAGGGTCATGCCGGCAGAAAAAGCAAGTGGGGCGGCTCCACGATGGGCCGTGGCTCGTAGAACCTCCAAGGCCTGCAAAGCAGGTGGGCGTCGTGTAGCCGAGACCAGGGTCAAAGCCAGGAACAACTCCCAGGAGTTCTTATTGGCCCCGGGGTTTTAAGCGAACAACGCACCGCGCAGAATTCCGCCCCACCTCCAATCTAGGGAGTCGGGGCGGTCATCGCAATGAGCGGCGACGCTAAGTTTAGGCCGCGCCGCTGACCTTCCTCGACATCTTGTCGACCCGGGCCGTGATCAGATCCTCGAGCGCCGTCGCCAGCGTCTCGGCGCTGTCCGTCGCACTTGCACGGGCCGTTTCTGCCGCCTTGGCAACGCCGCGCGCCTCGCGGCTCTCCTCGGCCAGCAACAGAGAGGCGAACACGAGCAGCTTGAACTCAGGCGTGCCGGGAAGCTGGCGGCGAAGCTCGCTCACCTTCTCCTCGACATAGGCGGCCAGTTCCTGGACGCGCGCTTCCTCGCCGTCGCCACAGGCGAGTTCGTAGGTACGATTGGCGATCAGAACGGAAACCTGCGGCATTGTCCGCTTCTCCTGTTTTTTGCGCCTTATCCGGCGTTTGAGGGGAAGTACACATTGCCACGTCGTCTGCGGCGACGCACTCCCAGCGTTGGCTCCGGCTGGGGAGGAAATGAAGGTTTCGCTACGACTGATCGGCGGCGAGCAGCGAACGGATGTATTCCATGGCCCGTTCGAGGCGGCCTTCGACCTCGGTCGCGACGCGCTTGAGCTCCTGGTGCTCGCTTTCGACCTTGGCGAGGCGCGCCGAAAGTTCGTCCGAGCGCGCCTGTTCGAGGCGCAGCCGCTCGTCGAGCATCGACTCGAGACGGCTGAGCGCGGTGTCGACACGGTCCTTTGCGCTGGCTGCCTTGGACATTGCCCCCCCGACAGCGGTTCGCCGTGGGTCGCCCGGCTGAATCTGCTCCATGCCCCAAGGATAGGTGGTGTGCCTGTTAGCGGTCAACATCTTGGCCCTGTGGAGGGTAAAAGCCCGCAAGATGTTGGCTTTGGCCGATCTTTTGCGCATTGACGCGCCAAGGGGTGGTCGGCATGTTGCGCGCCATTCGAAAAAGCATACGGCGCACGCACAAAATGACCGATCAAACCGCCGCCCCGCGCGATATGGCGAACGCCATCAGGGCCTTGGCCATGGACGCCGTGCAGTTGGCGGATTCGGGTCATCCCGGCATGCCGATGGGCATGGCCGATGTGGCCACCGTCCTGTTCTCCAAGTTCCTGAAGTTCGACGCTTCTGAGCCCAACTGGCCCGATCGCGACCGCTTCATCCTGTCGGCTGGCCACGGTTCGATGCTGCTCTACTCGCTGCTGCATCTCACCGGCTATGCCGACATGACCCTCGACGAGCTGAAGAAATTCCGCCAGCTCGGCGCCCGCACCGCGGGCCATCCCGAGTACGGCCATGCCAGCGGCATCGAAACAACGACAGGCCCGCTCGGCCAGGGCCTCGGCAACTCGGTGGGCTTCGCCCTCGCCGAGCGCATCCTCGCCGAGCGGTTCGGTCGGGACGTCGTCGACCACTTCACCTACGCCATCGTCGGCGACGGCTGCCTGATGGAGGGCATCGGCCAGGAAGCCATCACGCTGGCGGGCCATCTCGGCCTCGGCCGCCTCATCGTGCTGTTCGACGACAACGGCATCTCGATCGACGGCCCGACCTCGCTGTCGACCTCGGAGGATCACAAGAAGCGCTTCGCCGCCGCGGGCTGGCATGTGCTCGCGGTCGACGGCCACGACGCCGACGCCGTCACACGCGCCATCCGCAAGGCACGCAACGTCACCGACAAGCCCTCGCTGATCGCCTGCAAGACCGTGATCGGCTATGGCGCACCGACCAAGGCCGGCACCGCCGCCACGCACGGCTCGCCGCTCGGCAAGGACGAGATCGCCGGCGCCCGCGCAAAGCTCGGCTGGAGCCACGGCCCGTTCGACATTCCCGAGGCTGTGTTCTCCGCCTGGCGGAAAATCGGCGCGCGCGGCAAGTCGGCCCGCCGCAAGTGGAACAAGAACCTCGCCGCCATGGCGCCCGAGGATCGTGCCGAGTTCGACCGTCGCCAGAAGGGCGACCTGCCGCCCGCCGTGGGCGAGGCGATTGCCGCGTTCAAGGCGAAGGTCGCGGCCGAGAAGCCATCCTGGGCCACCCGCAAGTCGAGCCAGGAAGCACTCGAGGTCATCAATCCGGTGCTGCCCGACACGGTCGGCGGTTCGGCCGACCTAACCGGTTCGAACAATACCAAGACCGCCACGCTGAAGGGCGCCTCGCGCGCCGATGCCGCCGGCCGCTACGTCTATTACGGCATCCGCGAGCATGCGATGGCTGCTGCGATGAACGGCATGGCGCTGCATGGCGGAATTATCCCCTACGGCGGCACCTTCATGGTGTTCACCGACTATTGCCGGCCATCGATCCGCCTCTCCGCGCTGATGGGCGTGCGGGTCATCTATGTGATGACGCACGACTCGATCGGCCTCGGCGAAGACGGTCCGACCCACCAGCCGGTCGAGCATCTCGCGGCGCTGCGCGCCATTCCCAATCTGCAGGTGCTGCGTCCCGCCGACGCCATCGAGACGGCCGAATGCTGGCAGATCGCGCTGGAAGCGAAGCATACGCCGAGCGTCATCGCGCTCACGCGTCAGAACGTGCCGACGGTGCGCGGTGCCGGTGACGAGAACCTGTGCACCAAGGGCGCCTACATCCTGGCCGGCGAAGAGAAGGCGACGATCCGCCTGATCGCGTCAGGCTCGGAAGTGCAGCTCGCCCTGGCGGCGCGCGATCTCCTGGCGAAAGAAGGCAAGGAGGCCGCGGTCGTCTCGATGCCGTCATGGGAGTTGTTCGCGGCGCAGGACGACACATATCGAAACAGAGTGCTGGGCGGCGACGGCACGGTCCGCGTCGCCTGCGAGGCGGCCACCGGCTTCGGCTGGGAGCGCTGGCTCGGAGCCAAGGGCGCGTTCGTGGGGATGAAAGGCTTTGGCGCCTCGGCCAAGGCGCCGGAACTCTACAAGCATTTCGGCATCACGCCCGAGGCGATCGCGGAAGCGGCTCGTCGACTGACACAATAACGGAGGAAAGACATGGCTGTTCGTGTTGCAATCAACGGTTTCGGCCGCATCGGCCGCAATGTGCTGCGCGCCATCATGGAATCCGGCCGCAAGGACATCGAGGTCGTGGCGATCAACGATCTCGGCCCGGTCGAGACGAATGCCCACCTGTTCCGCTTCGACTCCGTGCACGGCCGCTTCAACGGCGAAGTGAAGGTTGCCGGCGACACGATCGATGTCGGCCGCGGCCCGATCAAGGTCACAGCCGAGCGCGATCCCTCCAAGCTGCCGCACAAGGCGATGGGCGTCGATATCGTCCTCGAGTGCACAGGCTTCTTCACATCGAAGAAAGCGGCCTCTGCCCATCTCGAGGCTGGCGCCAAGCGCGTGCTGGTCTCGGCCCCCGCCGACGGCGCCGACCTCACGGTCGTCTACGGTGTGAACCACGACAAGCTCACCAAGGACCATGTCATCGTCTCGAACGCTTCGTGCACGACGAATTGCCTGGCGCCGGTCGCCAAGGTGCTGAACGACGCCGTGGGCATCAACCATGGCTTCATGACCACGATCCATGCCTACACCGGCGACCAGCCGACGCTCGACACGATGCACAAGGATCTCTACCGCGGCCGTGCCGCGGCGCTGTCGATGATCCCGACCTCCACCGGCGCGGCCAAAGCCGTGGGCCTCGTGCTGCCGGAGTTGAACGGCAAGCTCGACGGCGTGGCGATCCGCGTCCCGACCCCCAACGTCTCGATGATCGACTTCAAGTTCGTGGCCTCGCGCAAGACCGACAAGGACGAGATCAACAAGGCGATCAAGCTCGCTGCCGCCAACCAGCTCAAGGGCATCCTGGGCTGGACCGACCAGCCCAACGTCTCGATCGACTTCAACCATGACCCGCACTCGTCGACCTTCCACATGGACCAGACCAAGGTCATGGACGGCACGCTGGTGCGCGTCATGAGCTGGTACGACAACGAATGGGGCTTCTCCAACCGCATGGCCGACACCGCCGTCGCGATGGGCAAGCTCGGCTGATCCAGCCACCTCGAGAAGAAGCGACGGGCGCCCCTCGGGGCGCCCGTTTTCGTTCGAGGCGGTGCCGGCGCCCGTCGACAGCCGCGCGCGCCCGCGTCAGTCGTGATCCGCCCGCCGCGCCTTGATGCCGCGAAAAGCCTCCTGCAGATCAGGGGATTTTAGCTCCGGCGGACGCTCGGCCTGCAGGGTCACCAGGCCGGCGAGGTGGCCGAGCATCAGCTTCGCGGCCTTGTCCGCCCTGCCGCCCAGGATCGCCCCGGCAATGTCGCCGTGGTCGTGCGGCCCGGCGCAATTCGTGAGCTGCCGTGGCGCGGCGATCGAAAAGTGCATGGTGGAACGCGTCAGCAACCCGCGCAGCAGCCGCGTCAGCTCGTCGTTGCCGCAGAGTTCGGCAAGCAGGACGTGGAACTCGCCCGACAGTTCGAACAGGCGGCCGCGATCGTCGCGGCGCGTCGCTGCCTTCTCCTCGGCGACATGCGCCTTGAGGCGCTTCGCCGCCGCCGCGGTATGGCCTTCGCTGAGGCGGCGCACGATCGCGGCTTCCAGCATCGAGCGCACGTCGTAGATCTCGCGCATCTCCTCGACCGTGAGCGAAGGCACGAAGGTGCCGCGGTTGGGGATCGCGGTCAGCCAGCCTTCGTGCACCAGCCGGTGCAGCGCCTTGCGCACACGCTCGCGGCTGACGCCGAGCACGCGCGCCAGCACCGGCTCCTGCAGCTTCGTCCCGGACGCGAGGCGGCCCATGTGCATCGCCCGCCTGATCGCGCCATAGACCGCCTCGTCAGCGGCGACGTCGCCCTTCCGCGGCTTACGCGGCATCGATTTCCTCCACCGCGGCGACCAGCAGCCGGAGGCCCTGCGTGAAATCGGCGAGGTCCATCGCCTCGTCGGGATTGTGACTGCCATGCTCGTTGCGGATGAAGATCATCGCCGTGGGCACACCCATGATGGCGAACACCGCCGCATCGTGCCCCGCCCCACTCGCCATCGACAGCGTCTCGATGCCGAGTTTCTTCGCCAGCCGTTCGAGCCGCGCGCGGTGCGTTCGGTCGATCGGCCCCGGCTTCGCATTGGTGAGCGCCCCGAGATCGATCGTGACGCGGCGGCGCGCGCCGATCTCGTGTGCGATCTCGCGCAGCCGCTGGTCGACGGCGAGCAGCACCTCGTTGTCCTCGCTGCGGATGTCCATCGAGAACCAGACCTCGCCCGGGATCTTGGTCATCGTGTGCACGGCGGTGTCGGTGTGGAACTGCCCCACCGTGCAGACCAGATCCTTGCCGGCCGCCTCGTGCTCCAGCCACAACGCCTCCAGCCGCGAAACGAACTCGACGCCGGCCAGCAGCGCATCGTTGCGCGACAGGCGCGGCTCGGCGCCGGCATGGCCGTAGCGGCCGACGATGTGCGGTTCGCGATAGCGGATGTTGCCGCGGATCCCCGTGACGATTCCGACTGGCAGGCCGTTTTGCACCAGCACGGGCCCCTGCTCGATATGCAGTTCGAGGAAGCAGGCGATCCTCGCGGGATCGAGCTGGCGCTCGCGCGCGCGGATGCGCTCGGGCGCGAAGCCCGCCTCCTTCATGTGCTGGGCCAGCGTCCGGCCGGTGTCGGAACGCTGGCAGGCATCGAGCGCCTCGGGCTCCAGCAGGCCGAAGGCGGCGCGGCTGCCGATATAGGGCGCGGGTAACCACGACAGCTCCTCGGCGCGCACCCCCATCACCGTGATGTCGCGGCGCGGCCGGCGGCCCGCGCGATGCCAGCGCGCAAGCATCGCCATGCCCGCGACGACGCCGGCCGCGCCGTCGTAGTTGCCGCCCTCCGGCACCGAATCGAGATGCGACCCCGTCATGATGGCGGGCAGCAACCGGTCCTGCCCCGGCAGGTTCAGGTAGAGGTTGCCGGCGGCATCGATCCGTCTTTCCAGCCCCAGCGTCTGGCCGATGCCTTGCATCAGGTCGTGCGCCATCTGCTCGCCCTCGCCATACGACGCGCGGGTGACGCCGAGGCGGCCCCTGGAATGGGTCCAAAGATGCTCGAACCAGCGGCCCGCCAGGGCCGTTTCGGGGTCGAGATCGCGGTGGAGATCGGTCATGGGCCCGTCGGGAGTTGGTAAAATTATGTGCACATTACGTCAAGAAATGTGCACATCTGATTGGAGAACGACATGCAAGCCGTGAGCCAGACGCGCGACCTGGTGGGCTATGGCGAGACGCCGCCGGCCTGGAAGCTGCCCGGCGGGGCGCGTCTCGCGGTCTCCCTGGTGGTCAATTTCGAGGAAGGCGCGGAATTCGCCGTCAGCGACGGCGATCCACAGGCCGAGAAGATTTCCGAGGTGGTGAGCGTGGTGCCGCCCGGGCGCTGGGACCAGGGCAACGAGCAGATCTTCGCCTACGGCATGCGCGCCGGCATCTGGCGCATGCTGACCGCCCTGGAGGCGCACCGGCAGCCCGTCACGTTCTACATGTGCGGGCGCGCGGTCGAGCGCCTGCCGCACGTCGCGCGACGCATCGTCGAGGCCGGCCACGAGGCGGCCTGCCATGGCTGGCTGTGGCGTCCGCATGCCGACTACGCCGACCGCGAGAACGAATCGCGCGATCTGCGGCGCTGCGTCGAGGTCATGGAAAGCGCCACGGGCCAGCGTCCCACGGGCTTCTTCTGCCGCGGCAGCGAGAGCCGCGAGACGCGATCCATCCTGCGCGAGCTGGGCTTCGGTTACGCCAGCAATGGCTTCGACGACGACCTGCCCTACTGGGACAGGGCGGACGCGCAGCGCCCGCTCCTGGTCGTGCCGTATGCGCTCGACAGCAACGACATGAAGTTCTTCCATCCCAACGGCTTCGTGCGCGCCGACGAGATGGTCGACTATGTACGCGACGCCATCGACATGCTGATCGAGGAGGGCGAGGCCGGCCATCCGAAGCTGCTGAACATCGGCTGGCACCTGCGCATCGCCGGCCGCCCCGGCCGCTTCGCCGCCTTCAAGCGCGTGCTCGCCCTGCTCGAGTCCTACGGCGACAAAGTTTGGGTCGCGCGGCGCGACGCCATCGCACAATCGTGGCGGGAGCAGTTTCCGGCCTGAGCGGTCTGTCGATGGTTGGCATGCCCCTTGCGTTTACCCCGGTCGGGAGGCGGCACAGTTGCAGGATGCATTGAAAGCCAACGCGGCACGCGCGCTCGACGTCGAGGATCTCAGCGTCCGCTACGGAACGTCGACCGCGGTCGACAGCGTCACGCTGGCCATCGAGCCCGGCGAAGTGGTGGCGCTGCTCGGCCCCTCGGGCTGCGGCAAGACCACGCTTCTCAGGGTCATCGCGGGCTTCGTGCGCCAGGCCGCCGGCCGCGTGCGCGTCGACGGCACCACCATCGATCACCTGCCGTCCAACCAGCGCAACATCGGCATCGTCTTCCAGAACTACGCACTCTTCCCGCACATGACGGTGGCGGAGAACGTGGCCTATGGCCTGCGCGCCCGGGGTGTGCGCGGTCCGGAGGTGCAGGCGCGCGTCTCACGTTTCCTCGACACCGTGCAGCTCGGCGGCTTCCGTGAGCGCCTGCCGCGCCAGCTCTCGGGTGGCCAGCAACAGCGCGTGGCACTGGCGCGGGCGCTCGCCATCGAGCCCTCGATCCTGCTGCTCGATGAGCCTTTCGCCGCCCTCGACCGCAACCTGCGCCTCGACATGCAGATCGAAATCAAGCGCCTGCAGAGAACGCTCGGCCTCACGACCATCCTCGTGACACACGACCAGGACGAGGCGATGAGCGTCGCCGATCGCATCGCCGTCATGAACACGGGAAAAGTCGAGCAGTTCGACACGCCCGTCGCGATCTACGACCGGCCGCAGACGCTGTTCGTGAACGGCTTCATCGGCACCACGAATCTGATGAACGGAAGGGTCGCCTCCGTTCGGGACGGCACGGCCACCGTCACGCTGGATGCCGGCGCCAGCCTCAACCTGGCCGCGCCCGCCGGTCTCGGCATCGGCGCGCCCGTGGTGATGTCGGTGCGGCCCGAGCAGTTGACCCTCTCCTCTATGGCCGCCCCCGGTGCCTGGAAGATCGAGCCCGGCCTTGCCCTGCCCATCGGCGCCCAGCTCGTCCACGAGGCCCGTTCCGTCGACGGCATGTTTCTCAAGATCATCGAGCCACGCCGCGCGGTCACGAGCGATACGGCCCGCACCTACTGCACCCTGACCGCCGATGCGCGTCCCACGCTGTTCCCGCGTTCCACCTGAAAACCAAGGAGAGTCTTCCATGTTCAGCCGCAGACACCTGCTTGCCGGTGCAACCGCCCTCGGCGGAGCCTCGTTCCTTCCCTCGATCGCCCATGCAAAGGGCAGCGTCGCCGCCGCCATTTATCCCGGCACCTGGGAGGAAGCCTTCCGCGCCATCGTGGCACCGGCGCTGAAGAAGAAGGACAGCGTCGACCTCGAACTGCAACCTCTGTTCGCCGTCGACCAGATCGCGAAGGCAAAGGCCGCGCGGGGCGCACCGCCGTTCGACGCCTTCGTGCTCGATCCCGGCCCGCGCATCACGGCGATCCAGGATGGCCTCTTCGACAAGCTCGACATCAAGAAGATCACCAATGCCCCGAATCTGCCGGCCGGACTGGTCGACGAATGGGGCGTGGGCGTCAACGCGCAGGTCGTGGGCATCGCCTACAATCCCAAGAAGGTTCCTGCGCCCAAGGGCTGGAAGGATCTGTTCAGCGATCCGTGGGTGTCGCGTCTGGGTCTCACGGGCTTCCAGACCACGTTCGGCACGGTGTCGCTGATCGAGATCGCCAAGGTGTTCGGCGGCTCCGAGACCAACATCGAACCGGCGCTCGTCGAGCTGAAGAAGGTCCTGTCGAAGATCGCTGCGGTCGGCCAGCCGGCCGCCATGCCGAGCCTGTTCCAGCAAGGCCAGTGCGACGTGATGTACACCAACACCCAGACCGTCGCGACGCTGAAGGGCCGGGGCGTCGACATCGAGTTCGTCAAGCCCGAGACCGGCGCCATTACCTTCCTCACGACCCTGCACATCGCCAAGGGCGCGACGGACGTCGAGAACGCCTACAAGTACATCGACATCGTCGCCGGCAAGGAGGTGCAGGAGGCGCTGACCAAGCCGCCCTACAACTTCATCCCGGTCAACAAGGACGTTCCGGTCCCGTCCTACCTGCCGATGAAGAGCCTGGACGAGATGTCGAGCTTTGTCCGCCACGACTGGGCGAAGATCAATCCGCTGCGTGCCAGCTGGATCGAGAAGTTCAACAAGGAAGTGGCCAAGTAGGCGTCGTGATCCGTACGACCGCCCATGACACCTTCGTCTTCTGACGGCGCGACCTCCCCCGTGGACGGGGGAGGAAAGCGCTTTTCCTTTGCGGAGTGGCAGCTCGCGCTGCCGCTTGCGCTGGCCTTTGCATCGATCTTCCTCGCGCCGCTGCTGATGCTGGTCGGCGTGAGCTTCTTCAACGACGACAAGATCACCCAGCCGGGTTTCGGCCAGTGGGCCAAGTTTCTCGGCGATCCCTTCAGCTACAAGGTGATCGCCGACACGATGCTGCTTGGCCTCAAGACCGTGTGCGCCACCATCCTGATCGGCTATCCGCTGGCGCTGGTCTATCTCGACGCGTCGCCTCGCCTGCAGAAGGTGCTGATCTTCATCATCGTCATGCCGCTCCTGCTCTCCGTCGTGGTCCGCACCTTTGCCTGGATCGTCGTGCTGGGCCGCGAGGGCGTGATCAACACGCTGCTGATGCAGCTCGGCGTCATCTCCGAACCGCTGCGGCTGCTGCAGACCGAGCTCGGCCTCGTGATCTCTCTCACCCAGATCGAGATGCCGCTGATGCTGCTTCCCCTGATCAGCGTGATGTCGCGGCTCGATCCCAATCTGCGCGACGCCTCATCCGCCCTTGGCGCCTCGCGCTGGCGCACGCTGTTCAAGGTGATCGTGCCGCTCAGCATGCCCGGACTGGTCGCGGGCTGCCTGCTGGTGTTCGCCAGCTCGACGACGGCGTTCATCTCGCAGACCGTGATCGGCGGCGTCCGCCTGATCTACCTGCCTCTGCTGATCTGGCAGCAGTCGCTCGTCGTCTTCAACTGGCCCTTCGCCGCCGTGGTGTCGCTCACCCTGCTCGTCTCGGTGCTGACGGTGGTAAGCGCGCTGTCCTATCTGGGACGCCGCTCCGGAGGCTACGTCCATGGGTAGGCGCCGCAGTCTCGGCGACCTCTCCTACAGCCTCGTCATCGGCACGCTGGCCGCGCTGGCGCTGCTGATCATCGTGGGGCCGGTCGTGATCGTCCTGACGACGTCGTTCACCGAGGGCCGCTCGCTCAAGTTCCCGCCGACCGGCTTCTCGCTGCAATGGTACGAAGCGTTGTTCGACGCCTCCAAATCGCGCCAGATCCATCGCGCCGCCTACAATTCGCTCGAGGTGGCGGCCTGGTCGACCGGCTTCGGCATCCTGTTCGGCAGCATGGCGTCGCTCGGCCTGGCCCGCCGCCGCCACAGGCTGGCGCGCGTGGCCGACGGCCTCTTCATGTCGCCGCTGGTCCTCCCCGGCCTCACCTTCGGCCTGGCAGCGCTGATGTATTTCACGCTGATGGGCTTGCGACCGTCGATCAACCTGATCATCGCCGGCCACATGATCGTGACCGTGCCGTTCATCCTGCGCACGACGACCGCCAGCATCTCGCAGCTCGATCCCGCGCTGAACGATTCCTCGCAGAGCCTGGGCGCAAGCTGGTTCTACACGCTGCGCCGCGTGACCCTGCCGCTGATCGCGCCCGGCATCTTCGCCGGGGCGTTCCTGGCCTTCATGGCCTCGATCGACAACGTGCCGGTGTCCCTCTTTTTGTCGACGGCGCGCACCGACATGTTGCCGATCCGTATGTGGGGCATGATGGAATCCACGCTCGATCCGCGCATCGCCGCGGTGTCGGGCGTGTTGATCACCGCGGCCTTCCTGTTGATGCTGATCATGGAATGGACGGTGGGATTGACCCGCCGCATGCGCGACTGACGAGGACCCGCCAATGGAACTGATTCCCCAGCCCCTCACGAAAGATGCTTTCGCCCCCTTCGGCGACGTGATCGACGTGCCCGACGTCGCCGGCCGCACCTACTACGAGGACGCGCTGGGCAATCTCCGCCCGACCGCCCATGCCAGCCTCTCGGTCAGCCTGAAGGCCGAGACGGCTGACCGGCCACTGCACAGCGACTATCTGGAGCGCCACGAATTTTCCTCCCAGACCTTCGTTCCTCTCGATGTCGAGCGCTGGCTGATCGTCGTGGCGCCGCACGCCGCCACGGGCGGTCCCGACACAAGCGGTATGAAAGCCTTCATCGCCACTGGCCGACAGGGCGTGACCTATCGGCCCGACACCTGGCATCACGGTCTCACCGTACTCGACCGGCCCGGCCGCTTCGCCGTGTTCATGTGGCGCGACGGCGGCAAGGGCGACGAGGAATTCGTGCCGGTGGCCCCCTTCACGATCAACATTCCCTGAGCCGGAGCCCGACGATGCCCTACGACGTCCGCCGCGATTTCATTGGCTACGGCGCCCATCCGCCCGACCCGAAATGGCCCGGCGGCGCCCGCATCGCCGTCAACTTCGTCATGAACTACGAGGAAGGCTCCGAGCCCTCCATCCAGGACGGCGAAGGCCATACCGAGATCGGCCTCAGCGACGCGAGCCGGATGGGCCAGTCGATCCAGGGTCGCGATCTCGCGGCCGAAGGCCTGTTCGAATATGGCAGCCGGGTCGGCTTCTGGCGGCTGATGCGGCTGTTCCAGGAGCGCGGCCTGCCGATGACGATCTTCGGCTGCGGCCTGGCGATGGAACGCAATCCCGAAGCCTCCGCCGCCATCGCCCGGTCGGGCTTCGACGTCTGCTCGCATGGCTGGCGCTGGGTCAAGCACTACGAGCTCGACGAGGCCACGGAGCGCGACCATATCCGCAAGGCGATCGCGGCCATCCAGAAGATGACCGGCGAGCGGCCGCTCGGCTGGTACTGCCGCTATGGACCCGGCGTGAACACGCGCCGCCTCGTCGTCGAGGAAGGCGGCTTCCTCTATGACAGCGACTACTACGGCGAGGAGCTGCCCTTCTGGCTCACCGTCGACGGCAAGCCGCAGCTCGTCGTGCCCTACTCCGTCACCAACAATGATGGCCAGTTCGCCGCCTCGATCGGCACGTCGGATCAATGGTTCTCCTTCGTCCGCGACGCCTTCGACATGCTCTACGCCGAGGGCGCGACACAGCCCAAGATGATGTCGATCGGCCTGCACATGCGCCTGATCGGCCATCCGGCGCGCGCCGTCGGCCTGCAGCGCCTGCTCGACCACATCCAGAAACACGAAGGCGTCTGGGTGACCCGCCGCCTCGACATCGCGCGCCACTGGATCGCGACCCATCCCTATCCCGGCAAGGGCCTCAATGAGTGACGAAGGCCCCAAGGCCTTTGTCACCCCAAGCATCGCGAGGGATCCTTGAGGCCGCAGGAAAGGTCCCTCGCTACGGTCCAGGGCAGGGCTGCCCCGCCCGCGCCGACAGGGTGTACAGTAGCGGTTATGGCCCCCGTGATCCTGATACGCGACTGGCGGCAGGCCGAAGCGGCGCTGCTGGCCGCGCGCGCCTCGGGCACGGCTCCGGTTCTGCTGACGCCTGAAGACGCTGCCGCATACTACGGCGCAGGCTACCTGGGAGCGCTGCAGACGCGCGCGCGCGCGGAGTTCCCTGACGTGGCCTTCACCCTGATCGTCGATTGCGGCGACACGCCGGGCTATGCGCTGGCCTGCCTGCGCGCCGGGGTATGCACCCTGTCGATGCGCACCTGGAACGACAAGATCGCCGACATTGCCCGTCAGATGGGCGCCGAACTGGTGAGGAGACCTTCATGACCTGGGAACCAACACGCGATCTCATCGGCTACGGCCCCACTCCGCCGGACCCGAAATGGCCGGGCGACTCGCGGCTCGCGATCAACTTCGTCGTGAATTACGAGGAAGGTTCGGAGCCGTCGGTGCAGGACGGCGAAGGCTACACCGAGACCGGCCTCACCGAATCGAGCACCTCCTCGATCGGCCTGAAGGGCCGCGACCTCGCCGGCGAAGGCATGTTCGAGTATGGCAGCCGGGTCGGCTTCTGGCGCATCCACCGCGCCTTCCAGGAGCGCGGCATGCCGCTCACCGTGTTCGGCTGCGCGCTGGCGCTGGAGCGCAATCCCCTCGCCGCACAGGCGATCAGGGCCGCCGGCTGGGACGTCTGCTGCCATGGCTGGCGCTGGGTCCGCCACTTCCAGCTCTCCGAGGCCGAGGAGCGCGAGCACATCCAGAAGGCCATCAAGTCGCTGGAGCAGACGGTCGGCGAACGGCCGGCCGGCTGGTACTGCCGCTATGGCCCCAGCGTGAACACCCGCCGCCTGCTGATCGAGGAAGGCGGCTTCACCTACGACAGCGACTATTACGGCGAGGAGCTGCCCTTCTGGCAGACCGTCGAGGGCAAGCCGCACCTCGTCGTGCCCTATTCGCTGACCAACAACGACGGCAAGTACGCCGCCGGCATGGTCCATTCGGACCAGTGGTTCGGCCTGGTGAAGGACGCGTTCGACGTCCTCTACAAGGAAGGCGCCACGCAGCCCAAGATGATGTCGGTCGGCCTGCACCAGCGCCTGATCGGCCATCCCGCCCGCATGGCAGGCCTCTGGCGCTTCCTCGACTATGTCCAGAAGCACGAGGGCGTCTGGGTCACCAAGCGCCTGGACATTGCGAATCACTGGATCGCCACTCACCCGTATCCGGGCAAGGGCCTCAACGAATAGTCTTCAGACCTTCGCGCGCCCGGCGACCATGCGAACCTTGCCGGGCGACGCGAACCAGATCGAGGCGGCGCCCAGGACGCTGAAGCCCAGGGCCACGATGAAGGCCATGCGATAGGCGCCCTCGACGTCGTAGAGCATCCCGGTGACCAACGGGCCCGCGGCGCCGCCCGCCAGCAGCGAGACCATGATGATGCTGAAGATCGAGCCGAAGTGCGGGCCCTCGAAGATCTCGGCCACCACCGATCCCATCAGGCTGGTGAACGAATAGCCCAGCACGCCCTGCGACAGGACCATCAGATAGAGCAGTGGCTGCGACGGTCCGGCGGCGAGCCCCAGGAGCGCCGCATAGCAGATCACGAAGCCCGTCCCGGCGATCGTCCAGACGATCTCGCGGCCGATCCGGTCCGACAGCGCGCCGAGCAGGATCTGGCCCGGGATGCCCACCATCGCCACGAGGCCCAGCGCCCAGGCCGACTGCATCGGGCTGAAGCCGATCTCGACCAGGTACTTCGTCTGGTGCACCTGCACCGCGTACCAGGCATAGCCCGTGCTGAAGAAGCCGATGCAGAGCCACCAGAAGCGGTGCGTGCGGACGGCCCTCGCGACCGTCCATTCGATGGCGACCCAGTGCGGATCGACGATCGCCGCCGCCCGGCGCGCGGCGGCGGCGCCCGGTTCCTTCGCGCCGTCGGGCAGCAGGCCGAGATCCTGCGGCCGCTTGCTCACGATCAGGTTGATCGGCAGCAGCACGAACAGCGTCATCAGCCCGAGCGCCCAGCAGGCGCTGCGCCAGCCGTCTTTCAGGATGATCGTCTGCAGCCACGGGAGGATCAGGATCGCGCCGACGCCGACCCCCGAAAACGCGAGCCCGGTCGCCAGCGCGCGGCGTCGCACGAACCAGTTGGGCAGGTATTGCGACTGGACGGAAAAGCTCATGCAGTTCGCCCCGGCACCCACCAGCACGCCGAGCGTCGCGTAGAGCTGCCAGGGTGCATCGATCACGGTCGCCCCCAGCAGACCCGCCGCCGTCAGCACGACGCCGATCTCGATCACGAAGCGCGGTCCGCGCCTGTCCATGACACGGCCGACGACGGGGCTGATCACGGCGGACACCAGAAAGCCGAAGGAGAAGGCGCCCGCCGCCAGGCCGCGGTCCCAGCCGAACTCGTCGACGATGGGCGGGAACATCAGCGAGAAGGCCGTGCGGGTGGTCACGCTCACCGCGACCGTCAGGAAGGCGACCGCGATGATGACCCAGCCGAAGTAGAACGGCAGGCGCGCCGCGAACGACGCGGGTCGCCGGGGCGACGAGGGAGACGGCACCGACATTTCCTTTATTCCGTTTCGCCAGTCGCGTTGTGGTCTCGAGGGCCGTCAGCCTGTCCACAGCTAAGCCTCAGGGTCAATGACGTGGCGGGTAGTCGTGACTGCCGGGGCTTGAACCGGCCCTCCGGCACCGCTATCACCGGCTCCGTTTCCCCTCGAATGAACTGCTTTGGGAGCTGGCCCGTGAAGATCACCCGTACCGTCAAGAAGATCCTCGACAACTACGAGAGCGATTGCCCCGGCACCAAGGCCAATCTGGCGCGCATCCTGATGCACGGCCGCCTCGGCGGCACCGGCAAGATGGTGATCCTCCCCGTCGACCAGGGCTTCGAGCACGGCCCGGCCCGCTCCTTCGCGCCCAATCCCGACGCCTACGACCCGCACTACCACTATCAGCTGGCGATCGATGCCGGGCTGAATGCCTATGCCGCCCCGCTGGGCCCGCTCGAGGCCGGCGCCGACACCTTCGCGGGCGCCATCCCGACCATCCTAAAGTGCAACTCGGCCAACTCGCTGTCGACCAACAAGGACCAGGCCGTGACGGCCACCGTGTCCGACGCGCTGCGTCTGGGCTGTTCGGCGATCGGCTTCACGATCTATCCGGGCGCCGAAGACCAGTACGAGATGATGGAAGAGATTCGCGAGCTGTCGGCGGAGGCCAAGTCGGTCGGCCTCGCCGTCGTCATGTGGTCCTATCCGCGCGGCGGCAAGCTCGACAAGGCCGGCGAGACGGCGATGGACGTCTGCGCCTATGCCGCCCATATCGCGGCCCTGCTCGGCGCCCACATCATCAAGGTCAAGCCGCCGACCAACGTGCTGTGGCAGCCCGAGGCGAAGGCCGCCTACGAGAAGGCCAACGTCGACATCTCGACCATGGCCGCCCGCATCAAGCACGTCATGCAGGCGACGTTCAACGGCCGCCGCATCGTCGTCTTCTCGGGCGGCGAGGCAAAGGACCTCGAGGGCCTTTTCACCGAGATCCGCAGCCTGCGTGACGGCGGCGCCAACGGCTCGATCATCGGCCGTAACACCTTCCAGCGCCCGCGCGCCGAGGCGATCGACATGCTCGACAAGATCATCGCGATCTATCAGGGCAAGATGTAAGCACGGCCCCAGAGGCCTGCTGCAGAGGGCGCTGGGGCAACCAGCGCCCTTTTTGTTGGCGAGCTGGGTCTCAGATTTCGAGAGGATGACGTGCGATGAAAGATCGGCAGAAGCACCCCGAGTTGCCCGATGAAGCGGAAGTCGACCTGACACCCTCCCGCCTGAGTGCGCAGAAGAATGTCGTGCGCGTGTTCTACAAGGATCTGTGGGACAAGGCCGATCTCTCCTTCGTGCCGCAGATATTCCACGCCGACTTCACCTTTCGCGGCTCGCTCGGTCCCGTATTGGTGGGCCACCAGCAATTCAGCGACTATGTGAGCTGGCTGACGAATACGCTCGAGGACTACACGTCCGATATCCTCGAGCTGGTCGAAGAAGGCGATCGCGTATCCGGCAAGCTACGCTTCCACGGCATCCACCGTCGCACGCTGTTCGGGGAGCCGCCGACCAACGGCCGGGTCTGGTGGTATGGCGCGCCCATTTTTACGTTCGACGGTCCACTGGTGCGCGACCTGTGGGTGCTCGGCGACGTCTACGGGCTGCGTTCCCGTCTCGATCCGGCGTGGTCGGAGCGGCTGAGCTTCAATCGCGCTAGCGGCGCGAGCTCGTGACCTGAAGCAGGCCGTTGTCGCGAACGTACTTGGCGATCTCGCGCGAGATCAGCTCGTGGGCGCCCTGGTTCGGATGCCCGTCGCCGACGATATACAGGTTGGCGCCTTTGGCCTTTTCGCGCTGGAAGGCCTCGGTCAGATCGAGCAGCCTGATGTCGCCGATGACGCGCTGCAGGGCCTCCGGCGCCGAATAATAGTTCGTCGGCAGATAGACCACGAGCAGCTCGGCCCCCATCTCCTTCGCCGACCGTTGCATCTCGCGCAGGAGGAACCCCAGCGCTTCCTCCTTCTTCGCATCGGTCGGCGTGCCGTAGGCGGCGCGGCCGAATTCGATCCGGCCGCGGATCACGTCGACGCCATGCGTAAGCCACGCCACCGGATCCAGGAAGTCGCCTGCAAGGTGCCGCTGGAAGCGTCGCACGCCATTGCTCTGCGGCGGAGCGATCAACGGCTCTTCCGCGGCGTTCCAGGCGACGTGAGACGCGCTGAAGCAGAACGGATAGTAGGACGGAAGGCACGGTGAAACGTTGCGTTCCATATGATGCGCGATGATCCCATAGACGACGAGCTTCGGCTTGAGATCTCTGTGGCGCCGCATCACCTGCAGCGACTGGGTCGTACCGTAAGCCGCCATCGCAAGGTTCGAGACGTCGGTGTCGAGTTCGCGCGCCAGATGCCGGCCGTAGGTCTCCTCGTTGGCCAGCGCGTAGCCCCAGCTGAACGAGTCGCCGATGACCAGCACGTCGACATGCTCCGGGCTGCGCTGCCCCGGCCCGTCCACCCGCGCGCCGCGGTCGTCGGTGTAGATGTCGAAGGCGAAGGGTTGCCGGTCGGCGACTGCCGGATAGATGCGCCGGGCGTGGGAACTGGGGTTGGCCGTCGCGCCGATCTCGGGATCGAATACCAGGAGGTGGCTGCCTTCCGAAAGCAGCGGAATACGCGGAATGGTCAGGTAGCTCGCGATGGCGATGCCCACGAGGACGCTGGCGGCGGTCGACGCCAGCACAAGAAGAGCGGTCTTGCTGACTTTGTTCATGATCCCTGGCGAGAAGGCTGTCTTCAGTTAGCCCATGGCGAGGCGCCAAGACAATAGAAGGCTTCTGCGGGGTGAAGGTTTCTGTCGGCGGACCCTCGACGGCGCACCGCGTTCCGCATACACCACACGAAAATCAGGAAGCACGTGACCCGTCTCTATTTGATCTCTCCCGCCCGCATCGAGCATCCCGCGATCTTTGCCGACGAGCTTCGCGCCGCGCTCGACGGCGGCGACGTCGCGGCCTTCCAGCTGCGGCTGAAGGACGTGCCCGACGAGGCCATCGTCCGTGCCGCCGATACGCTGCGGCCGGTCTGCCAGCAGCGCGGCATCGCCTTCATCATGAACGACCGGCCCGATCTCGCCGTGAAGCTCGATTGCGACGGCGTGCATATCGGCCAGGACGACATGCCCTGCGCCGAAGCGCGCCGGATCGTCGGGCCCGACCGTCAGGTCGGCGTCACCTGCAGGGACTCTCGGCATCTCGCGATGGAAGCGGCCGAGGCCGGCGCCGATTACGTGGCCTTCGGCGCGTTCTTCTCCTCCACCACCAAGCAGGTCACGACGCCCGCCGATATCGAGATCGTCGAATGGTGGAGCGGCCTGATGGAAGTGCCTTGCGTGGCGATCGGCGGCATTACCGTCGAGAACTGCAAGCCCCTGATCGAGGCGGGCGCCGACTTCCTGGCCGTCGCCGGCGGCGTGTGGGACTACAGGGACGGCCCGGAAGCCGCAGTGCGCGCCTTCAACGAACTTTTCTCGGCGCACGGCTCAGCGGACCGGCAGCCATAGCACGTCCTCGATGTGCGACGCGCCGCTCGCCAGCATCACCAGACGGTCGAAGCCGAGCGCGATGCCGGAGCAGTCCGGCAGGCCATGATCCAGCGCCGCCAGGAAATCGTCGTCGACCGGCCAGCGCACGCCATAGAGTTGGTCCTTCAGGTCCATGTCGGCCACGAGACGCTCACGCTGAATCCGGGGATCGGTGAGTTCGCCGAAGGCGTTGGCCAGCTCGACGCCGCAGACATAGAGTTCGAACCGTTCCGCCACCCTGGGATCGCCGGGCTTGGCGCGGGCAAGGGCCGCCATCGAGATCGGATACTCGCAGAGGATGGTCGGCCGCCCCATGCCGAGCTTCGATTCGATCTTCTCGAACATGATGCGGAAGAAGACATCGTCCCAGCTGTCACCGGCATGCATGGCGATGCCCGAAGCGCCCGACAGGGCCTCGGCATTGCCCACGGTCGCGAACAGGTCGACGCCGGCATGGCGCACGAAGGCCTCCGCCACGGTGAGCCGCTCCGGCTCGGCCCTGGGATCGCAGACATGGCCGGCCCAGCGCAGCCCGGCGACGCCGGTCGCGGCGAGCAGCGCCTTGCAGTCGGCCATGATCGTCTCGTAGCCCACGCCCGTGCGATACCATTCCAGCATGGTGAATTCGGGATGGTGCAATGCCGAGCCCTCGGCGTTGCGGAACACGCGGGCGAACTGGAATATCTTCGGCATCCCGCCGGCCAGCAGCTTCTTCATCGCGAACTCGGGCGAACTGTGCAGCCAGCGTTCGCGTTCCTCGCCGTCGGGCAGCTCCCACTCCGTGGCGAAGCCCGTGAGATGAACCTCGGCGCCGGGCGCGGCCTGCAGGATCGGCGTCTCGACCTCGACAAAGCCGTCGGCCGCGAACCACTGCCGGATCGCGGCCTGTATCCGGGCTCGCGCCTGAAGGTGCGGCACGCGCCGCGCAAGCCTGTCGGGACGCCACTCGTTCATGCCCCACCATCGCACGCGACCGGCGCGGCGTGTAGGGTGTCGGCATGACGCCCAAGCAGGTCGATGCCTTCTGCCGCAAGCTGCCGGCCGCGACGCGGACCGTGCAGTGGGAAGGCGTCATCGTCTTCAAGGTCGGCGGCAAGATGTTCTGCCTGATCGGCCCGCCCGGCCATTCCGTCGCGCGCGTCTGTTTCAAGTGCCCGCCCGAACATTTCGAGGCGCTCTCGCATGCCAGGGGCTTCAGGCCCGCGCCCTATCTCGCCCGCGCGAAATGGGTCGCCCTCGAGGATCCCAAAGTGCTGACGCCGGTCGAGACACGGGCCTATCTCAGCCAGGCGCATGCCGTCATCGCCGCCGCACTGCCGAAGAAAAAGCAGAAGGAACTGGGTCTCGCGGCCTGACGCCCGGGGCACCGACCGGGGGTCAGCCGGGGGCCGGCCCGGTTGCGACCCAGGGCTGCCTTTGATAGAAGGCCGCGCCGGCCTCGAACCGCTCCCGCGGACGAGGCCGAATTCCATTCATCCGAGATAGCGGTAGGGCCGGGTAAACCCATGAAAGTCCAAGTCAATTCCATCCGAGCCGGCAACGTACTCGAATATAACGGCAAGCTCTGGGTCGCCTCCAAGGTGCAGCATATCAGCCCCGGCAAGGGCGGCGCCTTCGTGGCGATCGAGGCCAAGGCGCTGCGCGAGGGCAACAAGCTGCAGGAGCGCTTCCGCTCGGGCGAGACCATCGAGCGTGTCCATATCGACGAGCGCGACTGCACTTACCTGTTCAAGGACGAGAACGGCTTCACGTTCATGGACAAGGAGACCTTCGAGCAGCTCGTGGTCGGAAGCGACGTTCTCGACGAGGATCAGTCGCGCTGGCTGCAGGACGGCATGGAAGTCGTCGTGTCGCTCTACGAGGGCACGCCGGTCGGCGCCGAACTGCCCAAGACCGTCACCCTTGCCGTCCTCGAAGCCGACGCCGTGGTGAAGGGCCAGACCGCCTCCTCCTCCTACAAGCCCGCCATCGTCGAGGGCGGCGTCCGCGTGATGGTGCCGCCGCATATCGGCGTGGGCACGCGACTGGTGATCAACACCGAAGACGGGACCTACATGGAACGCGCCAAGGATTAGGCGCGTACCCGTGGCCCTCCCCACCAACCGTCCCCCGCGCGAGACCCCGGTCGCCCGTGTCGGCCGCGCCCCGATGGGCGAAGCGCGTGAACGTTCGGGGCCGCCCGAGCGGAAATCGCTGGCGCAGCGCTCAGCCACCGTCACCGTCATGATCCGTGCGGCCTTTGCCGCGGCGAAGAACCTCAAGCGCGACTTCGGCGAGGTCGAGCATCTGCAGATTTCCGAGAAGGGACCGGGCGACTTCGTCAGTCACGCCGACATCAAGGCCGAGCGTACGCTTCGCGCCGAGCTGGCGCGGACGCGGCCGGACTACGGCTTCCTGGGCGAGGAAGGCGGCGAGACCAAGGGCGACGGCCGCAATCGATGGATCGTCGACCCGCTCGACGGCACCACCAACTTCCTGCACGGCGTGCCGCACTTCGCGATTTCGATCGGTCTGGAGCGCGAAGGCGAAATCATTGCCGCCGTGATCTACCAGCCGATTTCCGACGAACTGTTCTGGGCCGAGAAGGGCAACGGCGCCTATGTCGACACGCCGACCGCGCGCTCGCGCCGCCTGCGCGTCTCCGGCCGCAAGGATCCGGCGCGGGGCCTGATCGGCACCGGCATCCCGCACATCGGCAAGGGCAACCACGCCGCCTATCACGCCAAGCTGGCGGCCGTGACCGAACGCACCGCCGGCGTCAGGCGCTGGGGCGCCGCGGCGCTCGACCTCGCCTTCGTGGCGGCGGGCCGCTACGACGCGTTCTTCGAGTTCGGCCTGGCGCCTTGGGACGTCGCGGCGGGCATCCTGATGGTGCGCGAAGCCGGCGGCGTCGTCAGCGACATCGCCGGCCAACCCTACGTGCTCGGCGGCCCTTCCATCCTTGCCAGCAACTTCGGCATGCGCGACGCGATGGTCGAGATCCTGGGCGAGGCCTGACGGCCACACGACCGTCGGGAAGCGCCGCGTCGGGAAGACCCGCGTCGCAGCCGCGGGGTAGGCACGTCGTGCGCCCATTCGCCGGGCGCCGTGACGCCGCGAGTGGTTGAGCGCCCAGCGACCATTCGTTATGGTCGATCTGCCAAATCCCTTGGAAAGGCAATCGGTTATGCCCCCCTCTTCGGCCACTGCACGCAGCCTTGCCCTTGCCCTTGCCCTGTTCGGCGTCGGCGCTGCGTCGTTCGCGGCCCATGGGCAGAATGTCACCGCGTTCAATCCCTACTCCGGCACCGGCCTGCCGGGCGGCCCGATCCCGCAATACGCATCGCAGGCCGCTTATCCGGTCGTCGACACGGCAGGTCCCGGTCCGACGAGCGGTCCGGCGTTCAATCCCTGGTCCTCGGTAAGGCAGGCGCCTGTGGCGGGCCGGGCCCCCGCCCAACCTTCCGTTGCCGGACTTGCCGGCCCCGCCACAGCCGCTCCGACAAAGGTGATGGCGGGTGCGTCGCAGGCCTACGCGCTGTCGGTGCAAGCTTCAGCTCCAGGTGCCTCGCTGCCGCCACCCCCTCCGGGTCGGATCAAGAGCCGTGTCGTGGCCGTCCCCGAACTGACGACGAGCCGCAGCAAGCCCCGGCCGGTTCAAAATGCGAGCGCCGCCTACGTCGCGCCCGCTCCGAAGCCTGAGGCGAGCGCCCCGCCCTCTCAAGTCCCGAAACCCATCGCAAGGCCCGCGCCTGCGCCCGAGACGCCCGCCGTCGCCACGCCGGCGCCCCTGCCGGTGCCGCCACAGGCGCCCGTACCCGTTGCGACGCCGGCCGCGCCGCCGGCCGCTCCAGCCCCGCCACCGCCCGTGGCGGCTGCGCCAGCGCGGCCTTCCTCCGCACCTGCGGCCTCTGCGCCTCCAGCGCAGGCCGTGGCTCCTGGCCCGCCGCTCGCGACGGCGCCGCCGACCGCTCCTGCAGCGTCGCCTCCAGGGGCCACAGCCCGTCCGCCTCAGCCTCCTGCGGCTCCACAAAGCCAGATGGCGGCCCTTGCTCCGGCACCTTCGCCGCCGCCCGCCGCACCGGCGCGCAATGCCGTGGCCGTCACCTTGATCTTCACCGCCCGGTCGACCGAACTTTCGGATGCCTCGAAGGCCGAACTCGATCGCCTCGCCAAGAACATCGTCGACGGCGCGCTTCGCCAGGTCGAGGTGCGCGCCTCTACCGACAGCGGCGATCCGGACAGCCGCAAGGTCTCACTGGCGCGCGCGTTGATCGTGCGGAACTACCTGGTCGACAAGGGCGTGAGGTCCAAGATCGAGATCGCCTCCGTCGCAGGCGGTGGCGGCGAGCGGGTCGAAGTCCTGGTGCCGCAAACATGATCTCCCCGCAAACTTCGCGCAGGCATCGGAAGACCGTATGAGCAATCCGCTTCCGTATCTCGTCCGCATGCTCCTGTTTCTTGGGGTCGTGGCCTGCATCGCCTACCTCCTCCACGACGACCTGCTGCGCGTGTTCTTCAACACGCCGATCCTCAACGGCGTCATCGTGGGCGTCCTCGTGATCGGCATCTTCTTCGTGATGCGCCAGGTCCTCTCGCTGTGGCCGGAGGTGCGCTGGCTGCGGCGCTTCCAGCATCGCGAGCCCGGCGCCCCGTTGCTCGAGACCGACTCGATCGAACTGATGGCGCCGATGGCCGCCATGATGGGCGAGCGCCAGGACAATTTCCGCCTGTCGCCCACGGCGACGCGCGCCATGCTCGACGGCATCGCCAGCCGCCTCGACGAACGGCGCGAGCTCAGCCGCTACATGATCGGCCTGCTGATCTTCCTCGGCCTGCTCGGCACTTTCTGGGGCCTGCTCGAGACGATCGGCGCCGTCGCCGACGCCATCGTCGGCATGCAGGTCACCGGCGGCGATGCCGTGCAGATATTCGCCAAGCTGAAGCAGGGCATCGAGGGGCCGCTCAAGGGCATGTCGACCGCCTTCGGCGCCTCACTTTTCGGACTGTCGGGCTCGCTCGTGCTGGGCTTCCTCGAGCTCCAAGCCAGCCAGGCGCAGGGCCGCTTTCACACCGAACTCGAGGAGTGGCTGGCAGGTGCCACGCGACTCTCGAGCGGCACCCTGCAGACCGAAGGCGAACAGGGAGTGTCGGCCTATGTCGAGGCGCTGCTCGAGCGCACCGCGGACGGCCTCGACGATCTTGCCCGCACGCTTCGCCGCAGCGAAGAGGGGCGCGAACAGGCAGCGATGGCCAACGCCACGCTGGTCGAGCGCCTGACCTCCCTGACCGAAAGCATGCGCTCGCAGCAGGCGCTGTTGGCCCGCCTCGCGGAGCAGTCGATCGAACTGCGCGGCACCGTCGCACGGCTGAGCGACCGCAAACCCGATGCCGATAGCGAGGCCCTGCTGGCGCACCAGCGCAACCTCGAGGCCGGCCTGGGTCGGCTGATCGAAGAGAGCGTGCGCAGTCGCACCGCGCTGGCCGACGAATTGCGCGGCGAGTTCCGCCTGCTCGCCCGCACCATCGCCTCGACCCGCGGCGCTACGCCCGCGGGCGACGGCTAGCGGCCATGGCGGCCGCATCCCGCCGCCGCGGAGGAGGCTCAGCCGACTATATCTGGCCGGGTTACGTCGACGCGCTGACGACCCTGCTGATGGTGCTGATCTTCCTGCTGTCGCTGTTCAGCGTCGCCCAGTTCACATTGACCGATACGCTCAGCACCCGCGACAGCGCCATCGACGCCCTCAACAGGCAGCTTGGCAGCCTGGCCAGCGTGCTGTCGCTGGAGAAGGCAGCGAGCGACGGCCTGAAGCAGGACCTCGAGAAGCTCACCCTTCAATTCCGGCAGAGCGAGGCGGAGCGTGAGCGCCTCGGCGCCGACCTCGCGGCCCAGCGTGGCGCCGCCGATGCCCTGAGAAGCGAGCGCGACCGTCTCACCGCCGATCTTTCCAGCCAGCGCAGCTCGTCGGATACGCTGAAGATCGAGCGCGACCAGCTCACCGAACGCCTGACCTCGATGATGGCGGAGCGCGACCGGCTCGCCGCCTCGCTCGAAAGTGCCAACAGGGAAACCTCCTCTACCGCCGCAAAGGCCGGCGACCTCCAGAAGGAGATCGAGCGCCAGCGACTGGAGCTCACGCGCCTCGCCGCCTCGCTGGCGGCCGCCAACCAGGACAAGGGCAAGCTGTTCGGCGACCTCACGGAGGAGCAGAAACTCAGCGCCGAGCAGAAGGCCGCCGTGGTGCGGCTCACCGCCGAGCTGGCGGGCCTCAAGAACGAGCTGGCGCGCCTCAGTACCGTGCTCGACGCCGCCGACGCCAAGGCCAAGGAACAGCAGGCGCAAATCGTCGATCTCGGCCAGAAGCTCAACCGCGCCCTGGCCAGCAAGGTCGAGGAGCTGGCGCGCTACCGCTCCGAGTTCTTCGGCAAGCTGCGCGAGGCCCTGCGCGGCCAGCGCGACGTCCAGATCGTCGGCGACCGCTTCGTGTTCCAGTCGGAAGTGCTCTTCGCCTCGGGCTCGGCGAAGCTTCAGGAGAGTGGCGAGAAGCAGCTCGCCAGCGTCGGCAAGCGCCTCGTCGAGCTTGCCGCCGACATTCCAAAGGAGATCAACTGGGTGATCCAGGTCGATGGCCATACCGACAACAAGCCGATCGCCAGCCCCCAGTATCCGTCGAACTGGGAACTCTCGTCCGCCCGCGCGATCGCCGTGGTCAAGTTCCTCCATAGCGAAGGCATTCCGAACGATCGCCTGGTGGCGGCGGGCTACGGCCAGTACCAGCCTCTCTCGTCCACCGACACGGCCCGCAACCGCCGCATCGAGCTCAAGCTGACGAACCGCTGAGTTCATGTCGTCCTGAGCGCAGCGAAGGACCTTGCGGAACGATCATAGTGCTCCGTAGCTAGCGCCAGATCCTTCGCTTCGCTCAGGATGACAGAACATTCCGAAGCCTAAAGAAGGCCAAGCCTCTTCAGCTCCGCCGCCATTTCAGCGGGCATGTCGGCGGTGTCGCCGCTCGACAGGTCCGGTGGGGCGCGCTCGGGCTCGAGATAGCGCCAGCCCTGGAAGGCCTTGCAGGCGCGCGGCGCGGTCTGGATCAGCGTTCGCTTGAGTTTGATCCGGCAGAATTTCTTGCCGCTCTCCTCGTCGAAATCGTCCTCGAAGCCGACCAGTTCCTGGCGGCAGCGGATGACGCCGCGCACGACCCAGTAGAGCGAGCCGCCCAGCAGATCCTCGCCCCGCCGCGGCGAGTTGCGGGTGTAGACCCAGTGCGGCGAGCGCGCCGACTGCCGGCGCTCCTGGCGACGCGCCGCCTGGACCTTCTTCATGTGGGCAAGATCGTCGACGCCGACCGCGAGCTTGATGAGATGCAACGCCATCGCTTGCGCTTAGTACGCCGGATGCCTCCTGCTCAAGCACCGGCTATCCACAGCGTGACCTTCCCGCCACAGCCTGCGAGAATTGGCGACCGGACTTCAGACTCCACATTGTCTGCACAATCAGCGCTCTAATGTCCGGCCGCTTTGTTCGCGAGGGTTTCATGAATAGGTCGACGCTGGCTGCCTTGGTTGTGGCCCTGATGCTGGGCTCCGGCATCGCGGGTTACCTGATCGGGAGGCCGGGCGATTCGGTAGACCTTCCCACGCCACCGCGCAGCGCTTCGACAACGCTCCCCGGCGCCGCGCCTTCCCCCACGCCCGCTGCCCCGCCGCCTCAAGTCGCGCAGTCTGCAGCGCCGACACCGATCGCCCAGCCGCCCGTCCCACCCACTGCTCCGTTCGGCTTTCGCCGGGTTGGCGTCGATTCGAGCCGCGCCGAAGCGGAAGCCTGCCTCGCCTTCAACAAGCCGCTCGCCACGGGCGATGTGAAGTATGGCGACTTCATCCGCCTCGAGCCGGACGCCAAGATCGCCCTGCGCGCCGTTGACGACCGGCTGTGCATTGCGGGCCTCACCTACGGACAGGATTACACCGTCAAGCTCCTGGCGGGGTTCCCCGGCCGCGACGGCGAGAAGCTGCGCGACGAGCAGAGCGTGAGCGTGGCGCTGGGCGCCCGTCCCGCCGTCGTCACCCTGCCCGGCAAGGGCTTCATCCTGCCGCGTGGCAGCGCTGCCGGCCTGCCCGTCACCACCATCAACGTCTCCAAGGTCGGCATCTCGGTCTATCGCGTGAATGAACGCGGCATCGATCGCTTCTCCGCCGACCGCTCCTACGACGTCTCCTTTCCCGGCTCCGAACCGATCACCGAACCCTGGTCGCTGCGCAGCTGGCTGAACGGCAGCAACGGCGCGGAGCAGTGGAGCGGCTCGATGGAAGTGCGCAACGTGCCCAACCAGGCCGTCGTCACCGCCTTCCCGATCCGTGAGACCATCCAGGACTGGAAGCCGGGTCCCTATTTCGTCGTGGTATGGAACGCCGCCAAGCCGCCGTCGCGCGACTATGACGACGACGAGTCGACCAGCGGTGCTGCCGCCGGCCTGTGGGTCATCGACACCGACATCGGCCTCACCTCCTTCAGCGGCGACGACGGGCTGAATGTCTTCGCGCGCTCGCTGCAGACCGCCCAGCCGCTGGCCGGCATCGAGGTCACGGTTCTGTCGCGCGGCAACGAGCCGATCGGCAAGGTGGTCACCGGAGCCGACGGCCGCGCCTCGTTCGCAGCCGGCCTGCTCAAGGGCGACGGCGCGGCCGAGCCGGTCGCCGTCATGGCGCAGGATCCGGCGAAGAAGGAATTCTCGCGGCTCGAGCTGACCAAGTCGGCTTTCGACCTGTCGGACCGCGGCGTCGAGGGTAGGCCGCAGCCCGGGCCGGTCGATGGCTTCCTCTACACCGAGCGCGGCATCTATCGCCCCGGCGAGACGGCGCAGCTGATGGCGCTGATGCGCGACGACGCGGCCAATGCGCTGGCCAACCTGCCCGTCACCCTGATCGTCAAGCGGCCGGACGGCAGCGAGTTCACGCGCTTCACCCATGCGCTGCAGGGTTCGGGCGCCGTCTCCCAGACGATCGACCTGCCGAAGTCGTCGCGACGCGGCCGCTGGTCGGTCGCCGCCCATATCGATCCCAAGGGCGCATCGGTGGGCCGGGTCGAGTTCTCGGTCGAGGACTTCGTGCCCGAGAAACTCAAGATCGAGCTGACTCCCGACGAGGCGATCATCCGGCCCGGAAGCGTGAACCGCTTCGTCCTCTCCGCCGACTTCCTCTACGGCGCGCCGGCGTCCGATCTCGCCGTCGAAGGCGACATGCGCATCACGGTCGACGATGCGCCGTTCCCGGCCTTTGCCAAGTACCGGTTCGGCCCGGAGGACGATCGCGAGAAGTTCGAACCGCCCTTCATCGAGCTGAAGGGCGAGAACACCGACCAGTCCGGCAAGTCGAGCCTCGAATGGGCGGGCGACCTCGCCAAGGAGACGGTGCTGCCGCTGCGTGCCCAGATCCAGGCCCGCGTCTTCGAACCGGGCGGCGGTCGCGCCACCAAGACCGACAAGGTCGTGCCCGTCCGCACACGCGACACCTATATCGGCGTCAACCCGACCTTCGAGGGTCGCTATTCCCGTGAGGGCGTCGACACCGAATTCGACGTCGTCGCGGTCGACGCCGGCGGCACGCAGATCGCGCGCCCCTCGGTCGAGTACCGGATCGAGCGCATCACCCATGCCTATCAGTGGTTCCAGGTCGACGGCCGCTGGCGCTGGCAGTCGGTCACCAACACACGGCTGATCACCGCCGACAAGGTGACGCTGAAGGCCGACACCCCGGCCCGTCTCTCGCAGCGGCTGGCCTGGGGCCAGCACAAGCTCACCGTCATCGACAACGAGAAGAACACCTCGACCAGCCTCACCTTCTACGTGGGCTGGTTTGGCGGCACCGCGACCGAGGAGGCGCCCGACACGCTGCGCGTCGCCAGCGACCGGCAGAACTACGCTCCGGGCGACACGGCCCGGCTGCGCATCGAGGCGCCGTTCGCCGGCGAAGCGCTGATCGCCATCGCCACCGACCGTATCGTCTCCACCCAGTCGGTGCAGGTGCCGGCCGGCGGCACGACCGTCGACATCCCGGTGAAGGGCGAATGGGGGGCCGGCGCCTACGCGCTGGTCACCGCCTGGCGGCCGCTGGCAGCGCCGGCCGAGCGCACGCCCACGCGCGCGATCGGCGCGACCTGGATCGGCCTCAATCCGGCCCTGCGGACGCTCGGCGTCCAGATCGGCACGCCCGAGAAGATCACCCCCCGCCAGCGCATCGAGGTGCCGGTGAAGGTGTCCAACCTGCAGCCCGGTCAGGAAGCATTCGTCACCCTGGCCGCCGTCGACGAGGGCATCCTGCAGCTCACCCGCTACAAGACGCCCAATCCCGGAGACCACTATTTCGGCAAGCGTCGCCTCGGCGTCTCGATGCGCGACGATTACGGCCGCCTGCTCGACACGCGCGCCGACGAACTCGGCCGCATCCGAGCCGGCGGCGATGCCGGCGAGATTGGCGGCCTCGACATCGTGCCGACCCGCACCGTGGCGCTGTTCAGCGGTCCGGTGAAGCTCGACGACAAGGGCGAAGCGAAGATCGCCTTCGACATCCCCGACTTCATCGGCCAGCTCCGGCTGATGGCTGTGGCCTACGACAAGACCCGCGTCGGTTCGGGCGAACAGCGCCTGTTCGTGCGCGACGCCGTCACCGCCGACGTCGTGCTGCCGCGCTTCCTCGCGCCGAAGGATCTCGGGCGGGTGGCGCTGTCGCTGCACAATGTCGACGGCCAGGCCGGCGACTATCGAGTCACCCTGACGGCCAGCGGTTCGGTCTCGCTCGAACGTCCGGTCGCCGAGACCCAGCGGCTCGCCGCCAATCAGAGTGAGTTGCTGACCTGGCCGCTGCGCGCGGGCGACGCAGGCTTCGGCAAGGTGACGGTTTCCGTCCAGGGTCCCGGCAATTTCGCCGTCCGGCGAGAGTGGGACATCCAGGTGCGGCCGGCGCAGACGCCCACCGCCGTCGACACGGTCGCGCGTCTGGCGCCCGGCAACGAGGCCACGGTCGACCGCAATGTGATCGCCGCCTTCGCGCCCGGTACGGCGCAGGTCAGCGCGTCGCTGACCCGCATTCCCGGGATCGACGTCGCGGGCCTGCTGCGCGCGCTCGACAAATATCCGTTTGGCTGCATCGAGCAGACGACCAGCCGCGCCATGCCGCTGCTCTACTACAACGACGTGGCGATGCTGGGATACGGCCCGGCCGATCCGCGCATCAACGAGCGCGTGCAGGACGCGGTCTATCGCGTCGTCGACATGCAGCTGCCGGATGGGTCGTTCGGCATGTGGGGCCCCTTCTCCACCCCGGCGGCGGAATGGCTGCAGACCTACGTGCTCGACTTCCTGGTGCGCGCCAACCAGCAGCAGATGGCCGTGCCGTCGGCGTCGCTGCAGCGGGCGCTCGGCTGGCTCAACAAGACCGCCGACAAGTTCTCGCCCAACGCGCAGGCCTATGCCTGGTACGTGCTGGCGAAGTCGGGCTACGCCGATCCCGGCCGCGTCCGTTACTTCCAGGACACGAAGGCCGCCGAAATGAAGGGCGGCATTGCCTGGGCCATGCTGGCCGCGGCGCTCAACCAGGTCGGCGAACCGGGCCGCGGCCGCCTCGCCTTCGCCACGGCGCGCCAGCGCGTCGACGAACGCGATCCGTCCGACTATTACGGCTCGCCGCTGCGCAACCGCGCCGCCCTCGTCACGCTTGCCGTCGAAGCCGGCGGACGCGAGGCATTGACCGAGGTGACGAGCCTCGTGGGCGAGCGTCTGGCGGCATCGATCGGGCTGACCACGACACAGGAGCAGGCATGGCTGGTGATGGCCGCCCGCGCCATGAGCGGCAGCGCACAGCTGACCTATTCCGTGGACGGCCAGCAACGGCAGGCGGCGTCCGAACCGGTGGTGTTCAACCCCGATGCGGCCGCTCTCGCCCGCGGCCTCAAGCTGCGCAACGACACCGACCGTCCGATCTGGATGCAGGTGACGGCCCGTGGTGTGCCGGTCGATCCGCAGCCCGCGGCAACCGCCGGCATCAGCGTCGAGCGCAAGTTCCTGAAGTTCGACGGCGAGCCGAGCTCGCTGGGGCATGTCGTGCAGAACGAACGGTTCATCGTCTCGATCTCCGGCCGCAACCTGGAGGGGGGCTATCATGAGGTGGCGCTGCTCGACCTCCTCCCGGCCGGCTTCGAGATCGAAGCGGTGCTGAACGACGAGACGGCGAAGTCCTTCCCGTTCCTGTCGGACCTCACAGAAACCCGCATTGCCGAGGCGCGCGACGACCGCTTCTTCGCGTCCTTCAACATGGGGACCCGGCCTTACCAGACCTGGTGGGATTCCCAGGCAAAGAACCCGAACTCGTATCACGTCGCCTATATCGTTCGCGCCGTGACGCCCGGCACCTATGCCGTCCCGGCGACCAACGTCTCCGACATGTATGCGCCACGGGTCTACGGCCGGACGGCGATGCGCACGCTGACGATCGTTCCGGCGGGAACGAAGTAGGCGCCATGGGCCTCAGGCCTCTGCTGGCCGTTCTCGCCGTCGCCGCCACGACCCTGGCGGCGGCGGCGCTGACGCTCGACCGAATTTTCCCTCCCGACCTGTCGCGCTATCAAGACCGGTCGACCGAGGTGGTCGACGCCAACGGTCGGCTGTTGCGCGCCTTCACGACGGCCGACGGCAAGTGGCGACTCAAGACGGCGGTCGACGATGTCGACCCGCTCTATCTCTCCTTGCTCAAGGCCTACGAGGACCGCCGCTTCGACGACCATTGGGGCGTCGATCCGCTGGCGGCCGTGCGCGCGGCCGTCCAGCTCGCCGAGCGCGGCCGCATCGTGTCGGGAGCCTCGACGCTTTCCATGCAGGCTGCCCGCCTGCTCGATCCCCGCCCGCGCAACTTCACGACCAAGGCCATCCAGTCGGCCCGGGCGCTTCAACTGGAGTGGCATTACTCCAAGCGCGAGGTGCTGGCGATCTATCTGACCCTGGCCCCCATGGGCGGCAATCTCGAGGGCGTGCGCGCCGCCTCGCTGGCCTATTTCGGCAAGGAGCCGCGCCAGCTCAGCGCCGCCGAGGCCGCGCTCCTCGTCGCCATTCCGCAGTCGCCCGAACGGCGACGCCCCGACCGTGCCTCAACCGTTGCGCAGAAGGCGCGCGACCGCGTGCTCGAGCGCGGCGTCGAGCATGGCGTGATCGATGCACCGCTCCTGGCGATGGCGCGCAGCCGTCCCGCGCCCGACCGCCGGCTCGCGATGCCGATGCAGGCGCCGCATCTCGCGACCTGGCTGGCCGGACAGTCGCCTGGCACCGTCGTGCCGACCACCGTGCGCTACGAACTGCAGCAGACCTTGCGCCAGCTGGTGCATGAGGAGCGCCGCCAGCTTGGCGACGGCGCCGAGATCGCCATGGTCGTGCTCGACAACCGCACCGGCGGTGTCGTGGCCTGGCTGGGCGGCGACAATTTCTTCGGCCGCGCCGGTCAGGTCGACCTCGTGCGCGCCCGCCGCTCGCCGGGCTCGGCGCTGAAGCCGCTAATCTACGCCATGGCGTTCGACGACCGCACCCTGCATCCCGAGACGCTGGTCGAGGACGTGCCGGTACGTTTCCGCGACTGGCTGCCACGAAACTTCGACCGCGACCATCAGGGCGCGGTGACGGTGCGCCGCGCCCTGCAGCAATCCCTGAACGTCCCGGCCGTGCTGGCGCTCGAGAAGGTCGGGCCGCAGCGCTTCCTCGCCACCCTGCGGACCGCCGGCGCGACGCCGGGCCTGCCGCCGGGCGACGACGGCAACTCGCTGGGCATCGCGCTCGGTAGCGCCACGCTGTCGCCGCTCGAGATGGCCGGCCTCTATTCCGGCCTGGCCAATGGCGGCAGCTTTGCCCCGCCCCAGGTGCGGCGCGATCGGCCGACGCCCACCCCCCTCCGCCTCATCGGGCCGACCGCCGCATGGTATGTCTCGGACGTGCTGGCCGAGGCGCCGCTGCCCGAAGGCTTCGCCTCCCTGCCCGTGGTGCTTCGCGAGCGTCGCATCGCCTTCAAGACCGGCACCTCGGCGGGCTTTCGCGACGCCTGGGGCGCCGGCTACAGCGCCCACTGGACCGTCGTGGTGTGGGTCGGCCACGCAGACGGCACGCCGCGACCCGGCCAGCTCGGCCGTCAGTCGGCCCTTCCCGTCCTGTTCAAGGCGTTCGGCCGCCTGCCCGGCGAGGACAACCGCGCGATCCGCCCGCCCGCCGATGCGATCAAGGTCGCGAACCATCGCGAGCTGCCGCCGCGCATGCGCACCCTCGCCCCCTATGCGGAGACGCGCGGCGGTCCGCGCATTGCCTATCCGCCGGCCGGCGCCCGCATCGAACTGGCCGCCCGCGAAGCCGTGCCGCTGAACGCGATCGGCGGCCAGGGCCGCCTGCGCTGGCTGGTCGACGGCCGCCCGCTCGACGGCACGCAATGGGTGCCCGAGGGTGCCGGCACGGCGCGCCTTGCCGTTGTCGACGAAGCGGGACGCTCGACATCGGTGACCGTCAGGATCGTGCAGCGGCAATAGGATCGATCAGACGAGAAACGCCAGAACGACCGAGGCGACGAGCGCGCCGGCGAAGACAAGGTTGATGACCCTGTTGGTTCGCGGATCACGGAAGAAGCGCGTGGGCACCGCGCCGGCGAGCAGCCACGCGACATTCACCGAGGCGATGACCAGAGCGAGCATGACCAGCTTCAGCGCCACGTCGGCGCCCAACCGGTCCGGCAGCAGGGTGAAGCCCGGATAGAGCGCGGCCAGGATCGCCACGACGGGCGCCACGCCCGGAAGGGCGAGCAGAAGACCGACCGTGCCGCTGGCCACGGTCGTCATCACCGCGACCATGCCCACCACGATTCCCGCGAGATAGGCGATGCCACCGCGCGCGCCGAACGCCGCCCCGCCAGCCGCCCCGCCAGCCGCCAGGCTGAGCGTCGCGGGGCCGGGGCTACCGGCCAGCGCGACCGCGGCGATCAGGATCCCGGAAGTGCATCCATGCCCCGATATGGCGGTGGGCATGGACGCCGTCTTGAACGTTCGTGAGGCCTGACAGGCTGTGGCAACAGGCTTTTCAGAAGCAGCGGCGAACAACATTTAGCCGTCAACGGTCACCATGGCACCATATCCAGGGAGAGGGAGGGGGTGCGACTCTCGATTCGTTTGTTTCGTTTATTTCGTTTGTTTCGTTTATTCGCCCGGACTCCGACGCACTCAGCGGCCTGCTATGCGGCCACCTTCGCCTTGAGCGCCTGCGCCACCTTCGACGCCGGCTCGCGCCCGAGCGCGCTGCAGATCGCGCGGCCGGCCTTGGCGATGGCGTCGAGATCGACGCCGTGACTGATGCCCAGGCCGTTCATCAGGTAGATCACGTCCTCGGTGCCGACATTGCCCGAGGCGCCCTTGGCGTAGGGGCAGCCGCCGAGGCCCGCGACGGCGGTGTCGAACACGGCGATGCCCCGTTCCATGACCGCCAGGATGTTGGCCAGCGACTGACCATAGGTGTCGTGAAAATGCGCGGCGATCTTTTCGCGCGGCATCTTCCCGGCCACGGCATCGATCATGGCGACGCAGTCGCCGGGGGTGCCAACACCGATCGTGTCGCCGAGCGAGACCTCGTAGCAGCCCATGCGGAACAGCCGCTCCGACACTTCGGCCACCTTGGCCGGCGAGACCTTGCCGTCATAGGGGCACGCGATCACGGTCGAGACGTAGCCGCGCACTTTCATGCCGTGCTTTTGCGCCGCTTCCATCACCGGCGCGAAACGCTCGAAGCTCTCGTCGATCGAGCAGTTGGTGTTCTTGCGGCAGAAGGCCTCCGACGCCGCCGTGAAGATCGCGATCTCGCCCACTCCGGCTTCGACCGCGCCGTTCATGCCCTGCTTGTTGGGCACCAGCACCGGATAGCTCACGCCCTGCTTGCGCCGGATGCGGGCCATCACCTGGTCGGTATTGGCCATCTGCGGCACCCATTTGGGCGACACGAAGCTGCCGGCCTCGACCGCCGAATGGCCGGCCGCCGAAAGCGCATCGATCAGCGCCACCTTGGCCTCGACCGATACCGGCTTCGCCTCGTTCTGCAAGCCGTCGCGCGGGCCCACTTCGACGAGCCGCACGCTCTTGGGATGATTCATCGTTGCCTCCCGATCCTGGCGCCACATACTGCACCGGCGGGACGCCCGCCAGACAGCAATTTCGCCCCTACGGCGTCTGCGAAATATGCGCGGTACGATCGTGTCCGGGATGGCTGAACATGATCTCCAGCGTGCGCAGGTAGGTGTGCAGACCGGCGTCCTGGATCGGCAGGACGTGGGCATCCTCCCCAGATTCGTTGTGGTGCGAATGCCAGTAGCCGGGCGGCGTGATGAAGCTGGCCCCGGGAGCCCAGTCCTCGCGCCGACCGTTCTTGATCATTCCGAACTCGTCGAGTTCCGTGCCGATCATCGTGTAGCAGCCGGGCTTGCAGTCGATGACGAAATCCAACGCCACCGATTCGTGGCGATGCGGGTACTGGACCGCATCCTTCGGCAGGAGGCCGAACATCGTCCACATCGTGTGGGTGATGGTCCGGGTGCTGGGGAAATTCCGGTTGGCGAGCAGGACGCTGACACGGTTGGCGTTCGCGGTTTTGGGATCGGTGGCGATCTCCGCCAGCTTCTGCTGAGCCTTGCTGTGTTGATAGAAAGTGGGCTTGAAGCGCGCGACCGTCGGCGACGCACCGAGATAGCGCAGCAGGGGCGCATCGTGCACCCAGTAGAGCCCGGCCTCGCCATCCGAGTGATGCAGGGCGTGTCCGTGCGCCGGCAGAGCCATGTAGTCGCCTTGCGACCAGTGGATCGTCTCGCCGCACGCGTCCGTCCTCCCGTTGCCCCGGAACACGAAGAACACCTGGCTGGTCGCCTCGGCAGAGGTCATGACCGAGCCGCGGACGATCCGGATGAAGTTGGCGCAGAGCGCCGGGCTGGTCGCGGGGCCGACGATCCCCAGCTCTTCGCTGACATCGAGCGGCTGCACACGAGTCGGTCCCTCGTCGAAGAAGGACGGCGAGAAGGTGCGGTACGGCACCGGCGGAATGATGCCCTGCTGGATCGGGTTCGCGGCCGAGCTGTAATCGAAATACTGCGCATCACTCGTCAGCAGATCGTCGTTGGGGGAACTCTCGATGCCAGCCACACAAACCTCCCCGTCCGGGATCACCTGGGACACGGTCCGCTCGACGGGGACAGTTTGCAGCCTCGCCGGATTTCAAGTCCACGCAGGAAATCGGATCTCCGACATCCTAGGCGCGGGCCACTTTGGCCATGGCGCGGTCCGCAGCGGCGAGCGTCTCCTCGATGACCGGCCTGTCGTGCGCCGTGGAGAGGAACCACTTTCCGGTCTGCTGGACCCGCACGCCTTCTTCCTGCAAGGCCGCATGGAAGGCCAGCACGGCATCACGATCGCAGGCCGCCGAATCGCGATAGTTGCGGGGCGCCGGGCCGGCGGTGAAGAAGGTCTGGAAAATCGCCGGCATGCCCTGCACCAGGATCGGCAGCCTGTGCTTCTTGGCCAACGAAGAGAGACCCTGCATCAACTCGGTGCCGCGCGCCTCGAGATCGCGATAGACCGCGCCGCCGTCGGCTTCGAGCACGTCCAGGGCCGCCAGCGCCGCCGCCATGCTCTGGACGTTGCCGTTGTAGGTGCCGCCATGCATCACGCCCTTGTCGAGCAAGCTATCCATGATGTCCCGCCGGCCGGCGACCAGGGCCAGTGGGAACCCTGCCGCCACGGCCTTTGCATAGATGCTGAGGTCGGCCACCACACCGAACTTTCCCTGGGCGCCGCGCAGGCCGACCCGGAAACCGGTAATGACCTCGTCGCAGATAAGCAGGGCACCGTGTCTTTCGCACAGGGCGCGGACCCCCTCCAGATACCCCGGCGCCGGCGGGATCGCGCCGCCATTCACCATGACCGGCTCCATGATCACCGCGGCGATCTCGCCACGGTGGCGCTCCAGCGCCTGCTCCAGCAGGTCCAGATCGTTCCAGGTGCAGACGGCGACGTCACCCAGCACGCTGACCGGCATGCCGGGCGAGCCCGCCACCGGAACCGGCGAGTCCGCAGGCCCTGCCTCGTTCAGCGGCGGCCGGGCACTGATGTAGGCCTGGTCGCTCCAGCCGTGATAATGACCTTCGAACTTCAGGATCTTCTCGCGGCCCGTGAAGGCGCGCGCCAGGCGGAAAGCCATCAGCACGGCTTCCGTCCCCGAGGTTGCGAAGCGCACGACTTCGGCGCCTGGCAGCAGGCGGCACAGTCGTTCGGCCAGTTCGGTTTCGCGCGGGTTCTGCGCGGCGAAGAGCTGACCCTCGCCCAGGGAGGCGGCGACGGCATCCACCACCTTCTTCGGTGCGTGCCCCAGGATCGCCGGCCCGTTACCCAGCACGTAGTCGATGTGAACGTTGCCATCGACGTCGTAAAGCCGGGCGCCTTCGCCGCGCGCGAAGAACAGCGGCACGGGCACGCTCGCGTAGCGGACGTTGCTGCTGACACCGCCGGCCAGGTGCTTTCGGGTCTTCTCATAGAGTGCGATCGATTTCGCGTAGGAGCGCATGTCCCTCACCCCGCAAGAAACCATGCCCACGAAACGGCGTGCGGCAAAATCATGTGATCACAAATCGGAATGAGCCTAGCCGCGGCCCTCGATCCCGGCAATGCATTTTTGTGATCACAAATCCAGACAACCTGGGCTAAGCTTCGCGACCGATGGCCTGCACCGCAGCCTCCCTGGACGCCGCCGACACCTCGCTCCGCCAGCAGGTGTACGCCTCGCTGCGCGAGGCGTTGACCACGGGCCGTTTCGCGCCGGGCCAGAAGGTCACCTTCCGTTACGTTGCAGGGGAGCTAGGCGTCAGCCTGACGCCGGTGCGCGAGGCGCTGCGCCGCCTGGTCGCCGAAGGGGCGTTCGAAATGAACCCCAACCGGTCGGTCCGTGTCCCGCTGATGACGCGCGACAAGGTCCTCGAACTGCGCGACATCCGGATGGAACTGGAAGGTCTCGCGGCCGCCAAGGCGGCCCTCGCGGTGAACCGCAGCCAGATTGCCGCGATCCGCCACGCCGCCCGTGATATCCTCGTCGCGCGCAACCGCGGCGACGGCGCCACCGACCGCCAGAAGGTGCGCGAGTTCCATTTCGCCGTCTATGCGGCGGCGGATCAGCCGACGCTTTTGCGCCTGATCGAAGGTCTGTGGCTGCAGACCGGCCCCTACATGAACCTGCTCTATCCCGACTTCATCTCCTCGTCCCGCGGTCCGGCCGGGCGGCAACGCTTGATCGAGGCGTTGCAGGATGGCGATGCGGCGACCGCCCGCCGGGAAATGGCGAACGATATCCGCCGCGCCCTTTCCTATGTGGCGGGCCTTGCCGACGAGAACGGCAACATCGCGCCAGCGGTCCCGGCGGCCACCCGGAAGCGACGCCGTCCATCGACAGACGCCGCCGTCTTCGAACTTCAAGTCAACTGATCAGGAGGACATCATGGCCCAGCAGCTCAGCAACCAACGCATCGCCTGGTTCAACGGCAAGTTCGTGCCGGAGAACCAGGTCATGATCCCGTTCCGCGACCGCAGCTGGAAATACGGCGACGGCGCCTTCGACATGACGCGCACTTTCAACGGCGCGCCCTTCCGGCTGAAGGAGCATATCGACCGCTTCTATCGCTCGCTGCGCTACCTGCAGATCGATCCCGGCCTCTCGGCCAAGGAGATGATCGCCCACAGCGAGGAGGTCGTGGCGCGCAACGAGCATCTGCGCGCCGAGGTCGGCGACTGGTGGCTGGGCCAGCGGGTCAGCCGCGGCGTCGACGCCGTGGGCGACGAAGGTTGGGATAATGTCGGCCCTCAGGTCGTGATCGAGATGACGCCCCTGCCGCTCGCCAAGCGCGGCAAGCTCTATCGCGAGGGTGCCGAGGCGATGACCACGACGGCCCGTCGCATCGCGCCGTCGATGCTCAGCCCGCGCGCCAAGACGCACAACTATCTCAACATGATCATGGCCGAGAAGCCGATCAAGGCGCTCAATCCCGACGCCTGGCCGATCCTGCTCGACGAGAACGGCAACCTCGCCGAAGGCCTGGGCAGCAACATCTTCATCGTGCGCGAGGGTGCGCTCTTCACCCCGTCCGAGCGTTACGTGCTGCCGGGCGTCAGCCGCCAGATGACCATGGACATGGCCAAGCAGATTGGCGTCGAATGCACGCAGGGTGACGTCGACCTGTTCGATGCCGCCAACGCCGAGGAGATGTTCCTCACCTCGACCAGCCTCTGCATCCTGCCGGTGCGCAGTTTCAACGGCGCGCCGGTCGGCGACGGCAAGGCGCCGGGCCCGATCACCCAGAAGCTGATCGACGCCTATTCCAAGAGCGTCGGCTGCGATTTCGTGGCCCAGTACCTGAAGTTCTCGCAGTAGCGAACGGCGCTCATTGCAGTGCACGGAGAGGGGGACGACTTCCCCCTCTGCGAGGCGTAGACTCCTTGTCGTGGTAGATCGCGCTTCGTCGTGATCGCGACGGACCGCGACCTTCGGACTTTCGTTCGCAAGGAGGCAGTCATGGCCATGCAGAACCACGTGCGTAATCCCCTCGAATGGGGATGGGATCATCTCAATCAGACACGTCAGGCCGTCGGCTCGGCGGCCCACACGATGGACGGGGCGTGGGAGGATCGCGTTTCCGCCCCGCCCACGGTGCGCCGCATCACCGCCGCCGATGTGGGCGATGCCCTCGCCAAAGGGGTCCGCGATTTCGGCGCATGCCGAACCGACGTCATGATGCTCTGCCTGCTCTATCCCCTTGCGGGACTTGCGATCTCGCGCATGGCCTTCGACTACGGGATGCTGGCGCTGGTCTTCCCGCTGATCGCCGGGTTCGCGCTGGTGGCGCCCTTGTTCGGTCTCGGCCTCTACGAGATCAGCCGTCGCCGCGAGCGCGGCCTCGAGACGCGCTGGACGGATGCGTTTGCCGTCGCGCGCTCGCCCAGCATCGGCCCGATCCTGGTGATGGCCCTGCTGCTCCTGGCAATCTTCTGCCTGTGGCTGTTCGCGGCGAACCTGCTCTACACCGTTACCCTGGGGCCGGACGCACCGGTGTCCGCCCAGGCTTTCGTGCGCGATGCGCTGACCACGCCGCAGGGCTGGACGATGACGATCGTCGGTATCGGCGTGGGCTTCCTCTTCGCCCTCGTCGTCCTGGTGATCGGGGTCGTGTCCCTCCCGATGCTGCTCGACCGCAATGTCGGCGTCGGCACGGCGATCGCGACCTCGGTCCGCGCGGTGCGAACCAACCCGGGGCCGATGGCAATGTGGGGCCTGATCGTGGCAGCCAGCCTGCTGGTCGGCGCGCTCCCTTTCCTGATCGGGCTCGCCATCGCGCTGCCCGTGCTGGGCCACGCGACCTGGCACCTCTATAGAAAGGTCGTCGTCTAACGACCATTGTCATCCCGAGCGTAGCGAGGGACCTTTCGTGATCCATAAAGGTCCCTCGGCCTTTGGCCTCGGGATGACAATCAGTGTGTGGGGAAAAATGCTCGACTGGACGGTGAAACAGCCGGCCGACGGCATCGTCGTCGCGCCGGACGAACGGCTGCCGTGGCCGCAGACCGTGGCGCTGGGCATCCAGCATGTGGTCGCGATGTTCGGCGCGACCGTGCTGGGGCCGCTGCTGATGGGCTTCGATCCCAACGTCGCCATCCTGATGAGCGGCGTCGGCACGCTGATCTTCTTCGTGGCCGTGGGCGGCAAGGTCCCGAGCTATGTCGGCTCCTCCTTTGCCTTCATCTCGGTGGTGGTGGCCGCCACCGGCTACGGCGGCCAGGGGGCCAACGCCAATATCGCCCTGGCGCTGGGCGGCATCGTGGTCTGCGGCGTGCTCTATGCGCTGATCGGGCTGGCCGTGATGGCGGGCGGGACCGCCTGGATCGAGCGGCTGATGCCGCCGGTCGTAACCGGCGCCGTGGTCGCGGTGATCGGCCTCAACCTCGCCGCCGTGCCGATCAAGAACATGGCGCCGACCTCGTTCGACGCCTGGATGCAGGCCGTGACCTTCGTGAGCATCGCCGTGGTCGCGGTCTTCACGCGCGGCATGACGCGGCGCCTGCTGGTGCTGGTCGGGCTGATCCTCGCCACCGTCGCCTATGCCGTGCTGGCCAATGGACTGGGCTGGGGCAAGCCGATGAGCGGCGAGGTGCTGGCGAGGGCCGCGTGGTTCGGCGCCCCCGCCTTCACCGCGCCGGTCTTCGATACCCGGGCCATCGTGCTGATCGCGCCGGTCGCCCTGATCCTGGTCGCCGAGAATCTCGGACACCTGCGTGCCGTCAGCGCCATGACCGGCCGCACCATGGATCCCTATGTCGGCCGCGCCTTCCTGGGCGACGGCGTGGCGACGATGGTGGCGGGCAGCGTCGGTGGCACCGGCGTCACGACCTACGCCGAGAATATCGGCGTGATGGCCGCCACCCGCATCTACTCAACCGCGCTGTTCGTGGTCGCCGGCCTGTTCGCCATCCTGCTGGGCTTCTCGCCCAAGTTCGGCGCCCTCATCCACACCATCCCGCTGCCGGTCATGGGCGGCGTCAGCATCGTCGTGTTCGGCCTGATCGCCGTCGCCGGCGCCAAGATCTGGGTCGACAACAAGGTCGACTTCACCGAGAGCCGCAACCTCATGGTGGCCGGCATCACGCTCGTGCTGGGCACCGGCGACTTCACCCTGAAGTTCGGCGACTTCGCCATGGGTGGCATCGGAACGGCGACCTTCGGCGCGATCCTGCTGAATGCGGTGCTGGGGGCGAACCGGCGCTAACGCGCACTGATTTGAGAATTGAACAAGGACGACAGCCCGTCACTCTTGTCATCCTGAGTGAAGCGAATGATCTCACGCCAGCCACGAAGTCGTTCGATGCTTCCGCGAGGTCCTTCACTTCGTTCAGGACGACAATTTGCGCCTCGATCCGACTTCGTCCCCCTCTAAGCACGCTGCCAGACGATCTGCTGCGTGCGGGCGGTGCCGGCGGCAAAGTCCGGCCCTGACAAGATCAGGCGGTCGCCGTCGAGCTCCATGTGCCGGGTCGATCGCAGACCAACCAACGCCTGGTTGGTCGAGATTTCGATGGAATGGAAGACCGTCCCCTCAGAAACCTCGTAGCGGCCGGCGTAGGCGAAGCACTCAGTGGCATCGGCGCGCATGATCGTGGCGCTCACCTGACCCCTCGGCGTATAGAGAATGTAGCCTCGCGCATCGGGGCCCATCGGAAATTCCGGCGGACGACCGTCGTCATAGACATACGACCAGCTCTCGAGCCGCCAGCCCCCGAGCAGGATGCTCATTCGAACTCGACGAGTTCGGCGCCCTCCGGCACCTGCTCGCCCACGGCGTAACGCAGGCTCTTGACCGTGCCGTCGGCCGGAGCGGCCAGCGTGTGCTCCATTTTCATGGCTTCGAGCACCAGCAGCGCCTGGCCCTTGGATACCGTGTCGCCCGCTTTCACGCGGAGGTCGATGATCTTGCCCGGCAGCGGCGCGCGGACCATCGCATCGGCCGAGGCCGTCGCCTCGTACTGCGTGACGTCGAGCGGGTCGACCAGCCGCAGGCGGCGGCTTTCGCCGTCCATGAACAGCGTGTAGTCGATGCCGCCGTCGAGCGCGGTGCGCCGCACGACCGTCGCCACGAACGTGTCCTCGCCCAGCCCGATCGACAGGCGGCCGTCTTCCAGCCGCTGCACACGCGCCTCGCGCGCACCCTCCGGCAACTCGAGCCGAAGCCCGCCGCTGCGCAGCCGCCGCGCAATCACGACGACGTCGCGCTCGCCATCCTTCCAGCGCACTTCCTCATGGCCCTCGTCGAGAAGGCGGAAGCCGTTCTGATCGTTCCACGGCGACCATTGATCGCCCGCCGCCGGCTCGGCAGCGTCCCGCCATTCGACCAAGCGCGCCAGGGTGGCGACCGCGAACGCACGATCGCCGGCCGGTGCCGGCTTCACGAACAGGGTTGCACGATGGCGCTCGATGAAGCCGGTATCGATCTCGCCGCCCACGAAGGCGGGATGCGAGCACAGCGCCTTCAGCAGCGCCGAGTTGGTCGTGACGCCGACCACTTCGGTCTCGCCCATCAGCGCCGCCATGCGCCGCATCGCCGACGCGCGGTCACGGTCGTGCACGATCACCTTGGCGATCATCGGATCGTAGAACGGTGTCACCGTGTCGCCCTGGCGCACGCCGGTGTCGACGCGAACATGCGCGCCCTCCTCGGGCAGCCTCAGATGCACCAGGGTCCCGGTCGAGGGCAGAAAGTTCCGCGCCGGGTCCTCGGCATAGAGGCGAACCTCCACCGCGTGGCCGTCGATGCGCAGCTCGTCCTGCGTGAGCGGCATGTTTCCGCCGGCCGCGACCACGAGCTGCCATTCGACCAGATCCTGGCCCGTAATGGCCTCGGTCACCGGATGCTCGACCTGCAGGCGGGTGTTCATCTCCATGAAGAAGAACGTGCCGTCCTGGTCGGCGATGAACTCGACCGTACCGGCACCCTGGTAGCCGATCGCCCGGGCCGCCGCGACCGCCGCATCGCCCATCTGCTTGCGCCGCGCCGGATCCATGTCGGGCGCCGGTGCTTCCTCGATCACCTTCTGGTGGCGGCGCTGGATCGAGCAGTCGCGTTCGAACAGATAGAGGCAGCCGCCGTGCCCGTCGGCGAAGACCTGGATCTCGATGTGGCGCGGCCGCGTCAGGTACTTCTCGACCAGCACATGGTCGTCGGCGAAGGAGGCCTTGGCCTCGCGCTTGGCCCCGGCCAGCGCGTCGGCGAACTTCTCGGCGCTCTCGACCACCCGCATGCCCTTGCCGCCGCCGCCGGCCGAGGCCTTGATCAGCACCGGGAAGCCGATCTTTGCGGCCTCAGCGGCCAGCAGCTCCGGCGACTGGTCGTCACCGTGATAGCCCGGCACCAGCGGCACCTTGGCCTTTTCCATGATCTTCTTGGCTTCGCTCTTGGAGCCCATGGCGCGGATCGAGGCGGCGGGCGGTCCGATGAACACGATGCCCGCCGCCGCGCACGCGTCGGCAAAGCCGGCGTTTTCGGAGAGGAACCCGTAGCCCGGATGGATCGCCTGCGCGCCGGTCCGCTTGGCCGCGTCGATGATCCGGTCCGCCACGAGATAGCTCTCCCGCGCGGCCGAAGGGCCGATATGAACGGCCTCGTCGGCCATCGCGACGTGGCGCGCGGCGCGGTCGGCATCGGAATAGACCGCCACCGTCTTGATGCCGAGCCGCTTCGCCGTCTTGATGACCCGGCAGGCGATCTCGCCGCGGTTGGCGATCAGGATCTTGGAGAACATCAGACGGCCCACTTCGGTTTGCGCTTGTTCAGAAAGGCGCTCATGCCCTCGGTCGCTTCTTCCGTGGTGCACTGGACGGCGACGTGCTCGCCGATCAGGTCGGCCACAGCGCGATCGTGCGGCAGGGCGTCGATCTCGGTAATGAGCTTCTTGACCAATGTCTGGACCGACGGCGCGCCGCGGCGCAGTTCGTCGACGAGGGCAGCGACCGTAGCGTCGAGCGCATCGTTCTCGACCACCTGGTCGACCAGGCCGATTCGCAGCGCCGTCGCCGAATCGAACATGCCGCCGTGCATCAGGAGCTGCCGCGCCATGCGCGGCCCGACCGCCTGGATCAGTACCGGGATGGCAATGCCCGCCAGCAGGCCGTTGCGGGCCGACGTCAGACCGAAGCGCGCCGAGGAGACGGCGACCGCGAAGTCGCAGGCCAGCATCAGGCCGACACCGCCGCCCACCGCCGCGCCCTGGACACGCGCGATCGAGGGCTTGGGGAAATCGTAGACCGCCTGGATCGCCGCCATCAGGGAATCGGCGCCGACCTTGCGGGTGATGGCGTCGAGCTCCGGCCAACCCAGCACCCAGTTGAAGTCGCCGCCGGCACAGAAGACCGGCCCCTCGCTCGCCACCACGAGGGTGCGCACGGCCTCGTCGGCGGCGAAGGCCTCCACGGCATCGATGATGGCGCGCGCCGTCGCCCCGTCGAAGGAATTCATCGCCTTGGGCCGGTTGAGCGTGAGCGTGGCCACGCCGCGCTCGGTCTTCGTCAGGATCGTGTCGGTCATGTCCGGATCACATCCGGAAGACGCCGAACTTGGTCGGACCGATCGGCTGGTTCATCGAGGCCGAGAGAGCGAGGCCCAGGGTCATGCGCGTGTCGACGGGATCGAGGATGCCGTCGTCCCACAGTCGCGCCGTCGCATAATAGGGATGGCCCTCGCGCTCGTAGGCCTCGCGGATCGGCTGCTTGAACTTCTCTTCCTCGTCCTTGGCCCAGGTGCCGCCCTTGGCCTCTATATTGTCGCGCCGCACCGTGGCCAGCACGCTGGCTGCCTGCTCGCCGCCCATCACCGAGATGCGCGCCGAGGGCCACATCCACAGGAAGCGCGGGCTGTAGGCGCGGCCGCACATGCCGTAATTGCCGGCACCGTAGCTGCCGCCCACGATCACGGTGAACTTAGGGACATTCACGGTCGAGACGGCGGTCACCATCTTGGCGCCGTCGCGCGCAATGCCGCCCGCCTCGTACTTCTTGCCGACCATGAAGCCGGTGATGTTCTGCAGGAACAGCAGCGGAATGCCGCGCTGGCCGCACAGCTCGATGAAGTGCGCCGCCTTCAGGGCCGACTCGTTGAACAGGATGCCGTTGTTGGCGACGATGCCGACCGGATAGCCCCAGATGCGCGCGAAACCGGTGACGATGGTGGTGCCGTAGAGATGCTTGAACTCGTCGAGCTCGCTGCCGTCGACCAGGCGCGCGATGATCTCGCGGATGTCGTAGGGCGTGCGGGTGTCCATCGGCACCACGCCGTACAGTTCCTCGGCGGCGTATTTCGGCTCGCGCGGCGGCAGCAGCGACGCCGATGGCGATTTCTTCCAGTTGAGGTTGGCCACGATGCGGCGCGCGATGCCCAGCGCATGGCTGTCGTTGTGGGCGTAGTGATCGGCCACGCCCGAGGTGCGGGCATGGACGTCGGCACCGCCCAGCTCCTCGGCGCTCACCACCTCCCCGATCGCGGCTTTCACCAGCGGCGGACCGGCAAGGAAGATCGTGCCCTGTTTGCGCACGATCACCGTCTCGTCGCTCATCGCCGGCACATAGGCGCCGCCGGCCGTGCACGAGCCCATCACCACCGCGATCTGCGGGATGCCCTGCGCCGACATGTTGGCCTGATTGTAGAAGATGCGGCCGAAATGGTTCTTGTCGGGGAACACGTCCGGCCATTGCGGCAGGTTGGCGCCGCCCGAATCGACCATGTAGAGGCAGGGAAGCCGGTTCTCCATCGCCACTTCCTGGGCGCGGAGATGCTTCTTCACCGTCAGCGGATAATAGGTGCCGCCCTTCACGGTGGCGTCGTTGCACACGATCACGCACTCGACGCCGCTGACCCGGCCGATGCCGGTGATGACGCCCGAGCCCGGCGCCTCGTTGTCGTACATGTCGAGCGCCGCCAGCGGCGACAGTTCCAGGAAGGGAGATCCCGGGTCGAGCAGTGCCCGCACCCGCTCGCGGGGGAGCAGCTTGCCGCGCGAGACGTGGCGCTTGCGCTGCTCCTCACCTCCGCCCAGGCGGACCGTGTCGGTGCGGCGGCGCAAATCCTCGACCTGCGCGCGCATCGATTCGGCGTTGCGCTTGAAGGTGTCGGAACGGGTGTCGATCTCGGAGGAAAGTACGGTCATGTCCCGGGCAAACTGCCCGGACCCGTGACCGCGTGCAAGCCGGCGGTTACGGCAGGCGAGAAAGGGCGCGCCAGTGCGCCCCCTGGGCGATGAACGCCCGCTGGTTGGCGAGCGCGGCCGCGAAGTCGGCGTCTCGCTCGGCCAGGTCCTTGACCACGATGTCGCTGTTCTTGCGGAAGGCGGCCAGAACGTCCGGCGACCACTCGCGGACGACCACCCCCTGCGTCTTGAGCTTCTCCAGCGCCAGACCCTGAACGTTGGGCGAGCGGCTGAGCATCCAGGCGATGTTCGCCTGGCAGGCCGTCTGGATCTGCGCCCGTAGCGAGGCCGACAGGGCCTCCCACTTGTCCTTGCGCATCAGGAAATCGAGGACGGCGGAAGGCTGCTGCCAGCCCGGCAGATAGTAAGGGAGGCCGAGCTTGTCGAAGCCCAGGGCCGCATCCATCGCCGGCGTCGACATCTCGCCGCCATCCACGTTGCCCTGCTGCAGCTTGTAGAAGAACTCTCCCGGCGGCAGCGGCACGGCAACGGCGCCCAGTCGGGCGATCACCTCGGCCGCCAGCTTGCCGTAGCGCAGCCGCAATCCCTTGAAGTCGGCCACGGTGTTGACCTCGCCACGGAACCAGCCGCCGCCCTTGGGGCCCTGGATACCGCAGGGAATGCCGGCTACCCCCAGCTTCTCGTAGGCCTCTTGATGGATACGGGAACCGTCGCCCTCGAGCATCCAGGAGACCATGTCCTCCGGCCCGAGCCCGAACGGCACAGTGGCGAATATATTGAAAACCGGCGCCTTGCTGGCGGCATAGCCCGACCAGGTGAAGGCAGCCTCGAGGTCGCCGGCGACGATCGCCTCCAGCATCTCGGCCGTCGGCGCGACCCTGCCCGGCTCGAGGATCTTGATGGCGAATGCACCGGCCGTCATGTGCTTCACGGACCGGGTGAAGACCCGCACGCCTTCGCCCGACCCCGGCAAGGCAGGATTGAAGGCCGTCTGCATCTGGAGGACCCGGCCGGTCGACGCAGCGGCCACGTTCTTGGGGGCCGGCTTGATGTCCTGCGCAACAGCAATGCCCGTCACCGACAGCAGCGCCGCGGTAAGTGAAATCAGTTTCATAAGGTTACGGCGCACGACCGACCATCCGTCGTCCGGCTCCCCCAAGCTCCCCAAACCGCTTTCGCGGCCTTCACACCACATGATGCTCGCACGCGCCGTGATCGAGAACAAGCGAAAGGCGGGACTACAAGGCTGCCAGGCCACGGCCGATCAGGATGCGTTGCACGTCGCTGGTGCCTTCGTAGATCTGGCAAACGCGAACGTCTCTCCAGATCTTCTCCACCAGGTAATCGGAAACGTAGCCATAGCCGCCGTGGATCTGAATTGCGGCCGAGCACACTTCCTCGGCCATCTCGGATGCATATAGCTTCGCCATTGCGGCCTCGGTGAGGCATGGCCGATCGGCGTCGCGCAACGTTGCCGCATGGAGCACCATCTGTCGGGCGACCGTAATCTTGGTGGCCACGTCGGCCAGCCGGAACAGCACCGCCTGGTGGTGCACGATCTTGGTGCCGAAGGCCTCGCGCTCCTGGGCGTAGCTGCGCGCCGCCTCGAAGGCGGCCCGCGCCATGCCCACCGACTGCGCCGCGATCCCGATGCGCCCGACCGACAGGTTGGCCAGCGCCACGCGATAGCCCTCACCCTCCCCGCCCAGCATCGCGTCGGCCCCGACAGTGCAATCCTCGAAGGCGATCTGGCAGGTGTCGGACGATTTCTGGCCGAGCTTCTTCTCGACCGAGGCGACGCGATAGCCCGGCGTGTCGGTCGGCACGATGAAGCAGGAGATGCCACGCTTGGGCGACGACGGATCGGTTACGGCGAAGACCAGCGCCATGTCGGCGCTGCGCCCCGAGGTGATGAACTGCTTCACGCCGTTCAGCACCCAGCCGTTGCCGCGCTTTTCGGCCCGCGTCTTGAGGTTCGAAGCGTCGGAGCCCGCCTGTGGCTCGGTGAGGCAGAAGGCGCCCAGCAGTTCGCCGCGGGCGAGCGGCTTCAACCACTTCTCCTTCTGCTCGGGCGAGCCATAGGCCAGCAGCGCCGCGCAGTCGGGCGAGTTGTTGACGCTCATCACCGTCGACAGGCCGCCATCGGCCGCCGCGATCTCCTCCAGCGCCAGCACGTAGGACACCATGTCGGCGCCGACGCCGCCCCATTCGGGCGGTACCGTCATGCCCATGAAGCCGAGGCGTCCCATCTCGGCCAGCAGCGGTCGCGGGATTTCGCCGGCGGCTTCCCAGGCACGCACATGCGGCAGCACCTGCTCCTGCGCAAAGGCGCGGGCGGTGTCGCGGATGAGCGTCTGTTCCTCGTTGAGCAGCATGGCTACCAGGGCAGCTCGGCGCCGTCGTAGTTCAGGAAGCGGCCATTGTCAGCGGGCTTCAGCCCGTCGATCACCTTCACCATGGAAGGCACGCTCTGCTCGATGGTGAGCGTGGCCGCCGCGCCGCCCATGTCGGTCTGCACCCAGCCCGGATGCAGCACGACGCAGATCAGCCCCGTGGACGCCGTGTCCTTCGACAGGCTCTTCCATTCCATGTTCAGCGCCGTCTTGCTGGCGCGATACGCATAGCGCGCCCCGTCATTGTGCGTGATGCTGCCGAGCCGGCTGGAGATCGCCACCAGCTTGCGATCCTTCGAAGCCGCGACATGCCCGACGAAGGCTTCCGCCATCATCAGCGGCGCCAGGGCGTTCACCTCGAAGGTCTGCCGCCACACCGTGGCATCGATCGAGCCCAGCGTGGCCGCCTCGGCGCCCGAGACGCCGGCATTGCAGATCAGCACGTCGATCGCCTCACCCTTCAGTTCCCCGGCCAGCGCCTTCACGGCCGCGTAGTCGGTGACCTCGAGCCTGTGGGGATGGATGTCACCCTTGACCTGCTTCAACGCCTCAGGCGTGCGCGCACAGGCATGGATCTTCCATCCCTTGGCGGCGTACTGTTTCACGAAGTCGAGGCCCAGGCCGCGCGCGGCGCCGGTGATCAGAACGGTGCTCAAGTGGCGTCTCCTGTTCTAGGTGCGATTGAGCAGGCGGCTGCGCTGGCGCTGCCAGTCCCGTTCCTTGATCGTGGCGCGCTTGTCGTGCGCTTTCTTGCCGAGGGCCAGAGCGATCTCGAGCTTGGCCCGGCCCTTTTCGTTGAAATAGACCTGCAGCGCCACGACGGTGCGGCCCTCGCGCTGGATGGCACCGATCAGCTTGTTGACCTGGGCCCTGTGCAACAGGAGCTTCCGGGGTCGACGCGGCTCGTGGTTGTTGCGATTGCCCGAGGCGTAGATCGGAATGTTGGCGTTGAGCAGCCAGGCCTCGCCGCCCTGTTCGGTGACGTAGGATTCCGCGATGGTGCTGCGTCCGCCTCGCAAGGATTTCACCTCGGTGCCGGTCAATGCCAGCCCGGCCTCGAAGGTCTCCTCGATGAAGTAGTTGTGCCGCGCCTTGCGGTTCTGGGCCACAACGGTGCGGTCCAGTTCCGGTTTCTTGGCCACAGGACTCTCGGTGAGTTTTAGGACTCGGGTTTCTAGTTGATCAGGCCGGCGCCGACCATGGCCTCGCGCACGGCTTTCTTGCTGCTCTCGGCGATCGGCACCATCGGCAGGCGCATCTCGGAGCTGCACTGGCCGATCAGTTCGGCGGCGAACTTCACCGGACCGGGGCTGGTCTCGCAGAACATCGCCTTGTGCAGGGGCATCAGCCGGTCCTGCAGCTCGAACGCCTTGTCGAGGTCGCGCTTCTTCCACGCATCGTGCATGTCGCCGCACAGGCGCGGCGCCACGTTGGCGGTCACCGAGATGCAGCCGTCACCACCCTGCGCCAGGAAGCCGAGCGCGCTCGCATCCTCGCCCGAGAGCTGGATGAAGCCCTTCTTCGCCTGGAGCCGGGTCAGCGTCGGGCGTGCCATGTCGTAGCTCGCATCCTTGATGCCGACGATGTTCTTGACCTGCGACAGCCGGACCACCGTCTCGACCTGCATGTCGCCGCCCGTCCGCGGCGGCACGTTGTAGAGCAGGATGGGAATGTCGACGGCCTCGGCCACCGCCCTGAAATGCTGGAACAGGCCTTCCTGGGTCGGCTTGTTGTAGTAGGGCACCACCAGCATGGCGGCGTCGGCACCGGCCTTCTTGGCGTGCTGGGTGAGTTCGATGGCCTCGGCGGTCGAGTTCGAGCCGGTGCCGGCGATCACCGGCACGCCCGAGCCCCTGGCCGCGGCGATGCAGATATCGATGACGCGCTTGTGCTCTTCCATCGAGAGGGTCGGCGATTCACCGGTGGTGCCGCAGGGAACGAGCCCGTCGGTGCCTTCCTTGATCTGCCAGGCCACGAACTTCTCGAATCCCTTCTCGTCCACCGATCCGTTCTTGAACGGGGTAATCAGCGCAACGAGCGATCCGGTGAACATGGCTTCCTCCGATTTTTTCTTAACAAGTCACTCTAGGCTCCGGGGTTTGGCCCTGCAAGGTGAGCAACTTGCCATTGTGATGCCGCAACTCCCTGCCTACGATTCCCGGCGTGAAAAAGCACAATTCCTCCTTCCTCTTGCTCGCGGTGCTCCTCGCGGCCGCCCCCGCCCTGGCCCAGCCGGCGCCGCCGACGACCGGCGTGCGGCGGCTGCCGGGCGATGTCGAAAAGCCGGCGCCTCCGGTTTCCCTGGCGCCGTCCGCGGCGCCCGCCTCCGCCCCCCCCGTGCGGGGAGGCGCCGCCGCGCCCGTCGCGGCACCGGCCGCCCCGCAGCCCGCCGTCGCCGCCCCTCCGCTCAATGCCGCCGAGACCGCCGCCTTCACCGCGGCCCTCAAGGCGATCGACGACAGCCGCTGGGCCGATGCGCAGGCCGCGGTCGCAAACTTCCGCAACACGCTGCTCGACCGCTATGTCGCCTGGAGCATCCTGCGCGCTGCACCCCGGACCGAGGCGACCTTTGCCGCGACCTGGCGCTTCCTGCGCGAGCAGCCCGACTGGCCCGAGCCTGAAGTGCTGCGCCGCCAGGCCGAGGAGCGGATCGGGCCCGAGACGCCCGCCGCCGAAGTCGTCCGCTATTTCACGGCCTTCCCGCCGCTCACCAGCACCGGCCACATGCGCCGCCTCGAGGCCGCCAGCGCGGCGAGTCCCAACGACGTCGCCCGTTTTGCCCGCGACACCTGGCAGAACGCCACGCTGCGCAGTTCCGACGAGAACGATTTCCTCAATCGCTACGCCCAGCTGCTGACCGGCCCCGACCAGGTCTTCCGCTTCGACCGCATCCTGCGCGAAGGTCGCCACCAGGTGGCGCGGGACCTGGTGCCGAAGCTGCCACCAGACTATCAGCCCATCGCCAATGCCCGCCTCGCCATGGCGACCCGCGCCGCCGACGCGGCGACCCTCCTGCGCGCGGTGCCGCCGGCGCGCCTCACCGAGCCCACGCTCCGCTTCGAACGCATGCAGTGGATACGGCGGACGGGCACGCTCGATGAAGCCAAGGCGGCGCTCACGGGGCCCATTCCCAACCAGACCGATGCCTGGTGGAACGAGCGCAACCTCGTGGTGCGGGCGCTGCTGGACGCCGATCGTCCGGCCGACGCCTACACGGTCGCCACCGGTCACGGGCTGACCAAGGGCGTGTCCTTCGCCGAAGCCGAATTCCTCGCGGGCTGGATCGCTTTGCGCAAGCTCAAGAAGCCGGCCGTTGCCCTGAAACATTTCTCCACCTTGCACGACGGGGTCTCGACCGACATCTCGAAGAGCCGCGGCGCCTACTGGCTGGCCCGCACATATGAGGCCGCCAAGCAGACCAAGGATGCCAGCGACTGGTATGCGCGCGCCGCCGGCTACCGCCAGACCTTCTACGGCCAGCTTGCGGCCAAGAAGCTTCAGGGCGTGGACCCCAGGTTGCCGCTCGATCCGGTGCCCACCGCCGCCGAGAAGCAGGCGCTGGCGGGCCGCGAACTGGCGACGATGGCGCGCCATCTCGGACAGGCCGGCGACTACGACCGCGCCCGCCCGTTCCTGCTGCGCCTTGCCCGCTCGATCACCTCGCCGGGCGAAGTGGCGCTGCTGGCCCAGCTCGCGCTGGACCTGAAGCGCCCCGACGTCGGTCTCACGGTCGCCCGCCGTGGCGCCGAGACTGGCGTGGTCCTGTTCGACGCAGCCTTCCCCGTCGTCGAACTCGGCGCAACGGGGTCGATCGAGCGCGCGCTGGTCCTGGCGCTCACCAAGCAGGAAAGCTCGTTCAATGCCGCCGCCGTCTCCACGTCGGGCGCGCTCGGCCTGATGCAGCTGCTGCCGGGAACGGCCCGCGACGTCGCCGGCCGCGCGAAGGTGCCGTTCATCCAGGACAAGCTGACGCGCGACCCCGCCTACAACGTCCAGCTCGGCAGCCAGTATCTCGCCGAGATGCTGCAGCGCTTCGGCGGCTCCTACGAGCTGGCGCTGGCGGCCTACAATGCCGGCCCCAACAGGGTTGCACGCTGGCTCGAGGCGGGCGGCGACCCGCGCACCGCCCGGATCGACATGGTCGACTGGATCGAGATGATCCCCTTCCGCGAAACGCGCAACTACGTCCAGCGCATCATGGAAGGCGTCGCCGTCTACCGCAGCCGCCTCGCCGGTCCGTTCCAGACCGTGCCGCCGGCGGTCGGCCGGTCGTAAGCCGTTGGCGCCACCGTCGGAAACGTCCGGTGCGGCGCGGCGTTGATCCGCATCAAGGCCGCATTGTCGATCCGGCCGCATCGTGATCCGAACGCTTCGAGGTACGCCATGACCGATGCCCTGCTCCTCGCCTGTCCCCGCTGCAGCACCCTGAACCGTTTTCCGCGCGAGAGACTGGCGGCTGGCAACAAGGGCAAGTGCGGCCAGTGCGGCTCACCGCTGTTCGACGGCCACCCCGTGGCGCTCGATGCAAGCAGCTTCGAGGCCCATGCCGGCAAGAGCGACCTGCCGGTGCTGGTCGACTTCTGGGCGCCGTGGTGCGGCCCCTGCAAGGCCATGGCGCCGCAGTTCGAGAGAGCGGCTGCCCGCCTCGAACCCGCCGTCCGTCTGGCCAAGGTCAACACCGACGACGAGCAGGAGCTGGCCCGACGGTTCGGCATCCAGGGTATTCCGACCATGATCCTGTTTCGCCACGGCAAGCCGATCGCCCGCCAGTCCGGCGCCATGGACGCGGGCGCCATCGAGCGCTGGACGCGCGACGCACTTGCCGGGTGAGAATGCGATAAAGGGTTCAGCCTCTTGCGCCGCGACTTCAGTCCTCGACCGACGGCAGGTCGAGGGCCGAGCGTAGCCGTCCCCTGCCGCGCTCGTAGAGCATGGTGTCCGCCGCCAAATCGACGATATCGGCGTATGGCCTGAAACCGTCGATGACCCGGTTGAAAGGGACCGTGCCGCAACCCGGAACGAGACAGTCGCGCTTGCCCTTCGGGCATTGATTGTAACGGCAGAGCCGGCCGAGGTAGCGGTCGCTGTTCGCGTCGAAGAGGAACACGTCGACCTGATGGGCGGTTACACTCATGTTCATGCCCGCCCTGAACGCATCGTTCAATGCCACCGCCAGCGCCCGGCGCATTGCTCCGAGGCTTTCCTGGGAGTCGAGCCACACAGCCAGATCGAGATCCGCGCATTCGTGCCAGACTTCGATGCGCGCGCGGCGGAACTCCGAAAAGCGCGGCACCTCCTTCCACAGCTTCTGGGCGACAGAGCCGATGACGGCCACGGACCGCACCTCCGGAAAGGTCATGAACGCATCCGTCACCACGTCGGCAGCCATGCGGAACTGGCGCTGCTGACGCAGGAGGAGCTGATTCTGTTCCTCTATTTCGGACCGCCGCATGGCTTCATCCCAGAAGCTTCAAGAAATTTCGCTTGAGCCGGTGACGCTCCTTGAGCGCCGCGACATATTCTGCGTGGGCGGCTCGATCGCGCAATCCCGCCATGCGGGCAATCAGCCGGCACGCCGTCTGGTAGCTCGTGCTACCGCCCGCTCCAACGTGAAAGTCGACCTGCCGGACATAGACCGCGAGCGCCTCCTGCGGATGGGTCGTCTCGCTCGCCTCGGCAAGGGCGCTCACGAGACGGTGTCCCGACCATCCTGTGGCGCGCAAGGCTGCCCAGGCGGCGTCGAACATCTTTTCCTCGATCAGAATTTCGATGAGGACCGCCGCTGGAGGATCGCCGACGAACGGTCTGGCCGCTATCGAGCCCTTCTGCAGATATCCAAGTGCGCGATCGCGCACGGCCGCTCCTCCGAGACTCCGGATCCGCCGATAGAATTCCAGGCACGGCGTCTTTTCGAAGGCCTTCCACAAATGGGCGGCGGCCTCTTCCTTCCGGCCGGCCTTTACGAGGAGGTCGACGACGAAGAGCACTAGCGCTTCATCCGGCCGCCCGTCCTCGAACATCCACAGCCCCTCCTCCGCACGCCGCAAAGCCTCCTCCTTGCGGCCTTCGGCGAGGCAGAACTTCGCCAGAATCAGATAGTCGGATGCAGTGGACAGGTTCCGCGAACGCAACGCGATACGTGCCTCGACGTCGCCATCGCGTTCGGCGAAGAAGTCGAGGATGTCGATGAGCCGATCGGGTTCACGCGTGGTTTCCGGCTTCCGTGTCTGCGGCAGCAGTTTCTCCCACGCTTCGGCGGCAAGCCTTCGGTACTCGGCGAGCCCCGCCTCTCCCAGCACTTCGGCATAGCGCACCAACGCCCCATAGAAAGTGTCGTATTCGCCATGCAGTTCGCGCGGAAAGAGTTCGCGCGCGAGGGCCACCGGCTCGGGCTTCGCCGCCATGCAGGCCGCGAGATGAATATCGCCTGCCTGTTCGAGCAGGGCGCTGCCATTGCCGTCGGAATCGTCGATCGACTCGATCGCGCCCTCGATACGGTCGATGGCGTGCAGGGCGAGCTTCATGGCCACAGCGGCGTGCCGGCCGTCGGCAAGTTGGGCGACGGCATCGAGGGCGGCGCCGACATTGTCGGCCCAGCCTTCCGCCTCTTCATAGTCGACGAAGCCGCGCGTGCGGGTGGCCCCGTCGATCGCCCGCCGCAGCTGCTTTTCCAGGCTCCTGGTATCGCCGGGAGCCGAGGCCATGGCGGCGATGTCCAGCTTGCGCAGGAGTACCGTGTCGCGTTCGGCGAGTTCGACCACCATCTCGACCAGGGCATCGACGCCCGTCTGCTTCAGATGTGCGCGGATACGGTCGAGGACCGATGGCTCTTCCCCCGGGCCGTCGTCGGCGGCGTCGTTGGCCGCCAGCGCGGTCGCCACCATGTGCTTGCAGAAGCCCCGATCGCGAAAGGCCGGACACGAGCACTCGCCGCCAACCTTCTTGCCGCGACGGGTGAGAACGGTGCGGTAGTCCTCCGAGCCCATGACCCGGGCGAGCACTCGGGCGCGTTCGACCGACAGGAGTTCGACCAGCCCGTCGCGATGATACTCCTCCCCCCGGGCAAAGACCTTGGCACCGGCCTGCTCGCGCAAGGCTGCGATGTCGAACCGCGGCGGACGTGGGGCTTTCATACCGGCGGCAGCATCTGCTCGACATCTGCCAGCGCCTCGTCGAGCGTCAGGGCTGCCTGCCGGCGCCACCACTGCCCGGTGTGCCGGTGCCACATCACGTCGAACCGTGTTTCTTGCAGATGCTCTTCGACATGGTCAAGCCGGGCATAGGCCGCATTGAACTCCTCGCCGGCATTGTCTGGCCAGCCCGACCGGAAGCGCACGATGAAACTGTATTTACTGCCCCGCCACTGGCCGAACATGTCGACCGGATAATTGATTTTGGTCGGGCGAATTTCGGGGAGGTAAAGCGGCTTCAGCCTGTCGGCGATCAGCCGCTCGCAGCGGGCGGCAATGGCCGCCTTTTCCTCGGCCGCCAGGACCCTGCCCCACATCCGCCTCGTCACGCGCTTTGCCATTCGCGATCCCTCCGGCGGTCATTTTAGCCGGCGGTCGCAGCGATTCGAAAGGAGCTACTTCGCTCCATCAACAAGCGGCTGTGGGTGCCTGTCAGGCGGTGATCCGCTGCACCGCAGCCTCCGGCAGCGGCCCCTTGTTCACCGCGGCGATCGCCTCTTCGAGATGCTGCAGCGTCGAGTAGCCGACCAGCATGGTCGACACGTTGGGATGCGAGATCACGAAGCGTTCGCCGAGTTCGGTCAGGCTGCCCGCCATGCCATCCTTCAGCAGCGGTTCCAGCTGCCGGGCGCGCGCGACGTCGCCGGCGAAGTCCGGAGCCGAGCCGATCGGCGGGACCTGCTGTTGGGCGAGCGGGTGGCGGTCGGTGGTGCCGGCCAGCGCGCCACCCGCCAGGGCGCGGATGACGATGGTACCCATGTCGGCCGCCTTCGCCCGGTCGAGCAGGCGGCCATAGTCGAGGCCCGGCGCGCCCTTGGGCATCGGGCCGCCGGCGCTGGGATTCAGCGCGTTGTAGACGACCTGCACCGTGTCGAAGAGTTTCGAATCGACGGCCTTCAGCAGCGCGGCAGGTTCGCCCACGCCGCTGAAGCCGATGAAGCGGGTCTTGCCCTGCTTCCTGAGCTTCTCCAGCGCGGGAACGACTTCGTTCAGCGCGATCTCGACGGCCAGACTATCGCCTGCGTCCACTTCAGCCAGCGGATTGTGCAGTTGCAGAAGGTCGACATGGTCGCGGCCCATACGCTTCAGGCTTTCCTCGGTCGACCGGATGACGAGACCCGCGACATCGGCGCGATCCGCCGCGGTCAGGCGGAACTTGGTGCCGACCACGACGTCGGCCTTGAGGGCGTTCAGAACACGGCCGAGATTTTTCTCGGACTCGCCGTCGCCGTAACGCGCCGCCGTGTCGAAATAATTGATCCCGGCCTCGATGGCGCGTGCCACCGCGCGTTCCTGGTCGGCCGCCTGGCCCTTGGTGAAAAGACCGCCCACCGCACCGGCGCCGTAGCCCAGCACGGAAACGTCGAGGCCGGTCCGGCCAAGCCTGCGCTTCTGCATCGAATTCTCCCTGTCATTTCATTGGAGCGCGCAACTGCAGTTGCGCTGTCAAGAGCTCTCGACGCGGACCTGGCCCGTTTCGTTGTCCACGACGACGTGGTTGTCATAGTAGGTGACACGCGGCTTGGCGCCGAAGGCTGCCTCCATGCGGGCCTCCCACTCCGGCGTGTACCAGGCGCGGGCCGCCGCCTCCGATGCCCAGAGATAGACACCGCCACCGCCCGCCTCGCCGTTGAGATAGTACTTCTTCAGGAGGCCCTTGGCGCCGAGCGCGGTATAGGTCGGCGCCGATTTTGCAGCGGCCTCGATCGCAGCGTCCCGTGGACGCTTTGTCATGGGGATTTGAACGATGGCGATGAACATGCTTGTTAGCCTACGGTCTACGCCCTTCCGGAGCAATTGAATGGCCGTTCCCCTGCCAGGCGTCGAAATGTGCGTCTTCGACGCCTACGGTACGCTGTTCGACTTCAATTCGGCGGTGGCGCGCCACCGCAGGGCGGTCGGGCCTTCCGCCGAAGCCCTGTCGGAGCTGTGGCGGACCAAGCAGATCCAGTACACTTGGCTGCGCAACGCCATGGGCACCTACGCCCCGTTCTGGCAGGTCACCGGCGAGGCGCTCGACCACTGCCTGGCCGCCCATCGCGTCGCCGATCCCGCCGCACGCGAGCGGTTGATGGGCGCCTACCTCGCACTCGATCCATTTCCCGAGGCGCCCGGCATGCTGGCCTGCCTCACGCGCGCCGGCATGCGGACTGCGATCCTGTCCAACGGCAATCCCGACATGCTCGATCCGATGGTAACGGCGTCGGGCCTCGCGAACCATTTCGAGATGGTCCTGAGCGTCGACGAGGCGGGCGTCTTCAAGCCCGATCCACGCGTCTATCGCCTGGTCGAGGCGCGCTGCGGCGTGACACCCGACAAAGTCTGCTTCCTCTCGTCGAACTGCTGGGACGCCCATGGAGCCGCGGAGTTCGGCTTCCGCACCGTCTGGGTGAACCGCACCGGTGCGCCCAACGACAACCTGCCCGGCACGCTCTCGGCCGAAATCCGCGACCTGTCCGAGCTTCCCGACCTGATTGGTGTTCCGCGATGAGTTCGCCTGCTGGTTTCGCCACCCCGACATTCGCCGACGTTCAAGCCGCCGCCCGCCGCCTCGAAGGCGTAACCATTCGCACCCCCCTGCTCGAGAACGAGAGGGTCAACCGCAGGCTTGGCGGCCGTCTGTTCCTCAAGGCGGAGTGCCTGCAGCGCACCGGCTCGTTCAAGCTGCGCGGGGCCTATAATTTCCTCGCATCCATGAACAAGGCCGATCGTGCCAAGGGCGTGGTCGGCTGGTCGTCGGGCAACCATGCGCAGGGACTGGCCGAGGCGGCCCGTCTGCTGGGCACCAGGGCCACCATCGTGATGCCGGCCGACGCGCCGGCGCTCAAGGTCGCCAACACGCGGGCCAGCGGCGCCGAGATCGTGCTCTACGACCGGGTGAAAGACAGTCGCGAGGAGATCGGCCAGGAGATCGCCACCCGGACAGGCGCCACCATCGTGCCGCCCTACGATCATCCGTGGATCCTCACGGGCCAGGGCACGGCGGGCCTCGAGATGGCCGAACAGGCCAAGGCTGTGGGCGTCACCCTCGACGCGGTCGCGGCGCCCTGCTCGGGCGGCGGCCTGGCAACCGGCGTGGCGCTGGGCGTCAAGGGCATCAGCCCGGCGACGACCGTGCATGCCGGCGAGCCGGCCGGCTTCGACGATCTCGCCCGCTCCCTCGCGGCGGGCACCAAGCAGAGGAACGAGAAGCTCTCCGGATCGATCTGCGACGCGCTGCTGGCACCGACTCCGGGCGACGTCACGTTCCCGCTGGCGCAGCTGCTGCTGGGACCCGGGCTCGTCGTTACGGACGAGGAGGTGTTGGACGCCATGGAGATGGCTTTTCGCGAATTCAAGCTGGTGCTCGAGCCGGGCGGCGCCGTGGCGCTGGCCGCGGCGCTCACCGGGAAGCTGGCCGTCAAGGACCGCGCCGTGGCGGTCGTGTGCTCGGGCGGCAATGTCGACCATGCGACGTTCAAGCGGGCACTGGACCGGCCGGACCGCACCGTCGCATGACGATGTCGCGGCGCAACCGCCGCGAATGGCGGATCATCCTGTGGATCAGCCTCGCCAGCGCCGTTGTCAGCGCCTACTTCGGCCACGCCGTTGCTCCGAACGAGCCCCTGCTGAAGGGCGCCTCGCAGGGCATCCTGACGTCGCTGCTGATCGCCACACCGATCGCATTCTTCGAGGTGCGACGTGCCCGCATCAACTCGCTCGGGTGGATGCGGCGACTGCCGCTCGCAGGGTATTTCATCGTCAAGGTCGTGTTCTATTGCGTCGTCATCGTCGCCGGCCTGATCCTGTCGCGCGTCCTGATGTCGATCGGCAGCCCGCAGGTCACCCTCTTCGATTCGATCTTTCGCAATTCCGTCCTTTTCGCCATCGGCATGTCGGTGTTCGGCAACCTCGTCGTCGAGACGGGCCGCCTGCTGGGCTTCGGGACGCTGAAGAACCTGCTGCTCGGGCGCTATGCCCGACCTCGAAGCGAGCGGAAGGCCTTCCTGCTGATCGACATGAAGGATTCGACGGGGCTGGCGGAGAGGCTGGGCGCGATTCGCTTCCACGAGTTGCTCAACGCCTTCTTCCGCGACGTCGCCGAGGCCGCGATGGAATGCGATGCGGAGATCCACAAGTACGTGGGCGATGAGGTGATCCTCACCTGGCCTGCCGGGCCCGCGCTCAAAGACGGCGACTGCCTCGCCTGCCCGTTCCTCGCCCGCGACCTCATCCGTCGCAATGCCGTGCGCTACCGCGACCGCTTCGGGGCGGTCCCCGAGTTCCGGGCGGCCCTGCATTGCGGCGAGATCGTCGCCGGTGAAATCGGCGATGTGCGCCGCGAAATCGCCTATGTCGGCGACACGCTGAACGTGGCCGCGCGCCTGCTCGAAGCCTCCAAGAGCCTCGGCCGCGACGTCCTCGTCTCCGCCGAATTGCTTGCCCTGGTCCGCCTGCCGGCCGACCTGCTGGCCGAGCCGCTGCCGACCCTGTCGATCCGCGGCCGGGACGCGCCGCTCGAAATTGCCGCGCTATCGCTGCGCGTCGGCCAGGGTCAGGTCTGAGCTCATTCCGATATTCGTCCTGGGTAATCTCGACCGGCCGCAACCGCTGCGAAGCTCGGTCCCGCCATCGGCGAGTTTCCGATTCACGGCGGGTCGAGAAAGGCGTTGGCGAAGCCTGAGGGTATCGAGAGCCTGGCACTCCGCACCCTGCGTCCCGTCCAGAGCAACGGGACAGAATGGCGCCGCGTCTCCGTCAGCCGGTCAACGATGGGACCGCCCGTGGAACCCGCCCCTACGACGACAAAATCGAGCTCATCCACCCTTGTGCTTGCCAGGCGACTTCAGCCAGGCGAGCAAGCTGCCCAGGATACCCTTCGGCAGGAATATGATGAACAGGACCAGCAGCACGCCGTAGACCAGATTGTCCCAGCCGACGGCTTTGGTTCCGAAGCCGACGCGCAGGACCTCTGCCAGCATGATCGTGATGATGGCGCCAATCGTCGGTCCGAGCGCCACGTAGATTCCACCCACCACGGCCGCGAACACCATCTGCAGCGAGACCGCGATTCCGCTCACGGTATCGGGCGAGATGAACATCTGATACTGGCCGTAGAGCGCGCCCGCCATCGCCGTCATGACGGCGCTGATCACGGTGATGCGCAGCTTCTCGGCCGTAACGTTGACGCCCGCCGCCGCCGCCGCGTCCTCGTCTTCCGAGATCGCCTCCATGGCGTAGCGGCTCATGCTGCGGTCGATCCAGTACCAGACCGCCAGGCCGCCGGCCCAGACCCCGAGCGCGATCAGGTACCAGACGATCTTGTCGTCGAACTGCAAGGCCAGGATATGATTGCCCTTGGTCCGCTCCGGCGTGTACCCCAGCGAACCGCCGGTATAATCGCGGGTCGCGATGATGATCTGCAGGACGATGCCCGACAGAGCGAGCGTCACCAGCGCGAAATAGTGGCCGGTGATGCGGAAGCGGAAGCACGGATAGGCCACGACCAGCGCCAGGGCGCCGGCACAGAGCATGGCCACCGGGATGCCGATCCAGGGCGAGATGCCGAGATGGTTCCACAGGAGCGTCGTCACATAGGCGCCGACGCCCATGAAACCGCCATGGCCCAGCGACACCAGTCCGAAACGGCCCATAATCGACCACGACGTGTAGGCGAACGACCAGATGAGGATCAGCACCATGATGTGCAGGTGGTAGGGGTCGCGATAGACGAAGGGCAGCGCGGCCAGCGCCACCAGGCCGACACCCCACGCGAGCTGCTTGTTCATGGGCGCTTCGCCAGCAGGCCGGCGGGCCGGATGAACATCATGACGATGAAGAAAGCGAAGGCCAGCACGTAGCCCCATTCGAGGTCGGAGAAGAGGCCGCCGAGCGAGATGATCTCGGCGAACAGGAAGGCGGCCACGAAGCCGCCGACGAAATTGCCGAGCCCGCCCAGCACGCAGATCAGGAAGGTGATCGGCCCGAACGACAGGCCGACGAAGGGGTGGACGTCGTACTGCAGCACCAGCAGGCAGGCCGCGAGCCCGGCCAGCCCGCCGCCGAGCGCCGAGGTGACGAGGTAGATCTTCTTCGTGTCGACACCCATCAGCGCCATGATCTGGCGGTCCTGAGCGATCGCACGGATCGCCGTGCCGGTGTAGGTCCGCGTCATGAAGAGATAGACCGCGACCATGCCGACCAGCGCCGCCCCGAACGCCAGCAGGCGGGCGTAGCTGAAATGCATCTCGCCCAGCGCCAGCACCGGCAGGCGGATGCCGAGATTGCGGAAGTCGATGCCGAAAGCCACGGTGGCGAAGCTCTGCAGCACGAACAGGACGCCGCCGGTGGCGAGCAGCTGGTTGATCGGCGGCGCGCCCAGCAGCGGCTCGATCACCAGAAAGTGCAGCGCCGCGCCCAGCGCCGCCACCAGCAGGATGCAGAGCGGTGCGGCGACCCAGTACGGCAGGTGATAGACCGAGAACAGATAATACATGCCGTACATGCCGATCATCACCAGCTCGGCGTAGCAGATCCAGGTCACGTCGATCACGCCGAAGATCAGGTTCAGGCCGAGAGCGAGCAAGGCCAGCACCCCGCCCAGCAGGATGCCGTTGACCAGCGCCTCGAGCAGGTAGATGTCGAAAATTTCCATCATCGCCTCACCTAGACGCCGAGATACGCTTGCCGGATGGAATCGTCGGCCAGAAGATCGGCCGATGGGCCGGAAGCACGAATGGAGCCGGCCTCCAGGAGATAGGCGCGGTCCACGACCTTCAGGACCTGCTGCACGTTCTGCTCGACGATGAGCACCGTCAGGCCACCGCCGCGGATCCGCTTCACCAGTTCGAACACCTGCTGCACCACGACCGGCGCCAGGCCGGCAGACGGCTCGTCGAGCAGCAGCAGCTTGGGATCGCTCATCAGCGCGCGACCGATGGCGCACATCTGCTGCTCGCCGCCGGACATGGTGCCGGCCAGCTGGTTGCGACGTTCCTTCATGCGCGGAAACAGATCGAAGACGAACTCCATGCGCTCGCGATAGCGCGCCCGCGCCTCGGGCATGTAAGCGCCCATGCGCAGATTGTCCTCGACGCTGAGGCGCGGGAACAGGCGGCGGTTCTCCGGCACGTGCGCGATGCCGAGGCTCACGATGCGATGGGCCGCGGTTGCCAGCACGTCGGTGCCTTCCATCCTGATCGAGCCCTTGGTCGGACGGATCAGGCCGGAGATGACGCGCATCAGCGTGGTCTTGCCGGCGCCGTTGGGGCCGATGACGCCCACCGCCTCCCCCGCCTTGACGTCGAGGTCGACGCCGAACAGGGCCTGGAACCTGCCGTAGCCGGCGTCGATCGATCTTAGTTCGAGCATTGCCGCGGCCCCGTCAGCGCTGGGCCGGGCTGCCGCCCGCGGCGGCGGCGGCGGTCGCCTGGGTGGCGAGCGCGTCAGTGCCGAGATAGACCTCGATCACCCGGGGGTCGTGCGATACCGCGCTGGGCAGGCCCTCGGAGATCTTCTCGCCGTGGTCCAGCACCATGACGCGGTCCACGACGCGCATCAGAACGCCCATGATGTGCTCGACCCAGATGATGGTGATGCCGAGTTCGGTGCGGATCTTGCGCAGCATGTCGGCGGCCTGGCCCATCTCGGTCTCGTCGAGGCCGCCCAGGCTCTCGTCGGCCAGCAAGAGCTTCGGCCCCGTGGCGATCGCCTTGGCGAGTTCCAGCTTCTTGAGGCCGGCGGCGCCCAGCCCGTCGACGCTGGCGGCGCGGTCGGTCGGCAGGCCGACCATGTCGAGCGCCCGCTCGGCGGCTTCCTCGGCCCTGGCCAGGCTGTGGCTGCCCTGGCCGTAATAGCCCGCCAGCGCCACGTTGTCGAAGATGGTGAGGCGGCGGAACGGCCGCGGGATCTGGAACGTGCGCCCGACGCCGCTTTTGATGATGCGATGCGGCGGCAAGCCGGCGATCTCCCGGCCGTCGAACCGGATCGACCCCGAGGTCGGCGGAAAGGTGCCCGACAGCATATTGAAGATCGTGCTCTTGCCCGACCCGTTGGGTCCGATCAGGCCGAGAATCTCGCCCTGATCGACTTTGAACGACACGTTGTTCACGGCCGTGAAGCCGCCGAAACGCTTTACCAAACCCTCGACGACCAGCACGGCCCGCCCTCGTTCGTTGCGGCCTACTGGTTGCTGAAGCCCGAGGTCTTGGGCAGCGGCAGCACCGGCTCGCGCTGCTGCTGGCTCTTCGGCCACACCACGTACGACTTGTCGTCGACATACTGGATGATGACCGGGAAGGAGCGCTCGTTCTGGCCAGCGATCGTCGAACCCTCGCCCGCGAACTTCACGCCGAAGCCCAGCATCGTGCCGCCTTCCGGCAGGTCGACCTCGAGAGCCGCCTTGCGCAGCGCCTCAGGATCGATACCGCCATACTTCTTGATCGCCCGCGGCAACACCTCGGTGAAGAATACGTACGAATTGGAAGCGGCCATGCCGACATGCGCCGAGCGGATCGCGACGCCGGGCTTGATCTTGTCGAACTCCTCGCCGACCATCTTGATCACCGGCGGCAGCTTCGGATCGAGCGCCGCCTGGTTGGCCAGCCAGATCGAGATCGGGTCGATGTTGAACACATAGTTCACGTCGCTGCCCATGCCATCCTTGAGCTTCTCGTAGACGCCGTAGCCCGCGCCGTGGCCGACCAGTGCGCCGAACTTGAGGCCCTGCTCGCGCGCCTGGCGGGCGAACAGCGTGATGTCGGGGTTGTAGCCGGTGTGGAAGATCACGTCGGGACGGGCGCGCTTCAGCTTGGTCACCAGCGCCGACAGGTCGGGCGCCGTGGCCGAATAGCCTTCCTTCATGACGATGTTGAAGCCGGCCTTCTTGGAGCCCGCCTCGTTGCCCTTGGCGACGTCGACACCGTACGAGCCGTCCTCGTGGATGATCGCCACGCGCATGTCTTTCGGCTCCTTGCCGAACTTCGCCTTGGCGTTCTTGTCGATCATGTCGGCGGCCATGAGGCCGAACTGCTGGCCGCTCGCCTGGGGCCGAAATACGTACTTCAGGTTCTTGTTCTCGACCACGCTCGTCGAAATGCAGGTCGTGATCCACATGAAGCTCTTGAGCTGCTCGACACGCGCCGCCACGGGCACGCATTGCGCCGAGGAAAAGAACCCCAGGAGCAGGTTGACCTTCTCCTGCTCGATCAGGCGCACCGCCTCGTTGATGGCGACGTCCGGCTTGCTCTGCGCGTCGGCGTAGATTGCCTCGATCTTGTAGCCCTCGACACCGCCCTGCTTGATGAAGTTGTCGATCATGATCTTGGCGCCGACGTACTGCAGTTCCGAGCCGCCGCCGGCCAGCGGGCCGGTCAGGTCGTAGATGACGCCGATCTTGATCTTCTTTTCCTGGGCCTGGGCGGAGGCCGCCACGCCCAATGCCGCGACGGCGGCCACAGCTCCACCCAAAAAGCGGACAGCTCTACTCATGAGCATGATTTCCTCCCATAGACTTTTAATATTCGTTGTTCCCATCACAGGGAACGCGGGAGGTTCTGTCAAGCGTTTCGCGCTATCGCCCTTCCCCCGGCGTCAGAATCTCGAACATGATTCCCGCCGGTGGCTCCATCATTGCGAACAGCATGCCGAGCTTCGCGATCTCGCCCTCGAGCTGCAGTGCACCGCTCGCCAGCGCGTCGGGCATGGTGAGCTTGCGCATGACGATCGCGTCCATCGTGGCGCGCGTCGTCGTGACGGAGACATCGGCGTTCGCCGCCTGCTCGCCCATGCGATGCGTGAGCGTGCTGTGCTTGAGCGTGAGCGCCAGCGTCTCGCCGCGATCGGTGAAGCGCCAGTTGACGACCAGCGCCTGCCCGGCCGCCTTCTTGGCATCGAGGCGAATCGCCAGCAGGTCGAAGAAGACGTCGCTGGTGAGTCCGGCCAGCGTGTCGGCGCCCATGCCGGGGCGCACCGGCATCTGGAAGACGCCGTGGCGCAGTTCCTGCGCGCCGTAGAGGAAGGCGTTGCGCCACGTGGCGGACTCCGCCTGGTAGCCCATCTGCTCCAGCGCATCGGCGCAGAGGGTGCGCGCCTCCGCGTTGCCCGGCTCGGCGTAGACGACTTCCTTCATGACCTGCGCCACCCAGCGATATTCGCCCTTGGCAAAGTCGCGGCGCGCCCGCTCGATCACCGCCGCGGCGCCGCCCATGTATTCGACGAACTTCCGCGCCGCCGGCGCCGGCGGCAGCGGGTGCAGGTTGCACGGATTGCCGTCGTACCATGACAGATAGCGTTGATAGACCGCCTTCACATTGTGGCTGACCGAACCGTAGTAGCCGCGGGCCGCCCAGCGCTCGGCGAGACCGGACGGCAGGTCGATCACCTCGGCGATCTCGGCCGGCCGCCAGCCGCGATTCATGTAGCGCAGCGTCTGATCGTGGATGTGCTTGTAGAGGTCGCGCTGCGCCTCGAGGTAGTCGATGATCTTCGCGTTGCCCCAGGTCGGCCAGTGATGCTGGCCGATCAGCACCATGGTCTTGGGCCCGTACATCGCGATGGCATCGCCGATATACTTGGCCCAGATGCGCGGATCGCGCGCCACGGCGCCGCGCAACGGGATGAAGTTGTGCAGCAGAGGACAGGCGTTCTCGGCCATGTTGAGCACGCCCAGCTGCGGATAGAACATATGCATCTCGGCCGGCGCTTCGGTTTCCGGCGCGAGCTGGAAGACGATCTCGATGCCGTCGATAACGTGCGTCTCGACCGCCTTCTCGATCGACCAGGTCGGCGCGATCAGACCGGGCGTGCCGCGCGCGACACTCTTGCCGAGCCCCGCATCGACCTGGCCACGGGCACCGCGCGGCAGCATCGTGCCGAACTGGAACTGCGAGCGCCGCGCCATCGGTGGCCCCGCCAGCACGTTCTCGCCCGAGACCGCCTCCATGAAGCCGGCCGGCGCGATCACCCGCATCTTGCCGGCCTTGACGTCGGCCTCGTCGATCACGCCGCGCACGCCACCGTAATGATCGACGTGGCTGTGGGTATAGATCACGGCGACCACCGGCTTGCGCGGCCGGTGCGCGTAGTAGAGGTCGAGCGCGGCGCGCGAGACTTCGGCCGTGGTCAGCGGATCGATCAGGATCAGGCCACTGTCGCCTTCGATCACGGTCATGTTGGCGATGTCGAAGCCGCGCAGCTGGTAGAGCCGGTCGGTCACCCTGAAAAGGCCGTTGGCGAGATTGAGCCGCGCCATGCGCCACAGGCTGGGATTGACCGTGTCGGGCGCCAGCTCGCCGTCGATGAAGGCATACTCCCCCAGGTTCCACAGCACCGTACCGCCCCCCGTGCGGACGATGCCCTCCGGCACGGGCGCAATCAGCCCGCGCTTCGCGGTCTCGAAGTCGGCCGTGTCGGCGAAGGGCAGCTGCGCCGCCATCGCCGCATTGGCGGATTTGGTTGCAGGTTCGGCGTCGCGCGCGGCGTCGAGATGGGAGGAAGGAACCGGAACGGCCGACGCAGACGCAGACGTAGACGTAGACGCCATGATTGCTAGCCCTCGACCTTGATGTTGTTTTCCTTGACGACCCTGGTCCAGCGTTCGGTCTCGAACTTGACCCGGTCGAGATAGGCCTGCGGCGTGCTGCCGGTCGTGAAGAACCCCAGATCGGCGAACCTCTTCTTCACCGCCGGATCCTTCAGCGTCTCGAGGCAGAGCGCGTTCAGCTTCTCGACGATCGGCGCCGGCAGGCCGGCCGGTCCCACGAGGCCGAAGAAGGCGGCGCTCTCCAGGTCCTTCATGCCCAGTTCGGCTACGGTGGGGACGTCGGGGCAGACGGTCGAGCGTTCGGGCGACGCGACCGCGATGCCGGTCAGGCGCCCCGCCGCCACATGGGTGCCGGTCGGCAGCACGACGTCGATCATGATCGGCAGGTGGCCACCCAAGACATCGCGCAACGCATCGGCCGCGCCCTTGTAGCTGACGCTCTCGAGGTTGAGCTTGTTGCGTGTACGGAAGAGCTCGCCCCAGAGGTGAGGCTGGTTGCCCATGCCCGACGTCGCGTAACGCACGCGTTGCGGCTGCTTGTTCACCCACTCGGCGAACTCCGCGTAGTTCTTTGCCGGGAGAGACTTGTCGATCGCCAGAAGATCGGGGATGTCGACCAGAGTCGAGATCATCTGGAAATCCGTCAGCGGATCGAACGGCTGCTTCAGACCCAGGGCGACGTTGGTCGCCATCGTCGCGGCGCCCAGCAGCAGCGTATTGCCGTCGGGCCGGGCCTTGGCCACGACATCCATGCCGATGATGGTGTTGCCGCCACCCTTGTTCTCGACGATCACCTGCTGGCCAAGCATGCCCGTCAGCTTTTCGGCGACGATGCGCGCAGCCGTGTCGGTCGAACCACCGGCAACATAGGGCACCACCAGCCTGATCGGCTGGCTGGGCCAGGCCTGCGCCCGGACCGCGGAGGCGCCGACGATTGTCCAGCCAGCGGCACCCGCCAGCACAATGCGTCTCTTGATCATGATCCCGCCCTCGCTTCTTTCTTTGGAGGCAGGATCGCAAACGCGCGACGGCCGCGCAATGCGGGCGCGGCCGTCGTTTTGCAGGAACGCTGCGCTACTCGGCTGGCTTGGGCGCCGCCGAAGCGGCATGCACGTCGCTTTCGCTGGGCAGCATCGACAAAGCAAGGAACGAACAGAAGGCCACGCCCGCCAGCACCGACAGCAGCACGGGGAAGCCCGCATCCTTCACCGCCGGGCCGAGCAGCGCCACGACGAAGGAACTGACGCCGAAGCCGATCGCCAGGCGGACACCCGTGACGCGGCTGCGCATGCGGTCGTCGATATAGCGCACGATCATCGCATCGGTGAACGGAATGGCGCCGAACACCAGCAGCATGAAGGCGATGGCGGTGAAGAACAGCGCCCAGCCTTCGACCTGCGAGGCGAGCAGGAACAGCGGCACCTGCAGCAGCACGATCGGCAGGTAGATGTTCTTCAACGGATAACGGTCGATCATCTTGCCGACCACGAGCTGGGCGAGCGAAGCCAGCGCGAAGAGGATGAACAACATCGTGGCCAGCATCGCCGGATCCTGCGCGATGCCCTTGGCGCGATTGGCCAGCAGCTCGCCGTTTCCGTTGGTCGTGAAGTTGAAGATGATGCTGCCGGTCACCGCGGTGAAGGTCATGATCGCGAACACGCGCGCCATCACCGACGGCGGCAGGTCGAGCATCTTGGCCTTGCGCTTGGCCGGCGCCTCTTCCTCGCGCGGCACCAGGACCACGAAGGCGACGGCACAGACCAGGCAGATCACGCCGGGGATGATGAACGCCGCCTGCCAGCCGAAGCGCTGGGCGATGTAGACCGAGAGACCAGCGGCGATGGCGATGCCCATGTTGCCGGCCAGGCCGTTCACGCCGATCGTGAAACCGGGGTTCCTGGCCTTCTGGACCAGCATCGGGATGCCGACCGGGTGATAGATCGAGGCGAAGGCGCCCATCAGGGTGAGCGCCGCGCCGATCTGCCACTTGTTGGTGCACAGCGCGATGATCAGCGCCGAGACGCCCATGCCGGCGAAGAAGATCACCATCATGATCCAGCGGCCCCAATGGTCGCCGAGGCGGCCGCTCACGATCGAGCCGGCGCCGAACATGAAGAGCGCGCCGTAGTTGAACGGCGTCAGCTCGGTCCACTCGACGCCCCAGACCCCGGCGATGACGCCCCAGGAATAGGCGAAGACCACCAGGATCCAGTGATCCATGGCGTGGCCGATGTTGAGCAGGAGAGAGGTGGGACTGCCGTGGTTCATCTTGTTGGTTCCTCCGGGCACCCAGAGTAGGCGTGACCAGCCTGTCTGTCTTGCGCTATGTAGTCAATCAATGTCGCGAAAGAGCCAAGCCGTCCTGCGCTCGACGAACCCCGAGGATTACCAGCGGGTGCCGCGTGCGGTCGCGGCCATGCCCAAGGATTTCGCCAACGGCTCCGAGATCGCGCCCCACCGCCATCGCCGGGCCCAGCTCATCTACGCCACCGCCGGCACGATGCGCATTTCGACGGAAGAAGCCGTCTGGGTGGTGCCGCCGCAGCGCGCGCTGTGGATGCCGCCCGGCGTCCGCCATTCCATCGTGATGTCCGGCGACGTGACGATGCGCACCCTCTATCTGCGCCAGGACGCGGCCGCGGGCATGCCCGAAGTCTGCCGCGTGCTGCACATATCGCCCCTGTTGCGCGAGCTGATCGTGCGGGCGACCGAACTGCCGGTGCATTACGACGAGCGCGGCGCCGCCGGCCATGTGGTGGCGCTGATCCTCGACGAACTGCACCGCGAGCCGTCGCTGCCGCTCCATCTTCCGATGCCGCGCGACAAGCGATTGCATCGACTCTGTTCGGCCCTGCTCGCCCATCCGGGCAACCAGCGCACCCTGGAAGACTGGGCGGGCTGGTCAAATGCCAGTCCCCGGACGCTCGCCCGCCTGTTCATGACGGAGACCGGCATGACCTTCGGGGCATGGCGCCAGCAGGCGCGTGTGCTCGAAGCAATGGGTCGACTGGGCGGCGGCCAGGCCGTGACCGATGTCGCCCTCGACCTGGGTTATGACAGCGTCAGCGCCTTCAGTGCGATGTTCCGCCGGGCCTCGGGCGTCTCGCCCAGCGCCTACCGACCGTCTCGATAGATCGCCACGCTAAGACCCTCTTATGGGTGAGGGGATTTTGCCCACCATTGCAAATGGTTAGCAAAGAAGAATGCTTGACGCTGGATGGTAATAATCCCCCAATGCTCCCCCCGTTTGGGGTAATCTAAATCGTCGTTTACCTGTTCTTGAGTCGCCGCTCCCGCCGCCGCCTGGAGTTTATGTTGAAGCCGACTGACATCGCCAATCCCGACTACTTTCATAAAGTCGTCGATTGCCAATGGGCCTGTCCTGCCCATACCCCCGTCCCCGAATACATCAGGCTGATCGCGCACGGACGCTACTCCGATGCGTACATGATCAACTGGAAATCCAACGTCTTCCCGGGAATCCTGGGCCGGACCTGCGACCGTCCCTGCGAACCGGCCTGCCGACGCAGCCGCGTCGAAGACGAGACGCTGGTGAAGGGCAAGAAGGAGCCGGTAGCGATCTGCCGCCTCAAGCGCGTCGCCGCCGACTACAAGGACGACGACGACATCGACGCCAAGATGCCCAAGGCGCCGGACAAGAACGGCAAGCGCATCGCCTGCATCGGCGGCGGTCCTTCCTCGCTCACGGTGACGCGCGACCTCGCCGTAATGGGCTACGAGATCGTCATCTACGACCAGGACCCCAAGCTCGGCGGCTTCATCCGCACCCAGATCCCGCACTTCCGCCTGCCTGAGTCGGTGATCGACGAAGAAGTCGGCTACATCACCGGCATCGGCAACATCGAGTTCCGCCACCAGAGGGTCGACTCGCTGAAGGCCGTGCTGGCCGAAGGCTATGACGCGGTGTTCGTCGGCTCGGGCGCGCCGCGCGGTCGCGATCTCGACGTTCCCGGCCGCACGGAAGCCACCGCCAACATCCATATCGGCCTCGACTGGCTGTCGTCCGTCTCGTTCGGGCACGTCACCAAGGTCGGCAAACGCGTGATCGTGCTGGGCGGCGGCAACACGGCGATGGATTGCTGCCGCACCGCCCGCCGCCTCGGCGGCGACGACGTGAAGGTGATCGTCCGTTCCGGCTTCGACGAGATGAAGGCGTCGCCCTGGGAAAAGGAAGACGCGATCGGCGAAGACATTCCCATCCTCAACATGCTCGTCCCGAAGGAAGTCCGTCACGAGGGCGGCAAGATCAAGGGCGTGCTGTTCGAGAAGGTGAAGGCCGAGTACGACGCCAAAGGCCGCCGCTCGCTGGTGCCGTCGGGCGAACCCGACGAGTTCCACGAATGCGACGACGTGCTGGTGGCGATCGGCCAGGAGAACGCCTTCCCCTGGATCGAAAAGGACGCCGGCGTCGAGTTCGACAAATGGGGCCTGCCCCAGCTCAACGAAAAGACCTTCGCCAGCACGCATCCGAAGGTGTTCTTCGGCGGCGACGCGGCGTTCGGCCCGAAGAACATCATCTGGGCTGCCGCGCACGGCCATGACGCCGCGATCTCCATCCACAAGGTGCTGATCGGCGAGAACCCCGAGGAGCGTCCCGCCCCCGGCGTCAACGTCGCCAGCCAGAAGATGGGCATCCACGAGTGGAGCTACGACAACGCGCCGACCATCGACCATCGCCTCAAGGTTCCGCATCGCCCCAAGCACGAGGCGCTCAAGGACATCATGGCCGAGGTCGAGCTGGGCTTCGATCCGCAGCTCGCCTTCAAGGAAGCGCAGCGCTGCCTGAACTGCGACGTCCAGACGGTGTTCAGCGGCCCGCTCTGCATCGAATGCGACGCCTGCGTCGACATCTGCCCGATGGACTGCATCACCTTCACCGAAAACGGTGAGGAGAAAGAACTTCGTACGCGCCTGATGGCGCCGGCGATGAATCCGACGCAGGATCTCTATGTCGGCGACGGCCTCAAGACCCAGCGGGTCATGGTCAAGGACGAGGATGTCTGCCTGCATTGCGGGCTGTGCGCCGAACGGTGCCCGACCGGCGCATGGGACATGCGCAAGTATTACATCGAAATGACACAAGCGGAGCACGCATGCCGCAGGCAATAGCCGCCGTTAACGACTTCGTCGTCAAGTTCGCGAACGTCAACGGATCCGGATCGGCATCGGCCAACGAGCTGTTCGCGCGGTCGATCCTGCGCATGGGCGTGCCCGTCAGCCCGCGCAACATCTTCCCCTCGAACATCCAGGGCCTGCCAACCTGGTACGAGGTGCGCGTCACCGAGAAGGGCTATCTCGGCCGTCGTGGCGGCGGCGTCGACATGATGGTCGCGATGAACCCGCAGACCTGGGCCGAGGACGTGAAGGAGATCACGCCCGGCGGCTACCTGTTCTACGACTCGACCAAGCCCATGCCGTCGTCGATGTTCCGCGAGGACATCAACGTGATTGGCGTGCCGCTCACCGCCATCACCAACGCCACCTACTCCGACCCGCGCCAGCGCCAGCTCTTCAAGAACATCATCTATGTCGGCGCGCTCTCGGTCCTGCTCGAGATCGACGAGAAGGAGATCCAGCGGCTGTTCGGCGAGCAGTTCAAGGGCAAGGAAAAGCTCATCGACTCCAACGTCAAGGCGATGAACCTCGGCCGCGACTGGGTGAAGCAGCATGTCGATCCCGACCTGGTAAAGCTCAAGGTCCGTCATGCCGACAATGTCGGCGACCGCATCTTCGTCGAGGGCAACAGCGCGGCCGCGCTCGGCGCCGTCTATGGCGGCGCCACGGTCTGCGCCTGGTATCCCATCACGCCCTCGTCGTCGCTGGCCGAGGCCTTCCAGGCCCATTGCAAGAAATTCCGCCACGACAAGGAGACCGGCAAGGCCAAGTACGCGATCGTGCAGGCCGAGGACGAGCTGGCCTCGATCGGCATGGTGATCGGCGCCGCCTGGAACGGCGCGCGCTCCTTCACCGCGACGTCCGGTCCCGGCATCTCGCTGATGACCGAATTCATCGGGCTGGCCTACTTTGCCGAAGTGCCGGCGGTGCTGGTGAACGTGCAGCGCGGCGGCCCGTCGACCGGCATGCCGACGCGCACCCAGCAGTCGGACCTGCTGGGCTGCGCCTACGCCTCCAACGGTGACACCAAGCACGTGTTGCTGTTTCCCGAGGATCCGCGCGAGTGCTTCGAGTTCACCGCCGACGCGCTCGACCTCGCCGACCGGCTGCAGACCCCGGTGTTCGTCATGACCGACCTCGACATCGGCATGAACCATCGCCTGTGCAAGCCGTTCACCTGGGACGAGAACCGCGTTCTCGACCGCGGCAAGGTGATGACCGCCGAGGACCTCGAGGCCGGCAAGAATTTCGGCCGCTACCTCGATGTCGACGGCGACGGCATCCCGTACCGCACCTATCCGGGCACGCATCCGACCAAGGGCTCCTACTTCACGCGCGGCACCACCAAGGACGAGTACGCACGCTACTCGGAGGAAGGGCCCGTCTATGTGCGCAACATGGAGCGGCTGCAGAAGAAGTGGGAGACCGCGAAGAAGATCGCGCCGCAGCCGCTGCGCTATTCGTCGCCCAAGCCGACTCGCTTCGGCGTGATCTATTTCGGCTCGACCAGCCCGGCGATGGACGAGGCGCTCGACCATCTCGAGGCCGAGGGCCATCACGTCAACGCGCTGCGCGTCCGCTCCTTCCCCTTTGCGCAAAGCGTCGAGGACTTCATCCACGAGCACGACCGCGTGTTCATCGTGGAACAGAACCGCGACGGCCAGCTGCGCACCATGCTGCTCAGCGAATACACGCTCGACGCGCGCAAGATCGTGCCCGTCCTGCACTATGACGGCACGCCGATCACGGCGCGCTTCATCGCCAACGACATCGCCCAGAAGCTCAGTCAGCTCAAGGTTGTCTCTTTCGACAAGGCCGCGTCATGACCTACATCGCCAAGCCCCGGCTCCATCATCCCTCGCTGGTCAAGAACAAGGCGGGCTTCACGCGCCGCGACTACGAGGGTGCCGTCTCGACGCTGTGCGCTGGCTGCGGCCACGACTCGATCAGCGCCGCCATCATCCAGGCCTGCTACGAGCTCGACATCCTGCCGCACCAGGTCGCCAAGCTCTCGGGCATCGGCTGCTCGTCGAAGGCGCCGACCTATTTCGTGGGCGCCAGCCACGGCTTCAACACCGTGCACGGCCGCATGCCGTCGGTGATGACCGGCGCCAACCTCGCCAATCGCGACCTGATCTACATGGGCGTGTCGGGCGACGGCGACTCCGCCTCGATCGGGCTCGGCCAGTTCGCACACGTCATGCGGCGCGGCGTGAACATGACCTACATCGTCATGAACAACGGCGTGTATGGACTCACCAAGGGCCAGTTCTCCGCCACCGCCGACAAGGGCTCGATCAGCAAGAAGGGCGTCGCCAATTCCGACTCCTCGATCGACATGGTCTCGCTCGCCATCCTGATGGGCGCCACCTTCGTCGGCCGCTCCTTCTCGGGCGACAAGCATCAGCTGGTGCCGCTGATCAAAGCGGCGATGGACCACAAGGGCGCGGCCTTCCTCGACGTCATCAGCCCTTGCGTCGCCTTCAACAACCATGCGGGGTCGACCAAGAGCTACGACTATGTGCGCGAGCACAACGAGGCGCTGAACCGCATCGACTTCATCGAGACCCGCGAGGAGATCACCACCTCCTACGATCCCGGCACCATGAAGATCGTGCAGCAGCATGACGGTTCGACCCTGCGCCTGCGCAAGCTCGGCGAAGATTACGATCCGTCCGACAAGGTCTCGGCGATGAAGCGCATCCAGGAAGGCATGCATGCCGGCGAGGTCGTGACCGGCCTGCTCTACGTCGATCCGACGCCGAGCGACCTGCACGCCAACCTCAACACGGTCGACGTGGCCCTGAACACGCTGAACGCGCCCGAGCTCTGCCCGGGCAATGCGGCGCTCGAAAAGATCAACGCCAGCCTGCGCTGATCCGCTGCTTCAATGGAGCGCGCCACTCCAGTGGCGCCTCATGATTCATGAGCGCCACTGGAGTGGCGCGCTCCTCTGATCCTAAAGGTCCACCCGCTCCTCGGCGAGCGACTTGCGCTCTTCCATGTTGAAGCGGCCGGCATAGATCGGCCGTTCGCCGGTCGTGGGACCGGGATACTGCACGATCAGGATCTCGCCGCCGGTCTCGGTCCTGAACTCGCCTTCGAAATGCGGGTCGGGATGATAGAGCATGGTGCCCGGCGTGCAGGTGCGACCGTCGATCACGAAGTCGCCCTTCAGCACCAGCCAGACCTGCGCGAAGCCATGATAGTGCTCGGGATGATGGGCGCCCGGCTCCAGCCGCAGGATGCCGGCGTTCGGCTGCGTCGGGTCCTCGGGCCGCGGATGGAACAGCATCTTGCCGGTCTCGCCCGGCCAGCGGATCGTCTCCCACTCGATCTCGTCGAGATGGCGCACCTGGTAGGGCTTGTGGTCGCGCCGCGAAGCCTCGCGGGTGGTGCCGAGACCTGCGTTGGCGGACGCCGTATCGGGAACATGCTTGCTCATGGCTTGCTTTCCTCCTTCGATTTTTCTTCTTTGAGTCTTGGCGACGAGAGATGCCACCAGTCCGGCACGTCGGCCGCCCCGGCCGGCCGCGCCACCGTCATGAGGACATGGGCCAGTCCGCGCCCGGCATTTTCGGCGCGATGCGGCTGCTGCGAATCGATCAGGATGCCGTCGCCGGCCTTCAGCCGGTATTGCGCATCGCCCACGTGGAACAGCACCTCGCCCGACAGCACGTAGCAGTGCTCCTGGCCGGGATGGGACACGGTCGCCTGCATGCCCCTGGCGCGCGGGAAGACGAGATGGAAGACCTCCATGCGATCGAGCGGTGCACCGCCGCCGAGATGGCGCCAGCGATAGCCCGTGGCCGCTACTTCCTGCAGCCAACCCTCGCCTCCCCGATGCACGGCGACATTGGTTTTCGCCGGCGCGCCGTCATTGGGAAACAGCTCGTGCATGCCCAGTCCCAGCACCTCGGCGAGCTGGATCAGGTTGGCGATCGAGGCTGCCGCCTGCCCGCGCTCGAGCTTCGAGAGGAACCCTTCCGAGACGCCGGCGAGGCCCGCGACATGAGCCAGGGTGTGGCCTGCGCCGGTGCGCGCGGCGCGCAGGCGCAGGCCAATGTCTCGGGTGGTGCGGGCGATCCTGTCCATCGCGCGAGAGGCTAGCGTGGGCTTTCCTCACAGGCAAGTCTCTGTCCTGCTGTGCAACTCCTCCGGACCGGATCGCACGAAGCTCTCAGTTCACGGCGCCCAGGGTCCCCGTCTCGCCCGGCGCGCGCTTCAGTTCCAGATGCGTCGCGTGCCATTGGCGCAGCGACGGCCGGTGTCCGATCGAGACGACTGTCGCCTGCGGCAGCCGCTCCTTCAGCACGCTGTAGACGGCCGCCTCGTTGGCCTCGTCGAGCGAGGCCGTGGCCTCGTCGAGGAACAGCCAGTCGGGCTTGAACACCAGCGCCCGCGCGATGGCCAGCCGCTGCTGTTCGCCGCCCGACAGGATGTTGCTCCAATGCGCCTCCTCGTCGAGGCGCCCGGCCAGGTGGCCGAGCCGGGCCGCCTCCAGCGCCTGCACGACCTCGGCATCGCTGGCCGTGGAGGTCTCGTCGGGATACTTCACCGCGTCGCGCAGGGTGGCGATCGGGATGTAGGGCTTCTGCGGCAGGAACAGCACGCGTGCGCCGGCCGGGATCAGCACCCGACCCTGGCCGAACGGCCAGATGCCGGCCAGAGCCCTGAACAGCGTGCTCTTGCCCGAGCCGCTCGAGCCGGAAATCAGCGTCCAGGCTCCCTTCGGCAGGGTGAGGTTCAGGTCCTTGAGCAAGGTCTGCCCCGTGGGCAGCGCCAGATCGAGGCCGCTGGTCCCCACGGCGCTCCGCCCGGCCTCGGCGCCGACCGTGATGTTCTCCGGCGGCTTCTGCTCGATGGCGATCTGCAGCCCCTTCAGGCGGTCCATCACGGCGCGTAGCTCGGCCACGTTGGTGTAGTTGTCGATGAAGAACGACAGCGCCGACTGGACCTGCCCGAAGGCCTGCGCGGTCTGCATGACGACGCCCAGCGTGATCGCGCCGGCGAAGAAGCGCGGCGCCGTCACGATGTAGGGGAAGATGATCGCAAGCTGGCCGTAGCCGATCTGGTAGAAGACGAGCTGCATCTCGGTCACCAGCACGCGCCAGGCGTTGTTGAAGACGTCGGTGAACTTCTCCTCCAGCACCTCGTTCTCGCGCGGCTCGCCGCGATAGAGCGCGATGCCCTCGGCGTTCTCGCGCACGCGCATCAGGCCGAAGCGGAAGTTGGCCTCGTAGCGCTGCTGCAGGAAGTTGAGCGGGATCAGCCGGCGGCCGACCAGGTTGGCCAGCCAGGTGCCGAGGAAGGCGTAGACCAGCGCCGCCCAGACCATGTAGCCCGGGATCACCACATCGAGGCCGATGAAGGACAGCGATATCGGCCCCGAGAGCATCCACAGGATGAACAAAAACGACACCAGCGTCGCCACCGCGCTGATCAGACCCAGCAGCAGCGTCATGGTGTAGAATCCGAGCAGCCGCAGATCTTCGGAGATGCGCTGGTCGGCGTTGTCGACCTTGCGCTCGAGCTCGATCCGATAGTAGCCGCGGCCGTCGAGCCAATGGGAGAGATAGTGTCCGGTCAGCCATCGCCGCCACCTGAGGCGCAGATAGGGGCTGACCAGGCCGCGCGCGACACCGAAGGCGATCGCCAGCGCAGCGATCCAGCCGAAATTGACCATCTCGATCCAGAACGCAGCCTCGTCCTTGTTCTGCAGGCTGTCGTAGAAGCGCCGGTTCCATTCGCTGAAGGCGACGTTGACCGTCACGCTCGCCAGCGTGAGCACGATCGCCCCCACCAGAAGGGCAATGGCGATCCAGCGCTCCTCCGAGCGGAAATACGGAACGACCAGCCGCCACCAATCGACGAGGTAGGAACTCACGCTCTTCATGCAGGAAATCCTTTCGGGCGGCACACTGCCGAGACAGGGCGACGATGACAACGGCGTCTGCGGCAGCTATAGCGCCGCACGATGGAAGCTACCCCTCTCGCCTCCCGCCGCGCCGCAGTCGATGTGCTGATGGCCTGCCTCGACAAGGGCCAGCCGCTCGACGATGCGCTGGCAGGTCATCGCGGCTTCGCGGCACTCGACCCGCGCGACCGCGCCTTCGTCCGCCTACTGCTGGCTACCACGCTGCGCCGGCTGGGCGAGATCGAGGAAATCCTGTCCGGCCTGATGAACAAACCCCTGGAGGGTGCCAACGCCGTGGGCCGCCAGGTCCTGCGGATCGGCGCCGCCCAGCTCCTGTTCCTCGGCACGCCGCCGCATGCTGCCGTCGATACGTCGGTACGGCTGGTCGAGGATGCCGGCCTGAACCACCTGAAGGGCCTGACCAATGCCGTCCTGCGCCGGATCTCGCGCGACGGGGCGGCGCTGCTGGGCGACCGCGATGCCGCTCAGCTCAACACGCCGCAATGGCTGTGGGAGAGCTGGGCCGAGACCTATGGCGAGGACGCGACGCGCGCCATCGCCGCCGCCCACCTGATCGAAGCGCCGCTCGACCTCACGGTTCGCGGCGACATCGATTTCTGGGCAGGCCAGCTCGAAGCCGAGAAGCTGCCCACCGGCACCCTGCGGCGCACCGGCGGCGGCCACATCGCCGAACTGCCGGGCTTTGCCGAGGGCACCTGGTGGGTGCAGGACGCCGCCGCCACGCTTCCCGCCCGTCTGCTGGGCGAGATCGCGGGCAAGCGCGTGGCCGATCTCTGTGCCGCTCCCGGCGGCAAGACGATGCAGCTCTGCGCTGCCGGCGCCCAGGTCACGGCCGTCGACATCTCCGCCCGTCGCATGACGCGGCTGGGCGAAAACCTCGCGCGGGCCGGCCTGTCGGCCGAACTGGTGACCGCCGACGCCAGCAAGTGGATGCCCGAGGAGAAATTCGACTTCATCCTGCTCGACGCGCCCTGCTCCGGCACCGGCACCCTGCGCCGCCATCCCGACATCGCCTGGCTGAAGGACGACGAGGACATCGCGCGGCTGACGCTCACCCAGGATCGCCTGCTGGCGCATGCCATCGAGCTGCTCGCGCCCGGCGGCACGCTGGTCTACGCCGTCTGCTCGCTGCAGGAGGAGGAAGGTCTGGCACGAATCGAAGCGCTGCTCGGCCGCGATAGCCACCTGAAGCGTGTTCCCGTCGCCGCCGAAGAGCTGCCGGGCCTGGAAGACGCCATCACGAAGGAAGGCGACGTCCGCACCCTGCCCTTCATGTGGCCCGAGCGCGGCGGCCTCGACGGTTTTTATATTGCGCGCCTGACTTCATAGGAGCGCGCCACTCCAGTGGCGCATCAAAACTTGAGCGCCACGGGAGTGGCGCGCTCCCATGAGGGGACGCTCCCTTAAACCCTCGAGCTCGGGCTGTAGAACGGCTGGTGCTTCGAGGGGTCCATGTAGTTCTCGTAGAATTTGCGGGCGTGCGGCAAGAGCGCGACCGAGAGCTTGCGGCGCTCGACCTCGTCGTCGGCCAGGGCCTTGCCGAGATCGTCGTGCAGCGCCTTCAGCGCCGCCGTCCGGTCGACCTTGGTGAACAGGCCGTCCTTGTAGATCAACTCGCCGTCGCACATCGTCATGGTGACGGACTGCTGCTTGGCGCGCTGGATCACCGCGTCGAGCGTCGGCGTCATCTCGTCGAGATAGGGATAGGCGATCGAGTCCCAGTCGATCAGAACCATGTCGGCCGCCTTGCCGACTTCCAGCGTGCCGATGCTGTCGCCGAAGGGCGTCGTCCTGGCTCCGCCCACCGTCGCCATGCGCAGGACCTGCGACATGGTCGGCACGTCGGCCTCGACCATGCCGGGCACGCGATGGGCACGCAGCACCAGCTTCATCTCCTGCAGCATGTCGCGGTCGTCGTTGATGCCGGCCTCGTCGAGACCGATGGCGGTGTTGATGCCCATCTTCTCGAAGTGGTTGAGGGCGGCGACGCCGGAGCGCAGGCGGAAGTTCGACGAGCAGTTGTGGCAGACGCAGCCGCCGGCCTCGGCCAGCCGGCCGATGTCCTTCTCGTTCAGCCACACGCCGTGGCCCAGCGTCAGGCGCTTGTTCACCATGCCGAAGCGGTCGATGTACTCCAGCGCCGTGCAGTTGCCGCGCCGCCAGGCATATTCCTTCTGGTAGGCGGTCTCGTTCAGATGCATGTGCATCGGCGCATCGTACTTGGCCGAGGTATCCGACAGCTTGGTGAGCGCCTCGTCGGAGCACCAGTGCAGGTTGGCCGGCGCCAGCTGGATCTTCACCCGCCGCTTGTTGTGATGCTGCGAATGGAACGACTTGAACATGTCCATCGCGTCGTCGAGGCTCATCTTGAAGCGGTCGAACCAGCGCTGCATCGGGCCCCGCAACTCGTTCGGCAGGCTGCGCACGAACTCCTCGTCGGCCTGGTAGACGAGCCGGTTCTGGTCGCGCACCGCATAGCAGTAGCTGACCCGCATGCCGACGTCCTCGTAGGCCTTGATGGTCTCGGTCGCGCGCTTCTCGACATCGGGCAAGGTGCCCGGCATCCAGCCCTGGATGTGCTGCACGGTCGTGATGCCCGAGCCGATCATCTCGAAGGCCGAGTAGAGCGTGTCGAGGTAGAGGTCGAGGTTGCGGATCACCATGCGGGTGATGAACCACAGTTCCAGCGGCATGTCGGGCGAGCCCAGCTGCACCGGCGTCAGGCCGACATGGTGATGGCCGTTCACGAAGCCCGGCAGCAGGATTTCCTTGCCCGTGCCGATCACCGGCACGGTCGGATGCTTACGGTGCAGATCGTCATAGGTGCCGACTTCGACGATGACGCCGTCCTCCTGCAGCACGGCGCCGTCCTTCACCTCGTTCCAGGTGAAGCGGTCCTTGGTACCCGTGATGGCGGCGCGGCTTCTGATCAGGCTGGTGGCCATGGTCGGCTTCTCCTTCGAGGATCGATGAGTGTGGATGTCAGGCGGGGACGGCGAAAGCTTCCTGCTCGGCGAAGCCGCGGTCGACTTCGTCGCGCAGCAGGTCGGTGAGCTTGATGCGGAGATTTTCCGCCTCGCGCGAGAACAGGTTGCGCGGCCGCGGCATGTCGATCGGCACGATCGTCTTGATGCGGCCCGGCCGCGACGTGAAGACGACCACCCGGTCGGCCAGCGCCACCGCCTCGTCGATATGGTGGGTGACGAACAGCACCGAGGCGCCCGAATCGCGCCACACGTCGAGCAGGAAATCCTGCATGCGGGCGCGCGTCTGGACGTCCAGCGCCGCGAACGGCTCGTCCATCAGCAGCACCCTGGGGCGCATGGCGAGCGCGCGGGCCACGGCGACCCTCTGGCGCATCCGGCCCGACAGTTCGTCCGGCCGCTTGTCCATGGCGGCCTTGAGGCCGACCCGCTGCAGGGCTTCCGCCGCGACGGTGCGGCGCTCCTCCTTGGCCGCGCCGCGGATCGACAGGCCGAAGCTGACGTGTTCCCAGACCGTCAGCCACGGGAAGAGCGACGTCTCCTGGAAGATCAGGCTGCGTTGCGGCGATGGCGTGTCCACGAGATCGCCGAACGACCAGACCCGCCCGGCCGTCGCATCCTCGAGGCCGGCGATCAGGTACGGAAGGGTGCTCTTGCCGCAGCCCGAAGGTCCGAGGAAGACCACGAACTCGCCGGGCTTGATGTCGAGGTCGATGTCGGCCAGCGCCTCGTGCGCCCGCTTGGTGCCGGCCGCCCAGGTCTTGCCGACGCCGCGGCACACGACCGCGTCCCGGGAGGGAAAGTGGGGTGCGGCTTCAGAGGACACGCAATCTCTCCGCCGTATCGGGCAGCCAGTAGAGGATCCGCCGTTGCGCGGTCGTGGCGGCGCCGGTGATGCGTGGCGCGACCGCGCCGGAGAAGTTCATGGCGGGCAAGTCCGCGAAATGCATACAGCCAACGCGATCACACATGGGGAGCCTCCTCGGGCAGCGGAGATTGTTGAATGGGGGCTGCTGGGTACTGGCGATTCTGCAACTGACAACTCCTTGTCGGTCGCCACTCGGCGCGACCGTCCTCAAAGGTGCCGGCACGCCAACCGAGAAGAATCGCGCTAGCGCGATTCTGCGCTGTTGATTTTCAAGCAAAGGATGTGCCACCGCGCAAAGCAGCGGGAACGTGGCAACGCCGCCGCGCAGCGGCGCGGGCTCAGCTCAATTCCTGACCACGTGCGCTATTTCTTGATCAGCGCCCGACGTCGCTGGCGTTCGATGTGCCCGAGATAAAGCCCCGAACAGATGATCACGCCCGCGCCGACCCAGGTCCAGAAGTCGGGAAAGTCGCCGAACACGAGATAGCCGAGCAAGGCGGCTCCGAGCAGCTGCACGTAGTTGAAGGGCGCCACGACGGCGGCCGGCGCCTGGCTGTAGGCAATGGTCAGGAAATAGTGGCCGACACCGGCCATGATGCCCATGCTGACGAACAGCACCCAGTGCCAGCCGAAGGTGGGCGTCACCCATTCGAACGGCAGCAGCGGCAGGGCCACCGCGGTGCCGACGATCGTTGCCATGGTCGCCGAGGCGTCGGGCCGCTCGGCCTGCCCGTAGCGCCTCGAGAAGAGCTGGTAGAGCGAACTCGAGATCGTGCTGCCGACGATCCACAGCGAATGCCATTCGAAGTGTGCAGAACCCGGTCGCACCACGATCAGGGCACCGACGAAGCCCACCATGACGGCCGCCCAGCGCTTCGGCCCGACCGGCTCGCCCAGGAACTTCGACGACAGCGCGGTCACGATCAGCGGGCTGGTCAGCGAAATCGAGGCGGCCGACGCCAGCGGCATGTCGACGATGCCGTGGAAGTAGAGGTACGAGGACAGGAACAGCAGCAGGCCGCGCACGATCTGGCTTGGCACATTGTGCCACCGGAACAGCGCCAGTCCGGCCCGTGGCAGGAAGATCGCCATCATGAAGACGAAGGCGAAGACGTAGCGGCCCCAGATCACCTCGATGACCGGATAGGTCTGGCTCAGCGTCTTGGACATGGCGTTCAGGACGGAAAAGCACAGGACCGAGAATATGATCGAGAGAATGGCCCGCAGGATCCGATCGGTCGACGGGGGCGCTTTGGCATTCATCGGCGGCAACTTACCGTGCTGCGGCCGGCCAACAAGTGCAGGCACGGACTAAGCGGACGCCTGCAGCGCATGGGTCGTACCGGATGATGGCACGGCCGCGCCGCATGTCAGGTGAGCAGCTCCTTCGCCAGCTCCTGGTCGTTCGGCCACAGCAGCAGCGACACGATCATCAGGATCGCCAGGCCGCCGGTGATGCCGGCGAAGCGGTCGATGCCCGGCATGATGCTGTCCGGCGGCGCCAGCCCCTGCACCATCGTGACGACGAAGACGAAGGCGAACTGGGTGCCGACATAGGGAATGCCGTGCCGGCCCATCTGTATGTGCATGCCGACCCATACGACGCCGCCGATCATGGCGAGCCACCAGAAGAACGATTCGACCTGCAGCGCCAGGCAGGCCAGCGCGACGATGCCCCCCAGCAGGCAACCCATGAAACGGTGGAACGACTTCTGGGCCACGAGGTGACGCGTCGTGGTGCCACCGTCGGCGATCAGGGGCGCGGCCATCACGACGGCGATCGTGATGGCCATTTCGCCGACATCCGGCAGGTCGACCATCACCCACACGATCAGCACCGTCACCACGGAGACGGCGGCGCGCAACCCATGCAGCACCGACGGCCATTGCGCGCCCAGCAGATGCCGCCAGCCCGGTGTCGTGGGCGGCGGATCGGCGTGCCAGTCCTGCAGGACGTTCGCCGTCACCATCGCGCACGACACGCCGACCGCCACGTCGAGCGTGCGGTCACAGGCGATCTTGAACGCGAGGCTCGGGTCGTTCAGGCTCATCAGCAGCACGAGGCTGGAAGTGATCGCCATGAAGAGCCAGGCCAGCCCGTGCGGGCTTACCTGCATGGCGATGACGCCGGCCATTGTCGCACAGCCCAGGAACAGGCACAGCGCGACCTGGTCGTAGGGCAGCCAGCGCGCCATGACGAAGCCGAGCACGGCGCCTGCGATGGTGCCGCTCAGCCGCAACAGGCCGCGCCGCGCCGAGGCCGCACCGGTCGACATCAGGGACATGTAGCCGCTGATCGCCGCCCACCACGGCGCATCGAGCTGCATCACCAGCGCTACCGTTGTCGTGAGCATCACCGAAACAGCCGCGACGACGCCCATGCGCGACTGCGCCGGGCGGGTGCCGATGTCGCCCAACTCGCGCCAGAAGCCGGTCAGCGTCCGGTCGAAAAGCCGTGCACCCTCGCGGAAATCCTCGACGACCGCCCTTCCATAGCGCGCGATTTCGGGAAGGGCTTTCACGGGAAGATGACGGTGCGCGCATCGGCACCCATGTAGAGCTTGAAGCCGGGTGGCAGCTCTTCCAGCACGATCGTCACCGGGATGCGGCGCTGCAGGCGGATCCAGTCCGTCGTCGGTGCGACATAGGGCAGAAGCTTGTCGACGCCCGGGGTGCGGCTGAAGCCGCGGGCGATGCCGGCGATCCTGGCCTTGTGGAAATGCCATGGCGCGCTGTCGAGCCAGACCCATGCGGTGTCGCCGATCTTGAAGTCGCGTACATAGTATTGCTTGTAGTTGGCCATGATGCGCCAGGCATCGGCATCGACGATGCCGATCAGAGGCACGTTGATCGTGGCCATGTCGCCCTTGCGGATCGTCAGGTTGGTGATCGCTCCGTTGTTCGGCGCGTACACGACGGTACGGTCGAGGTTCCACTGCGCCGACGCCAGTTGGGCCTTGGCAAGCTCCAATGCCGCCTGATGGGCCCCGATGTCGGTCTGCGCCTTCGCAATGGCGACCGTGGAGATCGTCATCTCGGCCTGGGATCGACGCAGCTCGTCATTGGCGCGGTCGAGTTCGGCCCGCGGCGCGAATTCGCGCTTGGCGAGATCGGAGAACCGGCTTTGCTCCTGAACGGCATAGGTGTGGCTCGAAGTCGACACCTGCAAAGCCGCCTTGGCCAGCGCCAGTTCCTCCTGCGCGACCTTCAGCTGGGCCGCCGCGCGATCGATCTGGGCTTTCCACTGATTGACCACGAGCTGGAACGGCTCCGGGTCGATCGTGAACAGCTTGTCGCCGATCCTGACCTCCTGATTGTCGACGACGTGGACCTCGATGATCTGCCCGGTCACCTGCGGCGCCACGGCCACCAGGTCGGAGCGGACATAGGCATCGTCGGTATAGGCGACGAAGGAGGTTAAGACCTCGTAGAGGATGAACAACGCCAGGATCGTGCCGCCGACCGTGAGCAGGCGATGCAGCCGGCTGGTCTCCTGGGCCGGCCTCCCCGGCGGCGCTGTCGCTGGAGACCGTGACGGAGGCAGGGCTTCGGCCACCGCAGGGGTCGGGACGGAGGCCGGGACGGGTACCGGGACGGGCGGCGGCCCGGATGGCGGCGGAGGCATCGCAGCAGGCGCCGGCGCGGCGGGCGCGATCTCGGTCGGCGTCTGTCCGGATGGGGTCACGTCGGGCGGCATCGCATGCGCAAAGTACCGCGCCCGGAGCTAGAAGCCCATGCCCTTGATCTTCGCAGCAAGGGCTGACACGGAGAACGGCTTGCCGAGGAAGTTCACGCCGGCATCGATGACCCCGTGGTGGACGATCGCATTGGCCGTATAGCCGGTCATGTAGAGAACCTTGAGGTCGGGCCTGTGCGCCACTGCCGCGCCGGCGAGCTGGCGGCCGTTCATGCCGCCGGGCAGGCCGACGTCGGTGAACAACAGCGCAATATCGCGATGCTTTTCCAGCAGGCGCAGCGCCTGCTCGCCGTCGCCTGCCTGGTGGACGGTGCAGCCGCATTCCCGGCAGGCCGCGACGGCAAATTCGCGCACGACCGGATCGTCCTCGACGACCAGCACGACCGGCCCCGCCCCTGCCTCGACGCTGACCGCCGGCGCGGGCTCGGAGACGGTCCCCGCCTCGCTCTGGGTCCGCGGCAGATAGACTTTCACCGTCGAGCCGTGTCCGAGTTCGCTATAGATCTTCAGATGCCCGCCGATCTGCTTGATGTAGCCGTAGGTCATGCTGAGGCCGAGCCCCGTGCCCTGGCCACGCTCCTTTGTGGTGAAGAAGGGCTCGAAGGCCCGGGCGATGGTCTGCTGGTCCATGCCGGTGCCGGTGTCGGAGACAGCGATCATCACGAACTGGCCGGGCGTGACCTCGACGTTGGCTGCGGCATAGGCATCGTCGAGATGGGCATTGGCCGTTTCGATCGTGAGCGTTCCCCCGCCCGGCATCGCATCGCGCGCGTTGATCGCCAGATTGAGAACCGCCGCCTCGAGCTGCGCCGAGTCGGCGGTGGCGCGCCACAGGCCCCCGCTCAGCACCGTCTCGATCTGCACCGTCTCGCCGAGGGTTTGACGCAACAACTCCGACATGCCGGCGACCAGCCGGTTGGCGTCGATGGCCTCGATCTGCAGCGGCTGCTGGCGTGAGAAGGCCAGCAGCCGCTGGGTGAGCGTGGCGGCGCGCGACACGCCGGTCCGGGCGAGATCGAGGAAGCGCACGATCTCGGGTGTCGGCTGCGGCACACGGCGGCCGACCATCTCGATCGCCCCGCCGATGCCGGTGAGCAGATTGTTGAAATCGTGGGCGATGCCGGCCGTGAGCTGGCCCACCGCGGTCATCTTCTGCGACTGGCGCAGGCTCTCCTCCACGGCCAGACGCCGTATCTGTTCCTCGCGCAGCCGTTCGAGCGTTTCTCCCTGGCGCGCCGCGCGGCGCGAGGCGATCAGCGCCAGGGCGAACAACGCCAGCGTGGCCGGCAGGCCGAACAGGAGATGCGCCGACATGCGGTGGATCCAGGCCTCGCGCACGGCGTCGCTGGCAACGCCCACCGCTACATAGACCGGCAATTCGGGCAGCCTGCGGTAAGCCACCATCCGCGCAATGCCGTCGATGCTGCTCTGCGGCGTAGTGTACGTGCCGGACTCGCGATTAGCCGCAATCGCCTGCCTGAACTTCGAACTGGGATCGAATCTGGTCGTCCCGCCGGGAGCGGGATAGCGCGCCAGCAGTTCACCATCGGCACGCACGAGGGACGTCGCGTAGTTATCCGTCCTCGCTGCCTGCTCGAACAACTTGTTGAAGTAGGACGGCGGTATGGCCACGAGGATGGCACCGTCGAAGCCGCCATCCGCCCGTTGCCGCCGCTCGCTGTATTGAAAGATGTCGGAGTTGTTGATCCGGCTGCGGAACGTCTCGCTGACATACCGCTGCTCGTTGCCGTCGCGGTGGGCGACGAAATAGGGCCGGTCCGCGGCCGAGATGTTGTCCGGCATCGGAAAGGTGTGCGCGGCGACGAGCGGACGACCTTCCTTGTCGAGAATGAACACATCCTCGACCTGCGGCAGCTTGCGGACGAGGTTTTGGATCTGCTCGTGCAGTCTGGCCTCGTTCTGCCGGATCTCGGCATTGTCCATCTCGTCGAGCAGGTCCAGCACGTTGGCCGCCACGAGCTGCTGGGTCTCAAAGGTGGCCCGGGCGCCGACGTAGAGAAGATCGAGGGTGTGGCCCAGCTGCTCCTCGTATTGGCGCTTCGTATCGCCGTACGCCAGCCAGCTCGCGCCGATGAACAGCAGGACCGGCACGATAATGGTCGCGGCCAGGAGAACGACGGAAGCGTCGACCGCCATCGTGCCGCGAAGCGTCCAGGTCTGGAGTTTCAGGAGCCGCCGCACGTGCGACTAGGGGGCTTTGCGGATGAGCGAGACCACGAAGTTCGAGAGTTCCGACGCACTGTAGGGCTTGGGGAACGAGTGCGTCTTGATGCTGGCAGAGAGCGCGCTCGGAGCCGACGCGCCGGAACAGCGGATGATCGGAATGTCCGGCCGGTGCAGCGCGGCGGCCTCGATGACCTTCTCGCCGGACATGTCTGGCAGGCCGATGTCGACGATGATGGCGCCGAGCGGTTTATCGCCCTGAATGACGTCGATCGCCTCGCGTCCGGTCGCCGCCTCTATGCATTCGACGCCGACATCGCTCAGCGCGTCGACCAGCACGGCGCGAATCAGGAACTCGTCTTCGGCCAGCAACACGCTCGACATGCAGAAACCCTATTCCGCCGCTCGGGCCATGGCGGCTTCGGGCTTGAACGGCAGGATGGTTGTGCCGCGCGCTGCGGGCAACGGCAAGGGCGGGGTTTCCACCCCGAGCGTCCGCGCCGCATTCCACGCCCAACGCGGGTCGAGCAGGAACGGACGCGCATGCGCCGTACAATCCGCCTCGCCCGCCGCGATGATGTTCTCGGCCTGCTGCGGCTCGGTGATGAGACCGACGGCCCAGGTCTTGATGCCCGTTGCCTTGCGGATGCGGGCCGAGAACGGCACCTGGTAGCCGGGGCCGACCGAGAGCTTCTGGCCGGGCGCATTGCCGCCCGAGCTGACATCGACGAAGTCGCAGCCGAGTTCCTTGAGTTGGCGGCAGGTCTCGATCGTATCCTCGAGAGTGATGCCGCCCTCGACCCATTCGACGGCGGAAAGCCGCACACCCAGAGCCTTTTCGGCCGGCCACATCCTGCGTACGGCTTCGAACACTTCGAGCGGGAAGCGGCGGCGCTTCTCGGCCGTGCCGCCATACTGGTCGGTGCGATGGTTGCTGAGCGGCGACAGGAACTGGTTGAGACAGTAGCCGTGGGCGCCGTGCAGTTCGACCACGTCGAAGCCCAGCCGCAGGCTGCGCTCGGCGGCGGCGACGAAGGCTTCCTTCACGCGCTTCAGGCCGACGGTATCGAGCGCCACCGGCGTGTGCCACTTCTTCTCCGGATCATAGGCCAGCGCCGACGGACCGAAGGTGGTCCAGGGAAGGTCCGGCGCATCGGCCTGCGTCAGCGGCCCGCCGCCCTTCCACGGACGCTGCGCCGAGGCCTTGCGGCCGGCATGGGCGAGCTGCACGCCGAGCTTCACGCCCGGCATCCAGCCGCGGATCCAGTCGATGACCGGCTTCAGCGCCGCCTCGTTCTCGTCGCTGTAGAGGCCGAGGCAGCCCTGCGTGATGCGGCCCTCGCGTTCGACATGCGTGGCCTCCAGGCAGAGAAGGCCCGCACCCGACATGGCGAGCATGCCGTAGTGCACCTGGTGCCAGGGCTGGGCGCTGCCGTCGACGGCCGAATACTGGCACATCGGCGAGACGACGATGCGGTTGGGCAGCGTTACGCCGCCGAGCTCGACGGGCGTGAAGAGTTGGGCGGTCATGGGAATCCTTGAAGGGTCAGCCGTTGATCGAAGGTCCGGCCTCGTGGCCCAGCCACTCCTCGATCAGGCGGCGAGCGATCGAATCGCGGCGCGGCATGAAGAAGGAACCGTCCTTCGGGAGGTTCTCGGTGCGCAGCTCCTCGCGGCTCATCCAGCGCGCGCTTTCGAGCTCCGATTCGTTGACGCTGAAGTCCATCGACTCGGCCTCGGCATGGAAGCCGATCATCACCGACGCCGGGAACGGCCACGGCTGGGACGAGCGATAGATCACGTCGTTCACCGTGACCTTCACTTCCTCGTAGACCTCGCGGGCGACCGCATCCTCGAAGCTCTCGCCGGGCTCGACGAAGCCCGCCAGGGTCGAGTGCATGCCGCGCGGGAAATGCTTGCCGCGGCCCAGCAGGCATTTGTCGCCATGATGGACCAGCATGATCACCGCCGGATCGGTCCGCGGGAAAGTCTCGGTCTTGCAGCTCTCGTTGGTGCACATGCGCACATGACCGCCGCGCGTGACCTTGGTCGTGGCGCCGCAGACGCCGCAATAGCGGTGGCGGCGGTGCCAGTAGGTCATGCCGCGCGCATAGGCCAGGATCGACCCTTCGCGCGCGAACAGCAGCGGGCCGACCTGGCGCAGGTCGACGAACTCCCCCAGGTCCTTCAGCGGCACGTCCTTGCCGCTCACATCGACGGCGAAGTACGGCGTGCCTTCGACATAGCCCAGGAAGATCTGGACATCGCTCGAATTGGCGATCGCGCGGCCCATCATGCCCTGGAGGAAGACGGCTTCCGGATTGCCGCCGGTCTTGACCAGGTTTTTCTCGGTATCGATCGGCACGAAGCGGGCGGCCCCCGAGGAGGCCAGTTCGATCATCCGTTCATCGTTCTCGCGCTCATGGCTGGCGCGGTCGATTTCGGCGCTTGAATAGGGATTTCTTGGGTTTCTCATAAGTTGTGGACCGTGCCACAGGGCCGCCGCCGCCGCAATTGGATCAGGCGCAAAGGATCACACCAGCGCGCGCTCCAGCACCTGCGCCACGTGTACCGCCTGACGGTCGGACCCGTCGGCGATCTGATGGCGGCACGACGTACCGTCGGCCACGACCAGGGTCTCGGCATCGGCCTTGCGCACCGCCGGCAGCAGCGACAACTCGGCCATCGCGATCGACGTCTCGTAGTGCTCGGCCTCGTAGCCGAAGCTGCCGGCCATGCCGCAGCAGCTTGACTCGATGGGCGTCACGACGAGATCAGGCACGAGCGAAAGCACCTCCTGCACCGCGCTCATCGCGCCGAAGGCCTTCTGGTGACAGTGGCCATGCAGCAGCGCCTTCTTCTCGGGCAATGGCTTGAGATCCAGCGTGAGCCGCCCTGCCCGCTGCTCGCGCGCGAGGAACTCCTCGAACAGAACGGCATGGGCGGCGACCTCCTCGGCATCCTCGCCCAGGCCCAGCGCCAGGAACTCGTCCCGAAGCGTGAAGAGGCACGAAGGCTCGAGGCCGACGATCGGCACGCCCTTGACGGCAAACGGCCGGAGCGCGTTCAACGTGCGCAGCGCCTCGCCCCTCGCCCGCTCCACCTGGCCGGTCGCCAGATAGGTGCGACCGCAGCACAGCGCCGGTGCACCGAGGGTCGGCCAGGCCACGGCCACGCGGTGGCCTGCCGCCGTGAGCACCCGCCGCGCGGCGTGCAGGATCTCGGGCTCGAAATTGTTCGAGAAGGTGTCGGCGAAAATCACGACGGTGGCGTCGTTGTCGTCGACCTCTGTAGTGGAGAGGAAGGTGTCGCCGCGCCACTGCGGCAGGCGACGCTGCTTGGCGAAGCCCAGGTAGGACTGCACGAACCACGCCGCGTTGAACAGCCAGGGCATGCGGCGGGCATACGGCGCCATCGACGGCGTGGCACCGATCAGCCGGTCACGCCAGCTCAGCCCCTTGGCCATGCGACGCGCCGACTTCACCTCGATCTTCATGCGCGCCATGTCGACGCCGGTCGGGCAGTCGCGTTTGCAGCCCTTGCAGCTCACGCAAAGGTCCATCGCTGCCGCGACCGCGTCGGAGCGCAAGCCCTCGGATCCGAGCTGGCCGGACAGCGCCAGGCGAAGCGTATTGGCACGGCCGCGCGTCAGGTGCTTCTCGTCGCGCGTCACGCGGAACGACGGGCACATGGTGCCAGCGTCGAACTTCCGGCAATGGCCGTTGTTGTTGCACATCTCCGCGGCCTTCGCGAAGCCGCCGGTCGCATCGCCGCCCGTGCCGGGAGCGGAGGTGATTTCGGTGACGGGGTCGGTCTGCACGTTCCAGGCCGACCAGTCGAGCACCGGCTCATACTTGATCGACTCGTAACCGGGCTTGAAGCGGAACAGCGCGCGGTCGTCCATGCGCGTGGGTCGGACGATCTTGCCCGGATTCAGGATGTTGTCGGGATCGAACAGGTCCTTCACCGACTCGAAGGCCTTCGTGAGCCGCGGACCGAACTGCCACGCCACCCATTCGGAGCGCACCAGCCCGTCGCCATGCTCGCCCGAGAAGGCGCCCTTGTATTCGCGCACCAGCGCCGAGGCCTCCTCGGCGATCGCGCGCATCTTGGCGGCACCATCGCGGCGCATGTCGAGGATCGGCCGCACATGCAGCGTGCCGACCGAGGCATGGGCATACCAGGTGCCCCTCGTGCCGTGCTTGCCGAACACGTCGGTCAGCCGCTGCGTGTATTCGGCGAGATGCTCGAGCGGCACGGCGCAATCCTCGATGAACGAGACGGGCTTACCGTCACCCTTCATCGACATCATGATGTTGAGGCCGGCCTTGCGGACTTCCCAGAGCTCCGATTGCGGCCTGGGCTCCGGCATCTCCACGACGCTGCCGGGCATGCCGAGATCGGCCATCAGTTCGACGAGGCGCGCGAGGTCTCGCAGCTGGGTCTCGCGCTCCTCGCCCGCGAACTCGACCAGCAGGATGGCCTCGGGCTTGCCGATCAGCGCCCGCTCGATGACCGGCCGGAAGGCGGGATTGGCCCGCGCCAGCTCGATCATCGTGCGGTCGACCAGTTCGACGGCGGTTGGCTTCAGCTTCACGATGTGCTGGGCGCTGTCCATCGCCTTGTAGAAGCTCGGGAAGTTCACGACGCCCAGCGTCTTGTGCTTCGGCAGCGGCGCCAGGTTGAGCGTGAGCCGCTCGGTCACCGCCAGCGTGCCCTCGCTGCCCACCAGAAGATGCGCGAGGTTCACCGAATTGTCGGTCGTGTAGGGCCGCTCCGACTGCGGGAAGAAGATGTCGAGGTTGTAGCCGCCGACCCGGCGCAGCACGTGCGGATACATGCGCTCGATCTCGCTGCGCTCGGCGAAGGCCAGCTCCGCCACCCTGTCGGCGATGGCGCGCACGCCCTGGGGCATGTCCTCAGGCCGGCCCGATCCGAACCGCGCCCTCTGGCCGTTGGCCAGCAGCGCGTCGATCGAGGCCACGTTGTGCACCATGTTGCCGTAGCGGATCGACCTGGAGCCGCACGAATTGTTGCCCGCCATGCCGCCCAGCGTGCATTGCGCCGAGGTCGAGACGTCGACCGGATACCAGAGCCCGTGCGGCTTCAGCCAGGCATTGAGCTGGTCGAGCACGACCCCCGGCTGCACCGTGACCTGCGCCGTGTTCTTGTCGAAGCCCACGATCTCGCGCAGGTATTTCGAACAGTCGATGACCAGCGCCTCGCCCACGGTCTGGCCGCACTGCGACGTGCCGGCGCCGCGCGGCAGGATCGCCGCCTTGGCATCGCGCGCGACGTCGACGGCAAGGCCGAGGTCGGTCTCGTCGCGCGGAATCACCACACCCACCGGCTCGACCTGGTAGATCGAGGCGTCGGTCGAGTAGCGCCCGCGCGAGGCCCTGTCGAACAGGACCTCGCCCTTGAGGCTGCGGCGCAGATTTTGTTCGAGCTTGCTCATGTCCAGGACCATTCCAGAGCGCGCGCTCTACCCACGTGAAGGCAAAGAGAAAGGTCCCTCACTTCGTTCGGGATGACAGCATTGTCGCGATTGGCGCAGTGCGCTGGTTCGAAAAACGGTGTCATCCCGAACGAAGTGCGGGACCTTTGAATGACGGGCAATTCAGCCATCTCGTTCGCCCCAATTCGCTCCGGCATCCGACCCACCTCTCCCTCCGCGCGCCGTGCGCGGGTCCCCTCCCTCTCCGCCCGCGTATGACGCGGGCGGAGAGGGCACAAGAAGAGCGCTGAACTGGTGCTCGCCATCTCAGTCGAGCTTGAGCCCGGCCGAAGCGACGACCTTCTGCCACTTCTCGATCTCGGTGCGGATGCGCTTGGCGAATTCGGCGGGCGACTCGCCGCCGATTTGCGCAAGCTGGTCCTTCCAGATGGCCTGCAGCTTGGGCGTCGCAAGCGCCTTGACGATTTCGGCATACATGCGCTCGACGATCGGCTCGGGCGTGCCCTTGATCGCCCACACGCCGTACCAGGTCGAGACGATCCAGGCCGGCGCGCCGATCTCGGCAGCGGTCGGCATGTCCGGGAACTCGGGCAGGCGCTGGGTGGTCGCCACGGCGAGGCCGCGCAGCTTGCCCGCCTTGATCTGCTGCGCCGAGGTGCCCATGCCGTCGAACATCATGTCGGCATTGCCGGCCAGCAGGTCCTGCATCGCCGGACCCGCGCCACGATAGGGCACGTGGACGATCTCGGTCTTGGTCTCGAGCTTGAACAGCTCACCCGCCAGGTGGTGGGCGGTGCCCGCGCCGGGCGACGCGTAGTTCACCTTGTTGGGGTTGGCCTTCACGTAGGCGATGAACTCCTGCGCGGTCTTGGCCGGGATCTTGTTCGGGTTGATCGAGATGACCTGGGGCACCAGCGCGACCATGGTGATCGGCTCGAAGTTCTTCTCGAGATCGTAGTCGAGGTTCTTGTAGACCGACGGCGCGATCGTGTGATGGATCGCGCCCACGAAGAAGGTCTGGCCATCGGGCTTCATCTTGGCCGCCTGCGAGGCGCCGACCGTGCCGCCCGCGCCGCCCTTGTTGTCGATCAGGATCTGCACGCCGAGTTGCTCGCCGACCTGCGCCGCCAGCGGACGGGCGAAGACGTCGGTGCCGCCACCGGCCGGGAACGGGTTGACCCAGGTGATCGGGCCGGACGGCCAGCCCTGCTGGGCGCGGGCCACGGCCGGAGCGGCCAGGGCAGCGGCGAGGCCGAGCTTGAGGGCAGTGCGGCGCGACGTCGGATAAATCGAAGTCATGGCTTTTTTCCTCCCTGAAGATTTTTGTCGTCTTTGTTTTCCATGGAATCGAGGACGGCCTGCTGCTTGGCACGCAGGTGACGCACGAGCAGGTCACGTAGCGCGGCGCCATCCCGCGCGGCAAGCGCTTCGATCATCGCACGGTGTTCGGCCACGGCCTGATCCCACTTGGCCGGGTTGAGGTTGGAGCGAAATCTGAGCGCGTGCAGGCGCGCATTGAGCGTGCGGTAGGTCTGGCCGAGCACCGCATTGCCCGCGATGGCATTCAGCCGGTCATGGATCAGGCGATTGATCCGGTAGTAGGCGGGCAGGTCGCGACCGGCGTGGGCGGCCTCCATTTCTCCCTGCCGCGCACGCAAATCGGCGATATCGGCGTCCGTGACCCGCGCCACGGCGAGTTCGCCCGCCAGTCCCTCCAGCGCGCCCATCACCTCGAAGGCCCCGCGCACGTCCGCGCGCGACAGGGCCACCACCTGGGCGCCCCGGTTGGGAAGCTGAACCAGCAGGCCGTCGGCCGCGAGCATGCGGAAGGCCTCCCGCAGCGGCGTGCGCGAGACGCCCAGCCGTTCGCTGAGCTCGCGCTCGTTCAGCTTGGCGCCCGGCGGCAGTTCGCCCTCGATGATGAGCGCGCGCAGTCGTTCGGCCGCCGCCTCGGGCAGCGTCGAACGCGCAATCCGGAAGGCCGAACCATCCATCTCTGGACTCACTCTGGCATATTGTATACAAAATGCAACAGCGAAGCCGAAAGGAACTCCAATGCGCCTGAACTCACATCCCGCCGGACGACATTTCCTGCAAATTCCTGGTCCGACCAACGTCCCGGACCGCGTTCTTCGCGCGATGGATTATCCGACGATCGATCACCGCGGTCCCGAGTTCAACGCGCTGGCCAAGAAAGTCCTGCGTTCCGTACGCCAGATTTTCCAGACGAAACAACCGGTTATAATCTATCCCGCATCCGGAACCGGAGCCTGGGAAGCAGCCCTCGTGAACACGCTGTCGCCCGGCGACCTGGTGCTGATGTGGGAAACCGGCCATTTCGCGTCTCTTTGGAAGAAGATGGCCGACAAGCTTGGAATCAAATCGGAATTCATGGGCGGTGACTGGCGCAAGCCGGCCGATCCCGCAGCCATCGAGAAGCGGCTGAAGGAAGATACCGGCCACGCCATCAAGGCCGTCTGCATCGTCCACAACGAGACCTCCACGGGCGTGGTGAGCGACATCTCAGCCGTCCGGCAGGCCATCGATGCCGCCAGGCACCCGGCTTTGCTGCTGGTCGACACCATCTCCTCGCTGGGCTCGGTCGACTATCGTCACGACGCCTGGGGCGTCGACGTCACGGTGGCCGGGTCGCAGAAGGGCCTGATGCTGCCGCCCGGCCTCTCCTTCAACGCGGTGAGCGAGAAGGCGATCGCAGCATCGAAGTCGTCGACGACGATGAAGGCGTTCTGGGCCTGGGACGAGATGCTCACGGCCAACACCAACGGCTGGTTCCCCTACACGCCCGCCACCAACCTGCTGTATGGCCTCAGCGAAGCCTGCGACATGCTCCTGGAGGAAGGGCTCGACGCGGTGTTCGCCCGCCACACCCGCCATGCCGAGGCCACCCGCACCGCCGTCATCGCCTGGGGCCTCGAGATCCTGTGCAGCGATCCCACGGCCTATTCCGGCGCCCTGACGGCGATCGTCATGCCCGAGGGCCACGACGCCGATGCCTTCCGCAAGGTCGCGCTGGAGAACTTCAACATGTCGCTGGGCCAGGGACTGACCAAGGTCGCGGGCAAGGTGTTCCGCATCGGCCATCTCGGCGACTTCAACGACCTGATGCTGATGGGGGCGCTGTCCGGCGTCGAGATGGCACTCGGTCTTGCCAGGGTGCCGCACAAAGCGGGCGGCGCGCAGGCTGCCCTCACCTATCTGCGCGACACCGCACCGGGCGCCCGCCGCACCTAGCCAGGTATCGAGAGCGGTCCCGGATCGCCGCCGACCGGACGGCGCAGGCAGGCGACATGATGGCCCGGCGCCACCTCGAGCAGCGGCGGCGCGGTCACGCGGCACTCCGCCGTCGCATAGAGGCAGCGCGTGTGGAAGTGGCAGCCCGGCGGCGGATTGGCCGGGCTCGGCACGTCGCCCTGCACGATCCGCTTCCTCTGCCGGCGCCGCCTGGGGTCGGGCGCGGTCGCGGCCGACAGCAGGGCTTCGGTATAGGGATGCAGCGGCTGCGTGAAGAGCGTGCGCTTGTCCGTCAGTTCGACGATGCGGCCGAGATACATCACGGCGATGCGGTGGCTGATGTGCCGCATGACCGCGAGGTCGTGGCTGATGAACAGATAGGCCAGCCCGTATTCTTCCTGCAGGTCGATCAGCAGGTTCAGCACCTGCGCCTGCACCGACACGTCGAGCGCCGAGACCGGCTCGTCGGCCACGATCACGTCGGGATTGACCGACAGCGCCTTGGCAATGCCCAGCCGCTGGCGCTGGCCGCCGGAGAATTCGTGGGCGTACTTGCGCATCGCCTCTGGCCGCAGGCCGACGCGCCGGAAGAGCTGAGCCACCTGGTCGTCGCGGGCCGCCCCTTTGGCGATGCCGAAATTCTCCAGCGGTTCGCCCACGATCGTGCCCGACGGCAGGCGGGGGTTCATCGAGGAGTACGGATCCTGGAAGATCGTCTGGATGCGGCGGCGGTGCGTCCACATCGCGCCGGGCTTGAGGGCGGTGACATCCTCACCCGCCAGCACGATGCGGCCGGCGGTCGGCTCGATCAGCTTGAGCACGACCTTGCCGATCGTCGACTTGCCGCAGCCCGATTCGCCCACCAGGCCCAAAGTCTCGCCGCGGCGGATCGCAAAGCTCACGCCATCGACGGCCTTCACCGCGCCCACCCTGCGCTGCAACAGGCCGCCATGGATGGGGAAGTGCTTCACGAGGCCATCGACCTGCAGGACGGGCGCGTCGCTCATGCAGCTCTCCTCACGCGGTCGATCTCCCAGCAGGCCACGAGATGGCCTGCGCCGGCATCGACCAGCGGCGGCGAAACGCTGCGGCACCGGTCGGTCGCGAATTCGCAGCGCGGCGCGAAGGCGCAGCCGACGATCGGCTGCGTCAGAATAGGCACGAGGCCGGGGATTTCCTGCAGGCGAGGCCGCGTGCCCGCGGCATCGGCCTCGACGTCGAGCCGCGGGATCGCCCGCATCAGCCCGCGCGTGTAGGGATGCAGCGGCTCGTCGAACAGCGCTTCGACCGGCGCCTGCTCGACCTTGCGGCCGGCGTACATGACCACCACCCTCTCGGTCGTCTCGGCCACGACGCCCAGATCATGCGTGATCAGGACGATCGCGGTACCGGTCTTCTCCTTGAGTTCGATCATGAGATCGAGGATCTGCGCCTGGATGGTGACGTCGAGCGCCGTGGTCGGCTCGTCGGCGATCAGCACCTGCGGATCGCAGGAGAGCGCCATCGCGATCATGACGCGCTGGCGCATGCCGCCCGAAAGCTGGTGGGGATATTCGTCGAGCCGGCGCCGCGCATCGGCGATGCGCACCAGGTCGAGCATCTCGAACGCCCGCTCCCGCCCCACCTTCCACGACACGCCGAGATGGCGCACGACATTCTCGGCGATCTGCGTGCCGACGGTCAGCACCGGATTGAGGCTGGTCATCGGCTCCTGGAAGATCATCGAGATGCGATGGCCACGCAGCCGCTTCATCTCCTCCTCGGACAGCGTCGTGAGTTCCTCGCCCTCGAACTTGATCGACCCCGAGGCGATGCGGCCAGTCTCCGGCGGGATCAGCCGCAGGATCGACATCGCCGTCACCGACTTGCCGCAGCCCGATTCGCCCACGATGCCCAGCGTCTCGCCGCGCGCCACGTCGAACGACACACCGTCGACGGCGCGCACGACGCCGTCCAGGGTGCTGAACTGGGTGTAGAGGTCGCGGACCTCGAGGATGTAGCTCACAGGCGCCTCGCCAGGCGCGGGTCGAGCCGGTCGCGCAGGCCATCGCCCAACAGGTTCACCGCCAGTACGGTAACGGCCAGGAACGCACCCGGGATCATGATCGTCCAAGGCGCGATCTGGAAGAAGGTGCGGCCCTGCGCGATGATGTTGCCCCAGCTCGGCACTTCGGGCGGCACGCCGGCGCCCAGGAAACTGAGGCTCGCCTCGATCAGCATCGCCGACGCGCAGACATAGGTCGATTGCACGATCAGCGGCGCCAGGGTGTTGGGCAGGATGTGGCGAGTCAGCAGCTTCCAGTTCTTGGTGCCGCCGGCGATGGCGCTTTCGATGTAGGGCTGCGAGCGGATCGACAGCACGACGGCACGGACCACGCGCACGATGCGCGGCACCTCCGGGATCACGATGGCCACGATCACGATGCCGAGGCCGGGACGCGACAGGGTGATCAGCGCGATGGCCAGCAGGATCGACGGGATCGCCATCAGCCCGTCCATGATCCGCATGACGATCGAATCGACCTTGCGGAAATAGCCGCAGGCCAGACCGAGCGCCAGGCCCAGGACACTCGAGAAGGCCGCCACCGAGAGGCCGACGATCAACGAGACACGCGCGCCGTAGACCGTGCGCGAGAAGACATCGCGGCCGAACTGGTCGGTGCCGAACCACCAGCGCTCCGACGGCGGCCGCAACCGGTTGACCGGCGTGATCTTGAAGGGATCGCTGGTGGCGATGAAGGGCGCAAACACCGCCATCACGATCAGCAGGGACAGCAGCACGGTTCCCAGCGCTATCGTCGGATTGCGCCGCACCGCGGTCCACAGCGAGAAGCGGCGGCCGGGCGGCACAGCGAGGTCGTCGGCAAGCACGGCCATGTCAGTACCGGATCCGCGGATCGAGGAAGGCATAGGAAATGTCGATGATCAGGTTCACCAGCACCTTGGCCCCGGCGAAGACGAGGATCAGCCCCTGCACCACCGGATAGTCGCGCTTCAGCACGGCGTCGACGGTGAGACGGCCGAGGCCGGGGATGTTGAACACCGTTTCGGTGATGACGACACCCGAGATGAGGAGCGCGATGCCGATGCCGATCACCGTGACGATCGGCACGGCGGCGTTCTTCAGCGCATGCAGCAGAAGCACCCGGTCGGTCGCCAGACCCTTGGAATTGGCGGTGCGGATATAGTCCTGCGCCAGGACCTCGAGCATCGAGGCGCGGGTGATGCGGGCGATCAGCGCCATGTAGGTGATGCCCAGCGCCACCGACGGCAGGATCAGGCTCTCGAAGAAGGGCCAGAACCCGTCCTTGATCGGCTGATAGCCCTGCACCGGCAGGAGCTGCCATTGCACGGCGAAGAAATAGATCAGGATGTAGGCCAGCACGAAGACCGGCATGGCGAAGCCCAGCACGGCAAAGCCCATGACCAGCCGGTCCACCCATTTGCGCGCCTTCCACGCCGCCACCACGCCGATCGGAACGGCGAGGGCCACCGCCACGAACAGGGTCGACAGCGTGAGCGCCGCCGTCGGTTCGAGACGCTGGGAGATCAGCCGCGTCACCGGAAGATTGGAGAAGATCGAGACGCCCATGTCGCCCTGCGCGAGCTGCGTCGTCCACACGAAGAACTGCTCGACCATCGGCCGGTCGAGGCCGAGCTTGGCGCGAACGGCGGCGATCGATTCGACCGTCGCGTCCTCGCCGGCGATGATCGCCGCCGGATCGCCCGGTGCAAAGCGCAACAGGAAGAAGACGAACAGCGCCACGACCGCCATGACAGGCAGGGTGGCGAAGAGGCGGCGGACGATATAGGCGGTCATGGCGAGGCCTTGCCCCAATCAGGCAAGGCCCCCCTGCGCGCGACGGCAACGCATACTCGATGAGACATTACTTCTTGGTGATCCCCCAGAGCACGGCGAGACCCGTGTTCGGCACGATACCGTCGATCTTGTCGGCGCGATAGGCGAGCGGCGTGTCCCACTGGCCGAACGGAATGTATACCACCTGCTCCATCGCCCGGGTCTGCAGCTCGGTGGCGATCTTTTTCCGCTCCTCCTCGGTCTGCGCCATGCCGAAGGCGTTGCGCAGCTCCTCGATCTTGGCGTCGCACGGCCAGCCGAACAGGCCCTTGTCGCAGGCCGCACCGATCCAGGTGTGCAGCACCGGATTGGCCGAGCCGACGCCGCCCGAGGTGGTGACGAAGATGTTCCACCCGCCTTGCGCCGGCGGATCCTTCTTGGCGCGGCGCGTGACGACGGAACCCCAGTCCATCGACTGGGCGTCGACGTTGATGCCGGCCTCGCGCATCGCCTGGATCAGGACCTGGGTGGCCGGCGTGATGGTCGCGTGGTCGCTCGCCGACAGAACGGTGATCGGCTCGCCCTTGTAGCCCGCCTCCTTGAGGAGCTGGAGCGCCTTCTTGGGATTGTATTCCTTCATCCACTCGCGGCCGCCGGCGTTCTCATAGGGGCCGCCGCAGGTCAGGAGAGCCGGGCAGACCTTGTAGTATTTCGGGTTGCCGACGATGGCGCGCAGGAAGTCTTCCTGGTTGATCAGGTAGTACATCGCCTGCCGTGCCTTCACGTTGTCGAACGGCGGCTGGAGATGGTTGAGGCGGATGAAGCCCTGGGTGCTGTCGATCTTGCCGGTCTTCAGCAGCTTCACGCCGCGGGCCTTTTCGAGCAGCGGCAGGAAGTCGTTGGGCGGGGCCTCGTAGAAATCGATCTCGCCGTTGATCAGGGCCGACATCGCTGTCTGCGGATCGGAGATCCAGACGAGTTCGATCCGGTCGACGCCCGGGATCTTGGCGCCGGCGAAGGACGACGGCGCCTCGGTGCGCGGCTTGTAGTCCTTGTTCTTGAGATAGACCGCCTTGCTGCCGGGCACCCACTGGTCCTTGGCGAAGATGTAGGGGCCGGAGCCGACCGCCTCCTTCACCTGCTGTTGCGGATCGGTGAGCGCATCCTTCTCGCGCATGATGGCGGGGATCGAGCTACTGCTCTTGCCCAGCGACTCGAGGACCATGCCGTAGGGCGCCTTGAGGACCATGGTGAAGGTCTTGTCGTCGACCGGTTCCATCTTCGTCACGAAGCCCATCAGGCGCTGGCCAACGCCATCCTTGGCGCCCCACCGCTTCAGCGAGGCGATGACATCCTTGGTCGTGACGGGAGAGCCATCGTGGAACTTGAGGCCGTCGCGCAGGGTGAACGTATAGGTGAGCTTGTCGGGGCTGACCTCGTACTTGTCGACCATTTGCGGCTTGGGCTTCTGGTCGGCGTCGTTACCAAATAGCGTGTCGTAGACCAGCGCCCCGTGGATGTTGGCGATCGTCTGGGTCGTCCAGACCGGATCGATGACGCGCACGTCGGCATGCATCACGGCCTTGAGGACCTTCTCCTGTGCGTGTGCCGGCGCCTGGACCGCAGCGAATGGCAGCGCCAGCGCGAGCGCGCCCGCGAAGACTCGGTTGATCATTCTGAACACTCCCTTACTCCCCGCAGAGAGTATGCAAAGCAGCGCTCCGATTTGTCCAGCGCGACGCTGGGCATAAAGACCGCGGATTTACGAACAAAATCCCATCGTCCCGGGACGGGTAACTCCCGCCCGAGACGACGGGAAGACTCGGCGTTAGTAGATCAATCCCCGTGGCGCGGCGCCTTCGTCGAGCGGCCAGATCGGACGTTCGACCTTCGTGTACGGGACCCTGCGGTGATCGCGCGGCAGCGGACCGCTCGATTCGACATAGATCACCTTCTTGGCAATCGGGCCGTAGGCCGCCATGAAATGGTTGGTCGACTTGACCACCACCAGCTTCCGCTCTGTCGGATCGATTCCGACATTCGTGAAGAGCTCCAGCCCGGTGGCCTGCGTCCGTTTGGCGATCAGAACGACCTCGACGCCACCGATACGAACCGCCGCACAGTCGCCGACCGGCACCTGGGTCGGTCCGAAGCTTTGCCAGGCGTCGCGCTTGAGGCCCACGACCTCGACCTCGGCATCGATCGGCTGGCCGGAGCTCGGCGCAATCTTCCCGCCGAACCGGAGGCCGATGCGGGCGCCGAGGCCGGCATCGAAGCAGATGCGCACGGCGATCGGATCCCAGATCGGCCCGAGGCAGGCGCTTTCGACGTTCTTCTCGATCAGGTGGCGCAGGATGTCGGTATTGTCCGACGGCGCACCGCCGCCGGCATTGTCCGAGGGATCGGCGATCACGACCGGCAGGTCGTTGAAGGCCACGCCCTCGCTGATCCCCGCCGCAATCCCCAACGCCTGAGGCTGCGTCTTGCCGCGCAGGCTGACCAGTTCCTCGCCCAACTGGGTGGCCAGCGCATCGGCCTTCTTCTTGTCGCCGTCGGCAATCACCAGCACGCGCGTGCCGATCTCGGGAACGTCGCCGTAGGGAAAACAATGAGCGATCGAGACCGACAGGATGCCCTCCTTGCCCTCCATCGCCATGATGCGATCGACGATGCCACGCATCGGCTGCATCGTCGTGGGATAGCTCTGGATCTGCCGGCAATCGTAGACCGACATGACCGGCTTGGCCGTGCCGCGCAGGGTCGCCAGCACGAGGTCGAGCACATCCTCGGCCCGCTCGACGACGTCGGTGTGGGGAAACTCCTTGTAGAGGACGATGATGTCGGCGTGCGAAACCCGCTTCATCGTCAGGTGGCAATGCGGGTCGAGTTCGACGCCGATCACGCATTTTGGTCCCACGAGGGCGCGGCACCGCTCGATGATGTCGCCTTCGACGTCGTCGTAGCCATGCGCCACCATCGCACCGTGCAGGCCGAGCAGAAGGCCGTCGACCGGCAGCGCCGCCTCGAGCTGGCCCAGAATCTCGTCCCGCATGGTCTCGTAGTCGGCGCGGTTGGTCGTGCCGGCGGGGCTGGCGGCAAAGCAGCTTCCCTCGATCAGTTCGAAGCCCTCCGCCTCGGCCCGCGCGCGCGCCACGAACAGCGGCGCGGTGCACATGCGCGGCGCATCCGTCGGATGCTCGCCCGCGCCGAAGAACACCGATTCACGATAATTCTGCAGGCTGGTCGGCAAGGGAGAGAAGGTGTTGGTCTCGGTGGCGAGAGTGGCCGTGAACAGACGCATGGGACTCCTAGGGGATGATACCGGCGGGAAGGGACTGGCAATGGCGCGCGATGGCGCCCGGCGTCGTGAGCCAGATGCGGTCGCGATGTTTGGCGATGTGACGCAGCGCGCGCTTGAGATGGCGCAGGCGATGCGGCTGGCCCACCAGGTACGCATGCAACGCCACGCCCATGACGAGAGGCCGCTCCTGCGACAGCTCCAGCATTTCGTCGAACTGGTCGACGATGATGTCGGCGAAGGCCTCGCCGCCGATCTTGCGGCCGACGATCTGCGGAATGTCGTTCACTTCCTGTGGATAGGGCACCGCGAGGATGCGCCTGTCGCCGCGACAGCGGAACCAGATCGGCTGGTCGTCCATGCACCAGTCCAGCAGGTAGCGATAGCCGGCTTCGGCCAGCAGATCGGGCGTGACGTGGCTGTGTGAAATCCACGGCCCCAACCAGCCTTCCGGAGGACGGCCCTCGGCTTGTGCGAGGCGTGCGGTCGCCTCGGCGATCAAGCTCCGTTCGTCCACCTCGTCGAGCACGCCCTGACGTTCGGCATTGGTGCGGCCATGGCCCACGATCTCGTCGCCCCGGGCCCGACAGGCCGCGACCAGCTCCGGCGCATAGTCGTACATCGCGCTGTTGACCAGGGCGGCCATCGGCAACCGCAGGGCATCGAAGGCATCGAGCATGTACCAGGCGCCGACGCGATTGCCATAATCGCGCCATGCATAGTTGAGAATGTCGGGATGTGGACCACCCGCCGCCAGCTCCGCGCCAAGCCCCTCGCCGTAGGAAAAATGCTCGAGATTGAGGGCGAAATAGACGGCCAGTCGTCGGCCAGCCGGCCACGTGTAGTCGGCGCGGCCACGCAGGGGCGCATAGCCGTAGCGGTCATGAGTTTTCAGTTCCATCCCGACAAACTAACGTCGCACGCCAGGAAGGGCTACGGTTTCGCCATGCTCAATCGCCTGCTGTCGGTGGCCCTCACCGGCTGCCTGTTTCTCCTGACCGGCGCCCCGGCCTTCGCCTACTACTCCAGGGATTCGTACGAAGCCGAGGTCAGCTTCATCAGCCTGGTCGAGATCGCCGAGGACACGCCCGACTACATCCTGCTGCCCTCCTACATCAACCGGCAGCTCCTCTATCTCGCCGGCCCGCTGCAGGCCGCCCCGAAGAAGGCCGCCGCCAAGAACGACGCGAAAGTCGACGTTCTCGGAAAGCATCGCGACGGCAGGACCGGCAAGCTCTATGTGCGCTACCGCTACACCGGCACGTTCGTTCTCGATAACGGGCTTCAGGAGGTCATGAAGATCCGCCTCCCCCTCAATCTCGACGAGGTCTGGGAGCGCTCGAGCGACAAGTGCTTCAGCTGGGGTGAAAAATATCGCATGGCCTACTTCTGGGCGCCGCTGAACAAGGGGTGCCCGCTGGTCGAGGGCGTCGATTATTCCACCTCGGACGGCACGATCACGGCAAAGCGCGCCAACAGCGCCAATACCGCGCCGGCCTACGAGCGGCTGGCCGACCGCAACGGCGAGCTGCGCATCGTCCTGACGTTCGGGGCCGACGACGACAAGAACGGCAACATCCCGCCCGAGAAGAACACCGCCTACAACGCCGGGAACTACCGCGACATCCGCAAGTTCCTGCTGAACCAGGGCTTCTCGGGGCGCGCCGTCCCGGTCGACGAGCGCGAGCGCGACTGCGGGACGACGAAGCCCCTGGCCGCCTCGCCGGGGCATGTCGAGGAATTCACGCGCAAGGATGGCGGCCGCAGGATCGTCGTCCGCCTGTTCTGGGGCGTCACCAACATCGGAGAGGACAGCGTCGCCTTCTTCTGCATGGCGAAGGAAGCTGCAGAACGCAGTTCCGTGTTCCTGTACGCCGGGCATTCGCGCGTCGGCTTGCTGGATCTCGCCTACATGGGCGAGCAGATCGGAGCGCCCATCAAGATGAACAAGGAACAATACCAGATATATGCGTTCTTCGGCTGCTCGAGCTACAGCTACTACAATCTTTCCTATTTCGCGGCGAAGGCCTCGGCGGCCGACCCGGAGGGCACGAAGAACACCAATATCATCACCAATGGCATTATCAGCTCGTTCGATTCGATGCCGGACTTCACCATCAAGACCCTGACGCCGATCTTCAACTGGTCCGCCCGCGGCACGAGGGCGAGCTGGCAGCAGATCATGAACTCCTATTCGGAAAGATTTCTCACCGGGGTCAACGGCGACGAATAGCCGGACTGCACACCGCCGGGTGACGACTTCCCGCACCACCAAGACGTAGCGCCGCAAATGCGGATGGGTTACGCTCGCACACTTAATGAAGAAGCTGCCGCCCCTTGAGGCTGCGGACGAACCGGGAGGAAGAACGCGTTGACGGCGACGAGTGCTGCTGCTGTGCCTGTGACGACGGAAGCCATACGCGCTCCGCGCCGCTGGGCCGCGCCGCTTTGGGTCAGCGCATTGCTGATCATCCTGACCTTCCTGGTGATCTATCCGCTGCTGATGCTGTTCTTCGGCGCGATCAGCGATTCCAACCCGGTGATCGACGGTTTCGGCAAGTTCAATCCCTCGCTGACCCATTTCATTGCCGTGCTGGGCAACGAGAACGTCCGCCTCGCCTTCTTCAATGCGCTGGTGGCCTGTGGCGGCGGAAGCGTGCTGGCCGTCGTGATCGGCCTAGCGTTCTCGTGGATCGTCGTCCGCACCAATACCCCCTTCAAGGGCTTCATCGCCGGCGCCAGCATGGTCCCGCTGTTCGTGCCACCGCTGGTCGCCGGTGTCGCCTGGAGCATCCTCGGTTCGCCCAAGACCGGCCTCCTGAACACCGCGCTCAAATGGATGGGCATCGACTTCCGCTTCGACTTCTATTCGATGTCGGGCCTCATCCTGGTCTTCGGGTTCTACTACGCGCCCTACGTCTACATGTTCACCGCCTCGGCGCTGCGGAACATGGATCCGAGCCTGGAGGAAGCCTCCGAAGTGGCCGGGGCCTCGGCCTTCACCACCCTGTTCACCGTCACCTTTCCGCTGATCGCGCCGGCGATCCTGGCGGGCTCGCTGCTGTCCTTCGTGGTGATGCTCGGCATCTACGGCGTGCCGGCCGCCCTGGGCGCGCCCGCGAACATCAGCGTGCTCACGACGTACATCTTCAAGCTCACCGCCTGGAGCCCGCCGCTCTACAACACCGCCGCCGCCGTCGCGATCCTGCTGATGATGGTGACCGCCATCCTCGTGTGGGCCCAGCAACGCGTGCTGTCGGGCCGCAGCTTCGCCACCGTCGCCGGCAAGGCGTTCCGGCCGCGCAGCCTGAACCTCGGTCGGTGGCGCTGGCTCACCTTCGGCCTCGCCCTCGCCTATCTCTTCGTCGTCGTCGTGCTGCCCACGGTCGCCCTGGTGATCGCGGCCTTCCGCAGGTTCCTGTTCTTCAAGGACTTCCAGGCCGTGTTCGACATGAAGGCCTATAGCTGGGTCCACTTCAATTCGATCTTCGACAATCCGCTGACCATGACGTCGATCTGGAACACGATGAAGGTCGGCGTGATCACCGCTGTCATCGGCGGCGTGCTGGCCTTTGCCATCGGCTACACGATCAACCGCACGCACGTCGCGGGCCGCAAGTCGATCGACCTGCTATCGACCATCCCCGTCGCCATCCCCGGCCTGGTCGTCGGCGTCGCCTATCTGTGGGCCTGGATCGGCCTGCCCGGCGGCCTCTACGGCACGATCTGGATCCTGGCGCTGGCCTTCGTGGCGCGCTTCATCCCCGACACGGTGAAGGCGTTGTCGACCTCGTTCATGCAGATCCACAAGGAGCTCGAGGAAGCCGCCTGGATCTGCGGGCGCGGCCTGCTCAGCACGATCGGCACGATCATGGTGCCGCTGGCCCGCCCCGGCATCGTCGCCTCGATGACGCTGCTGTTCGTGCTGGCAGTGCGGGAGCTGGGATCGTCGCTGTTCCTCTACACCAGCGACACGACCGTGATGGCCGTGCTGCTGCTCGACTATTACGAAGGCGGCAACATCGGCAAGACCGCCGCCTTCAGTCTCGTGCAGACCGTGATCCTCGGGGTTCTGCTGGGCATCACCTACTGGCTTTCCCGAGGATCGGCCGAGAGCACCGCCCGCGCGGGCTAACGACAGAACAACAGGAGGAAATGACAATGAAGCGCAGAACCATACTGGCCGGCATCGCCGGCGCCGCGGCAACCGCCGCGCTCCCCGCCCGCGCCCAGCAGGAGGCCTTCGGCTCGAAGGAGCTGATCGCCGCCGCCGAAAAGGAAGGCGGGCTCACGCTGTACACGGCCGATTTCGCCGAAACGCAGCAGGAAGTGATCAAGGAATTCAACAAGCGCTTTCCCAAGATCAAGGTCGCGATGGTCCGCGCCCCGGGCGGCCAGCTCATCACCCGCATCAAGACGGAAGCGGCCGCCGACAAGCTCGGCGCCGACGTCGTCAATCATTCCGACCGTGGCCTGATGCTGGATATCGCCGACCTGTTCCAGGACTATGCGCCGCCGAACGCCGCCGACTACCGCGCCGATTCTCTGGTCTCGCCGAAGCTGTGGCCAGGCGTCACTCTTGGCTGGGCGATCGCCTACAACACGCAACTCGTGAAGAACGCGCCCAAGACCTGGATGGATCTGACGAAGCCCGAGTACAAGGACAAGCAGATCGGCCAGGTGATCGGGCCGTCGGGTGGCACGACCTGGACACGCATCATGTTCGAGCGCCAGGTGCTGGGCGAGGACTACTGGAAGAAGCAGGCCGCGCTCAATATCGCGCTCTATCCGTCGGGCGCGCCGCTTTCGGACGCGCTGGTCCGCGGCGAGGTCTCGATCGCTCCGCTGCTCTACAACATCATCTACACCAAGATCGTCGAGGGCGCTCCGGCCGAGGCCATCTTCGCCCCCGAGGGCGTTCCCATCGTTCCTTATGCCGACGGCATCACGAAGGCGTCCAAGAACCCGAACGCCGCCCGCCTGTTCATGAACTGGCGCCTGTCCAAGGAAGGCCAGACCTTCATGATCAACAAGCTCGGCAACATCACCTCCCTCAAGGACCCGCCGGCCTACCCGAAGGGCTGGGATCCCAAGGTCATCAAGGTGTGGGTGCCGAAGTTCGACGAGTTCAGCAAGCTGCGCACCTCCTGGATGGAAGAGTGGAACAAGACCTACGGGTATCGCCAGTGAGCGCTGCGCTTCTCATCGAGGATCTGGTCAAGAAATTCGCGACCGGCAAGGCGGCCGTCGATGGCGTGAGCTTCGACGTGCCGGCGGGCGAAATCGTGGTTTTGCTGGGGCCTTCGGGCTGCGGCAAGACCACGACGCTGCGCTGCGTGGCCGGCCTCGAACATGCAACCGGCGGCCGCATCTCGATCGGCGGCCGCGTCGTGTCGGAGCCCGAGCGTGGCACCCTGGTCAGCCCGCGCGAGCGCGATATCGGCATGGTGTTCCAGTCCTATGCGGTGTGGCCGCACATGACGGTTCACCAGAACGTGGCCTACCCGCTGAAGCACCGTCGCAAGAACACCAGCGGTAGCGCCGACATCGCAACCAAGGTCCGCGAGACGCTCGAACTGGTCGGTCTGGGCGAGTACGCGCAGCGGCCGGTGACGTCGCTGTCGGGCGGCCAAATGCAGCGCGTCGCCCTGGCGCGCAGCCTGGTTTATCGGCCGCAGCTCCTGCTGCTCGACGAGCCGCTGTCCAATCTCGATTCCAAGCTGCGCATCCGGTTGCGCGACGAGCTTCGCCGGATCCTGAAAATGACCGGCATGACCGGCCTCTACGTGACTCACGACCAGTCCGAAGCCGTGGTGCTGGGCGACCGCATCGGCGTCATGCGCAACGGCAAGCTGCTGCAGATGGCGCCGCCGGGCGAGATCTACAACAGACCGGCCGATTCCTTCGTCGCCAACTTCACCGGCGCCTCGAACGTGCTGCTGGGCACGGTGCTGGAGCGCAAGGGCGAGCAGGCCATCATCGATCTCGGTGCCGCCGGCCGCATCGAAGCCTGGACGCCGCAACCGCTGGTGGCCGGCGACAAGGCCCGCGTGGCACTGCGGGCGGAGAACATTCGCCTGGGCGAACGCGGCCCCGCCAACAGTTTCACCGGACGCGTGACCGAGCGGCGCTACCAGGGCATGCAGACGATCTACGACGTCGAGTTCGGCGGCCAGAAGGTCGAGGTGCTGGAACTCGGCACCGCGGCCCGCCACACCGACGGCGAAGTAGCCCTCACCCTGCCGCCCGATACGTGCTGGGCCTATCGCGACGAGGGTCAGCCGACGGCAGACTGAAGCACGGCACGAAGCGCGGCTGCGAGGGGCGCGTCGTGCTCGGGCAGCAGGACCTGCGGATCGAGCGTGAGCACGCCCCGCGCGGCGTGCCGCTCCGACAGATGGACCGGCGGATCGCCATTCTGCAGCTTGGCACTGATCGCGAGCGCGTCGGTCACGGCGATCTCGAGCACCGGCACACGGCCGGTCTGCACCGCCGGCACCAGCTTCACCTCGAAGCCGCCCAACGCTGCGGCGATCGCCTCGAGACGTGACTGGAGCCCTGCGTTGGCGGCCGCATCGTCGGCCACGACGAAGCGCTCCAGCGCCGTGAGTAGACCCACGATCTCCTCCTTGCCGGCCTTGAAGCCGCGGCCGATGCCATGATGCGGGACGCCGCGCAGGTTGGCGCGGTCGACCAGGCGCGGCGGCGTCCAGGTATCGGGCGCCACGTCCATGTCGAGTTGCTGCAGCAGCGCCGAGGCCACGAGGTCGCGCCGGCCGGCCAGGATGCCCGACGCCTGCGGGCCGCCAAGCGCCTTGCCGCCCGAGAAGGCCACGAGGTCGACGCCCATGTCGATGAAGCGCCGCAGGTTCTCCTTGGGTGGCAGCTGTGCCGCCGCATCGACGATCAGGGGAATACCATTGGCGCGACAGGTCGCGATCGCCGTCGGCAGATCGACGATGCTGTTCGCATTGACCGAAAAGGCCATCGCCACGACCGCAGGAGACAGCGCCGTCTCGATCTCCCAGGCTTCCAGTCCGCGCACGCCGGCACCGGTGCCCCGGTCGTTGTGGCCGATATCGACCAGCCGCGCGCCCGAGGCGGCCAGCGCATGGGCGTAGCCAGTGCGCTGGGTTCGCGGGAGCAGGATATCATGCGGGAAGGCGCCGGCATGGGGCAGCGCCGCCATCTTGGCGATGTCCCAGCGGGCGATCGCAGCCGCCGCCGCGAGCGTGAGGGCTGCTGCCGCACCGGTCGTGACCAACCCCGCCTCGGCCCCCGTTGCCGCGGCGATACGCAAGCTGGCGGCGTCCTGCAGTTCGCCGATGTCGACGGAGGCGCGCGACGCGGCGGCCATCGCGGCCACGACCTCGGGCGCCATCACCGCGCCGCCCAACCGCGTCAGCGCGCCCGCCGCATTGATCCGCCGTCGCACGCCGAGAAGGTCGTAAGGGTTCGCCTGGGTCATGCCCACAGCTTAGCCCAACCGCTCAGACCCGCCCAATGATCGCGATCGGGCCGCCACCGGCCGGTCCCTGATGCTCGGCGCCGCCGGACACATAGAGCATCGTGTCGCCGATCACGCCGGCCAGCACGCCGCCGACCAGGGCGCGTGCGTGGCGGGTCGAATGGATGTCGCTGTCGTCCAGCATGGTGTGCCGCCGGCCGCGGATCGCGCCCGACGGCGCGGCCTCCGCCTTGGCCAGCACGGCCGTCACATCCTCGCCGGTCACGCCGAGGCGTCCCAGGATGCGATGAGCCGCACCGGCATCGATCGCGTCGCGCATCACGTCGTGGTCGATCAGCAGGTCGCCGGACCAGCCGTGCGCGTTGCCCAGCACCACGATCTCGTTGCGTAGCAGCTCGACGCCCGCCGAGGTGCTGGCGACCCGCGAATAGAGCGACCAGTCGCGGCAGATCGCGTCTTCCGGCACCTCCTTCACCTCGCCGAGCGCGAGCGCGACCCCCAGCGCCGAGGCACCGCGCGACAGCGCCATCGAGTGGTAGGTATCGTCGGTGGCCGTCGTGGCGCCGCGCTTTGCGGCTTCCTCGATACGTTCCTTTGTCAGCAACGGACATTTGATCTGTACGAAGTGAACATCGGCGGGCGTGGCGATGCCGGCTTCCTTCATGGCCTGCGTCACCGCCGCCGCCGTTTCCTCGATCTGCGCCGCCCGCCCGATCTCCTCGGGCTTGAAGGCCCGCGTCAGGCCGACGCCGATGGCGAGCCGCGGTCCCGCCGAATCGGGCGGTGGTGAGGTCTCGCGACAGAAGACGAGCAGATGCGGTGACAGTCCGCCCTCTGTGCCGCCCGACATCACGATGGCGACCCGCTTCTCGATCTCCGCCAGCGGGCAGCCGAGCGCGCTCGCGAGCAACAGTTTCAGCGCCAAGGTGGCGTAGCCCCGGGTGAAATCGTTGACGCACCCATTGCCCTCGGTCTTGCCGACGATCGCCACGATGGTCTTTGCGTCGACCTCGCCGGCCGCGATGGCGGCGGCAAGCGGCGCCGTATCCTGGGGGCTCGCGGTCGGCAGGCGCAGCACCCGCGTCCTTCTGGTCAAGCCGGTACGTTCCATCTCAGGCGGCCTTGCCGGCGTCGCTGCCGTGACGCAAGCGACGGCGGCGCAGCCACGTCACCGACAGCAGCGACAGCGCGATGACGAGGAAGGAGACCCCGGTGGTCACGGTCCCCAGCGCGTAGAGGACCGGTGTCGTCACGTTGGTGGTCATGCCGTAGACCTCGAGCGGCAGGGTGTTGAAGGTGCCGGCGGTGTAGAGGCTGCGGGCGAATTCATCGTAGGAGAGCGTGAAGCCGAACAGGCCGACGCCGATCAGGCTGGGCAGCAGGATCGGGATGACGACGTGCCGGATCGTCTGCCACGAGGTCGCGCCAAGGTCGCGCGACGCCTCCTCGTAGCGCCGGTCGAAGCGATTGAAGACCGCGAACATGATGAGCAGCCCGAACGGCAGGGTCCAGGTCAGGTGGGCGCCGAAGGCCGAGCTGTACCAGGCGGGATCCCAGCCGAGCACGCGATAGAGCAGGCCGATGCCGAGGCTGATCAGGATCGACGGCACGATCAGGCTGGCGATGGCGAGATAGTAGACAATGCCCGAGCCGCGGAAGCGCGATCGGAAGGCCAGGCCCGCCGAGAAGGAGGCCACGACCGTCACCAGCATGACGGCGACGCCCAGGATCATCGAGCGCTGCAGCGACCCCACGAAGTCGCCCACCATCTGCTTCTCGAACAGGTTCCTGAACCAATGCAGCGAGACGCCGTTCATCGGAAAGGTGAGACCGCCCGACGGCCCCTGGAACGACAGGATGAGGATGGTCAGGGTCGGGCCGTAGAGGAAAAGTACGAACAGGCAGAAGAAGGCGCCGAGGAGCCAGAAGGCAGGACCGCGCTTGCCATGCTGCACGTCACAGCTCCTTGCGAATGTCGACCAGGCGCATCATGGCCGCGACGATGAACAGCAGTGTCGATCCCGATCACGTCGATGCCGACCTGCACGGTCGACCCGAGATATTCGACCGAGCGCGCCACGCCCTGCAGCGAGGTGGCGCCCGCTTCGACCGATGTGCCGGCCCGCAACGACATGCGGTCGGCGCGGATGGCGACGAACCGCCCGCCGTCCGCGCCCGGAACGACGGGGGCGCGGGCAACCGCCGCGGGCAGCACGTTGTGGCCGCCGATGAACCTGGCAACGAAGGCGGAAGCCGGCTTGTTGAAGACTTCGCGCGGCGGCGCCGCCTGCTCGATCTTGCCGTCGTTCATCACCACGACCAGGTCGGCCATCGCCATCGCCTCGTCCTGGCTGTGCGTTACGTGGATGGAGCTGATGCCGAGCCGCGTCTGCAGGCTCTTGAGTTCCTCACGCATCTTGATGCGCAGGAAAGGATCGAGCGCCGACAGCGGCTCGTCGAGAAGCAGGACCTGGGGATCGGTGATCAGCGCCCGCGCCAGCGCGACGCGCTGCTGCTGACCGCCGGAAAGCTGCGATGGGAGGCGCCCGGCATAGCCATCCATTTGCACGCGCTTCAGCATGTCGACGGCGCGGGAACGGCGCGTGTCCTTGTCGACGCCGCGCATCTTGAGGCTGAAGGCGACGTTGTCCGTGCAATCGAGATGCGGAAACAATGCGTAGCTCTGGAACATCATTGCCGTGCCGCGGGCCGCCGGCGGCAGGATGGTGATGTTGTCGCTCCCCACGATGATATCGCCTTCGGTGACCGCCTCGTGGCCCGCGATCATGCGAAGCGTCGTGGTCTTGCCGCAGCCACTCGGGCCCAGCAGGCAGCAATAGGATCCGGCGGGGATGCGGAGGCTGATCGAATCGACCGCCACCGCTTCGCCGTAGCGCTTGGTCAGGGCGACGAGTTCAATGTCCGGCTGCTTGGCCATGCTTTGGAGCAAGCAAGCGGCATGCCAGCGCTGTAGAATTCCCTGGGGACAGTGCCCTCACGAGACAGATGTTGGCGCGGCTCTTGCTCGCTCTGGGCGAACCCAACCAACGGGCAAACAGCGGGAGGCGGCAATGCGGTTGATCGGCGTGGACGTGGGTGGGACCTTCACGGACTTGGTCTATGCCGACACCGAGGCCGGCCGCACCGCGGTGCACAAGGTATCGACCACGCCGGACGACCCGTCGCGCGGGGTCGTACAGGGGCTGATGGCGCTCTGCGACAAGTATTCCATCGCGCGCGAGACCATCGACACGGTGTTCCACGGCACGACCATTGCCACCAACGCGATCCTCGAGCACGACGGTGCTGTCACCGGCATGATCACGACCGGCGGCTATCGCGACATCCTGCATATCGGCCGCCACCAGCGGCCGCAGCACTACTCCATCATGCAGGACATCCCCTGGCAGGACCGGCCCCTGGTGAAGCGCCGACATCGCAAGACGGTGACGGAGCGGCTGGTGCCGCCGCGCGGCGAGGTGCTGGAGCCGCTCGACGAGGAAGGGGTCCGGCAGGCCGTGCGCGAGCTCAAGGAGGCGGGCGTCGAGGCCATCGCCATCTGCTTCCTCTTCTCCTACCTCGATGCCACGCATGAGGCGCGCGCCATGGAGATCGTGCGCGAGGAATATCCGGCGTGCTTCGCCACGACATCTTCATCGGTGTCGCCGCAGTTCCGCGAGTTCGAGCGCTTCACGACCACGGCCATGAACGCGTTCGTCGGCCCCAAGGTACGCAACTACGTGACCCGCCTCGAATCGGAGATCGAGGCCTCCGGTTTCAGGGCCGACCTGCGCATCATGGCGTCCAACGGCGGCGTCGCGACGCCCGCGATGGTCGCGGAGCGTCCGGTGCTCACGCTCCTGTCGGGACCGGCCGCCGGGGTGATCGGCGGCGACTGGGCGGGCGCGTTGTCGGAAAGGCGCAACCTGATCACTTTCGACGTCGGCGGCACCTCGGCCGATATCGGCATCGTCACCGAAGGCGGCTTCGGTGAAGCCACGGCGCGCGACACCTGGATCGCGGGCTTCCCCGTGCTGGTGCCGATGATCGACGTGCACACGATCGGTGCCGGCGGCGGCTCGATCGCCTTCGTCGACCAGGCCGGCGCCTTCAAGGTCGGCCCACGCTCGGCCGGCGCCGTCCCCGGCCCCGCCGCCTACGGCCGCGGCGGCAACCGCGCCACCGTGACCGACGCCAACGTCGTGCTGGGCCGGCTCGACGGCGGCAACTTCCTGGGCGGCAGCATGTCGCTCGACGAAGTGGCGGCACGACGCGTGATCGGCGAACTGGCGCGCGAGCTCGGCCTCTCCGACCGGGAGGCAGCGGAAGGCGTGATCACCCTGATCAATGCCAACATGGCCAACGCCATCCGCTCCCGCACCGTCCAGAAGGGCATCGATCCCCGCAACTACACCCTGGTGGCGTTCGGCGGTGCGGGCCCGCTGCATGGCGCGGAAGTGGCCGACATGCTGGGCGTCACCGAAGTGATCGTGCCGCCGCATCCCGGCATCACCTCGGCCGTCGGCCTGCTGATCAGCGACCTGCGCTACGACGCCATCCGCACCTCGTTTCAGGTTTCGAGCGCCGTCGACCTCGCCCGCATCAACGCCGACTTCGCCGCCATGGCGACCGAACTGGCCGGACGCTTCACCGCCGACGGCATCGAGCTCTCGAAGGTCACCTTCGAGCGCCGTGGCGATCTTCGCTACGTCGGCCAGGGCTACGAACTGCGGGTCACCTTTCCTGAGGGCCTCCTGGACGAGGCCGCCCTCGCCCAGGCCTTCGCGGCGTTCCACGAAGTCCACAAACGCGAGTACGGCCATCACTTCGCCGACTCCGCGATCGAGATCGTGAACCTGCGCCTCGTCGGTGCGGCCAGCGCCGCCAAGATCGCCAGGCCGGCCGTCGGCACCGCGAAGTCGCTCGACGCCGCCCGCGTGCGCACCGGCTCCTGCACCTTCCGCGTCGGCGCCAAGCTCGCCGACTACCCGACGGACTTCTACCGCCGCGACCTGCTGCCGGTCGGCGAGCGGATCCCCGGCCCCGCCATCGTGCTACAGATGGACACGACCACGGTGGTCCCACCGCATTTCAGTTTCGAGGCCGACGCGGCGGGCAATCTGATGATCCGCAAGGAGGCTCGCCAATGAGCGCGCCTCTTCGCCGGGAGCGCGCCACTCCAGTGGCGCTCTTGCTCTTCCTTCCTGAAGTTATGAGCGCCACTGGAGTGGCGCCCTCCCGGCAGAGGAGTGTCGCATGAGCACCGCCGTAATCCGCCAGCCCGCAACCGGACCCGACCGCATCGACCCGATCACCAGCAGCGTCATCCAGGGCGCGCTCGAGAACATCGCCGTCGAGATGGGCTACAAGCTGATGCGCATGAGCTACTCCTCGATCATCCGCGAATCGGAGGATTTCGGGGCGGCCCTCGTCGACGCGAAAGGCCGCGGCCTTGCCGAATCGGCGCAGTCGACGCCGCTGCAGTCCGGCCCGATCCCGGGCTATGTGCGCGGCATCCAGCGCATCCTGGCCGCGCGTGGCCAGGTCATCCGCCCGGGCGACGTCATCATGCACAACGACGCCTATTCCGGCGCCAGCCATGGACCCGACGTGGCGTTCATCGTGCCGGTCTTCGTGCAGGGCCGCCTGATCGCCTTTGCCGCAACCACCGCGCACCATCTCGACATCGGCGCGCTGTCGCCCGGTTCCTGCGGCATCGTCGAGGCGATCGACGCCTATGCCGAGGGCCTGCAATTCAAGGCCATCAAGGTCTACGACCGCGGCGTGAAGAACGACGCCGTGTGGCAGATCGTGCGCGACAATATCCGCGCCTCCGACCTGGTGGTGGGCGACATGGACGCCCAGGTCGCGGCCGCCCGCATCGGTGCCGAGCGCATGGTGGAACTGGTCGAGCGCTACGGGCTGGAGACGTTCGAGCAGGCGTGCGACGCGCTGATGGATCATGCCGAGCGGCTGATGCGCCAGGCGATCGCCAGGCTGCCCGATGGGGTCTATCGCGCCGAGACCGCGATCGACGGCTATCTCGACAGCGACGATCCGACCAAGAAGGAACTGCCGATCGTCGTCACCATCACCAAGAAGGACGACTCCCTGGTGGTCGATCTCACCGGCACGGCGCCGCAGGTGCCCGACCGGCCGATCAACATGCCGCTCGAGGGCACCGCCGACATCGCGATCTGGCTCACCATCCGCTCGGTGCTGCTCGACACCGAGATTCACGGCCATATCCCGGTAAACGCAGGCCTCATCCGCCCGATCACCATCGTGGCGCCCAAGGGCTGCCTGGCCAACCCGACCTTCCCGGCGCCGACCATCGCGCGCTTCTGCCCCGGCAACCAGCTCGCCGACACCGTGATGAAGGCGCTGTCGCTGGCCATGCCGGGCAACGTCTCGGCCGGCATCGGCAACCTCAAGGTCATCGCCTTCTCCGGCCTCAAGGACGAGACGCACTGGGTGCACATGGAGATCTTCGAAGGCTCCTATGGCGGGCGGCTGGGCAAGGACGGCATGGATGCCGTCGATACGCTCTACGCCAACACCCGCAACAACCCGATAGAGGACATCGAGACCCACCTGCCGCTCCGCGTGTTGCGCTACGAGCTGCGTGAGGACGTGTCGGGGGCCGGCAAGTGGCGGGGCGGCCTGGGCTCGGTCCGCGAGTTCGCCTTCCTCAGCGACGGTGGCGCCTCGGTCGAGGGCGAAGGCCATCGCTACCGGCCCTGGGGCTTTTTAGGCGGCAGCGAAGGCATGCCCGCCAAGCTCGACCTGATGGTGCCGGGCCATCCCGACCGTGCGCTGCCGTCGAAAGTGCCGCACATGAACATCGCCAAGGACGGCCGCTTCGTCTGCTACGGCCCGGCCGGCGGCGGCTACGGCAACCCGCTGGAACGCGATCCGGCCGACGTGGCCGACGACGTGCTCGACGAAGTGATCTCGGTGGAGACCGCGCTCCGCGACTATGGCGTCGTGATCTCGGCCAAGGGTGTCGTCGACCTTGAAGCGACGCAGAAAGCACGAGGCGGCTGAAGGCTCTCGCCGCTCCCTAACGGTCCCTTGGCAGGTCCTGCGTTCTCCTCCATCAAGGCGTGATGGACTATCAGCTCAAAGGCCGGACCTGCCTCGTATCCGGCGCAAGTTCTGGCATCGGCGCCGGCGTCGTGAGGCTTCTCGCACAACAGGGCGCTCGGGTCGTCGCCACGGCGCGGCGGGCCGGGAAGATCGAACGGCTGGACGACGTGACGGTCGTTGCAGGCGACGTCACCGACACGACCGATCTCGCGCGCATCGCGGCCGAGGCAAACAAGGTGCTCGGCGCGATCGACATCCTCGTGAATTGCGCCGGCGGCTCGCGGCCGACCGGACCGGACGCCGGCGAGGATGTCTGGGAGGAGGCTTTCGCGCTCAACTTCACGGCGGCGCGCCTTCTCACCAAGGCGCTGCTGCCGGCGATGCGGGCGCGCAAATGGGGGCGGATCGTCAACATCAGCGGCTCGATGGAGCCACGCGGCCTGAACGCCGCCATCGCCGCCAAGGCCGCGCTGCATCTGTGGGCAAAGGGCCTGTCGTGCGACGTGGCGGCCGACGGCGTCACGGTGAACACAATTCAGCCAGGCCGCATCAACAGCGAGCAGATTCTGCAAAAGCTGCACCCGACCGAGGAGGCCCGCCGCAGCTTCATCGAGCGAAACATCCCCATCGGGTATTTCGGCGAGCCGGAGGATGTGGCAAACCTCGTCGCCTTCCTCGCCTCGCCGGCGGCGCGCTACATCACGGGCGCGGTCATTCCGGTCGATGGTGGCATGCACTATTTCGCGCACTGACGGCGCGGCGGAGGATGGATTTTGCTGAAGTGGCTTCGTCGTTCTGAGCCAAAGAAAGTTCCGGCCGCCAGCCTCGGCCCGCTGCAGATCGTCAAGCCCTGGGCTCGGTCGTCGTCTTCCCAGCCGGATCTCGCCGGCGGCTTCATGACGGTGGCCAACGAGGGCGAGACAGATCGGCTCGTTTCCGCCAGCTGCCCTGCCGCCGGCTTCGTCGAAATCCATGCCATCCGGGTCAAGGGCCCGGTGCTCGAAATGCGGAAGCTGGACGGTGGCCTCGTCATCCCGCCGGCCAACCAGCAGATCCTCAAGCCGCGCGGCTATCACCTGCTGATGAGCGGCCTCGCCTCGCCGCTGGCCGTTGGCACCAAACTGCCGATCACCCTGGTCTTCGAGAGGGCCGGCAACGTCACCCTGGACTTTGCCGTGGGAGCGCCCGGCGCCGTAGGACAAGCCACCCTCGGCTCATCCTAAGGGGGCCATCGGCCCGCCGGAGGCGCCTCGGCGTCTTCGTGCAGACGCCCGGCCATCATGTCGGCGGCTGGCGCGCTCCCGAGGCCGGCGCGCGGAAACTAACCTCGCGCTGTTGCAGTACATCGCGGCCACCTCCGACGATCGCCCGCAGCGCTTGTAACCCGCATTGCCCAGGCAACGTCCATTCGGCGGACGGCTGGAAGGACCTGCTCAAACCGGTCGTGGCCAAGGTCGAGCATCACACCCGCTACACCGTCTTCCAGATGGCCGAGGTCGCGGCGCCAGCGGAATTCTTCTGAGAGAAAACTCCGGCAGTTCGCGATGCCGGAATTGGTGACCGCAGTCCCTATGCGATTCTGCCTTGCGGGAACACTGGAAAGACGTGAGTATTTGCCCGCTTGGGGAGACATCTCGGGATCCCCGCCAACAAGGCTTGGCCGCAAAGGCCTTAACAAGAAGCAACCGATGGGAGGATTTTCAAATGCCTGACAAGACCGTCAAAAACCCCGCCGCGCCGATGCAGGCCGGTGGTACTTCGTCCGTCGCGAGCACCACGCCTGTCGATGTGGCGGCTGGCTCGAAGAACACTCTGAACCGGCGCAGCTATCTCAAGACTGCAGCCGTGGTCGCGAGCGGTGGCGCCGCGCTCGGCATGCCGGCGATCGCCCGAGCGCAGAACCGGACTTGGAAGCTGAAGCTCCAGAGCAACTGGACAGGCATCGGCATCGAGTCGCAGGACCGTTCCGCACAGCTATTCATCGATCGCGTGAAGAAGATGTCGGCCGGTCGCATCGAGATCACCAATTTCAACGCCGACGTCCTGCTCGGCATCGGCGAGACCTTCCGCGGCGTCGGTACCGGTGTGGCGGACCTCGCGGTCACGGCCCCGATCTACCATCGCGGGACCGTGCCGGTCGGCGAGTATCTGTGGGCCGTGCCGTTCTTCCCCTTCACGAATCTCGAGTTCTACGAGTACATCTACCAGTTCATGGGGATCAAGGAACTCTGGGCCGCGGCTTACAAGCCGCACAATGTCGCTCATCTCACCTATATGTGCTCGGACGAGTGGGGCGCGATGGTGTCGACGCGTCCTGTTGCGAAATATGCCGAATTCAAGGGCATGAAGGTGCGCGCGTTCGGCATCTGGGCCGACTGGCTCGTGCACAACGGCGCGTCCATCGTCACGGTGCCGGGTGGCGAGGTCTACACCGCGATCCAGACGAAGATCCTGGACGCCGCTGCGTTCGGCTCGCCGGACGCGTGGGCCGGCATGAAGATGTACGAGGTCTGCAAGTACTACCTCAATCCCTCGGTCGTTCCCTACGACGTCGTCGAGGTCATCATGAACTTGAAGACCTTCAACGAGATGCCGCCGGATCTGCAGGAGGTCATGACCTCCGCGGCGCGCGTGATGAACCTTGAGATCTCGGCACTGACGATCCCGACCGACGTGCGTGGCCGCAAGAAGCTCGCCGAGGGCGGCATGCAAACCATCATGATGCCGGATGACGAGCTGACCAAGGCCGCCGACTGGTGCTGGAACAAGTTCGTCGGCTTGAAGGGCAAGGATCCCAACATCGACAAGGTGATCGAGATCTACACCCAAGCCAAGCAGGTTTACAAAGACTACTACGGGCCAAAACGTCTCCCGACCTGAGACGTCCGCAGAGCGGCTGCGGTGATCACGTTCAAGTGACTGCCTGAGTTCAGTCTGGCACGATGCGTCGACAGCAGCGCATCGTGCTGGAGGTACTCTGGACGGTGCCTCCGCGTTAGCCGGTATACAGGTCCTTGCGGCCGCGCCTAGGCCGCGAGTCCGATGCCTCGCGAGCACAGGGCGACACGGGCTGCGCGCCAGGGCGGCCCGGCCCGGTGGTCTTTCACGCAATCGATCGCCGGCGCGACCGGCGGAGATGGGGGTGCAGGGTGAAAGTGATCGAAGCCTATCTCCGCTTCACGGACTGGCTGAACGTCAGGTTCGCCTGGATCGTGGCGTTCCTGATCGTGCCGATGCTACTCATCATGATCTGGGAGATCGTGTTGAGGTACTTCTTCAATTCACCTTCGCAGTGGGCCTTCGAGATATCGTTGTTCTGCTATGGGGGCTATATCGCCCTGGGCGGGGCCTACACCCTTCTGGCCGGCGCTCACGTGAATGTCGACATCGTCTGGGGTCGGCTTGCGCCGCGGGGGCGTGCCGTTCTCGATGTCCTCACCAGCAGCTTTTCCTTTCTCTTTATCGGCGTCCTGTTCTGGGTGTCGCTGCAGCTCACGATCAACTCATGGGCGATTGGCGAGACGACGATGTCTCACTGGAAGCCCATCTATTATCCGTTGCGCACGACGCTGCCGGTGGGCTGCCTCCTGTTACTGATGCAATTGCTCGCCAAGCTGATCCGCGATGTCGCCATCATCATCGAGGGCGAGGAAGTGTTTCCCGTGCGCGTGCACGTCCCCTAGCGCCCGACTCACCGGAGAACTCACACAACCTGATCGGTGCGCGACGGCGACCACACCTCACCCGGAGTTTGTCCATGCTAGCCCTTGGCCCCGAATGGCTGACAGTGATCCTGTTTGGCAGTCTCGTCTTTCTCCTGCTTTTGGGGCTGCCGCTGGTGTTCGCCATCGGCGGCGTCGCAACGCTGTTCATCATCTTGCTGTGGGGGCCGCACGCACTGCCGGTGCTGGCAAACCGAACCTACATGGCCATGGACATGTTCCTGCTCGTGGCCGTGCCCATGTTCATATTCATGGGGGCGATGCTGCAACGATGTGGCATCGCCGAGGACATGTACGAATTGATGTACCACTGGATGGGCGGGCTCCGTGGCGGTCTCGCCGCCGGCACGGTTCTCATCTGCACGATGTTTGCGGCGATGGTCGGCATCAGCGGGGCGGCCACCACGTCGATGGGACTGATCGCGCTCCCCTCCATGCTCAAGCGAGGCTACAAGAAGGACATCGCGATCGGCTGTATCTCGGCCGGCGGCTCGCTTGGCATCCTGATTCCACCGAGCGTGCTGATGATCATCCTCGCCCTGACCTCGCGGGTTTCCGTTGGCGAGATGTTCATCGCCGGCATTTTGCCCGGACTGCTGCTCAGCTCGTTGTTCGTGGCATACATCCTAATCCGCTGCTACTTCAACAAGGATATGGGGCCGAGCGTGCCGCCGGAAGATCGGCTGCCGCTGAACGAGAGACTCAAACTGCTGGGAGCGTTGGTTCTTCCCATCGGCCTGATTTTCGCGGTGATGGGATCGATGTTCTTCGGAATTGCGACGCCGAGCGAGGCCTCGGCAATCGGCGCCCTCGGCGCGATCGTCAGCGCGATGATCAAGCGCACGTTTAGCTGGCAGAATTTCACCTCGGCGCTGTTCATCACGCTGCGTTTGAGCGCGATGGTCATCTGGATCGTGTTCGCTGCCTCGGCGTTTACCGCGCTCTACGCCGTCACGGGCGCCTCCTCCCTGGTCGGCACCCTGATCAAGGGCGTGGGCGATCCCTGGGCGGTGATCATCGCCATGCAGCTGATCCTCTTCGTGCTCGGGATGTTCTTCGATCCGACCGGCATCGTGCTGCTGACCGCGCCGATCTTCTTCCCGATCGTGACGGCGCTCGGCTTCGATCCCCTGTGGTTCGCAATCCTCTTCGTGATCAACATGGAGCTGGCGTACCTGACGCCGCCGTTCGGATTCAACCTTTTCTACATGAAGGCGGTCGTACCAAAGGGCGTGACGATGATGGACATCTACAAATCGTCGACGCCTTTCTGCCTGCTCATGATTTTGGGGTTGGTCATTTGCATGATCTTCCCCGGAATCATCACCTCGCTGCCGAGCCTGATGAGGACTTGAAGCAGGCGGGGCGGGACTTGATAGATCCCGGGAGACTTCCCGAGGGTCGATCCAGTCCTCTCTTGCCGCACCGGGCGCCGGCGCCTGGAAGGCTGCTTGGACGAAGGCCCGACTTGGCCATCGCCCTGGTGCCGCCGAGATCGGCGGCGTCGACATCGCAGCCGCGCTCACAAGGATTTCACTCTGGCCTTGCGCCGGGCGCCCGGACTCCTGATATAACCATCTTGAGGGGCCGGTGTGGGCGGAGCAGTCGCCAACCCGGTCAGATCCGGAAGGAAGCAGCCGTAACGAATTCGCTTCGGGTCATGCCGGTCTCTCACCCGTTCCCCTGCGCGCGCCGACGCGGAGGGCGGGCGGCCCAGGCGCGACGACCGCCGGGCCTGAAGGGGCCACGGCGCAGGATATCGGGTGAACGCCATGGCTAAGGCCACCAAGGGCTCGGAAGACCCGGCAGTCCCCTATCGCGTTCTTGCCCGCAAATACCGGCCCGTCGATTTCACCACCCTGGTCGGCCAGGAAGCCATGGTGCGCACCCTGCGCAACGCCATCGCCACCGGCCGCATCGCCCATGCCTTCATGCTCACCGGCGTGCGCGGCGTCGGCAAGACGACGACCGCCCGTATCATTGCCCGCGCATTGAACTGTGTCGGGCCCGACGGCACCGGCGGCCCGACGGTCGATCCCTGCGGCGTCTGCGACAACTGCAAGGCCATCACCGAAGACCGCCATGTCGACGTGATCGAGATGGACGCGGCCTCGCGCACCGGCATCGACGACGTCCGCGAGCTGATCGAGGGCGTGCGCTATCGCCCGGTCTCGGCGCGCTACAAGGTCTACATCATCGACGAAGTGCACATGCTGTCGGAGAAGGCCTTCAACGCGTTGCTGAAGACCTTGGAAGAGCCGCCGCCGCACGTGAAGTTCCTGTTCGCCACCACCGAGATCCGCAAGGTGCCGGTGACGGTACTGTCGCGCTGCCAGCGCTTCGACCTGAAGCGCGTGCCGCAGGAAACGCTGGTCGAGCATTTCGGCAAGATCGCCCAGGCCGAGAAGGTCGAAATCTCGCCCGAAGCTTTGACCCTGCTGGCGCGCGCCGCCGACGGATCGGTGCGCGACGGTCTGTCCATGCTCGACCAGGCGATCGCCCATGGCGGCGGCGTGGTCGATGCAGCGCAGGTCCGCGACATGCTGGGCCTGGCCGACCGCAGCCGCGTGCTCGAACTCTTCGAGAAGACGATGCGCGGCGACGCACCGTCGGTGATTGCCTCGCTCGGCGAGATGCACGATTCCGGCGCCGATCCGGTGGTCGTGCTGCAGGACCTGCTCGAACTCACGCACTGGGTGACACGTCTGAAGGTGGCGCCGGAAGCTGCCGCCTCGACGGCCGACAGCGAGCGCGCCCAGGGGCTCGCCATGGCCGGCAAGCTGACGATGGCCTCTCTCACGCGCGCGTGGACGCTGCTGCTCAAGGGCCTGCAGGAAACGCTCGCCGCGCCCTCGCCGCTGCGCGCCGCCGAGATGGCGCTGATCCGGCTCTGCTACGTCGCCGACCTCCCTTCTCCCGCCGACGCGATCAAGCTGCTGCAGATGGGCGGCGGCGCTTCCGCAGGGACGACCACCCCGGCGATGCCGCGCGGCAACGGAGGCAGCGGCGGCGGTGGTGCGGCGGCGCGACTCGCGACCCAGCCCGCCACGGCGGTTGCCGTCCAGCCGGTCCAGGCGATGCCGGCGCCGCGCAATTTCACCGAGGTCGTGGCGCTGTTCGAGACCCGACGCGAGCCACGGCTGGTGCACAGCCTGATGCACCATGTGCACGAGGTCCGCTGCGAGCCGGGCCTGATCGAATTCCGCCCCGAGCCCAAGGCGCCGCCCGACCTCGCACCGCGCCTCAGCGAACTGCTGAGCCAATGGACCGGGCGTCGCTGGATCGCCTCGGTCTCCAGCGCCGAGGGCAAGTCGACACTCATCGAGCAGAAGACAATCAAGGCCGACGACCTGCGCAGCTCCGCCGAGAACAACGAGCTGGTGATGGCCATACTGAAGACATTCCCCGGTGCCAGGCTCGACGCGGTGAAACGCAAGGGCGAGCAGACGTCCATGGTGGGCGAATTCGTCACCGAAGAGCCGCCTCCCGCCGAGGAATACCCGGCCGACGACGATATCCCGGAAAGCGAGTTCTGAATGTTCGACAAACTCAAGGACCTTGGCGGCCTGATGCAGCAGGCCCAGCAGATGCAGCAGAAGATGCAGGAGCTGCAGGTGGCGCTCGAGCGCCTCGAGATCGTGGGATCGTCGGGCGCCGGCCTGGTCAAGGTCACGGTCAACGGCAAGAACGAGACCCGCAAGATCGACATCGACGCCTCGCTGTTCAAACCCGAGGACAAGGGCGTGGTCGAGGACCTGATCGTGGCCGCCACCAACGATGCCCGTACCAAGGTCGAGCAGACCGTGCAGGAGCACATGCGCGGCATCACCGGCGGCCTGCCGTTGCCGCCGGGTTTCAAGCTCTAGATGAACCGCCGAGGATGAACGGCCCGGAGATCGAGCGGCTGATCCAGCTGCTCGGCCGCCTGCCGGGGCTGGGCCCGCGCTCGGCCCGCCGCGTGGCCCTGCACCTCCTGAAGAAGCGCGAGACGCTGATGCAGCCGCTCAGCGCGGCGCTGGCCGATGCGGCGCGCGCCATCCGGGCCTGCAGCATCTGCGGCAACCTCGATACGATCGACCCCTGCTCGATCTGCGCCGATCACCGCCGCGATCCCGGCCTGATCTGCGTCGTGGAGGATGTCGGCGACCTGTGGGCCATGGAGCGCGGCCGCATCTTTTCCGGCCGTTACCATGTGCTGGGCGGCTCGCTGTCGGCGCTGGACGGGGTAGGCCCCGAGGAACTCAACATCAGCAGCCTCGTGAAACGCGTTTCCGCGGGCGGCATCCGCGAGGTGATCATGGCGACCAATGCCACCGTCGATGGGCAGACCACGGCGCACTATCTCGCCGAGCGGCTGGCCGAACACGACGTGCCGCTGACGCGGCTGGCGCATGGCGTGCCGGTGGGGGGCGAACTCGACTGGCTCGACGACGGCACGCTCGCCACCGCGTTCAAGGCACGGCGCGCCCTCTAGCCTCCCGCATATGAGCGCCGAAACCCTCACCGCCATCGCCATCGCCCTGGGCGCCGCCTGGGCCAGCGGCCTGAACGCCTATGCCGCCGTGCTGGTCCTCGGCGCCGCGCAGCGCCTGGGCCTGGTGGCCCTGCCGCACGATCTGCAGGTCCTTGCATCGCCCTGGGTGCTCGGTGTGGCGGCGATCCTGTTCGCGCTCAACTTCCTCGCCGACAAGATCCCCTACATCGACAGCATCAACGACGTGCTGCAGACGTTCGTGCGCATTCCCGCCGGGGCGCTGCTGGCCTATGGCGCGGCCGGCGGCCTCAGTCCGGAGGTCTCGATCATTGCCGGCCTTCTGGGCGGTACGCTTGCGGCCGGCACCCACATCGCCAAGACCGGCTCGCGGGCGCTGATCAACACCTCACCGGAGCCGTTCAGCAACGTGTTCGCGTCGCTGGGCGAAGACGTCACGGTCTTTGGCGGGCTGGCGCTGGCGATCGCCCATCCGATCACTTTTTTGTGCCTGCTGGCATTGTTCGTGATTCTGCTTATATGGCTCCTGCCGAAGCTGGTACGGCTGGCCCTGGTGCCGTTTCGCCGGGTCGCTCGCGGCCGCCGAGAGTCTTGAGCGAACGCCCTTCATCGACTTTTGACTCAAGAACTGCCGCTTTCCTTCGCCGATCCGAAGCGTACAATCGCAACCGCAAGCACATGTTCATCCGCCAGAACATCCAGTCCCTTCGGTTTTTCCGCACGACGCCGGCGATGCGTTGCCCATACCTGCCGCATCGCCTGGAGACCAAGCTCGTCACCGAGCTGAGCGGTCCCGACGCCATTTCCCAGCATGACACGCTGACCGATGCCGGTTTTCGCCGATCGCACCATTTTGTCTACAAGCCTCTGTGTGACGGCTGCAAGGCATGTGTGCCGGTCCGCATCAGGGTGCGGGATTTCGAGCCCAGCCGGGCGCAGCGCCGCATCCAGCGACGCAACGAGCATGTCCACGCCGTCGAGACGCAGGCCCTGGCGACCGGTGAACAGTTCTCGCTGTTTTCACGCTATGTACTGACGCGTCATCGCGAGGGTGACATGGCCGACATGGACTTCGACGACTACCGCGCCATGGTCGAAGAAAGCCCGGTCGAGACGGCGATCATCGAGTTCCGGGACGATTCGGCCGATGGCCGGCTGGTCGGCGCTTGCCTCGTCGACTGGCTCTCCGGCGGCGTGTCGGCGGTCTACAGCTTCTTCGATCCGCAGGACCCGCGCCGGGGCCTCGGAACGCACATGATCCTGTGGCTGGCCAATGCCGCCGCCAAGCGTGGGCTGCCTTATGTCTATCTCGGCTACTGGATCGCCGATTCGACCAAGATGGCCTACAAGCAGTCCTTCCGGCCGCTGGAATTCTTCGGCCCCGAGGGCTGGATGGAGTTGCCTGCGACATAGGCAGTCCAACGGCGGTGGAGCGACTTGACGCACCTTCACCGCCGCACGGCCACCCGCACGGCTCTGGCACCGCCCAGCGGACCACGCTATGAGAGTTCATCTGCTGGCGAGAGCGGATGGTCGGCCAAAAAGAACTCGCAATGCAGGGGAGAGGGATGCGCTTATTGCTGTCATTCAGCGCGCTGGTCGACGCGTTAAACGAAAAGATCGGCACTTTCTGCAACTGGCTCGTGCTGCTGGCCTGTATCGTCAGCGCCGGCAACGCCATGGTCCGGTATGCCTACGACACGAGCTCGAACGGCTGGCTCGAAATCCAGTGGTACATGTTCGCCGTGATCGTGATGCTGGGTGCTTCGTATACGATGAAGCGCAACGAGCATGTCCGGGTCGACATCTTCTACATGACGCTGAGCCGCCGCGGGCAGCTCTGGGTCGACATCCTCGGCACGCTGGTCTTCCTCCTGCCGACCTGCACCATCCTGGCCTGGCTGAGCTGGCCGTTTTTCATGCAGTCGTTCAACGTCAACGAGGGCTCCTCGAATGCCGGCGGACTGCTGCGCTGGCCGATCAAGTTTGTCCTGCCGCTGGGCTTTGCCCTGGTGGCCCTCCAGGGCCTGTCTGAACTGATCAAGCGTGTGGCCTTCCTCAACGGATATGCCGTGGACAGCCTCGAAGCACACTACGAGAGGCCCACGCAATGATGATCCCGCTCGAGTGGATGCCGCCGCTGATGTTCGGCGGCCTGGTCGTCTTCATGCTCATCGGTTACCCGGTCGCGTTCTCGCTCTGCGCGGTGGGTTTCTTCTTCGGCTTCCTGTCGATCGACATGGGCTTTTTCACCATGCCCTTCATGCAGGCCATCCCGGGCCGCGTGTTCGGCAGCATCCTGTCGAACGAACTGCTTCTCGCCATTCCGTTCTTCACCTTCATGGGCGCCATCCTGGAGAAATGCGGGTTGGCGGAGGACATGCTCGAATCGATGGGCCAGCTCTTCGGCCCCATCAAGGGCGGGCTGGGCTACTCCACCATCATCGTGGGCTTCATCCTCGGCGCCATCACCGGCACCGTGGCGGCCCAGGTCATCGCGATGGCCATGATCACCCTGCCGGTGATGATGCGGCACAGGTACGACATGCGTTACGCGACCGGCGTGCTGGCCGCGTCGGGCACGATCACGCAGCTCGTGCCGCCCTCGCTGGTGCTGATCGTGCTGGCCGACCAGCTCGGCAAATCGGTCGGCGACATGTATCTCGGCGCCTGGGGTCCGTCCCTGCTGCAGATCGCCCTGTTTGCCGCCTACACGTTCTATCTGACGCTTGTGAAGCCGGCGGCCCTGCCGCCGGTGCCACGGACGCTGTTCGGCAAGGCGCTGCTGATCAAGTGCGCCTGGGGCATCATCCCCGCCGCCGTGCTCATCTTCCTGGTGCTGGGCACCATCATGATGGGTCTGGCGACCCCGACCGAGGCGGGCGCGATGGGCACGATCGGCGCCATCGTCCTGGCCGTGGTGCGCAACGCCCCGCTCACCCGGTTCGACCGCATCATGTTCCTCGGCGGCTGCGCCGCCGCGATCATCGGCGCCCTGATCGGCACGGTCGCCTTCAAGTCGTTCGCCTTCAAGGTCGCCTTCACCGTCATGTTCGCCTCGATCATATGGCTGTGCTGGCGGGCCTGGCAGCACAAGGAACTGCGCGACCTGATCGTGCAGGCCTTCCAGGCGACGATGCGCATCACGGCCATGGTCGCCTTCATCCTGGTCGGCGCCACCTGCTTCTCGATCACCTTCCAGGGTGTCGACGGCAACCAGTGGGTCGAGCACCTGATGTCGAACCTGCCGGGCGGGGTCTGGGGCTTCCTGATCGTCGTCAACCTGTTCGTCTTCTTCCTGGCGTTCTTCCTCGATTTCTTCGAGATCGCCTTCATCATCATCCCGATGCTGGCGCCGGTGGCGCAAAAGCTGCTCACGCCAGTCGTCGGCGCGGATGCCGCCCTCATCTGGTTCGGCGTCATGCTCTGCGTGAACATGCAGACCTCGTTCATGCACCCTCCCTTCGGCTTCGCGCTGTTCTATCTGCGCAGCGTCGCGCCCAAGGAAGTGAAGAGTTCGGACATCTACTGGGGTGCGATTCCCTGGGTGCTGCTGCAGCTCATCATGGTGGCGATCGTGATCTTCGTGCCCCAGACCGTGACCTTCTTCCTCGACAAGCCGCACGGCGTCGATCCCAGCAAGGTCATCATCGAGCTTGAGGCACCGGTAGAATCGGCACCTCCCGTTTTCAAATAGGCGCCGGACTTCCCGGAATAAAAAAAGCCCCGCCAACCGGCGGGGCTTTTCTTTTCAGGCTTTGGTCTAGCGGCCCTGGGCCGACATCGAGAAATTGAAGTTGTCGAAAGTGTTTTCGGCAACGCGGAACCACAGGTTCTCGTCGGTCCGGAAGGCTTTCAGGCTGTCGTAGATCTTCTTGAACTTCGGATCCTTTGCCGAAAGTTCATCGTAGTATTTGTAGGACTCGAGGAAGCAGGGCTCGAGGACCGAACGCGGAAACGGACGCAACTCGGTACCAGCCGCCACGAGACGGCGCAGTGCCGGCGGATTGCCAGCGTCGTACTTGGGAACCATCCAGGATGTGACGCGGCCGGCTGCAGCCTCGACCATCGCCTGGTAGGGCTTGGGCAGCTTCGCCCAGGCATCGTTGTTGATGTAGAGCGAGCCGACCGACGCGCCTTCCCACCAGCCCGGATAATAGTAGTACTTGGCGACCTTGTTGAAGCCGAGCTTCTCGTCGTCGTAAGGGCCGACCCATTCGCAGGCGTCGATCGTGCCCTTCTCGAGCGCCGGATAGATATCGCCGCCGGCGATCTGCTGCGGCACCACACCCAGGCGCGTGAGGATCAGACCGGCAAACCCGCCGACCCGGAACTTCAGGCCCTTCATGTCGTCCATCGACTTGATTTCCTTGCGGAACCAGCCGCCCATCTGGCAGCCCGTGCCGCCAAAGGTGAAGGAGCGGAAATTGTACTCCTTGTAGAACTCGTTGATCAGCTCGTGGCCGCCGCCGAACTCGAGCCACGCATAGTACTGGCGCTGGTTCATCGAGAACGGCAGGCCGGTCTCGAACACGAAGTTCGGGTGCTTGCCGAAATAATAGTACGCGGCAGTCTGGCCGGCCTCGACGGTGCCGTTCTGCACCGCATCGGCAACCTGCAGGCCCGGGACGATTTCGCCGGCGGCGAAGGGGCGAATCTGGAATTTGCCATCCGACATCTCGCCCACGATCTTGGCGAACAGCTCGGAGCCGCCGTAGAGCGTGTCGAGCGACTTCGGGAAGCTCGACGTCAGACGCCATTTCACTTCCGGCATGCTCTGCGCAATGGCCGGCGCGGCGACCGTGGTCGACGCCGCTATGCCCGCAGCGCCAATGCCCGCGGTCCTGATAAACTTCCTGCGTTCCATGTTCCTCTTTCCTCCCGTGGATGCCTTCATGGCCCCCTTCAGCACTGCAACACTGGCATGCGAAATTGGATTTGAAAAGCGTGCGCCTGCCGAAAGCCCCTTAAATATCTGCAATGTTCGGCCTCAACGGCGTCATCCCGCGCAACAAAAAAGCCCCGCCGGAGCGGGGCTTTTCGACCGGCCGGAGCCGGCTTGGTACTAGAGCTTGTTGGCCGCCGACTGGCGCGCCATGAAGTTGTCGAAGGTGTTCTCGGCCACGCGGAACCAGAGAACCTCTTCGTTCCGGAACGGCTTCCAGGAGTCGTAGACCTTCTTGAACTTCGGATTCTTGGAGATGGTTTCGGCGTAAAGCTCGTTGGCCGCGCTGAAGCACGCTTCCATCACCGCCTGCGGGAACGGCAGGAACTTGGTGCCGGCCGCCACCAGCTCTCGCAGGGCGCGCGGGTTCTGGGCGTCGTACTTGGCAACGGACCAGGTCACCGTGTCACCGGCAGCTACCGCGATCGCTTCCTTGTACATCGGCGGCAGGGCGTCGAACGCCTTGTCGCCGCAGTAGAGCGACAGCGCCGCACAGCCTTCCCACCAGCCGGGATAGTAGTAATACGGTGCAACCTTGTTGAAGCCGAGCTTCTGGTCGTCATAGGGACCGACCCATTCGGCCGCGTCGATCGTGCCCTTCTCGAGTGCCGGGTAAATGTCGCCGCCGGCAATCTGCTGCGGCACCACGCCGAGCTTCGCCATCACCTGACCGGCGAATCCGCCGATGCGCATCTTCACGCCCTTCATGTCCTCGGGCGTCTTGATCTCCTTGCGCCACCAGCCACCCATCTGAGCGCCGGTCTGGCTCATCAGGAAGGAGGTCATCTTGTATTCCTTGTAGAAGTCCCGCATCAGCTCGAGACCGCCACCGAAATAGACCCAAGCATTGTGCTGGCGGGTGTTGAGGCCGAACGGCAGCGCCGTATCGAAGGCGAAGGTCGGATCCTTGCCGACATAGTAGTAGGCCGCGGTATGGCCGCACTCGACCGTCTCGTTCTGGACGGCATCGACGACCTGCAGGCCCGGGACGATTTCACCGGCGGCGAAGACGCGGATCTGGAACTTGTTGTCGGTGAGGGCCGCGACGCGCTTGGCGAAAAACTCGCCGGCGCCATAGATCGTGTCCAGCGACTTGGGGAAGCTCGACGCCATGCGCCACTTCACCTCGGGCATCGACTGGGCAACCGCCGGAGCGGACAGGACACCGGCGGCGGCGACCGTTGCACCGCCAATGCCGGCCGTGCGAATGAACTTGCGACGTTGCATTTGGAATATCTCCCTAAAGTCTCTTGCTTATGGACGCACTTTTGCAGTGCGAACTATCTTGGCGATCGCGCTTTATCGCACGGCACAACGACGATGAAAAGCAGCTGCGGGCTGCTCCAGACAAAGAAAACCCCGCCGAAGCGGGGTTTCCAGGTCTTCTGAAGCAGGGAATCCTAGAGCTTGTTGGCCGCAGACTGGCGCGCCATGAGATTGTCCAGCGTGTTCTCGGCGACGCGGAACCAGAGGACTTCCTCGGCACGGAAGAGCTTCCACGAGTCGAAGATCTTCTTGAACTTTGGGTTCTTCTCGTTGAGCGAGGCGCACACCTCGTTGGTTGCGTTGTAGCAGGCCTCGAGGATCTGCGGCGAGAACGGCAACAGCTTGGTGCCGGCCGCGACCAGCTCGCGAACCGCCTTCGGGTTCTGGGCATCGTACTTCGACAGCATAGAGGTATGCGCCTTGGCGGCAGCGGCCTCGACGATCGCCTGGTAGGATTTCGGGAGCTCTGCCCACTTGGCCAGGTTCACATGGGCCGAAAGCTGCGGCCCGGCTTCCCACCAGCCCGGATAGTAATAGTACGGAGCGACCTTGTTGAAGCCGAGCTTCTGGTCGTCGTAGGGACCGACCCACTCGGCGGCCTCGATCGTGCCCTTCTTCAGCGCCGGGTAGATGTCGCCACCGGCAATCTGCTGCGGCACCACGCCGAGCTTCGTCAGGACTTCGCCGGCAAAGCCGCTGACGCGGAACTTCAGGCCCTTGAGGTCGGCGACGGTCTTGATCTCCTCGCGGAACCAGCCGCCCATCCGGGCGCCCGTGTTGCCGCACGGGATCGAGTGGATGTTGTAGTCCTTGTAGAACTCGTCATCAGCTGGCGGCCGTTGCCCCAGTTCCACCAGGCATCCTGCTGGCGCGCGTTCAGGCCGAACGGCAGCGCGCAATCGAGCGCGAATGTCAGGTCCTTGCCGACATAGTAGTACGACGCGGTATGGCCCATCTCGACGGTGCCGTTCTGGACGGCGTCGGCGACCTGGAGGCCGGGGACGATCTCACCGGCGGCAAACAGACGGATCTGGAGTTTGCCGTCGGTCGCGTCGGAAACATACTTCGTGAATGTCTCGGCCGAGCCGAAGATCGTGTCGAGCACCTTGGGAAAGCTCGACGCCATGCGCCACTTCAGTTCGGGCGATGACTGGGCAATGGCCGGCGCGGCCAGCGCGCCGCTGGCGGCGACCGCTGTGGCGATGCCGGCCGTACGGATGAACTTTCGACGTTTCATGAACCGGTACGCCAACGCGTGGTGCAGGACGGCACAGATGCCGCCTGACTTGCGCGGCTTATGACATGCGAGCCGGATCGAGCGGAAGGATCAACGCATGAGCAATAAGGTGAGCGCCAAAGCACCCACTGCAATCCGGTACCAGGCAAAAACGGTAAACCCGTGGCGGCTGATGAACCGCACGAAAGCCCGGACCACCAGCATCGCCGACACGAAGGCGGCAACGAAGCCCAGCGCGATCACGCCGCCATGCTCCCAGCTCAGCGACGACCAGCTCTTGTAGAGATCGTAGACGGTCGCGCCCAGCATGGTGGGCATCGCGAGGAAGAACGAAAACTCTGCCGCCGTCGCACGGTCGACGCGAAAAACCCGGGCGCCCATGATCGTCGCGCCTGCCCGCGACACGCCGGGAATCATCGCCAGGCACTGGCAGAGACCGATGCACAGAGCGGTCCTAAGGTCGACATCGTCGAGCGTCTTGATTCGTGGCCGCTGCGCGAAGCGCTCGATCAGCAGGATGGCGATGCCGCCGACAATGAGCGCGATGGCGACCACCATCGGGTTGAACAACACTTCCTTGATGTATTTATGCGCCGCGACGCCCACGATGGCGGCCGGCAGGAATGCAACGAGGATGGCCGCCGCGAATCGCATCGCCGGCTTCTCGCGCCGCACGACACCCAGGGCGGTCGTCCAGATCTTCGCACGGTAGAGCAGGCAGACCGCGAGGATCGCTCCGAGCTGGATCACGATCTCGAACACCTTGCCGGGCGGGCCCTGGAAGTGGAGCACTTCCTCGGCGAGGATGATGTGGCCGGTCGACGAGACGGGCAGGAACTCGGTGAGGCCCTCTACAACGCCGATCAGCAGCGCCTTCCAGATCAGCGTCAGGTCCATTCTCAATCCTTGAAGCGTTTGGCCCGCGGCCAGCCCTTCTCCGGCATGCGGCCCGCCTGCGCGCGCTCGCCCCGCCAGAACTTCAGCTCGCTCGCCGCGATGAGCCGGTTGGCCCATGGCATTCCTTCGGAGAGGATGAACGCCTGCGCGTCCGAAAGCTGGTCACCCTTCGACTTCTGCAGCAGCACGCCCCGGCCCCGGCCCATCTCAGGCACCTGGTCGAGCGGGAAGATCAGCAGCTTGCGGCCTTCGCTGAGCACGGCGATCGAGTTCGCGCCCTCGGGCACGATGCCGAAGGCCCGCGCCTTCTCCTTGTCGGCAAGGTTCAGGACCCCCTTGCCGTTCTTGGTCTGCGCCACGACCTCGTCTTCCGGCACGACGAAGCCGCGTCCGGCATCAGAGGCCACGAGGAACTTGCGGCTGCCTTTGAAGACTTCGAGCTGGACGATGTCCTGGTCGTTGCCGAGCTCGATCATCAGGCGGATCGGTTCGCCATGACCGCGCGCGCTCGGCAGGCGATCGCAGCCCACAGTGTAGAAGCGGCCGTTGGTGCCGAACAGCAGGACCTTGTCGGTCGACTGGGCGTGAACGGCGAAGCGCGCCGAATCGCCTTCCTTGTACTTGAGTTCGCCGGCTGCCTTGTCGTCGAGATGGCCCTTGGCGGCGCGGATCCAGCCCTTCTCGGACAGGATGACGGTCACCGGCTCGCGCTCGACGAAATCCTCGATCGCATGCTCGATCTCGGCCGGCGCGTCGGCCAGCTCGGTGCGGCGGCGGCCGAGTTCGGTCTTGCCGCCGAACTTCTTCCTGGTCTCGCGCACCTCGTCGGCGATGGCCTCCCACTGGAGATCTTCGTCCTTCAGCAGGGCCTTGAGGTCCTTGCGCTCGGCGCTGAGCTTCTTGTGCTCGCCGCGGATCTCGAACTCCTCGAGCCGCCGCAGGGCGCGCAGGCGCATGTTGAGGATCGCTTCGGCCTGCATGTCCGTGAGGCCGAAAGCCTTGATCATCTTGGGCTTGGGCTCGTCTTCCTCGCGGATGATCTTGATCAGCTCGTCGAGGTTGAGATAGGCGATCAGGTAGCCGTCGAGGATCTCGAGGCGCCGCTCGATCGCCGCCAGCCTGAAGGTCGACCGCCGCACCAGCACCTCGCGCCGGTGATCGAGGAAGGCCTGCAGCACTTCCCGCAGGTCCATGACGCGCGGCGTGTTGTCCTTGTCGAGGACATTGAGGTTCAGCGGGAAGCGCGTTTCGAGGTCGCTGAGCTTGAAGAGCTGCTCCATCAGCAGCTCGGCCGGCACGTTGCCGGCGCGCGGCTCGAGCACGATGCGCACATCGTCGGCCGACTCGTCGCGCACGTCCTCGAGGATCGGCAGCTTCTTGGCGTTGATGATCTCGGCGATCCGCTCGATCAGGCGGCCCTTCTGGACCTGATAGGGGATCTGCGTGACGACGATGCGGTACTGGCCGCGCGGAAGCTGTTCGACCTCCCAGCGCGCGCGCAGGCGGAAGGCGCCACGACCGGTCCTGTAGGCCTCGACGATGGCATCGCGCGGCTCGACCAGGATGCCACCGGTCGGGAAGTCCGGCCCCTTCACCAGGTCGACCAGCGTCTCGATCCGCGAGTTCGGTGTCTTGATGAGATGCAGCAGCGCGTCGCACAGCTCGCCCACATTGTGCGGCGGGATCGAGGTCGCCATACCGACGGCGATGCCGGCCGCACCGTTGGCCAGCAGGTTGGGGAAGCCGCCCGGCAGCACGACCGGCTCCTCGGTAGAGCCGTCGTAGTTGGGCCGGAAGTCGACGGCGTTCTCGTCGATGCCGCCCAGCAGCGCCTCGGCCACTTCGGTGAGGCGCGCTTCGGTGTAACGCATGGCGGCAGGGTTATCGCCGTCGATATTGCCGAAGTTGCCCTGGCCCTCGATCAGCGGATAACGCGCGGCGAATTCCTGCGCCAGCCGCACCAGCGCATCGTAGATCGACTGGTCGCCGTGCGGGTGATACTGGCCGATCACGTCGCCGACGACGCGCGCGCTCTTCTTGAAGGCGCTGTTCGGATCCAGCCGCAACTGGCGCATGGCGTACATCAGCCGGCGATGCACGGGCTTCAGGCCGTCGCGCACGTCCGGCAGCGACCGCGACATGATGGTCGACAGCGCATACGACAGGTAGCGCTCCTGGAGCGCCTGCCCGAATTGCACCGGCTTCACCGCGGCCAGCGGGACGACGTTGTTGCGCTTTGCCATGGACCAGGTTGACGAGGGGAAAGGCCGCAGTTCGAGCCACGGCCACGTTTATTCTAGCGTTGGAGCGTTTCCATAAATCTCGCTCGTGCGGGAGGCAAGGGCTTGTTGTGCGGCCAAAAAACGTGCCGCTCCAGGAAAAAGCCCGTCAGGTCGAGGCCCTGGCGCAGTTCGTCCTGATCCGACGGCAATCCGCCGGTGGATAGAAAGCCCGGCAGGGGCAGCAGCTTCTCCTTGTAGGGGCCGGCGGCCTCCCGGGAGACGGCGCGGCCGGTCTTCGGCGAGACATAGGCCAGGTCTTCGGTCGAGCCGGTGGCCGCGCACTTTTCGAGATCGAGGCCGAAGCCCAGTTCCTGCAGCAGGCCGAGTTCGAGCCGGACGAAGATCGCGGGCCAGCCAGGATGGCCGAGCGAGCCCAGGAACGCCCGGAACCCGTCGAACATCGCCGGATGCGGCTCACGTTCGGGCAAGGCGGCGTCGACGAGGGCGCAGGCCGCCGCAAGCCCCGCCAGTTCCAGGGCATCCTCCATGGCGCGCGCCGCATGCGGCTCGCGCAGTTCGCCCGAATAATTGCCGAGCTGTTCGGCGAGCCGGCCGCGCCAGCCGACCTCGACCAGGTTACCGGACTGCCAGACCGGACGGGCGCGCCGCGACATGCCGCCCGGCACGAAGCCGGAATGGCGTCCGTGGTCGCGCGTCAGCAGCGACACGACGAGGCCTATCTCGCCATGAGACCGCGCCGTCAGCACGATGCCTTCGTCATTCCAATCCATGGACCTGTGTATGCCGCGTCCAAGGAAACCGCGCTAGGTTGCGCCCTGCTGATACTGGGATGGCGGGCCTTGCTGGCGGGAGGCGCAGTCGTCTCGCCCCGAGTGCCTTCGCTGCTCCGGTGGGGGCGGAGCAATCTCCACCCCGGACGACGGAGCTTTCTTTGATGGTCGAGTGTTTTCTGCCAACTCGCCGTCCGTTCAGTCCGCTCTACGACTGATAATCGAGACCGATCGTGCGGTAGTGCGAGGGATCCTCGGCCCAACGCTCGCTCACCTTAACGTGCAGGAAGAGATGCACCGGGCGCTCCAGCATCTGGGAAAGCTCGTGACGCGCACGGGCGCCGATCTGCTTGATCCGTGCGCCGCCCTTGCCGAGGAAGATCGCGCGCTGGCCCTCGCGCTGGACATGGATGATCTGCTCGACGCGCACGCTGCCGTCGGCACGGTCCTCCCACTTCTCGGTTTCCACCGCCGCCTCGTAGGGAAGTTCCTGGTGAAGCTGCAGGAACACCTGTTCGCGCGTCACCTCTGCCGCCAGCAGACGCAGCGGCAGGTCGGCGGCCTGATCCTCCGGATAGAGGAACGGCCCCGGCGGCACGGCCAGCGCAAACGCGGCCAGCAGATCGCCGACGCCGTCGGCCTTGAGTGCACTCACCATGAAGGTGCGCTCGAACGGCACGATGGCGTTCAGTTCGGCCGTGAGCGACAGCAGCGTCTCGCGCGCCACCAGGTCGATCTTGTTCAGCACCAGGATGCGCGGCACCCGAGAGTCCTTCAGCCGCTCGGCGATGGCCCTGGTCTCCTGCCCGATGCCGCGCTCGGCATCGACCACCAGCGCCACCAGGTCGGCATCGGCAGCGCCCTTCCAGGCGGCGGCGACCATGGCGCGCTCCAGGCGGCGCTTGGCGATCCGGAAGATGCCGGGCGTGTCGACCAGCACGACCTGGGCGCGAGACGGCCCCTCACCCGTGTCGGGAATGTCGGCCATGGCGATGCCGATCACCCGCATGCGTGTCGTTTGCACCTTGGGCGACACGATGCTCACCTTGGAGCCGACCAGCCCGTTCACCAGCGTCGACTTCCCGGCATTCGGCGCACCGACGACGGCGACGAACCCGGCCCGCGTTGCAGGCGTGTTCATGCCCTGTCCAACCTTTCCAGTAAGGCCATGGCGGCCAATCTTTCTGCCTCGCGCTTGCTGCCACCACGGCCGCGCGCGGGATCGTGTCCCTTGAGGACCACATCGACGACGAACACCGGCGCATGCGGCGGCCCCTCGCGATCGATCTCATGATAGGCCGGGAGCGGCAAGCGGCGGGCCTGTGCCCATTCCTGCAGCGCCGTCTTGGGATCGCGCGGCGCAACGGCCCGGCTGCTCAGGCGCTCGCCCCACAGCAACTCCACGCTCGCCGCGGCGGCTTCGAGGCCGGCATCGAGGAACACGGCTCCGAGCAGCGCTTCCAGCGCGTCGGCCACGATGTTCGGCTTGACGCTGTGGCCGTGCGCGCGCTCCGAATCGCCCAGCCGCAGATAATCGCCGAGCCCGATGTCCGTCGCGATCTCGACCAGGGTCTCGGCGCGCACCAGCGAGGCGTGTCGGCGTGCCAGCTCGCCTTCCCGCTCGTTCGGAAAGCGCCGCAACAGCAGATCGGCCATGGCGAGCGAGAGCACGCGGTCGCCCAGGAATTCCAGCCGTTCGTTGCCGTTCGGAAAGGCCGCCTTGAGTTCGGGCTTGCGGTCCAGAGCGCTGCGATGGGTAAGCGCTTCAGAAGCCAATTCGGCACGCGCGAACACATGCCCCACACCCTTCCACAGCGCCGTCAGATCGACGTCCGTCGAATTCAGTGGATTGCCTTGAAGAAGCGGTTCCAGCGTATCGCCTCGGGCCATTTCCATGGCTCCAGCCAGCCGGCGGTCGACGGATCGTGCGAGAAGAAGATGAACTCCGCCCGACCGACGAGGTTCTCCGAGGGCACGTACCAGCCGAGCTGGTCGCGGTCGCGCGTCGAGCCGGAGAAGTCGCGCAACATCAGGCGCGTTCGGCTGTCGAGCGAGTCGTCGCGGTTGTCGCCCATCACGAAGTAGCTGCCCGCCGGCACGAGAAACTCCGGCGTGTTGTCGGCCATGCCGTCGTCGCGGTACTCGAGCACGGTGTAGCGGCGGCCGTTGGGCAGCGTCTCGCTGTAGAGCGTGCCCTTCTGATAGTGGCCGTTGGTGCCCTTCACATGGTCGCCGATCTTCAGGCGGTCGACGGCCACGCCGTTGATGTGGAGCAGGCCGTTCGTCACCTGGATGCGATCGCCCGGCATGCCGACGATGCGCTTGATGTAGTCGGTGCGGTTGACGCCCTGGCCCTGGTCGCCGGGATACTTGAAGACGGCGACGTCACCCCGCTCGGGCGGCGCACCGAAGATGCGGCCCGAAAAAACACCGAGCGAAAAAGGGAAGGAATGCTTGCTGTACCCGTAGGAGTATTTGGACACGAACAGATAGTCGCCGACCAGCAGGGTCGGGATCATCGAGCCGCTGGGAATGTTGAAGGGCTCGATGGCGAACGTCCGCACGACCAGTGCGATCAGCACGGCATAGACTACCGTTCGGACGGTTTCTCCCCATCCGCCGGTCTTTTCCTGAATTCTCTTACGACGCTCAGCCACGTCCGTCATCGCCGTACCAGTTTGAACAAGCCGCGCCTATAGCAGGGCACGGAGCCCCTGTCTCCCGCCGCAACCGCGGCATGGGGGCCTCGGCGATCGCCGGATGCGCCCTGCGGTTCATGACCCGGGGACCGCCGAGATGATCACGATTGCCTGGGCCATCGGGTATTCGTCCGTGATGCTCAGGTCGATTTGTGCGGTCATGCCAGCCGGCGTGATCAAGCGTAGCCGGGCCAGCGCGCCCCCTGTCAAAGCCAGGGTAGGCTTGCCGCTTTTCTGATTGATCACACCCATGTCACGCCAGAAAACGCCCGCCCTTAGCCCGGTGCCCAACGCCTTGGCACAAGCTTCCTTGGCGGCAAACCGCTTGGCGTAGCTGGCGGCACGTGCCGCCCGGCCTTCCGAGCGTTTTTGCTCGGTTTCCGTGAAGACACGCTGCACGAACCGCTCGCCGAAGCGCTCCAGGGACTTCTCGATGCGGCGGATGTCGCAGAGGTCGTTGCCAATGCCGATGATCACGCGGGCGTTCCCGCGGCACGGGCCGCATCCATGATCCGGCGCATTTCGCGGATCGCCTGGTCCAGACCGACGAAGATCGCCTCGCCGACCAGGAAATGGCCGATGTTGAGTTCGCGCACTTCGGCTATCGCGGCAATCGGCGCCACGTCGGCGTAGCTCAGCCCGTGGCCGGCATGGCATTCGAGGCCGAGCCTGGCGCAGAGTGCCGCCGCCGTGGCGATGCGCTGCAATTCGGCCTGCTTGGCCTCGCCTTCGATCTCGCAATAGCGGCCGGTGTGCAGTTCGACGACCGGCGCGCCCAGCGTGACGGCCGCTTCGAGCTGGCGCGGATCGGCCTCGACGAACAGCGAAACCCGGATCCCGGCATCGCGCAGGCGCGCCACGATCGGCTTCAGGTGATTGTGCTGGCCCGCGGCGTCGAGCCCGCCTTCGGTCGTCCGCTCCTCGCGCTTCTCCGGGACGATGCAGGCCGCGTGGGGCCGATGACGCAAGGCGATGTCGACCATCTCCTGTGTCGCCGCAATTTCGAAGTTGAGCGGCACCTTGAGTTCACGCATCAACCCGTCGATGTCGGCATCGACGATGTGGCGCCGGTCTTCGCGCAGATGCGCCGTGATGCCGTCGGCGCCGGCCGCTTCGGCCAGACGCGCTGCGCGCAGGGGATCGGGCAGACGCCCGCCGCGCGCGTTACGCACGGTGGCGACGTGATCGATGTTGATGCCGAGACGCAGGGGATTGGGCGCGGTCATAAGCAACTTTCGCGGGGAGGGGACGAGGAAGCCGTCAATTTCGGGCGCGTTCGACGGCGTTGATGGCGGGCGTGGCGCGGAGCGCCGCCGTGATGTCGGCCAGATGCTTCACGTCGGACACCTCGACGTCGATCACCATGTCGAAGAAATCCATCGACCGGTTGACGATGCGCAGATTGGAGATGTTGCCCTCGTGGCGGGCAATCACCGTGGACAGGCTCGACAGGCTGCCGGGCTGGTTGGCGACGGTGATCTTGAGCCGCCCGGTATAGACGCCGCCCTCGCCGTCGCCCGCAGAATCCCAGCCGACGTCTATCCACCGCTCCGGCGCCTCGGAGAAGCTCTCCAGCGTGGCGCAGTCGATCGTGTGGATGGTGACGCCCTTGCCCGTCGTGATGATGCCGACGATGCGGTCGCCCGGCAGCGGATGGCAGCAGCGCGCGAAATGGACCGCCATGCCCGGGATCAGCCCGCGGATGGCGATCTGCCCCGGCTCCATCATGCCCCCGCGACCGTTCTCGGCGCCCTTGCCGGATTTCGAGCGCGCGCGCGAGATCGGCACGACGTCGGCGCCGCTTTTGCGCTGCTGCTTCAACCCCGGATAGACCGCCGTCACGACCTCGCGGGCGCCGACCAGGCCGGCGCCGACGGTCGCCACGAGATCGTCGGTCGAGGCCTGCTTGAAGTTGATGCGCACGCCGTCGAGGCCCTTGTCCGTCACCTCGTAGCCTTCCTCGTGGAAGGCCTTGTCGAGCAGCGACTTGCCGAGCTGGATGTACTGTTCGCGCTGGCGCACACGGATGAAGCGGCGGATCGCGGCCTTGGCCTTGCCGGTGACCACGAAGCGCTCCCAGGTCGGCGACGGCGTCTGGGCCTTGGACGTCACGATCTCGACCTGGTCGCCGTTCGAGAGCTGGGTGCGCAGCGGCAGCATGCGACCGTTGATCTTGGCGCCGACGCAGGTGTCGCCCACCTGGCTGTGCACGGCGTAGGCGAAGTCGATCGGCGTCGCGCCGCGCGGCAGCGCGATCAGCTTGCCCTTGGGCGTGAAGCAGAAGACCTGGTCCTGGAACATCTCGAGCTTGGTATGCTCGAGGAATTCCTCGGCGTTGGGCGCCTTGTCGAGGATGTCCATGAGGCTGCGCAGCCAGGCATATTGCGGCGCGTCGGTCGACGGGCCGCCATGCTTGTAGATCCAGTGGGCGGCGACGCCGCGCTCGGCCTGGTCCTGCATCTCCTCGGTGCGAATCTGGATCTCGATACGCTGGCCGAGGGGGCCGATGACACCGGTATGCAGCGAGCGGTAGCCGTTGGGCTTGGGAACCGAGATGTAATCCTTGAAGCGCTGCGGCAGCACCTGATAGCCGCCGTGCAGCAGGCCCAGCGCCTGGTAACACTGAGCGACGTCGGCGACGATGATGCGGAAGGCCATGATGTCGGCGAGCTGCTCGAACGACACGTTCTTGGTCTGCATCTTGCGCCAGATCGAATAGGGCGTCTTTTCGCGGCCCGAGACCTGAGCCGCGAGCCCCCCCTCCTTCAGCGTCGTGACCAGCTCGACCTCGATCTGAGGCACCAGCTTGTCGCCGCGCTCGCGCAGGTAGCCCTGGCGCGCCAGCACCGAGCTTCGGCCGTCGGGATTGAGTTCGCCGAACGCCAGCTCCTCGAGCTCGCGCTTGACCTTCTCCATGCCGATGCGCGAGGCGAGCGGCGCGTAGAGATCCATGGTTTCGCGCGCGATGCGCCGGCGCCGCGCCGGCTCCTTGATGTGGTGCAGCGTGCGCATGTTGTGCAGGCGGTCGGCCAGTTTCACCAGCAGCACGCGGATGTCCGACGACATCGCCAGCACCAGCTTGCGCAGGTTCTCGGCTTCCTTGGTGCTCTCCGACTGGATCTCCAGGCGCGACAGCTTGGTGACGCCATCGACCAGCCGCGCAATGTCCTCGCCGAACAGGCCCGCGATCTCGTCGCGCGTGGCGTCGGTGTCCTCGAGCGTGTCGTGCAGCAGGCCGGTGACGATCGAGTCGGTGTCGAGACGCATCTCGGACAGGATGCCGGCGACCTCGACGGGATGTGAGAAATACGGGTCGCCCGAGGCCCGGAGCTGGTTGCCGTGCTTTTTCAGACCGTAGACGTAGGCACGGTTCAGCACATCCTCGTCCGCATTGGGATCGTAGGCCTGTACGCGCTCGACGAGTTCAAACTGACGAATCATGGCAGTCGCCCACTATATGGGGACGATTGCGTTCACTCCACGACGTTTGCACGAATAGCAGGCTGAACGCTGTTAGGGCTCAGCCCCCGGCGAGCTATTCGGTGACGTCGTCTTCCTCGGCCATGGGCAGCGCCTTCGGCTGGGCGGCTTCCGCACCGCCTTGCGCCAGCGCCGCGGCCAGCTCCTGCTCGAGCTCGGCCATTTCGTTGACCTCCTCCGGCTTGTCGACGTCGGCGTGCTTCTGCATGCCGGAGATCAACGAGTCCTTCAGAACCAGCTGGTCGAGCTTCATCTCGGCGATCTCACGCAGCGCCACGACCGGGTTCTTGTCGCGATCGCGGTCGAGCGTGATCTGGGCGCCGGACGAAATGTCCCGGGCGCGCTGCGAGGCGAACAACACGAGTTCGAAGCGATTGGGGATCTGCACGATGCAGTCTTCGACGGTGACACGCGCCATGGCGGGAACCTCAAATTTCGCGGGAGCCGCGGGTTATACAAGCCTCCGGCCAAAAGGCAAGCTGGCCGGGCCTAGACGGGCTGAGCGATCTGGTCCGCCGGGAGGGCATCCAGCAGGTCCTGGATCGCCACGCCGGACACCGGATGCCGCCAGGCCGGCGCGAGATCCGTCAGGGGCCGCAGCACGAAGGCCCGCCCCGCCATCCTGGGATGCGGCAGGGTGGCCCTTCCGGAGCCTGGAGCCGCTATTTCCCCTCGAAAATCGAGCAAATCGAGGTCGATCAGCCGGGGCGCATCCTGCACGCTGCGAACCCGGCCAAACAGCTCCTCGATCTCGTGCAGGGTGGTCAGCAAGTCGTCCGCGGACAAGCCGCTGTCGGCCTCGACCACCACGTTGACGTACCAGGGCTGGTCCGAGGCGGGCACCGGGGCCGTCCGGTACCACCGGGAATAGCGCAGCACGCGGGTCCGCCGCCGGCCCAGCTCCAGCAGGGCGGCCTGCAACGTCTCGCGGGGCGAGGCGTAGGATGGGTGAGGCAGATTGGCTCCGGCGCCTATGAAAATCGGTCGACGGCGCGTGTTGTCCACGAGCAAGTCCTTCAACCCCTTGTGATCTATGGGTTAACATCCTACTCTTAATATGTATTCAGAGCGGCGTGGGTTACCACCCTCTCACAGCTAAGCATTTTAATCGCACGGTAAGCGCATATTTTCTCAAAGGGTTTGATCGCCATGAAAGGCAATTTCTACGAGAACGAGCGCGTCGCGCTTTTCATCGATGGCGCAAATCTCTATTCGGCCGCCCGCGCCCTGGGCTTCGACATCGACTATCGCCGCCTCCTGAAGGTGTTCCGCGAAAAGGGCCGACTGGTCCGGGCCTACTATTACACCGCGCTGGTCGAGGATCAGGAGTATTCGCCAATCCGGCCGCTGATCGATTGGCTGGACTATAACGGCTATACCATGGTCACCAAGCCGGCCAAGGAATTCACCGATGCCATGGGCCGCCGCAAGATCAAAGGCAACATGGACATCGAGCTGGCCATCGACGTGCTCGAAATGGCCGACCATCTCGACCATGTGATCCTGTTCTCCGGCGACGGCGACTTCCGCCGGCTGGTCGAGGCCGTGCAGCGCCGCGGGCTCCGCGTGTCCGTCGTCAGCACCATCAAGTCCGCCCCGCCGATGGTGGCCGATGAACTGCGCCGCCAGGCCGACGACTTCATCGAGTTGTCCGAACTGGCGCCGCTGATCGCGCGCAACCCGTCGGAGCGCGCGCCCCGTCCGGCCGCCGCCCCCGGCGCACCTCGCGAGGCGGAAGCCGAAGACGACGAGGCGCCGCCCGAGTCGCTGATGCGCTCGGCCTAGGGCCGCCCGCCTCAGTGCCTGCGCAAGCCTTCGAAGAGCCGCCGTCCGACTGTCCGCGCTGTCCGAGGCTCGCGGCCTTCCGGCACGATCTCCAGGGAAAACATCCCGACTGGAAGAATGCGCCGGTGCGCTCGTTCGGCGGGCTGGGCGCACGGCTGCTGATCGTCGGGCTGGCGCCGGGGATGAAGGGCGCCAACCGTACCGGCCGGCCCTTCACCGGCGACTATGCCGGCGATCTCCTCTACTCGACGTTGCTGAAGTTCGGCTTCGCGCGAGGCACCTACCGCGCCGATCCGGACGATGGCCTGCAGCTCCACGACTGCCGCATTGCCAATGCCGTGCGCTGCCTGCCGCCGGAGAACAAACCGCTGCCGATCGAATTCACCGCCTGCCGGCCCTTTCTGCAGGCCGAGCTCGCCGTCATGCCTGACGTCCGCATTCTCGTCGCGCTGGGCAAGGGCGCCCACGACCAGATTCTGCGCGCCCTTACGGTACGACCGGCAAGCGCCTACCCCTTCATCCATGGCCGTCTGCACGAGCTGCCGACGGGATTGATGGTCGCCGACAGCTATCACTGCTCGCGCTACAACACGAACACCGGCCGGCTCACGACCGAGATGTTCCACCAGGTCTTCGAAGGCGTCCGCCGCGCGCTCGACACCTGAGCTTACAGGGCCGCCTCGATCGCCGTGGTGATCTCGGTCGAGACCGGCCGCACGCGGCTCGGCCAGGCGCCCTGCAGGCTGCCATCCTTGCCGATCAGGTACTTGTGGAAGTTCCACTTGGGCGCCGCGCCCTCACCCGCCTCCGAGGCGATCCATTTGTAGAGGTCATGGGCTTCGGGGCCGATCACCTTCTGCTTCGCGGTGAGCGGGAAGGTCACGTCGTAGGTCGACGCGCAGAACGTCGCGATCTCGGCTTCGCTGCGAGGTTCCTGCGCCCCGAAATCGTTCGACGGCACGCCCAGCACCACCAGACCGCGCGGACCATAAGTCTCATGCAGGGCCTGCAGATCGGTGTATTGCGGCGTGAACCCGCAATAGGAGGCGACGTTCACCAGCAGGATCGGCTTGCCGGCCAGGCTCTCCAGATCGAGCGGCTTGCCGTCGATCGCGGTGAAGGAGAAATCGTGCGCACCCATGTTCAAGGCTCCTCGTCATATCGTTGTTCCCGCCAGGGATCGCCATAGTTGTGATAGCCGCGCACTTCCCAGAAGCCCGGCTTGTCCAGCTCCGAGAACTCGATGCGCTTGATCCACTTGGCGCTCTTCCAGAAATAGAGCTTCGGGATCACGACGCGCAGCGGCCCGCCATGCTCGCGGCTGATCGGCTCGCCGTTCCAGCTCCACGCCAGCATGACGTCGTCCGCGGCGAAGTCGGCCAGCGGGACATTGGTCTTGTAGGTGTCGTAGGCGTGGAAAATAACGTGCTGCGCCGACGCCCTGGGCTTCACCAGGGCGATCAGGTCGCGGGCGCTGACGCCTTCCCATCGGTTGTCGTAGCGCGACCAGGCGGTGACACAGTGAATGTCGGTCGTCAGCTCGGTCCTGGGCAAAGCTGCAAATTCATCCCACTTCAGCGTGACCGGGGTCTCGACCTCGCCATTGACGAACAGCCGCCAGGCATGGGTCGGAATCTCGGGCTTTATGCCGAGATCCAGGACCGGCCAGGTCTCGACCTCGCGCTGCCCCGGCGGCAGGCGCTCCGAAGGTGCCGCCGTCTCGCCGGTGAGCAGGCGGCCTTCCTCGGCCCACTTCTGCTTGGCGTCGATCAGCTTGCCCCTCAGCCCGCCGGACAGGGCAACGTCATCGTCGGCCATGGAACCCCTCAGATACTGCGACCCGCTTTCTCCCAATATGGCGCGCGCAGCTTGCGTTTGAAGATCTTGCCGGAATCCTCACGCGGAAGTGCGGCGCTGAACTCGACGACCCTCGGCACCTTGTAGCGCGCCAGATGCTCAGCCAGATAGGCCCGCACGGCGGCGGCATCGAGGGCCGCGTCGTTCGCCGGCTCGACATGGGCACAGATCTGCTCGCCGAATTCCTCGTCGGGGATGCCGAACACGGCGCAGTCGCGCACGCCCGGCATCTGGATCAGCACCGACTCGATCTCCGCCGGGTAGATATTGACGCCGCCGGAGATGATCATGTCGCGCTTGCGATCGCACAGGAACAGGAAGCCGTCGGCATCGAGGTAGCCCACGTCGCCCACCGTGACGAGCTGGCCGAGCGAAATCTCCTGCCGCTTGGCATGGTCGTTGTTGTAGGTGAATTCGGAGAGATGAGGCCCGCGCAGGTAGATCTCGCCGACCTCACCCTGCTTCACGTCCCGGCCCTCTTCATCGACGATGCGCAGGATGCCCCCGGGCACCAGCCGGCCGACCGTGCCGGGCTTGCGCAGCGCCTCTTCCGCACCGTGCCAGACGACGACGCCGGTCTCGGTCGCGCCGTAATATTCGTTGATGACCGGGCCCCACCATTCGATCATCTGGCGCTTCACCGCCGGCGCACAGGGCGCCGCGCCGTGGCTGACGAAGCGCAGCGACGAGACGTCGTAGCGCGCGCGGACATCCGCCGGCAAACGCAGCAGGCGCACGAACATGGTCGGCACGATGTGCATGTGGGTGATCCCGTGCGCCGCGATCAGGCGCAGCATGTCCTCGGCCTCGAAGCGCGGCTGGACCACCATGTGCAGGCCGAGCCGCGCGCTCGCCATGCCGTAGGCGGCCGGGGCTGAATGGTACATGGGGCCGTTCATCAGCACTACGGTCGCGGGATCGGGCGCGAGGCCCCAGAACAGGGCGGCTTCCTGTGCCCCTGCGGCCTGTTGCTCGGGCGTGCTCGGCTGGCGACGCACGCCCTTGGGCCGTCCCGTCGTGCCGGACGTGTAGATCATGCTGCCGCGCGAGGGCCGCGGCGGCTGGGTGCGAGGCGCGGAGGCCGCCACGAAACCGTCCCAGGCCTCGGCGCCCGCCGGCACGCGAAGCTTCTCGGGAGTTACCCCGTAAGCGGCGGCGATTTCGTCGGGCGTGGGGACGGCGAACACCTTCACACCGTCGGGCACGCCGCCGGCAATCTGCGCCAGCAGGTCGGTGTGCGCCACCAGCACGCTCGCGCCGCTGTCGCGCAGGATGTAGTTCGCCTCCTCGGGCGTGAAGTGCCAGTTGATCGGCACGGCATAGGCCCCGAGCTGGCTCGCCGCCATGTTGACATCGAAGGTCGCGAAGTCGTTGCGCAGCATCAGGGCGACGCTGCCATTCTCGCCGACGCCCAGCGCCTCCAGTCCGCCGGCCGCCCGCGCGGCGTTAGCCTGGATCTCGGCCCAGCTGCGGAATCTTTCGCCCGCCGTAACGCCTGCGCTCACTGTTTCCTCCCCTTCTTGTCGAGCGACGCCAGCGCACCCTTGAACATCAGCGCGCCGTGAAATCCCGCCAGCTCCCGAACCTCCGGTCCGTGCTCCAGCATGCCCGCCTGTTGCAGCATGACCAGCCCGTGCGTGGCGGCCCACAGGGACCAGCCAAAGAGCACCGGATCGACGTCGATCAACCCGGCCTTCGCCATGTCCTCGGCCTGGCGCGTGACGAAGCTCCGTGCCCGAACGGCTTCGCGCTTGAGTTCGGGATGCTCGTCGTCGATCGGCTGGTCGATGTCGAACATGATGCGATAGGCATGCGGGTGATCGGCCGCGAACTTCAGATAGGCGTCGCCCACGCGCCGCGCACTGTCGAGCGGTCCATCCCCCTTCGCTGCGGCGGCTTCGAGCGTGTCGGCGAAGCGGGAGAATGCCTCCGCCCGCACCGTGGCCAGGATGTCGGCCTTGTCCTTGAAGTAGCGGTAGGGGGTCTTGGGACTGCAGCCCAGCGCTTCCGCGAGCTGGCGCATGGTGACGCCTTCGTAGCCGAAGCGGGCAAACCGCTCGGTGGCGACCCGGCACAACTCGGCGCGGAAATCGGCAATGTCCTGTTCGGTCAGATATCGCGGCATCGAGGGCCTTTCATACACACCGTGTACGAAAAAGCCTCCGCCCGGTCAAATCCATCGTCCGTCAGGCGGTCTCGGCGAACAGCTCGCGGCCGATCAGCATGCGGCGGATCTCGCTGGTGCCGGCGCCGATCTCGTAGAGCTTGGCATCGCGCAGCAGGCGGCCGGTCGGATAGTCGTTGATGTAGCCATTGCCGCCCAGCAGCTGGATGGCGTCGAGCGCGACCATCGTCGCCTTCTCGGCGGCGTAGAGGATCGCGCCGGCCGAATCCTTGCGTGTGGTCTGGCCGCGGTCGCAGGCCCTGGCGACGGCGTACACATACGCCTTGCAGGCATTCATCGTGGTGTACATGTCGGCCAGCTTGCCCTGCACGAGCTGGAACTCGCCGATCGCCTGGCCGAACTGCTTGCGCTCGTGGACATAGGGCACGACGATGTCCATCGCCGCCTGCATGATGCCGATCGGGCCCGCCGCCAGCACGGCGCGCTCGTAGTCGAGCCCGCTCATCAGCACGTTGACGCCCTTGCCCACCGCGCCCAGCACGTTCTCCTCGGGAATCTCGCAATCCTCGAACACCAGCTCGCCGGTCGAGGAGCCGCGCATGCCCATCTTGTCGAGCTTCTGCGCCACCTTGAAGCCCTTGCGGTCGGTCTCGACGATGAAGGTCGTGATGCCGCGCGACCCGGCGGACGGATCGGTCTTGGCATAGACCACGACGACCTGCGCGTCCGGGCTGTTGGTGATCCACATCTTGGTGCCGTTCAGCACATAGCGGTCGCCCTTCTTCTCGGCCCGCAGCTTCATCGACACGACGTCGGAACCGGCGCCCGACTCGCTCATCGCAAGGCTGCCGACATGCTCGCCGGAGATCAGCTTCGGCAAAAAGCGGCGCTTCTGCTCGTCGCTGCCGGTCCGCCGGATCTGGTTGATGCAGAGGTTGGAGTGCGCGCCATAGCTCAGGCCCACCGCGGCCGAGGCGCGGCTGACCTCTTCGACCGCGATGACATGTTCGAGATAGCCGAGACCCGAACCGCCGAACTCTTCCTCGACGGTGATGCCGTGCAGCCCGAGCTCGCCCATCTTGGGCCACAGCTCGCGCGGGAACCGGTCGGTCTTGTCGATCTCGGCGGCGATCGGCGCGACCTCGGCCGAGGCGAAGCGCTGGACCTGGTCACGCAGCGCGTCGGCCGTCTCACCCAGGCCGAAGTCGAACGGCGGCATCGCATTCGGGATCATGATCTGAATTTTCCTATCGAAACATCACGATTTCGGATCAACCTTGACGTAGATTCGGATCAGCTTCCACTCGCCGTCCGACGGGATGTATTCCAGCTCGAACCGCAGGCGCGACGGCTCGGTGGGAAAACTGCCCTTCACCACCAGTTTGCCGTCTTCATCGACCGCGGGTCCCGGATCGTAAGCCGGCGGCATGGCCGCAATGATGTCGAAGTCGGCGCCGTTTTTGTGGAAATCCTTGAACGTGGCCTTGAGTTTCTCGGGCGGGAACTGCTCGCGAAACGGCTTGGACAGTCTGGCATGCAGCACCGAGTAGTTGCCTGTCACGTTGGCGTCGTTGAGGCTGAGCAGCGAACTCTTGACGAGCGCTTCCAGCGCGCGGCCGGACGGCACCTTGTTCTGCGCCTGGACCGCGGCGGCGCCCAGCAGCAGGATGAATGCGCCCGCCAGGCGAACGATTGCCGACATGAACGACCTCCGCCGGTCACGATACCTCAAAGCAGGAAGATCGTCGCCAGCCCGAGAAAGGTCAGGAAGCCTGTCACGTCGGTGACCATGGTGAGGAACACCGTCGACGAGACGGCGGGGTCGACGCCGAATTTCTGCAGGCCGAGCGGGATCAGCGAGCCGGCCAGTGCCGCGGCCATCAGGTTGCAGACCATGGCGGCGGCAATGACGCCACCCAGCCGCCAATCCTGGAACACGACGATCACGCCCACCGCGAGGATCGAGGCGAACAACAGCCCGTTCAGGCTGCCGACCATCGCCTCCTTGCCGATGAAGCGCAGCACATTGGCCGGCGTGAGTTCGCCCATGGCCAGAGCGCGGACCGTGACGGTGACGGTCTGAATGCCGGCATTGCCGCCCATCGACGCGACGATCGGCATGAGGACGGCAAGAATCACGATCTTTTCGATGGTGCCTTCGAACTGGCCGATCACGCAGGACGCGACCAGGGCGGTGGCGACATTGACCAGCAGCCAGGGTGCGCGCAGCCGGGCGGTCCGCACGGTATCGGCATGCATGTCGTCGGAACCGACGCCGCCCATCTTGAGCAGGTCCTCTTCGGCTTCCTCGTCGATCACGTCGACGACGTCGTCGACCATGATCACGCCCTGCAGCCGGCCGTCGTCGTCGACGACCGGGCACGACACCAGGTTCATGTCTCGGAACACGTGCGCCACTTCGGCCTGGTCGGCCATCGCCGGCAGCGACGGGATATCGGGGTCGACGATGTCGAAGATCGGAACGGGCCGCTTGGTGCGCAGCATGCGTCCGAGCGGTACCGAGCCGCGCAGGCGACCATCCCCATCGACGACGAAGATGTCGTAGACGTCGTCGGGCAGATCGGTTGCCTCGCGGCAATAGTCGATCACCTGACCCACGGTCCAGCTGTCGGAGACCTTGACCAGCGAGCTCTGCATGAGCCGCCCGGCCGTGTCGTCGGGATAGGCCAGGGCGCGCTCGATATCGGCGCGTTCGTCGGCGGGAATCTCCGCCAGGACCTCCCGCCGCTCGTCTTCCGTCAGGTCCTCGAGGAGGGTGGCCGCATCATCGGCTTCGAGTTCGCGCGCGGCGGCCGCGATCTCCTTGCTGTCGAGCTGGTCGAGAACGTCCTCGAGGACTTCCTCGTCGAGTTCGGTCAGGGCCTCGGGATCGAGGTCGCCCTTGAGGATGCCGACCAGCTTGTCGCGCTCGTCCTCCGAGATCTGCTCGAGGATCGACGCCTGGCCGGAGGCGCTGAGATTGCCCAGCAGCTCCCGCGCCTCTTCCGACCTGTTTTCAGCAAGGGCCGCCTCGACACGCCGAACGAGTTCCGGCCGGACTTCGTCGAGGAGTTCGCCCTCGCCGCTCATCCACGCGCCTCGGCGAGGCGCTGCGCCTCGACCACGGCCAGCGCGGTCATGTTGAGAATGCCGCGGGCGGTGACCGATGGCGTGAGGACATGGGCCGGCAGATCGGTGCCGAGCAGGATCGGTCCGATATGCAGCCCGTCAGCCGCCTCCTTCAGCAGATTGAAGGCGATGTTGGCGGCATCGAGCGACGGGCAGACCACGAGGTTCGCCGCTTCCTTGAGCTTGGAACGCGGAAAGACGCTGTGTCGAATATCGACGTCCAGTGCAGCGTCGCCGTGCATCTCGCCGTCAACTTCCAGGGTCGGCGCCCGCTGCTGCAGGATCTTCACGGCCGCCGCCATCTTCTTGGCCGAGGGATGCTCGGAGCTGCCGAAGCTCGAATGCGAGATCAGCGCGACCTTGGGATGGATGCCGAAACGCAGCAGCTCGTCCGCCGCCAACAGGGTGATCTCGGCCAGCGTCTCCGGATCCGGATCGTAGTTCACGTAGGTGTCGGCGATGAACAGCGAGCGGGTCGGCATGACCAGCAGGCTGAGCGCCGCCATGTTCTTCACGCCCTCGCGCAGGCCGATGACGTCGCGCACATGGGCCAGATGGGTGCGGAACCGACCATAGGCGCCGGCGATCATCGCGTCGGCGTCGCCCAGCTTTACCGCCAGCGCCGCAATCAGCGTCGGGCTGGAGCGCACGAGGTTGCGCGCCGTCGGCTCGGTGACGCCGCGACGCTCCATCAGATCGTGGTAGGCGCCCCAGTATTTGTCGTAGCGCGGGTCGCTTGAGGGGTCGACCAGCTCGACATCGACGCCCGGCTGGAAACGCAGGCCGAGCCGCTCGGCGCGACGGCGCACGATCTCGGGCCGGCCGATCAGGATCGGCTTGGCGATGCCCTCGTCCAGGATGATCTGCACGGCACGCAGCACGCGATCGTCCTCGCCGGCGCTGAAGATGACGCGCTTGGGCGCATTGCGCGCCTGCTCGAACACCGGCCGCATGACGAGACCGGACTTGAAGACGAACTGGTTGAGCTGCTGGCGATAGGCATCGAAGTCGGCGATCGGACGCGTGGCGACGCCGCTGTCCATGGCCGCTTTCGCGACGGCCGGCGCCAGCTCGACGATCAGGCGCGGATCGAACGGCTTGGGGATGATCTGGGTCGGCCCGAAACCGCCGGCCTGCTCGCCGAAGGCGCGCGCCACGACCTCGGACGGCTCCTTGCGGGCCAGCGCCGCCAGCGCGCGCACGCAGGCGATCTTCATCTCATCGTTGACGGTCGTCGCCCCGACATCGAGCGCGCCGCGGAAGATGTAGGGGAAGCAGAGGACGTTGTTGACCTGGTTGGGATAGTCGCTGCGGCCGGTCGCCATGATGGCGTCGTCGCGCACGCCCGCCACGTCTTCCGGCGTGATCTCGGGGTCGGGATTGGCCAGGGCGAAGATCAGCGGTCTGGCGGCCATCCGGGCCACCATCTCGGGCTTCAGGACGCCGGCGGCCGAGAGGCCGAGGAAGACGTCGGCATCGCCGATCACCTCGCCGAGGGTGCGGGCCGCTGTCTCGCGGGCGTAGCGTTCCTTCCACGGGTCCATCAGCTCGTTGCGGCCCTTCCAGACCACACCGACAATGTCCGTGACCCACATGTTCTCGCGTGGCAGGCCCAGCTTCTCCAGCACGCCAAGGCAGGACAGCGCCGCCGCGCCCGCGCCCGACACGACGAGCTTCACCTTGCCGATGTCCTTGCCGACCAGCGACAGGGCGTTCATCAGGGCGGCGCCGACGATGATGGCGGTGCCGTGCTGGTCGTCGTGGAACACCGGGATCTTCATCCGCTCGCGCAGCTTCTGCTCGACGTAGAAGCATTCCGGCGCCTTGATATCCTCGAGATTGATGCCGCCGAAGGTCGGCTCGAGTGCGGCGACGATGTCGACCAGTTTGTCCTGGTCGAGTTCGGCCAGTTCGAGGTCGAAGACGTCGATGCCGGCGAATTTCTTGAAGAGGACGCCCTTGCCCTCCATCACCGGCTTGGCGGCCAGGGGTCCGATCGCCCCCAGCCCCAGCACGGCGGTGCCGTTGGTCACGACGGCGACCAGGTTGGCCCGCGCGGTGAGCTCGGCGGCCATCGCGGGATCGCGCACGATCTCGTTGCAGGCCGCCGCCACGCCGGGCGAATAGGCGAGCGACAGGTCGCGCTGGGTCGCCAGCGGCTTGGTCGGGACGACCTCGATCTTCCCGGGTCGGGGCAGGCGATGGTAACGGAGGGCGCTTTCGCTGAGATCGTCGGCCAAAGCACTCTCCCGCCTGCAAACAAAAAGGGCCGCCGGTTGGTATCTACCAACAGGCGGCGACCTTACCTTTTCGTTCGAACCGGCGTTGGTGCGGCCAAGAAGACTCGAACTTCCACGCCTCGCGGCACTAGCACCTCAAGCTAGCGCGTCTACCAATTCCGCCATGGCCGCGCCGGTTCGATGGCGCGGGGGATACCAAATCGTCCCCTCAGTGGCAAGGCGGGCTTGCACGAACGACCGGAAGTGCCGATTTTGCCACAATGAACAGGCCCGAATGGCGCATCTCCGACAGCGCCGTCCCCTACGACGAGGCACTTGCCGCCATGGAGGCGCGCGTCGCCGACATTCGGGCCGGACAGGCGGGCGAAATGGTGTGGCTGCTGGAGCATCCGCCGCTCTACACCGCGGGCACCAGCGCCCGGGCACAGGACCTGTTGCAACCCGCGCGCTTTCCGGTCCATGTCGCCGGCCGCGGCGGCCAGTACACCTATCACGGCCCCGGCCAGCGGGTGGCCTATGTGATGCTCGACCTCAGGGCCCGCCGCCAGGACGTGCGCCGCTACGTTTCCGACCTCGAGGAATGGACGATCCGCACGCTTGGACGCTTCAACGTCAAAGCGGAGCGGCGGGAGGGCCGCGTCGGCGTCTGGGTCGTGCGGCCCGACAAACCACCGCTGCCCGACGGCACGCCGCGAGAGGACAAGATTGCCGCCATCGGCGTGCGCATCCGCCACTGGGTCGCCTTCCACGGCATCTCGATCAACGTCGAGCCGGACCTTTCGCACTATGGGGGAATCGTTCCCTGCGGCATCGCCGACCACGGCGTGACCTCGCTGGTCGATCTCGGCCTGCCGGTGACGCTGTCCGATCTCGATACGGCGCTGGCCGAGACGTTCGAGGAAGTGTTCGGCGAAATCAGGCCGTCGGCAGCCGCATAAAACCCGACGGCAGGACATCGAGATCGACCGGCTCGACGTCGACCGCGTCCACCCGCGCGAGCGCCGGCCCGCGCCGGCAGGCTTCGATCATCTTGCCCACCGCGTCATCGTCTCCCACGACCAGCGCCTCGACCGAGCCGTCGGCGCGATTGCGCACCCATCCGTTGAGGCCGAGCCGCTGTCCGGTGGCCATCGCCCAGTCGCGATAGCCCACGCCCTGGACCCGGCCGGTGATCGCGAGGCGCGCGTGCAGCGCCATCCGGCTCAGGCGAACTCGATGATCTTCTGGTCGACGCGCAGGCTGTCGCCCGCGCTGGCGTGCAGCGTCTTCACCGTGCCGTCGCGCGTGGCGCGCAGCACGTTCTCCATCTTCATCGCCTCGACCACGGCCAGCGCCTCGCCGGCCTTGATCTCCTGTCCCTCGCTCACAGCGAGGGAGGCCAGCAGGCCTGGCATCGGCGAGAGCAGGAACTTCGAGGTGTCGGGCGCGGCCTTGACCGGCATCAGCGCGTAGAGTTCGGCCTGACGCGGCGTCAGCACCAGCACGTCCGCCTGCCCGCCTTCGTGAACCAGCCGCCAGCCCGATCCCAGCGCATCGACCTGCACCACGACGGGGTTCTGGTCGACCGTGGCGTGCATCAGCGGCTCGCCGGGCGTCCAGCCGGTCTCGACCACGATCCGGCGGCCGCCGGTGTCGACGGCAAATTCGAGACCGCCACCGCTCACTGATACCGACACCGGCGCGCGATTGAGCATGACGACGCGTTCGGACTGGGGAGATCCCGCCCGATGTGCGTGGATGCGATCGACCACGGCAGCGACGGCCGCCAGCATCGCCGGATCTTCAGGCAACAGATGAGCCGCGGTGAAGCCGCCCTTGAATTCCTCGGCGATGAAGTTGGTCGTGAGGTTGCCGGCCACGAAGCGCGGATGGGCCATCAGCGCCGCCAGGAAAGGCACGTTGTGCGAGACGCCCCGGATATAGAATTCATCCAGCGCGCGGCGCATGCGGTCGATCGCGGCGTTGCGCGTCTTCCCGTGCGTACACAGCTTGGCGATCATCGGGTCGTAGAACATCGAGATCTCGCCGCCTTCGTAGACGCCGGTATCGACGCGCACGTCGGGGCCGGCCACGGGCTCGCGATACTTCACCAGGCGACCCGTGGAGGGCAGGAAGTTGCGGAACGGATCCTCGGCGTAGACTCGCGCCTCGACGGCCCAGCCTTCGAGCTTCACGTCCTTCTGCTCGAACGGCAGTCTCTCGCCGGCGGCCACGCGGATCATCAGCTCGACGAGATCGAGGCCGGTGATCAGCTCGGTCACCGGATGCTCGACCTGCAGGCGGGTGTTCATCTCGAGGAAGTAGAACTTGCGGTTCTTGTCGACGATGAACTCGACCGTGCCGGCGCTCTTGTATTTGACCGCCTTGGCGAGTGCCACGGCCTGCTCGCCCATCGCCTTGCGCGTCCTGGCATTGAGGAACGGACTCGGCGCTTCCTCGATCACCTTCTGGTGGCGGCGCTGGATCGAGCACTCGCGCTCCCAGAGATAGATGCAATTGCCGTGGCCGTCGGCGATGAGCTGGATCTCGATATGGCGCGGCTCCTCGATGTACTTCTCGATGAACACGCGGTCGTCGGCGAACGAGGCCTTGGCCTCGTTGGTCGCCGAGCCGAACCCCTCATGGGCCTCGGCATCGTTCCAGGCGATGCGCATGCCCTTGCCGCCACCGCCGGCCGAAGCCTTGATCATGACGGGGTAGCCGATCTTCTGGGCGATCCTCACCGCTTCGTCGGCATTGGGGATCGCCGCCAGATAGCCCGGGACGGTGCTGACGCCGGCCTTCTGCGCCAGCTTCTTTGATTCGATCTTGTCGCCCATGGCGTAGATGGCGCGGGCGTTGGGGCCGATGAAGGCGATGCCCGCTTCGGCGAGGGCCTTCTGGAAGGCTTCCTTCTCGGAGAGGAAACCGTAGCCCGGATGCACGGCCTGGGCACCGGTCTTCTTGCAGGCCTCGACGATCTTGTCGATCAGCAGGTAGGACTGCGCCGACGGCGGCGGCCCGATCAGCACCGCCTCGTCGGCCTCGCGCACATGCAGCGCATCGGCGTCGGCTTCGGAGTAGACAGCCACGGTCTTGATGCCCATGCGCTTGCAGGTGCGGATGACGCGGCAGGCGATCTCGCCGCGGTTGGCGATCAGGATCTTGTCGAACAGCGGCCCGCCGGCGGCCGGCTTGCGAGCCGGAGCCTTCTTCACGCTCTTGGGATTGACCTTGGGCGCGCTCTTGGCGGCGACCTTGGCGACCTTCTTCTTGGCGGCCATTCTCACATTCCTTCTTTGCTGCGGTCGAAGAAGCCCCGAGCCCAGGCCGCGTGCGCGGCGATGAGGGGCAGCCAGACGATGAGGACCCAGAGCCACCACGGATAGTGGCGGCTCACGATGAAGTTGAGCGGGATGACCACGAGCAGCGCGACGAGCCCCACGATCAGGTGCTTGCGCACGATCCGGCCGCGTCTCATGCGCTCCTCGGGAGACAGGTGCACAGTGTCCGCGTCACAGAGGCAGATTGCCGTGCTTGCGCCACGGATTCTCGAGCTTCTTGGTCTCGAGCGTGGCCAGCGCCCTGCAGATCCGCCGGCGCGTGCCGTGCGGCATGATCACGTCGTCGATGAAGCCGCGGTTGGCGGCCACGAACGGGTTGGCGAACTTCTCGCGATACTCCTCGGTGCGCACCGCGATCTTCTTCGCATCGCCCACGTCGGACCGGAAGATGATCTCGACCGCGCCCTTGGCGCCCATCACCGCGATCTCGGCGCCAGGCCAGGCATAGTTCACGTCGCCACGCAGGTGCTTGGACGCCATCACGTCGTAGGCGCCGCCATAGGCCTTGCGGGTGATCACCGTGACCTTCGGCACGGTCGCCTCGGCGTAGGCGTAGAGCAGCTTGGCGCCGTGCTTGATGATGCCGCCGAACTCCTGCGTGGTGCCCGGCAGGAAGCCCGGCACGTCGACGAAGGTCACGATGGGAATATTGAAGGCGTCGCAGAAGCGCACGAAGCGCGCGGCCTTGCGCGAGCTGTCGATGTCGAGGCAGCCCGCCAGCACCATCGGCTGGTTGGCCACGAAGCCGACCGAGCGGCCGGCCATGCGGCCGAAGCCCACCACCATGTTGGCCGCCCATTCCGGCGAAAGCTCGAAGAAATCGCCTTCGTCGACGACCTTCAGGATCAGCTCCTTGATGTCGTAGGGCTTGTTGGGATTCTCCGGCACCAGCGTGTCGAGGGAGGGATCGTCACGATCGCTGGGATCGAGCGTGGTCCGGATCGGCGCCTTCTCGCGATTGTTCGAGGGCAGGAAGTCGACGAAACGGCGAAGCTGCAGCAGCGCCTCGATGTCGTTTTCGAAGGCGAGGTCGGCCACGCCCGACTTCTGCGTGTGCGTAAGCGCGCCACCCAGCTCTTCCTGCGTCACCGTCTCGTGCGTGACGGTCTTCACCACGTCGGGGCCGGTCACGAACATGTAGGAGCTGTCCTTCACCATGAAGATGAAGTCGGTCATGGCCGGCGAATAGACCGCGCCGCCGGCGCAGGGCCCCATGACCATGGAAATCTGAGGGATTACGCCGGAGGCCAGCACGTTGCGCTGGAAGACGTCGGCGTAGCCCGCGAGCGAGTCGACACCCTCCTGGATGCGCGCACCGCCCGAATCGTTCAGGCCAAGCACCGGCGCGCCGACCTTCATCGCCATGTCCATGATCTTGCAGATCTTGGTGGCGTGCATGCCCGACAGGGCACCGCCGAAGACCGTGAAATCCTGGCTGAAGACATAGACCAGCCGGCCGTTGATCGTGCCGTGGCCTGTCACCACACCGTCACCCGGAATCTTCTGGTTCTCCATCCCGAAATCGATCGAGCGATGTTCGACATACATGTCGTATTCCTCGAACGACCCCGTATCGAGCAGCGCATCGATGCGCTCGCGCGCCGTCAGCTTGCCCTTGGCGTGCTGCGCCTCGATGCGGCGCTCGCCACCGCCCAGACGCGCCGCCGCCCGCCTGCGCTTGAGTTCTTCCAACATTTTCTGCATTACTATCTCCGGCCCTCGGGTCAGTTTTCGGCCAATAACGCGATCACGTCTAGCGTAGGAATCGCTTCTCGTTGTCCTTGACCGTTCCCATGCCCTGCAAATCGAAGACCTCGTCGACCGTGGCGATGCTCGCCTCGACGCCGTGGATGCCACCGTCCTTGCGGATCTGGGCGAAGGTTGCCCGCATCGCGCCGACCGACGCGCGGATGGCGTGGTTGCCCCAGATCAGCAGGCCGACCTTATTCAGTTCCTTCACCCGCGCCACCGTCATCTGCGGATAGGCGGTCGGCACCAGCGCGATCGGCACCTTGCCGTGCCAGGCCCCGATGAAGGCTTCGATCTCGTCCGGCGTCTTCTGCTTGGAATGGACCAGGATCAGGTCGGCGCCGGCGGCTTCGTAGGCATGCGCCCGCTTCAGCGCCTCCTCCTGGCCGAGTCCCGCGATCAGCGCCTCGGTCCGGGCCACGACGACGAGGTCGGGGTCGCGGCGGGCCGCGCGCGCCGCCTCGATCTTGCCTTGGAACTCCTCGATGCGGACCATGTCCTGCCGGCCGCCCGCGATCAGGCTGGTGACCTTGGGGAAACTCTTGTCCTCCATCACGATCGCGCCCACGCCGGCGCGTTCGTACTGTTCCACGGCATAGAGCACGTTGATGGCATTGCCGAAGCCGGTGTCGATGTCGGCCACCACCGGCAGGCCCGAGCGATCGGCGATGGCGCGCGTCATGTCGAGATGCTGGGTCATCGACACGACGCTGACGTCCGGCACGCCATACATCGCGGAGAGTTCGAAACCCGACGCCCAGATCGCGTCGAAGCCCGCCTCGGCGGCCAGCATTGCCGACAGCGGGCTGTGCGCCGCCATCGCCTCGACGAGTCCCTTGTCGGCCATGACCTGCCGAAGCCTGGTGCCTGCTCCCATGATTCCCCTCAACCGCGCAGACGCGCGTTTTCCAACAATGCAAGGAACTGCGCGCACGCGGCGATATCCTTGCGCACGCCTTCGCGATGTTTCTCCGCGAGCGGATCGTCGCCCCAGCGATCGACCTGGTAGAGCTCGTCCATCTGAGCGGCGGCAAAGGCGCCGGCCGCATCGAGGCGGCGTTCCGACACCGCCAGCGCGATCACGACCGATCCCGCCGTGTGCGTGAGATTGTAGAGCGCCGACAGCGCGAGATCGCCATGCGCCGAAACCGCCGCGTGCAGCCTCGCCCTAGCCTCTTCGGGTTGATCGACGAAGCCGATGCCTTCGGCGGTGATCAGCCGGGCGCCGTGGCGCCCGGCCGCCCAGTCGAGCAACGGCTGCCACTGCTCCTGCTGCAATTTCAACAGACTGTCCGGCGCCGTCGCACGGTAGCAAAGGAGATCGGAGCCCGCGTACTTGGCGGTGTCTGCGATCACGTCGTCGCGACGCGCGACGACGCGGTCGATCCCGGTCGCCGCCAGGCGCGTGAGCGGCAACTGCGCGGCATTGATCTCGGCCTTGTCGGGTACGCCGGCCCATTCCCCGGCAATGGCTTCGGCCAGCGAGCGTGTCGGCACGACCAGCGTCGCCCTCAGCGGCGTGCGCATCGGTTTGCCATCGAGCAGGACGCGAAACCCGCCTTCGCCCGCGTCGACCGCCGTGTCCTTGTAAAAACGCTTCATCTGGCTCCCGGGTCGCCCACGATGCGGAACGCATCGATCGGCGCGGTGTCTCGTGGCGTCGGGATTACACGTCGGGCAGGCCCGACGACAAGGGCGGGTTAGCGGGACTGGCTGCGCTGTGGCGCCGGTGCTTGGCCAGCCGGCCGCGACGCGCGCTGGCGAATGTCCGACGCAGGTGCCGGCAATTGGGCCCGCAGCCCCGGTCGCAAGGCCTCGACGCGAGGCGCCAGGACGGCGCAGGCATTGGCGCCGGCCTGCCGGCCCGCCTGCGACACCTGCGCGACCAGGCTCGGGATCGTTCCGGCACCGACAAGCAGCTTGGGCAGCGCGGGGTCGAGCGCGCTTGCCGTGGCTTTGCCGGCACCGCCCTTGATGCGCACGGGCGTGGCCAGCGCCGCGTTCTGGTTGTCGCGCGCCTCCGGCGCCAGGATGAACTCCCAGCCTTCGGTGCGCAGATGAAAGTAACCGCCGCCGACCAGCACGCCGCGCGGCGTGTCGACGACCAGGCGCCGGAGATTGGCGACACCGCCGCTCACCTCGAAACGGCCGGCGATGCAGTTGAAGGGCACGCCCGCATCGGTGCCCCCCAGCAGACGCTGGGTTTCCGGTGGCCAGTTGGCGAGCTGGTCGTGCGGCCACAGGCCCTTGCCCATGGCCACGTCGATCGAGCCGCTGGCCGAGTTGAGGGCATCGCGTGTCGTACGACCGCCGCCGCGCAGCCGGAGGTCGACATCCGCAACGCCGTCGCGCAGGCCGAGGTCCAGTCCCAGCAGCGTCGAGAGTTCGCCGAGCGAGACCCGGTTGGCCGTCCCCGTCAACGTGGTCTGCCCGATACGGCCGGTCGCATCGTAGACGAGATCGACGCCAGCGGAGCCGCCGCCGATGGTCGCCGCGGCCCGGAACGTGAAGCGCGTCTCGCCCGACGCCAGCGTCACGGAGGCATTCTGCATCTTGGCGCCGAGGCCCACGACCTCGCCCAGCCGCACCGTGACCGACAGGGCAGAGCGGCCGAGCCAGTTCGCGACGAACGGCAGCGCCGGAATGAGCCGCGGCTGCTGCATCGGCACCTGCGAGGGCGCGGCGGATGCGGCGATGGCCGGCGGCGCCTTCAACTCCGAGACGTCGAGGCGCGTCACGTCGGCATTCACGGCGATGGTCGGCGTGCCCTTGCGGTCGACGCGGAACAGCGCTTCGCCCGCGGCCTCGCTCGAGCCCACCTTCAGGGTCTGGACCTCGACCTTGAAGCCGTTGCGCTGGGTCGAGGCCTTGCTGTTGATCGCATAGGGTCCCCCCGCCGGAACGGGCAGCCGGATGTACGGACCGAACACCGAGACGTCGGGGCCTTCGGAATTGATCTGCAGCGACGTGCCCTTGGCGTTGACACTGCCCTTGAGCGAAATCCTGCCGCCGCCGAAGCCGCCCTGCAGATCGATGTTGCCGGGCAATCCGGCCATCCAGCCGTTGAACGAGCCGGCGGTGCCGGTGAGTTCCATCGGCTCGCCCTGCGCGATGCCGAACCGGCCGTCGACCTGCAGCGTCTGGTTGGGCGCCGGAGACTTGAAGGTGGCGTTCGGTACGTCGATCACGACCGGCAGCCGGCCGCGCCCCTCCGAAACGGTCAGGACCGAATCGCGGACTTCGACGGTATTGATCCACGGAAAGGCCGCCGCGGTGCGAAGCCGGAGCGATCGGTTCTCGCCCGGATGCGGTCCCGATCCATCGGGCGGCGGCAGCATCTCGAGGTTGGCGTCGCCGACTTCGTTGCGTTCGACCAGGATGTCGGCGCCCTCGAGCAGAATCCGCCCGATCTTGACCTCACCGAGGAGCAGCGAGAACGGGTCGAGGAACAACGTCATGCGGCGCACGCGTGCCAGGTCGGGCCGGGATCCCCACGGGGCATTGGAGAGCGTGACACCTTCGGCCACCATCGCCGGCTCGCTGCCGAGCCTGACGGTGAGCGGCACGCGGGCGGCCAGTTCGCGGCCCGTGACCTTGCGAACCTGCTCGGTCAGCCGCGCCTGATAGCGCGACAGGTCCCGGGTGGCGGCCCAGACGACGCCGACGACGGCTGCGATTGGCACCGCCACCGCCGTGATCACGGCCACTCGCCTCCAGGGAATCCGCATCCTGACCGATTCTCGCTCAAACACCGTCCGTAGAGAAGCCAAATGCCTCGACGGTGCGGCGGAAGTGAGGTGGCGGCTCCACCTCCGCCTTGAGTTCGCCCTTGCCCGACGGATGGGGCAGCGAGAGGCGACGGGCATGGAGATGCAGCCGGCGCCCCTCGGCGACCGCCGCCAGCAGCGCTTCCTCGCCGCCATATTTGCGATCGCCCAGGATCGGGCAGCCCATCTCCGCGCAATGAACACGGAGCTGATGGGTGCGGCCGGTCCGCGGCCACAGCGCCAGCATCGCCGCGCGCCGGCCGGCGCGGTCGATTTCGCGGAAGTGAGTGAGTGCCTTCAGGCCGTTTTCCTCGTCGACCTGCATCAACTCGCGGTCGCGCGCGCCAGGCCGCTTGGCCAGCGGCAGGTCGATCATGCCCTCCTTCTTCGGCGGCACGCCCACCACGATGGCCCAGTAGAGCTTCTCGGTCTCGCGGTCCCGGAACGACTCGGCGAGCCGCCTGGCCGCCTGGCCGGTGCGCGCGATCAGCAGCAGGCCGCTCGTATCCTTGTCGAGCCGATGGACCAGCCGCGGGCGCTGCTCGAAGCCGAACCGCAACCCTTCCAGCATGCCGTCGATGTGCTTTTCCGTGCCGCTGCCGCCCTGGACGGCGAGCCCCGGCGGCTTGTTGAGCACGATCACGTGATCGTCGCGGTGGATGACCATGGCCTGAATCTCGGCGGCATCCCGGTCGGAGACGGTCTGCCTGGTGCACTCCCTCGCCTTGGGCGGCGGCGAATGGGTGACGCCCGGCGGCAGCCGGACCGCCTGCCCGGGCTCGACGCGGTCCTTGCCCTCGGCCCGCTTGCCGTCGATACGCACCTGGCCGGTGCGCAGGAGCTTTTGCAGCGCGCCGTGGCTCAACTCGGGGAAATGGCGCTGGAACCAGCGGTCGAGGCGCACCCCGGCTTCATCATCCGTTACGGCACGAGTCTGGACCTTGGGCTGCTGGCTACCGCCAGTGGGGTTGTCACTCATGGCGCGCAACCTAAGGGACAAGCTACACAGGGTCCATGGAATCGGTGTCGTTCGACACGCTGACATTCGACCACCCGACGGCCTCGCGGCCGGCGCGGATTTCCGCGACCCTGCATATTCCCGCAGACCGGCCGGGGCCGGTGGCGTGCATGGTGATCCTGACCAGCAGTGCCGGCGTTCAGCGCCACCGCGAGCACTACTATGCCGACCTGCTCAACGCCGCAGGGGTGGCGGCGCTGATCGTCGACAGTTTCAGGAGCCGGGGCGTGCGGCGCACCGTGGCCGACCAGAGCCTGGTTTCGGCGGCGCAGATGGAAGGCGACGCCTTTGCCGCCCTGGCCCTCCTGCGCGACGACCCGCGGCTCGATCCGGCACGCATCGGCATCATGGGCGTCTCCAAGGGCGGCGTGGCGACACTCAACGCCGCCATCGCCGTCCGCCAGCGCTGGCGAGAGGGCTTTCCGCACCTTTTCGACCTCCACATCGCCCTTTGCCCCGGTGCGACCGCCCAGCATCGCGATCCCACCACACACGGCCGGCCAATGTTCCTCATGCTGGCCGCCAAGGACGACTACACGCCGGCCGAACTCGCCATCGAGTATGCCGGGCGCATGCGCGCGGCGGGGAACGCCAGGATCAGGGTCAAGGTCTATGGCAGCGCCCATCACGGCTGGGAATCGCTGGGCCCCGTCTTCGACATCAAGGATGCCGAGAACTGGTCCTGCTGCCGCAACGTCATCGAGGATGACGGCCGCCATTTCGTGCCCTCGCTCGGCCAGGCCCTGAACGAGCCCGACTTCCAGGCATGGGCGCGCCGCCATTGCGTGACCCGGGGTGCCCGGGCGGGCGGTGGAACCGCCGAGCTGAAACAGCGTGCCAGTGCCGATCTTGTGACCTTCCTGGCCGCCCACGGCTTTGCCAACTGATGGACGAATCGGCTCGTTCCAGTTACACTTCCGGTGTGATCCGCTCTAATTTTTTCGCCGCTTTCCTGGCGTTCGCGCTCTCTTTTTCAGGAGCATCGTCCTCCTACGCCAATGGCGTGCTGTGGACTGGACCCGGCCCCGCAACGGCCCGCGCCGACGCGTTGCTGAAGGCGCTGCGCAGCGCCGCCGACCATGGGCTCGATCCTGCCTGGTACGGCATCGCCGATGTCGAGAAGGCAATGCAGCCGGGCGCCGATCCGTCTGCCGCCGAGGCCCTGTTGTCGGCCGTCTTCGTCGCCTATGCCAGCGACGTCTCGACCGGCCGCGTCCGCGCCAACCGGGTCGACAAGGACATCGACATCATCCAGCGCAAGGCCGACAAGGGCGAGCTGCTGCGGACCGCCGCTGAAGCCACCGATTTCGGTGCCTACCTGGCGGCGCTGCCGCCCAGGGGCGACTATCCCGCGCTGCAGAAAGCGCTGACGGCCTGGCGTGAGAAGAAAGCCAGGACGACGTACACGGCGATGCCCGACGGCGCGGCGCTGAAGCCCGGCATGATCGACAGCCGCATCGCCACCTTGCGCAAGCGCCTGGCCGAGCTCGATTTCACGGTGCCCCCGGCCGGCGCGATTGCCGACCTCTACGACGAGCCGCTGGTCGGCGTCGTCAAGTCGTACCAGGAGATGAAGGGCCTGACCGTCGACGGCGTGATCGGCGCCAAGACCGTCCGCTCGCTCAACACCACGATCGACGATCGCATCGAGCAGATCGTGGCCAACCTGGAGCGCCGCCGCTGGCTGCCGGAATATCTCGGTAGCCGCTTCGTGTACGTGAACACCGGCGACTACTCGATGAAGTTCGTGAACGACGAGAAGGTCGCCTTCCAGAGCCAGGTCATCGTCGGGACGCCCAAGGATCCGACGCCGGAAATCCAGTCGGTGATGCGCGGCTTCCAGACCAACCCTTACTGGACCGTGCCGCAGTCGATCGCCGGCGAAGAGTACCTGCCGATGCTGCGCCGCGATCCCAATGCTCTGGCCAGCAACGGCTTCAAGATCTTCGCGAGTTGGAGCCACGACGACGAGCTCGACCCGAACACGGTCGACTGGAGTTCGATCCACCCCAAGGCCTTCCCCTACCGCATCCGCCAGGATTCGGGCGCGTCGAACGCGCTGGGCTACATCTTCTTCCCGTTCACCAACAAGTACGGCATCTACATGCACGACACGGCGAGCCGCTGGCTGTTCACCGAGGGCAGCCGCAACTTCAGCCATGGCTGCATCCGCCTGCAGAACCCGCTCGACTTCGTCGAGAAGGTCTTCAACGGCAAGAACGGCTTCAGCAAGGAACGGGTCCAGCAGGTGATCGCTTCGGGCCAGCAGTCCCACTACACCTTCCCCGAGCCGATCACGCTCTACGTGACCTACCGGACCGTCACGGCCAATGCCGACGGCGTGCCGACCTTCCGCGACGACGTCTATGGCCGCGACCGCCGCGTCGTGCGGGCGATGGCGAAGCCCTGAGGTAAACGGCGGCCGAGCTTTGCTCGGCCATTCAGCGCTTCTTTTCCCTGAGCTTCTTCCAGTAATCGAGGCGCTTGACGATCTCGCGCTCGAAGCCGCGTTCTACCGGCCGGTAGAACTCCTCGCGGTTCATGTTGTCGGGGAAATAGTTCTGGCCCGAGAAACCGTCGGCGGCATTGTGGTCGTATTCGTAGCCCTTGCCGTAGCCGACGTCCTTCATGAGCTTGGTCGGCGCATTCAGGATGTGCATCGGCGGCGTCAGCGAGCCATGGGTCTTGGCGGCGCGCTTGGCGGCACCGAAGGCCACATAGGCCGCATTCGATTTCGGTGCCGTGCCGAGATAGATCACCGCCTGGGCAATCGCCAACTCGCCTTCGGGAGAACCCAGCCGTTCGTAGGTCTCCCACGCCGCCAACGTCTGTGTCAGCGCCTGCGGGTCGGCCATGCCGACATCCTCGACGGCGAAACGCACGAGGCGGCGGGCGATGTATTTAGGGTCCTCGCCGCCGTCGAGCATGCGCGCGAACCAGTAGAGCGCGGCATCGACGTCAGACCCGCGCAGCGACTTGTGCAGCGCGCTGATCAGGTTGTAGTGCGCTTCCTGGCCCTTGTCGTAGAGCGGTGCCCGCTTCTGCAGCAAGGTCGCCAGCCGCGACGGTGGCACCGGCCCCCTGTCCTTGAGTTGCGCGAGCTGTTCGGCGAGCCCGATCATGTAGCGGCCGTCGCCGTCGGCCATGGCGAACAGCGCCTGGCGCCCCGTCTCGTCGATCGGCAGCGGGCGGCCAAGCGCTTCCTCGGCGCGCGCGAGCACCGCCGACAGTGCCGCGTCATCGAGGCGGCGCAGGACCAGTACCTGGCAGCGCGACAGGAGCGCGGCATTCAGCTCGAAGGACGGGGTTTCGGTGGTGGCGCCGATCAGCGTCACCGTGCCGTCCTCGACATAGGGCAGGAAGCCGTCCTGCTGGGCGCGGTTGAAGCGATGGATCTCGTCGACGAACAGCAGCGTGCCCTTGCCATCCTTGCGCCGCTGGCGGGCCGCCTCGAAGATGCGACGCAGGTCGGCCACCCCGGAGAACACTGCCGACAGCGGCTCGAAATGAAGATCGACAGCCTCGGCAAGCAGGCGGGCGATGGTGGTCTTGCCGCATCCCGGCGGTCCCCAGAGGATCAGCGAACCGAGCTTGCGCGCCTCCAGCATGCGGCCCAGCGGCCCCTCGGAACCGAGCAGGTGATCCTGCCCCAGGATCTCGCCCAGCGTCTTGGGACGCAGTCGTTCGGCCAGCGGTGTCGGGGCGAGCGAGGCGAACAGTTCAGCCGGCACGACGACCCGACAGCCCCCGGTCTCAGCGGAACTGGACGGGGAACACCACGCCGTCGCGGCCGACGCTGATGCTGTTGATGCCGCTGGCGACGCGCTTCTTGAGGTCGGCGACGTTCTTCACCTCCTGGCCGTTGACCGCCAGGATCATGTCGCCGGGACGCACGAAGCGACCGGCATAGGCGCCGGCTTTCACGTCCACAATGACGATGCCGGGACGCCACTCCGCCAGGCCCATCTCCTCGGCGACGGCCGGCGACATGTTGACGACCGAGGCGCCCGACAACGGCTGCCGGCCCTCGAGCTGCGACAGTTCGCGCGGCGGATCCTCGGGCGGCGCCGCGAGCTTCAGCTGCACGATCACTTCCTTGCCGCCGCGCATCACCTTCACCGGGACGACCGCACCAACGTTGAGCGTCGACAACCTGAAGCGCAAACCCGCCTCGTCGTCGATGCCCTGCTCGCGAATGCCGACGATCACGTCGTTGCGCTTGAGGCCGGCGTCCGCCCCTGGTCCGCCCAGGTAGACGTCCTTGACGACCAGGCCCGCCGGCCGCGACAGGCCGAAGCCCGCGGCGAGGTCAGGCGTGACGCGCTGCATGCTGACGCCCAGCCACGGCCGCACGATGCGGCCACCCGTCGTGCCGGTCGTGATCATGCGCTCGACGATGTTGGAGGGCGTGGCGAAACCGATGCCCACCGAGCCGCCGCTCTGCGAATAGATTGCCGTGTTGATGCCGATCAGTCGTCCGTCGAGCGCAACCAGCGCGCCGCCCGAATTGCCCGGATTGATGGCCGCGTCGGTCTGCAGGAAGAAGTTCGAATCGTTGATGCCGCCGGCGCTGCGCGCCACGGCCGAGACGATGCCGCTGGTGACGGTCTGGTTCAGGCCGAACGGATTGCCGATCGCCAGAACGACGTCGCCGACCTCGATCGAATCGGAGTCGCGCAGCTCGAGGAACGGGAACTTCTCCTCGACGCCCTCGATCCGCAGCAACGCCAGATCGTAGCGCTCGTCCTGGGTGATGAGCTTAGCCTCGAATTCGCGGCGGTCGGCCAGCACGACGCGGATCTCGTCGGCGCCCTTCACCACATGGGCATTGGTGACGATCAGCCCGTCCGCCCCGACCAGCACGCCGGAGCCCAGCGAATTCTGCACCCGATCGCCACCCTGCTGGGGCATCCCGGGAAACGGAAACGGCAGGCGGCGCGGCACGCGGGCGGTGGTGGTCGTGTAGATGTTGACCACGGCCGGCGAGACGCGCTTGACCAGCGGCGCAAAGGAAAAGGCGAGCTCGCTGCGCGAATTGGGAAGCCCCTGGGCCAATGCGGCCGGGGCAACGGAAATCGCGGCACCGCATCCCACGAGAACCACCGCCAGAACCATCCGCCAGATCATGCAAACATCTCCATGCTCGGCCCGATTTGCGGACTCTCTTATGGCAAATCAAGGGCTGATATGTGCTGGCATATCGATTGCAAGGCCTGGGCACAACACGCCAGCCATTGGCGTGAGGGGAAACCGGAGCGCTTCATGAAACTGACCCGTCGGAACGTCCTGGCCGCATCGGCCGCCACTCTGGGCTCTGCGCTTGCCGCACCCTCCGCCAAGGCTAGCCCCGGCTGGCCGACCAGGCAACCGATCAAGCTGATCGCCACCTTCCCGCCCGGCGGCACCGCCGACACGATTTCGCGCATCCTGGCGCCCAAGCTCTCGGTCGCGCTCGGCACCCAGGTGATCGTCGAGAACCGGCCCGGCGCCGGCGGCACGATCGGCTCGGACCTTGCCGCCAAGGCGGCTCCCGACGGCTACACGCTCGTCATCTCGCACGCCTCGCCCCTGGGTATCGCGCCCGGCATCTATCCAAAGCTGCCGTACAACGTGATCACCGATTTCACACACGTGACGCTGATCGGCCACACGCCCAACGTCCTGATCGTACCGGGCGATTCGCCCTACAAGACGCTGGCCGACTATATCGCCGCCGCCAAGGCCAAGCCCGACCAGATCGCCTTCGGCAGCTCGGGCATCGGCTCGAACACTCACCTGATGGGCGAGCTCCTGGGCAGCCTGGCCGGCATCAAGTTGAAGCACGTCCCCTATCGCGGCTCGGCGCCCTCGCTGCAGGACATGCTCGCGGGTGTCATTCCCTCGATGTTCGATCCGATCACGACCAACGTGCCGCACATCAATTCGGGCAAGGTCCGGCTGCTGGCGGTCAGCTCCGCCACGCGCCTCGACATGTATCCGAACGCCCCGACCTTTGCCGAACAGGGCTTCCCCAAGCTCACCACCTCGACCTGGGTCGGCGTCTCCGGTCCCAAGGGCATGTCGCCCGACGTCGTGGCGCGGCTCTATGACGAGCTGCAGAAGGCCTACAAGGCGCCCGAAGTCGTGGAGCGCTTCAAGGAAGTGGTGCTGCTGCCAGGAGACAAGCCGATGACGCCGGCCGAGTACACCGCCTTCGTCGGCGACTTTGCCGCCCTGTGGGCCGGCGTCAGCAAGTCGGCCGGCATCGAGCTGGAGCTGGGCTGACCAGGAGCGCTACCCGGCCTCGGCCGCTCAACATCCGGCCGGATCGACCTTCGATCCGGCCGTTGCCGTCACCCGCAGCGCGAGTAGCCGCAGTTCAGGCAGACGTCGCAGCCTTCCTGGTGGCTGAGCGCCGCCGCGCCGCAATTGGGACACTGCCCCATCGACTTGGCTGAATCGCCGCCGGCTGCGGGCTCCTGCGTGCCCTGCCGGCTGCTGGCGGCGAGGCGCATCCGCTCCTCGATTGCGTCGATCAGCCGTGGCGATTCCGTAGGCGCCAGAAAGCCGATCTCGACCAGGTGGCGCTCGATCACGCCGCCGATCGCGGCCAGCAGCGACGGCACGTAGCGGCCCCCCATCCACTGTCCGCCGCGCGGGTCGAACACGGCCTTCAGCTCCTCGACGACGAACGAGACGTCGCCGCCGCGGCGGAACACCGCCGAGATCATGCGCGTCAGCGCCACGGTCCAGGCGTAATGCTCCATGTTCTTGGAGTTGATGAAGATCTCGAAGGGACGGCGGCGCCCGTCCTGCAGGACGTCGTTGACGGTGATGTAGATGGCATGGTCGCTGCCCGGCCATTTGATCTTGTAGGTCCGGCCCGGCAGCTCCTCCGGCCGGTCGAGCGGCGGGGCGATGAAGACCATATCGCTGTCGCGCTCCGCCTCGGACAGCAATACCGACGTCGCCTGCTTCTCCGTCTCTGCCGGCTTCACCTCCAGCACCGCGCCCGTCACGTCGTTGGGCCGGTAGGTCGTGCAGCCCTTGCAGTTCTGCGCATAGGCTTCCTCGTAGACGCCCTTGAAGGCCTCGAAGGAGATGTCGCGCGGCAGGTTGATGGTCTTGGAGATCGAGCTGTCGACGTAATCCTGCGCCGCGGCCTGCATCGCCAGATGATCGGCGGGCGTGAGCGTCTGGGCATCGACGAAGACGTCGGACGGGGGCGCCTCGTTGCCCCTGAGTTCGCGCCACGCACGGAAGGCGTAGTCGTCGACGCTCTCCTCGCGCTTGGAACCGTCGGGCTGCAGCACATGACGCACGTAGCTGAAGGCGAAGACCGGCTCGATGCCGGAGGAGACGTTGTCGGCCAGCAGCGAGATCGTGCCGGTGGGCGCGATCGAGTTCAGCAGCGCGTTGCGGATGCCGTAGCGGCCGATCGCCGTCCGCGCCTCCTCGGGCAACGCCTTGATCGTCTCACCTGCCAGGTACTTCCCGCGCTCGTAGAGCGGGAAGCTTCCCTTCTCGGCGGCGATGTCGGCCGACGCCATGTAGGAAATGCGCTGCACGGCGCCCAGCCATTCGCGGGTCAGCCGTACTGCCTCGGGCGAGCCGTAGCGCACGCCGCAGAAGATCAGCGCGTCGGCGAGACCGGTCACGCCAAGGCCAATGCGGCGCTTGGCTTTGGCCTCCTTCTCCTGCTGGGGCAGCGGAAAGCGCGAGACGTCGATCACATTGTCGAGCATGCGCACGGCCAGCGGGACGAGCCGCTCGAGCGCGTCGGCGTCGAGCGCAGCCTCCGGCGTGAAGGGCGCCTTGACCAGTGCGGCGAGATTGATCGAGCCCAGGAGGCAGGCGCCGTAAGGCGGAAGTGGCTGCTCGCCGCAATTGTGGACGTAGAAGCCGTTGGCGTCGAAGGCGTTGATGCCGGGAACTTGTACGTCGTAGACCTCGGTGACCCCGTCCGCCTCGACGCTGTCGATCTCCGCGACGAAACGCTCGCGATTGAGGGCACGACGATAGCCGGTCAAAGAACTCTGCAATCGCAGCATCTTGCTGCGGTCGGCGAACCCGATCCGCTCGGCAAACACGCCGACATTGTCGCCGGCAACGACCAGTTCGTGCTGGGCCGCGCACTCATAGAGACGCAGCCCGCCCGCACCGTCCGGCATCGGGCGCTGGCCGGCCAGCCGCCGGTCGCGATAGATCGCGGCGGCGATACCGAAGCGCAGCAGCATGCGCTGCACGGCTTCGAGCAGCGGGAGATCGCTCTGGCTGAGCCGGATGCTGACGCCTTTCGCCTGCGTGCCCTGCACAGATCCGTCGCTGTCGAACAGGCCGCGCAGCAGACCGCGATGAAAGGCCGATGAGGTCTTCTCCATCATCGGCGTGACGGTCTTGTGCCCCGGCGACAGGCCCATCGTCTCGGCTAGAGTCTTGATCGCCGCGAGCGACAGCCGCCACTCGTTGCGGCCCTTCACTTCCACCCAGCCGGTGAAATCGGCGCGATGCGGCAGGGTCTGGGCCGCCGCCAGCGCCGCCTCCATGACGCCGTCCGATCCGGCCGTCTGCGGACCGCCATGGGCGACCTGCGCCGGCTTCCAGACGCTGAGCACTGCCTTGTCCTGCTTCAGCGTGCCATCGCCCACCAGCAGGCCAAGCAGATAGCCCTCAGGCTCGCCATGGCTCCCCTCCCAGTGCGGCGCGCCCCGATGATCGTGCAGAACGATCTGGTCGCCCGGCTTCAGGTTACCGGCGGCGACCCAATCGACGTCTCGCGACCAGCGCGTGAGGCGCGTTACCTTCTTCACGAGATGATCGGTGGTCAGACGCAGATCGTGGCCCGCCTTGGTGCGCAGTCGGCGCACCGGCTTGGTGCCGGTGGCGAAGAAGCCGGTTTCGCAGCTGGCAAACGCCTTGCCGTCCACCAAGGCCGTGAACGGCCGGCCGATCAGGTCGGCGACCTGGCGCGGTCCGTCGCCGGTATGGACCCAGGTCTCCGCCGTCACGCAGGGATTGGTCGCCTGAATGGTCTCGCAATAGCGCAGGTTGTTCCGGCGGTTCACGCGGTCGATGAAGATGACGCCGGGTTCGGCCACGTCGTAGGTCGCGCGCATGATGCGTTCCCACAGCGCCTTCGCCTTGACCGTCCTGAAGGTCGTGCCGCCGGACACCAGCGGCCAGTCGGCATCGTCCTCGACCGCCTTCATGAAGGCATCGGTGACCAGCACCGAGACGTTGAACATGCGCAGCCGCTTCGGATCGCGCTTGGCGTCGATGAAGGCCTCGATATCGGGATGGTCGCAGCGCAACGTCGCCATCATGGCGCCGCGGCGCGAGCCCGCGCTCATGATGGTTCGGCACATCGCGTCCCAGACATCCATGAACGACAAGGGACCCGACGCATCGGCGCCGACGCCCACCACGGGCGCGCCCTGCGGGCGAAGGCTCGAGAAATCGTGCCCGATGCCGCCGCCCTGCTGCATGGTGAGGGCAGCCTCGCGCAGATTGTCGAAGATGCCCGACATGTCGTCGGGGATCGTGCCCATGACGAAGCAGTTGAAGAGCGTGACGGTACGGCCGGTGCCGGCCCCCGCCATCACGCGCCCGGCGGGCAGAAACTTGAAACCGGAAAGTGCCTCGTGGAAACGGCCGGCCCACAGTTCCGGGTCGCGCTCGAGCGCCGCCAGGGCCCGCGCCACCCGCCACCAGGTCGCATCGAGATCGCCGTCAGGTGTCGCCGCCGCGCTGCCGCCGGGTGCGCTCTTGAAGCGGTATTTCATGTCCCAGATCCGCTGGGAGACGGGTGCCCATTCCATCCCCAAAAGTAGGCGGCAGGCCCGTCGATATCAACAGATATGTTCTTTTTTCGTTCCTAGTCTTGGGCTCCCGTGACAAGCCGATCCGTGGCTGTTTCGATGCGTTGGCGCAGGGTGGCCATGAAGACGTCCCGTCTCAGCCCCGGCGGGATCGCGGGCAGGATCTCGACGTCGATCACCCCGTGCCGCTTTATGAACTTGCGGCGCCCCCAGAACAGGCCGGAGTTGAGCGCGACCGGGACGACGGGCACGCCGAGTTGCCGGTAGAGCGCCGCCGTTCCGACCTGGTAGGGGCGCTCTTCGCCCACTGCCACGCGCGTGCCCTCGGGGAAAATCAGGATCGACCTGCCCTCGGCCAGGGTCGCCTTGGCCTGCTTCACCAGCCCCCGCAACGCCTTTGCGCCGTCGCCGCGCTCGACGGCGATGTTGCCGGCCTTTGCCATCGCCCAGCCGACGATCGGGATCAGCACGAGCTCGCGCTTCATCACGGTGGCAGCGCCGGGGAACAGCCGCGAAAAGGCCAGCGTCTCCCACGAGGATTGATGCTTGCAGGCGAAGATGACCGGTCCCGCCGGCATGTTCTGCAGCCCGCCGACGCGATGGGTCAGCCGGCAGGTGATGCGCAGCCACCACAGGCAGAAGTCGATCCAGACGAGCGACCAGGCGACCACGAAGCGCCGCGGCATCAGCAGGATGGGCGAACCGACGAGAGCGATGATCGTCGTGCCGAGGTACCAGCCGACATTGAAGAAGAACGAGCGCAGGCCGAGGCCAATCATTTCAAATGTATGCGTTAACGACGTGTTGCTTGTATGCCAAGTTTTAGTGGCCTAGTGTCGCCGCGCAACGCACATCTGGTGGGGCAACCCCCGCTCATCATGCAAATTACCTGTTCAAACTGCGGCGCCCGTTACGCCGTCGATCCAACGGCGATCGGCCCGAGAGGCCGTACCGTCCAGTGCGTTCGCTGCAACCATCGCTGGTTCCAGGAGTCCGATGCGCCGCCGGCCACCGGGTCTCCGTCGGATACGTCACCCGCGCCGGCCGCTGCCGTGCCCGACGTCGTGATCCGGCCGTCATCCCCCGGCGCCGGCCTGCCGGCCCTGACCGCGCCACCTCCGCCCATGAGAAACTGGGGCACCTGGATTGCCTTTGCGATCGTCTTCGTCGTGCTGTTCGGTGCCGCGGGCTATGCCTATCGCGACCAGATCAAATCCCGCCTGCCGGCCTCCTGGAGCGCGATGCTGCATCTCGACGCCGCGCAGACGACGCCCAACTCGTCCCAGGTGGCGCGCGCGCAGGTCGGGATCGACATGGCGCGCACCAGGATCGACCTGATCGATGGGCGCTACATCGTACTGGGCGAACTGATCAACACCGGCACGGTCTCCGGCTCCACCCGCCGGCTCAAGCTGGTCTTCCGCGCCGGCGATCAGGTTCTGGCCGAGCGCGCGATGGCGCTGGTCGAGGGTCCGATCGCGCCGGGGGCGCGCAAGAGCTTCAGCCTGCCGCTTGACGAACCCCCGTCCGGTGCGACCAACATCGTACCGACCGTCGACTAGCGACTAACTGGCGAGACAACGATGCCCGACCGCACCACGTCCGACCGTCCGGTCGTCTCCATCCGCTTCTCCGCCGCCGAGATCGCGACGCGCGTCGAGGAGATGGCCGTCGACCTTGCCGCCAAGCTCGAATCCGACACGCTGGTGGTGTCCGTCCTGAAGGGCAGCTTCGTCTTCGCCGCCGATCTGATCCGTGCACTGAGCCGCAACGGCGCCGACTGGTCGATGGATTTCCTCACCCTCTCCAGCTACGCCGGCGGCACGGAAACAAGCGGCCGCGTCCAGATCGTTCGCGACATCGTCGACGACGTGCGCGGACGCGACGTGCTGCTGGTCGACGACATCCTCGAATCCGGCCTGACGCTCAGCTTCGCCAAGAAGCTGATCGAGGATCGTGGCGCCCGGCGCGTTTCGATCTGCACCCTGCTCGACAAGCCCGGCAAGCGCCGGACCGCGCTCGCCGCGGATTTCGTGGGCTTCGAGGCGGGCGACGAGTTCCTCGTCGGCTACGGCCTCGACTGGGCGCACCGCTTTCGCGGCCTGCCCTATATCGGCGTGGTCGAGAAGTCGGCCGGTTAGAGCCACTCTTGTCATCGCGAGCGGGGTAACCCCCGCTCTGGAGCGCAGAGCAGGAGCTCGCGCCAGCAACGCAGTCTGTTGGGCGATCCGCCAGGTCCTTCGCTACGCTCAGGACGACCGGGGAACTCCTAATACGTCTTCAGCAGGCGGTCGATGTAGTCGAGTTCTTCCTTCGACCGAAGCTGGTCGCCGGCACGGCGGCGCAGTTCGTCGAGGATTTCGCGGCTGCGCTGGCGCTCGAGTTCGAGCGGCACCTTGTCGGCGCCGGAGTCGATCGCGTCGCCATAATTGCCGTCGGAGCGGCCAAGCGGATCGCGATCCTCGCTGCGGCGCTCGCGCTCCTCGATCTCGGCGATGTCCTGATTGTTGCCGGGCCCGCGCTGCTGGCGCATCTGCTCGGCCATGTCGCCCATGCCCTGCTGCAGGTTGTCGAGCGCCCGGCGCTGGGCACGCGACGCCTCGCGGGGATCTCCACGGCGCAAAGCGTCTTCGGCCTCGCGCATCGAACGGTCGGCGCGACCCAGCGATTCCGGCATCTGCAGGCCGTTCTCGTCGAGCTTCTTCATGAGGTCGCCGAGCTGACCGCGCAGGCCCTCCTGCTGGCCGCGCTGCTGATCGCCCCACTGGCCTTGACCCTGCCCGGGCTGCTGACCCTGACCTTGTTGGCCCTGCTGGCCCCGCTGGCCTTGCTGGCCCTGCTGGCCCTGCTGGCCCTGCTGACCTTGTTGACCCTGCTGCCCTTGTTGGCCCTGCTGGCCGCGCTGCCCCTGCTGGCCCTGCTGGCCGCGTTGACCCTGCTGCTGACGGCCCTCGCGCTCGGACTCGCCCAGCAGCTGGTTCTGCCGGCGCGACAACTTGTCGAGCTGGTTCATCATCTCGCGGCCCTGCTGGCTGCCCTGCCCCTGCTGGCCTTGCTGGCCCTGCTGCTGGCGCTGCTGACCATTGGGATTCGCCATCATCGGCGTGGCGTTCTCCATCATCTTGCGCAGTTCCTCGAGCAGGCGCTTGGCCTCTTCGCGTTGGCCGTTCTTCGCCATCTCGCGAATCTTGTCGAGCATCTTCTGCAGGTCGTCGCCGGTGATCGTGTTGTTCGGATCCATCTTCTCCGCCTGCTCTTCCATGCGGCGGCGCTCGTCGGGATCCTTCATCTTCTCGGCCAGCTCACGCTGCCAGCGCGCCATCGCGTCGTAGAGCTGCTGGATCAGCTTTTCGATCTCCTCGTCGCCAGCCTGGCGCTGCATGGCTTCCTGCAGTTGCTGCCGGGCCTGCTCGACGGCGCGCTCGGCGTCCGACGTGGCGCCGCTCTCGAGCCGCATGGCGAGGTCCCAAAGCAGCTTCTGCGTATCGGTGATCGTCTCCTTGTTGTCGTTCTGGGCGAGCCGCACCGAGCCGATGCGCAGGCCGAGCTGCACGACCGGATCCTCGCGATAGCTCTCCGGCTTCGCATGGATCATGCGCATGCCGTCGGCAACGTCGATGCGATAGCCCTTGGGATCGCGCGTCAGCGCCTTGCGCAGCACGATCAGCGCCCGCGCCGTCGGATCGTTGAAGACGCGCTCGGGCAGCAGGAAGGTCTCGACCGAGCTGCGGCCCTTCTGGCCCAGCGCGTCGGTGGCGAACAGCATGACCGTGACCTTCAGGCCGGCCCATGGATGGCTGGTGAGGTCGCGCACGAAGGTGTCGGCGATCTTCTTCGAATTGCCCGCGACCGGCAGGTCGACGCGCAGCACCTCGGGCTCCTCGTCGCTGCTCAGCGCATCGTCGCCCAGCACGCTGCCGTGCAGACGCATCTGCAGCTGAACGCCGGTCACACCGAAATCGTCGCCGGCTACGTACTCGATCTTGGTCGACCATTTGTCGACGCCGATCGGCCGGGTGAAGTCGATGGTCGGCGCGAGGTCGGGAATGACATGGAGCTTCCAGCGCGCCTGCTCGTCGCCGCGCGCCTGCAGGGTGATCTGCTTGCCCTCGGTGATGACATCCTCGACCTGGTACTTGCCCTTGCTGACGGTCGAGAACTCCGTCGTCTTGCCGTCGATTGCAAGAACCGGTGGCTTGCGGCCGCGCACATCGTCGACGAAGCCCGCGATCTTGCTGCCGACAGGAACGCGCAAAACCTTGTCGCGCTCGGCCATGTCCAGATAGACCGGCGGCTTGCCGGTATAGGCCGGCGGCGCGATCCACAGGTTGGCGACGACCGGCGGCGGTGGCGGGAAGGCCGGCGTGACGGCGGCGGCCATGCGATCGCTGCGCCAGCCGCCGGCCACCGCTATCGCGACGACCAGGGCCAGCAACGGCACGAAGCGCAGCGCCCAGGTATCGAGGACAGCGAGGCCGGGATGGGCCGGCCTGTTGGTCAGGCCGGCGAGCCGCTCGGCCTCGCGGCGGCGATGGGCTTCCCAGAGGGCAACCGCCATCGGGTCGGCCGTGCCGGCCGCCAGATGATCCTGCATGGCGGCCAGCGGCCGGTGCGGAATGTCGCTGTCGCGCTCCAGGCGGCGGATCGCGGCTTCCCGCGCAGGCCAGGCAAAATCACGGAGCCGCCACCAGGCGAGACCGGCGAAGGCAAGCGCCAACGCCGCAAGAATGCCCGTATGGACCCAGGGGTCGAGCCCGGCGAAGACGTCGAGATGGGCGGCAGCGATGAAAAGCGCCACGAAGGAGAGCAGCGGCACGAAGCGCGGCCACAGGCCTTCCCACGCCAGAGCCGCCCACGCCAAACCGATCTTGCGTCCCAGCCCTGGGGCCTGGATCGTCGGGGTGGTCTGGCTGGCGTCCATCGACGTCCTTTCGTTCAGGCCTTTTTCGGCTCCATCCAGGGCGGAAACCGCTCGGCGGAGATCATCTCTTCGACAGTGGGCCTCGGTCGCGTAACCGCAAACCTCGTGCCATCCACCATCACTTCGGGTGCCAGCGGCCGGCTGTTATAGCTGGAAGCCATCACCGCCCCATAAGCGCCCGCCGAGCGTATCATGACGAGGTCTCCGGCAGCCAGCGGCGGCAGATCACGATTCTGCGCGAGGAAGTCGCCGGATTCACAGATGGGACCGACAATGTCGCAACGGATCGTGGCGGCATCGGGGCGTGCCTGGCGAACCGGCAGGATATCGTGCCAGGCCTCGTAGAGCGTGGGCCGGATGAGGTCGTTCATCGCCGCATCCACGATGACGAACGTCTTGGCGGATCCGGGCTTCACGAGGATGACCTCGCCCACCAGCACACCCGCCTCGCCGACCAGCCGCCGGCCCGGCTCGAAAGCCAGCTCGCAACCGAGACCTTCGGTCTCGCGCGCCACGACCGCCATGAACTCGGCGATCGAGGGCGGCTTTTCGTCGGCATAGACGATCCCCAGCCCGCCACCGATGTCGAAGCGGTCGATCGTGTGGCCGTCCTCGCGAAGCTGCGCGATCAGTTCGCGCACCCGCACGATGGCGTCGCGGTAGGGCGTGAGCGAGGTGAGCTGCGAGCCGATATGCATGGCCACGCCGACGACGTTGAGGTTCGGCAGCCGGCCGGCCAGCGCAAAGGCCTCGCGCGCCAAGTCGATGTCGATGCCGAACTTGTTCTCCTTGCGGCCGGTCGTGATCTTGGCGTGCGTCCTGGCATCGACGTCGGGATTCACGCGGATGGTGATGTCGGCCTTCAGGCCGAGCTGGCCCGCCACGGCGTTCAGCGTCTCGAGCTCGGCCGAGCTCTCGACGTTGATCTGCCCGACGCCGGCTTCGAGTGCGGCCATCAGCTCCGACGCCTTCTTGCCGACGCCGGAATAGATGATGCGCTTGGCCGGAATGCCCGCCGCCAGCGCCCGCTTCATCTCGCCCACCGACACGATGTCGGCGCCGGCGCCCATCTCGCCGAACAGGCGGATCACGGCCAGGTTGCTGTTGGCCTTCATCGCGTAGGCGACGCTGGCGTTCATCCCCTTGATGCCGTCGGCGAACTCTTTCCAGCCGGCACGCAGCGCCCCGGCGGAGTAGCAGTAGAACGGCGTTCCGACCTGCGCGGCGATCGCGGCCAGGCTCACGCCCTCGGCATGCATCTCGCCATCCTTGTAAGCGAAGAAGCTCATCGTGCGCGTCCCCCGGCCTTGCCGAGGAAGCGACGCCGCGCCTCTGCGACGGCGCGCACGACATTGGCCGGCGCGGTGCCGCCCAGGCTTTTGCGGGCATTGACCGAGGCCTCGACGGTCAGCACGCGAAACACCGTTTGGTCGATCTTCGGCTCGACCGCCTGCATCTCCTGGAGCGACAGCTTGTCGAGATCGACGCCCTTGTCCGAGGCGATGCCGACGAGGCGGCCGGTCACGTGGTGGGCCTGGCGGAACGGCAGTCCGACCTTGCGCACCAGCCAGTCGGCGAGATCCGTCGCCACGGAATAGTCGGCCGAGGCCACGGCCCGCATGCGCTCCGGGTTGGCCTTGAGGTCGCGCACCATGCCGGTCATCGCAGCGATCCCCAGCTCCAGAGAATCGGCGGCGTCGAACAGCGGTTCCTTGTCCTCCTGCATGTCCTTGCCGTAGGTCAAAGGCAGGCCCTTCAGGATGGTGCACAGCGCCACGAAGCTCCCGACGATGCGGCCGACCTTGGCGCGCGTCAGTTCGGCGGCGTCGGGATTGCGCTTCTGCGGCATGATCGAGCTGCCGGTCGTGAAGGCATCCGACAACGCGATGAAGCGGAACGGCGCGGAGCACCAGATCACGATCTCTTCGGAAAGACGCGAAAGATGCACGGCGGTCGTCGAGGCCGCGGCGATGAATTCGATCACATAGTCGCGATCGGACACGGCATCGAGCGAATTGGCCATCGGCCGGGCGAAGCCCAGCGCCTTCGCCGTCTTGCGCGGATCGATCGGATGCGGCGAGCCCGCCAGCGCCGCGGCGCCCAGCGGCGATTCGTTCAGCCGCGCGCGGCAGTCGGCGAAGCGGCTGCGGTCGCGTCCGATCATCTCGACATAGGCCATCAGGTGATGGCCGAAGGTGATCGGCTGGGCGGTCTGCAGGTGGGTGAAGCCCGGCATGATGGTGGCCGAATACTCGTCGGCGCGGTCGATCAGCGCCGACTGCAGGTCGCGCAGCATGAGTTCCAGCCTGTCGATCGTGTCGCGCACCCACAGACGCACGTCGAGTGCGATCTGGTCGTTGCGCGAGCGCGCGGTGTGCAGGCGGCCGCCGGCCGGGCCGATGATGTCGGTCAGCCGCTGTTCGACATTGAAATGGATGTCCTCGAGCTTGGTCGAGAACTTGAACTTGCCGCTCTCGATCTCGGCCTTGACCTGGGCCAGCCCGCGCTTGATGGCGCGGCCGTCCTTGGTCGTCAGGATGCCCTGGGCCACCAGCATGTCACAGTGCGCGACCGACCCCGCGATATCCTGCGCATAGAGCCGCCGGTCGAAACCGATGGAAGCGTTGATCTTCTCCATGATTTCCGCGGGGCCCAGCTTGTAGCGGCCGCCCCACATCGTGTTGGAGCGACGATTGGTTGCTCGCGCAGTCGTGTTCTTCCGTGCCATGAATTGACGCCATATATTCCTTTTGGGAACGCGGCTTATGGCACATCTCCAGCGAGATTTCCTCTCCGGCAGACGGTCGATCCTGGCAGGCGGCCTGGCCGCCCTCGCCCTGCCCGTCTTCGCGGCACGGGCCTTCGCGGGCGTGAAGCCGGACATGGCCAAGGGCGCCATGGAGCGTTTCAAGCTCGCCGCGACGCCCCGGCCCCTGCCCGACCTCGAGATCCAGAACGCCGACGACAAACCGCTGAAGCTCAGCGAGCTGCGCGGCAAGGTGGTGCTGCTGAACTTCTGGGCGACCTGGTGCACGCCGTGCGTGAAGGAAATGCCGAGCCTGGACCGCCTGCAGGCGGCCCTGCCGAAGGACAAGTACCTGGTCGTGCCGCTGTCGATCGACGGGCCGACCAAGCCCAAGGTCGTGCCCTTCTACAAGGACCAGAAGCTCGCCAATCTCGGGATCTATTTCGACAAGGGCCGCAAGGCCATGCAGGGACTCGACGTCACCCTGCTGCCGACCTCGATCCTGGTCGATGCCCGGGGCCGCGAACTCGGCCGCATCGAGGGCGACGCCGACTGGGACATGCCCGAATCGATCGCCCTGATGAAAGCGGCGCTGGGCAAAGGTTGACGGGAGCGAAGTCCCCGTACGTTCGTGCATAATGCGGCGGACATGACGCCGCCTCCCGGGACCTCCGACGCCGTTGCCATCGAACTCACTGCGGTGCTCGTCGCCCTGACGGCGGACCAGCCGCTGGTCCTCACCCTGGAAGACGGTACGCTCCTGCCGTCGGGACCTTTCGCGACCGAGCACCCGACCCTGCAGAGCGGCGTGCGGGCCTGGGTCGAGCGGCAGACGCATCATCCGCTGGGTTATGTCGAGCAGCTCTATACGTTTGCCGATCGCAACCGCCTTGGCCTGGATGGCCGGCAGCGTGTCGTGTCGATCAGCTACCTCGGCCTCACCCGCGAGCGCCTGTCGGCCGGTGCGCGCGATCCGGAATGGCGGAGCTGGTACCGCTATTTCCCCTGGGAGGATTGGCGCGCCGGCCCCTCGCCGCTGATCGCCCGCTCCATCCTGCCGCAACTGCTGAATTGGGCGGGTGCCCCCGGCGATGCGACGGGCCGGCACGAGCGACAGCAGCGGGTCGAGGTGAGTTTCGGCGACGGCGTCGGAAACTGGAACGAAGACCTGATCCTGCAGCGCTACGAGTTGCTCTACGAGGCAGGTCTGGTGCCCGAAGCGAAGCAGGTGGCGGTCGATCCCGTGCCGGGCATGCCGATGCGCCACGATCATCGCCGCATCCTCGCCACCGGCATCGCGCGGCTGCGGGCGAAGATCAAATACCGCCCTGTCTTCTTCGAGCTGATGCCGCCCGAATTCACGCTGCTGCAGCTCCAGCGCGCGGTCGAGGCGCTGGCCGGCCGGCCGATGCACAAGCAGAACTTCCGCCGGCTGATCGACGCCCAAGGGCTGGTCGAGCCGACCGGCGCGTCGACCTCGGAAGCGCGCGGCAGGCCCGCGAAGCTGTTCCGCTTCCGCCGCGAAGTCGTCCTCGAACGCGCCGTCCTGGGCAGCAAGCTGCCCCTCTCCCGCCAGATCTGAGACCTTGACTTTCTTAATGCTCATTTCTAGTATAAATCTATATATGCTCAATAAGAGCATTGTGAGGTGTCAGATGTCCTTGTCCGCTTCGCCCGGCCTGATGGCCCGCACCGCCCCGCTCTACGACCGCGTGAAATCGGTGATCCCGTCGATCGAATGGCCGGCCTTCGCCGAGGATATCGACGCCATCCTCGCGCTGAAGCGCGAGCGGGACGCCGTCATCCTCGCGCACAACTACCAGACGCCCGAGATCTTCCACTGCGTGGCCGACATCGTAGGCGACAGCCTGGCGCTCGCCCGCGAGGCCATGAAGGTCGACGCGAGCGTGATCGTCCTGGCCGGCGTCCATTTCATGGCCGAGACGGCGAAGCTCCTCAATCCGGCCAAACGCGTGCTGATCCCCGACCTCGACGCCGGCTGCTCGCTCGCGGCCTCGATCAGCGCCGCCGACGTCCGGCTGCTGCGTCAACGCTATCCCGGCGTTCCCGTCGTCACCTACGTGAACACGTCGGCCGCCGTGAAGGCCGAGAGCGACATCTGCTGCACCTCCGGCAATGCCAGGAAGATCGTCGAGAGCCTCGGCGTCCCCAAGGTCATCATGCTGCCCGACGAATATCTCGCACAGAACATCGCCGCCGAAACCGGCGTCGAGATCGTCACCTGGGCCGGGCACTGCGAGGTGCACGAACGCTTCACGGCAAGGGACATCCGGCAGCTGCGTGCCGGTCATCCCGGCATCGTCGTGCTCGCCCATCCGGAATGCCCGCCCGAGGTCGTGCGTGAATCCGATTTCACGGGCTCGACCGCGGCGATGATCGACTATGTCGATGCCAAGCGGCCGGCACGCGTCGTCCTGGTGACCGAGTGCTCGATGAGCGACAACGTCGCCGTGCAGCATCCCGAGGTCGAGTTCATCCGACCGTGCAACCTCTGCCCGCACATGAAGCAGATCACCCTGCCGAAGATCCGCCGCACGCTCGAGACCCTGCGGCACGAGGTGACGATCCATCCAACCGTGGCCGGGCCGGCACGTCGCGCGGTCGAACGCATGCTGGAAATCTGAGGCCGCGATGACGATCCCCTCTCTCCCCGACCTCCTCGTCGAACCGGTGGTCCGCGCCGCCCTCCTGGAGGATCTCGGCCGGGCCGGCGACCTCACCACCGACGCGATCGTGCCGGCGACGGCGCAGGCCAGGACGGCGCTGGTGGCGCGCCAGCCGGGCGTCGTGGCGGGGCTGGCCGCCGCGGCAACGGCGTTCCGACTGGTCGACCCGTCGATCGAAATCGCGGTGGAACGGCCGGACGGCACGCGCCTGATGCCGGGCGACCTCATCGCGACCATTGCCGGTCCGGCGCGCGGCATGCTGACGGCCGAGCGAGTGGCGTTGAATTTCCTCGGCCATCTCAGCGGCGTCGCCACGGCCGCGGCCACGCTGGTCGAGGCCGTGCGCGGCCACAAGGCGCGCATCTGCTGCACGCGAAAGACCATGCCGGGCCTGCGGGCCCTGCAGAAATACGCCGTTCGCGTCGGCGGCGGCATCAACCACCGGTTCGGGCTCGACGACGCCGTCCTCATCAAGGACAACCACGTCGCCGTGGCGGGCGGCATCCGGCCGGCAATCCTCGCCGCCCGCCGCGGCGTCGGCCATCTCGTGAAGATCGAAGTCGAGGTCGATACCCTGGCTCAGCTCGAAGAGGCGCTGGCGACCGGCGTCGACGCGGTCCTGCTCGACAACATGACGCCCGACCAGCTCGCCGCCGCGGTCCGCATGATCGACGGGCGCGCCATCGCCGAAGCGTCCGGCCGCATCGCGCCGCAGACGGCGCCGGCCATCGCAGCCAGCGGCGTCGACCTCATTTCAGCCGGCTGGCTGACCCACAGCGCCAGCGTGCTCGATATCGGCCTCGATTGGCGGATGTAAAGCTCAGCTGCTGACTTCGCAGTGCTTGCCCATCTCCTTGCAGACCCGCAGCACGGCCTGGACGACCAGCGACGTGGTGGAGCTTTCTCCGGCGCCGGCGTGGCCCGCGATCATGAGCTGGGCCACGTCGTCGTTGAACGGCACGACGTTCAGCGTGACGGTGCGGTCGCCCTCTGCGATCTGGATGCGGCGTGTGCCGGGATCCTGCATCAGGATGCGGACCGACGGATTCTTGCGCGCAAGCTCCAGCGCGGTCGAGAAGATCTTGTCGGCATGGGCATCGAGGATGACCGTCGCGAAATCGTAGCCGGCGCGACCGTTCTGCTGGCCCTCGGTCATCTGATGGATGCGGCCCAGCGCCTTGCGGGCGACGAACACCCATTGCGCTTCGGCCGGCGCGAAGGGCAGCAGCAGGCCGGCGAGCACGGCGGCTGCGACGAGAGGTTTGACGATCTTGCGCATGCGACGATTCCGTGTTGGGAGCGGCATACTACGCCAGTGTCGCCAGCGATGAAGCCGAGAATGGCGCCAAGTCGGAGAAGCGGCCCTCGCGCACCTTGATCGCCCAGTGCGGATCGGCCAGCAGCGCGCGGCCGACCGCCACGAGATCGAACTCGTCCCGTTCCAGTCTGGCTTCGAGTTCGCCAAGATCGCCGATCTCCGAATCCTCGCGCGTCCTGAAAGTCTGCACGAAATCCGCGCCCTTCAGGCCGACCGAGCCCACGGTGATGGTGGGCTTGCCGGTGAGCTTCTTCGTCCAGCCCGCGAGGTTGAGCGCCGAGCCCTCGAACTCGGGCTCCCAGAAGCGGCGCGTCGAACAGTGGAAGATGTCGGTGCCGGCAGCGGTCAGCGGCTCGAGAAAGCACGCCAGCTCGTCGGGCGTCAGCGCCAGGCGGGCGGTAAAGTCCTGCTGCTTCCACTGCGAAAAGCGGAAGATGATCGGATAGGCCTCGCCGACACGCGCACGAATAGCCTTCACGATCTCGGCGGCAAAGTGGGTGCGCTGCACGAAATCGCCACCCCAGGCATCGCCGCGCTTGTTGGCGCCGTCCCAGAAGAACTGGTCGATCAGGTAACCGTGCGCACCGTGGATCTCGACGGCGTCGAAGCCGATCTCCTGGGCGACGCCGGCCGCGCGGGCAAAGGCGTCGATCGTGCCGGCGATGTCGGCTTCGCTCATCGCCGGCCCGACCTGCTTGCCGGACGCGGACAGGCCGGACGGACCGTCCGATGGGGCCTCGGGATGATGGCCGGTGCCGGTCTTGCGCATCATGCCCTGGTGCCAGAGCTGCGGCGCGATCTTGCCGCCGGCGCCGTGCACTTCCTCGACCACGCGCTGCCAGCCCGCGAGACTGGCCGGCGAATGGAAGTCGGGCACGTTGGTGTCGTTGGAAGCGGCCGGCCGATCGACCGTGGTGCCTTCGGTGACGATCAGCCCGACTCCGCCTTCGGCGCGCCGCCGATAGTAGGCCGCGACATCCGGGCCGGGAATGCTGCCGGGACTCTTGGAGCGCGTCATCGGCGCCATCACCAGCCGGTTGGCCAGGGACAGCGACTTGGTCGCGAAAGGACGGAACAGCGGGCTGGTCATGGGAGTCTCGCTTGCGGGAAGTCTACGTCGCCATAGGGGTAGAAATTCTTCAGATCGACATTGCGGTATGGCAGCCCATCCAGGCGCACGGTGCCGAGGAACGGTTCGACCGGCTCGACGAGGAGGATGGTCCTGGCGAAGCCGCTGTCGTCGAAGCCGCGGCGAAAATGTACGCGCGACTTGATGACGATCGCCTTGAAGTGCGCAAGCTCGAAGGCCGGGCCCGCGAGCTCCGACGGCTCGACGATCTGCGTGAGATAGCGGCTGATCACCACGACGTTGCCGCGACCGAAGGCGACGCTCACCCACAGGGTGCCATGGGTTTCTTGGGCTCCCACGACCGTGCCGGCGATGCGGACCGGCAGGCCGGCGGACTCGTCGGCAAGGCCGCCGATCTCCCGGTCGAACGCATCGCCCACCTTCACGCCCTGGGCTTCAAGCGCATCGATGGCCCTGGCGTCGGCGATGGTGGCGATCAGCACATCGGATAGGCCCTGCCCGATCACTTCCCTAAGGATCCAGGTCGCATATCCCGAACGGTCGCTGTGGTCGGCCAGCACGACCGGCGTCTCGCCGCGCGCCATCGCCTCCTTGGCGAGCCTGACGCCCTCCGGGATTGGATAGACCCTGGCGGTGTTGAGCAGCGCTTCGCGCCGCCGCCACGCCCACGACGCCATGTCGTCGGCGACCTTTCGCGCCAGCGCCGGATTGCCGTTGGTCATCACCTGGAGGGTCAGGCCGACATCCGGCACGTCGGCGAAGGGAAAGCCGAAGAAGACGTTGACGTAGACATCGGGCTCGCGCGCTTCCCAGACGAGGGCACGCTGCACCAGGTCCATCCACGGCGAGGCGCCGGTCCATTGCAGCACGGTCGGCGTGATGATCGGCACCTTCACCGTCACCGTGGCGGGCGTGTAATCACCGCGGATCGCGCGGACCAGCATGCGCGCAGCGCGCTCGCCCTGGAGATGGCTGTCGTAGTGCGGGAAGTATTTGACCGTGAAGGCCATGTCGGCCTGGGCCAGGAACTCCGCATCCTCGTTGCCGTGCGGATCGAAGGTGCCAACGATGAAGGCCCCGGGGCCGACCACCTCGCGTACCCGCCGCGCAATGTCCGCCTCCGGCCGCGCGACGCCGCGCACGCCCATCGCCCCGTGCAGGCTGAGATAGACGCCCTCGAACGGGCCCTGCTCCTGCAGGCCCGCGATCATCCGGCCGAGGAACGTCTCGTAGGCTTCGTGCGTGATCCAGCCGGAGCCGGTGCCGGTGCGTGGCCACAGCGGCGATTCGATGCCGACCAGTTCGACCCCGTCATACTCGCGCGCCACCTTCACGAACCCGCCCATGTAGGACCGGGGATCGTGCGCCAGCAGAGCTTCTCCGCTGGCGGGTGAGCCCTTGTAGGTGAAATCGGCGAGCGTGGTGTCGTTCGGCAGGAACGTCACCGTCTCGTGGGCGAAATGCAGGACGGCGATACGCATCGGCGCCGTCCGCCTTGCTAGCGCGTGGGAACCGGGCGCTCGCCGGAATAGTCGTAGAAGCCGCGCTTGACCTTGCGGCCGATCCAGCCGGCCTCGACGTATTTCACCAGCAGCGGGCACGGGCGGTACTTCGAGTCGGCAAGGCCCTCGTGCAGCACCTGCATCACCGACAGGCAGGTATCCAGGCCGATGAAGTCGGCCAGCTCGAGCGGGCCCATTGGATGGTTGGCGCCGAGCTTCATGCCGGTATCGATCGCCTCGACGTTGCCGACGCCCTCGTAGAGCGCATAGACCGCCTCGTTGATCATCGGCAGCAGGATGCGGTTCACGATGAAGGCCGGGAAGTCCTCGGCATTGACCGGCTTCTTGTCGAGCTTGACTACGACCTCGCGCACCGTGCGGAAAGTCTCCTCCTCGGTGGCGATGCCACGGATCAGCTCGACCAGCCCCATCAGCGGGACCGGGTTCATGAAGTGCATGCCCATGAACTTGCCGGGCCGGTCGGTGACCGCGGCGAGCCTGGTCACCGAGATCGACGACGTGTTGGTCGCCAGCAGGACGTTGGCCGGCAGGCCCTCGCAGACCTTCTTGAAGATCTCGCGCTTCACCGCCTCGTTCTCGGTCGCCGCTTCGACGATCAGGTCGCAGTCGGCGAGCGGCTTGTAGTCGGTCGCGGTCGAGATACGGTTGAGCGCCGCGTCCTTGTCCTCCGGACGGATCATGCCGCGGCCGATCTGCCGGTCCATGTTACGTCCAATCGCGTCGATACCCTTGTCGAGGTGCGGCTGATCGACATCCACGAGACGGATGTCGAAGCCCTTCAACGCGCAGACATGGGCGATGCCGCTGCCCATCTGGCCGGCACCGATGACTCCGATGCGCTTGATCATGATGGGTACCCTCGGGTTACTTTACTTTTTTTCGATCGCGGCGGTGAGCTCGGGGATGATCTGGAACAGATCGCCCACGAGTCCGTAGTCGGCCACCTGGAAGATCGGTGCTTCCTCGTCCTTGTTGATCGCCACGATCGTCTTGCTGTCCTTCATGCCGGCGAGATGCTGGATGGCGCCGGAGATGCCGATGGCGATGTAGAGGTCGGGAGCGACCACCTTGCCGGTCTGGCCGACCTGGTAGTCGTTCGGCACGTAACCCGCATCGACCGCGGCGCGGCTGGCGCCGAGACCGGCGCCGAGCTTGTCGGCCAGGGTCTCGAGCATCTTGAAGTTTTCGCCGCTCTGCAGGCCGCGACCGCCGCTGACGACGATCTTGGCGCTGGTCAGTTCGGGACGCTCGCTCTTGGAGAGTTCGGCGCCGGCAAAGGACGAGAGGCCCGCACTGCCGGTGCCGGCAATCTGTTCGATCGCGGCCGAACCGTCGCCGGTCGCGGCCTTGAAGTTCGTCGGACGGACGGTGACGACCTTGATCTTGTCGGCGCTCTGCACGGTCGCCATCGCGTTGCCCGCGTAGATCGGGCGCACGAAGGTGTCGGGCGAGACGACCCGGATCGCCTCGGAGACCTGCGCGACGTCGAGCAGGGCCGCAACGCGCGGGGCAATGTTCTTGCCGACCGAGTCGGCGGCCATCACGACGTGGCTGTAGTTCGGCGCAAGCTTGACCACGAGCGGCGCGATGTCCTCGGCCAGCCAGTTGGCGTAGGCCGCGTCCTCGGCCTGCAGCACCTTGGCGACACCCGGGATCGCGGCCGCCGACTTGGCGGCCTCGCCGGCGTTGCTGCCGGCCACCAGCACATGGACCTCGGGGCCCATCTGGACCGCGGCCGCTACGGCGTTGGCGACATTGGCGCGAACGGTCTTGCCGTCATGCGCGGCGACAACGAGGACGGCCATCTCAGATCACTCCCGCTTCGTTGCGCAGCTTTTCGACCAGCTCCGCGACGGTCTTCACCTTGATGCCCGACTTGCGCTTGGGCGGCTCTTCCACCTTCAGCGTCTTGAGGCGCGGCGCGACGTCGACACCCAGCGCGTCCGGCGCCAGCGTCTCGATCGGCTTCTTCTTCGCCTTCATGATGTTGGGCAGCGACGCGTAGCGCGGCTCGTTGAGACGCAGGTCGGTGGTGATCACCGCCGGCATCTTGATCTTGATGTTCTCGAGGCCGCCGTCGACCTCGCGCTTCACCTCGACCGACCCGTCGGCGACGTTCAGCTTGTTGGCAAAGGTGCCGATCGACCAGCCGAGCAGCGCGGCCAGCATCTGGCCGGTGGCGTTGCAATCGTCGTCGATCGCCTGCTTGCCGACGATCACCAGGCCGGGCTGCTCCTTGTCGACCACCGCCTTGAGTAGCTTGGCGACGGCCAGCGGCTGCAGTTCGACGTCGGTCTGCACGAGGATGCCGCGGTCGGCGCCCATGGCGAGCGCGGTGCGGATCGTCTCCTGACACTGGGCCGGGCCGGCAGAGAAGGCGATGATTTCGGTCGCGGCGCCCTTCTCTTTCATGCGGATCGCCTCTTCCACGGCGATCTCATCGAAGGGATTCATGGACATCTTGACGTTAGCCGTCTCGACACCCGTGTTGTCGGCCTTGACGCGGATCTTGACGTTGTAGTCGATGACCCGCTTGACCGCGACCAGCACTTTCATCGCGTTGCGCCTATCGGTGAGTTGCGGCCGGACTTACCCGTCCGGCGAAGGGGTTTTCGTGTAGGGTTGTTGCCCCGATCATGTCAAGGCTATGGCGCACTGCACAAGATCGCACGGTGGAAGCTTTTTCCTCAATCTTTCAACAGCTTGAGCCGGCTAACGCGCTCCGCCCGGTACCCACAGCACATCTGCCGCGCCATTGTCGTTGAGCCGGCGGCCCAGCACGAACAGATGGTCCGACAGGCGATTGATGTATTTTATCGCCTCGGGATTGATCTCCTGCTCCGCCGCCAGATGCGTCATGCAGCGCTCGGCGCGCCGTGACACCGTCCGCGCGAGGTGTAACCAGGACGCAGCCTCGCTGCCGCCGGGCAGGATGAAAGACTTGAGCGGCTGCAACTCGGCATTCATCGCATCGATCTCATGCTCGAGGCGCTCGACCTGCGACGCCACGATCCGCAGCGCCGGCTCGTCGCGCTTGGTCTTGCCTTCGGGCGTGCAGAGATCGGCGCCGAGATCGAACAGGTCGTTCTGGATGCGGGCCAGCATGGCGTCGGCTTCGGCCAGACGTGGATCGGCGGCACCGGCGCGCGCAATGGCGCTGCGGGCCAGACCGATCACCGAATTGGCCTCGTCGGTCGTGCCGTAGGCTTCGACGCGGACATCGTGCTTGGCCACGCGCTCGCCGCGGCCGAGCGACGTCATTCCGGTGTCGCCGCCGCGCGTGTAGATGCGATTGAGGGTGACGGCCATCGCCTAGCTCCTGCTCGCGAAATACCAAAGAAGGATCAACACGACGGTAAGGAGCTGCAGGCGCACGCGCCACCACATCATGCGGTTGCTGCGGCGACTGCCCTCGATGTTGCCGTCCTGGTTGCGGCTCATGCTGATCAGGCCGGCAAACAGCGTGCCCAGCGTCGCGAAAGCCGACACCAGAACGAGGGCGAAAAGGACATTGGCGAGGGTCATAGGGGCTTATCCCCTATTGTGCTTTCCCGCGCCAGTCCGGGCCCCGGCCCAGGGTCGCGCGGCGCGCGAGGCTGCCGTGCCGCTGGCGAGACGGAAGATGGTCTCGGCCGTCTGCTCGGCGGACCACAGCGCCGCGTGCACCGTGCCGTATTCGACCGGCTCGGTCGCCTCGCCCGCGAAGAACACGCGATCGCCGAGGGGCCGCGCATGCGCGGTGCAATCGTCAGGATCGCTGCCGACGCCGGGATAGGAATAGCCGCCGCGCGACCAGGGATCGCTCAGCCAGCGCGGGAACGCCATCGCCTCCGGCATGGGCACGTCGTCGCCGAACATCGCGCGCAGCGATTTCAGGGCGACATCGACGACCTCGCGGTCGCTCGCCTCGCGGTCGAGATGGATGGCGGTATGGCCGTTGCAGAAACTGAGAAGGATCGGCAGGCCGGTCTCCTGCTCGTGACTGACCCAGGTGTTGAAGCCGCCACGCCGCTCCGGCGAGTCGGGAAGGCGTCCGAACCATTTCGGCGACTCCGGCCAGAAGCGGCGCGGAAAGCGCAGGTAGATCTTGCCCAGAACGCCTGCGCCATAGCCGATGCGGCCGATGGCAGTGCGCTGGGGCTCCGGGGGAGCGGGATCGAGCGCAGGCAGGCCAGTGCGCAGCAGCCCGACCGGCACGGCGATCACCGCGCGGTCCGCCTCGATGCGCTCGCCGTTCTGCAGGATCGCCGTCACGCCATCGCTCTTCCAGACGACCCGCTCGACCGCCGAGTCCTGGCGGATGTCGAGGCCGTGCGAAACGTCATCGATCAGCGACCTGAAGCCACCCTTGGGCAGGGCGTTGCGGTCGAGACCTTCTGTCGGGAACCACTCCTCTGCCGCCACCGCCTCCCAGGGCGCGCTCTGCACGCCCTCGCTCATTTCGACGAAGGTCGCCACCACCAGCCGGTCGATTTCGGGCAGCCATGACGCGGTCAGCAGCGGCTGTACGGCGTCGCGTACCGAGATCGAGCGGGGGCCACGAACGCGGGTCAGCGCCTTGCTCTTCCAGCTCGCCCATTCGATGGCGGCCTTGAAAGCGAGCCGTCCCTTGATCGCACGGCGGCGTTGGCCTTCGCGAGTCGGCGAGGTCGCGCGCTTGTCGATCAACAGCCGGTCGCCCTGTGACTCGAACAGCTCGACGCCGAGTTTCCCGCACCAAAGCGTGAGCGGATTGCCCTCGACGCCATGCACCCAAGAGCCGCCCAGATCGACGGGCGCACCGACGCGATCGTCCGTCCAGACCCGGCCGCCGATGCGTCCGCGCGCTTCGAGCACGCTGACGACGAAATCCGAATCGTGCAGCAGCCGCGCCGCGACGAGGCCCGCCATGCCGGCGCCGACGACGACGATGCGCTCGCGCTTGCCCGCGCCCATCGACCAGGAGCCGGTCATGCTCATACCCGGGGCGTCCAGGCCAGCATCGGCAGCGACGACATCGCGTCGAAAGTCCGCCCGCCCGCCGCCCGCAACGCCTCGGCGTCGCTGTGGGGAGCGCCGACATAGGCCAGCGCCCGCATACCGGCGGCGCGGGCTGCCTCGATGCCGGGCAGCGAATCCTCGACCACCGTGCAGGCGAAGGGCTGCTCGTTCATCTGTATCGCGGCATGGAGAAAAAGGTCGGGGTACGGCTTTCCCCGCGGCACCTGGCTCGAACTGAAGATGCGGCCCTCGAAGCGAGACCACAGGCCGGCGATGCCGAGCGTCACCCGCATCTTGTCGAGCCCGCCCGAGCTGGCGACGCAGGTCGCGATGCCCGCCGCCTCGATCGCATCGATCGCCTCGACGACGCCGGGAACGGTCTGCAGCGGCGCGTCGCGAAAGACCTGCAACGTGTCGGTCTGCAGGCGGTCGACGAAATCCATTGGCAGTGCGCGGCCGAGTTCGCCTTCGACGATCGCCACACACGACTTCATCGAGCGGCCGATCAGGCGCCGCATCGTGTCCTCGACGCTCCAGTCGAGGCCCTCGCGCCGGAGCGCGCGGGCAAAGCAGGTATTGGCGAGCGGCTCGCTGTCGACCAGGACGCCGTCGCAATCGAATATGACCAGCACGCCCCTGCAGTATCAGTAAGGCTTGTCGCCTGCCACCGTGACCCGGTTGCCGCTGCGGCTGTGCGGCCAGTAGTCCCACATCGCGCGATGCTGGACGCAGCGATTGTCCCAGAAGGCGATGGAATTTTCCTGCCAGCGGAAGCGGCACTGGAAGAGCGGGTTCTCCATGTGCTCATAGAGATAGCGCAGGATCGCGTCGCTCTCGTCGCGCGGCACGCCGACCAGCGAGCGGGTGAAGCCGCGATTGACGTAGAGGCTCTTCTTGCCGGTCACCGGATGGGTACGCACCACCGGATGGATGGCGCGCGGATACTCCGGCTTGTCGGCCACGTTGAAGTTCTTGTAGAGGCCGCGATAGACCGACTCGCCGTCATGGACGGCGGTGAGCCCGTCGAGATAGGTCTTCATGCGGTCCGACAGCGCCTCGTAGGCGGCATACATGCTGGCGAACAGGGTGTCGCCGCCCTTGGGCGGGCACTTCCTGATGTAGAGGATGCTGCCCATCGGCGGCTCCAGATCGCAGCTCACGTCGGTGTGCCAGCCCTCGCCGTTCGCGCGCGGCGAATCCTTGTCGGCGTGGATGATCATCAGTTCGGGCTTGCCGGGTTCGCTCGGCGCCGCGGGATGTGTGTGGAGATCGCCGAACAGGCGGCCGAACGCGAGGTGCTGGTCCTGGCTGATGTGCTGGTCGCGGAAGAAGATGACCAGGTTCTCGGCCAGAGCGCGATGCAGCTCGTCCTGCTGCCGGTTCGAGAGCGGCTTGCTGAGATCGATCCCGCCCACTTCGGCGCCGATGATCGGGGTCAGCTTGTCGATGGTGATCGTCTCGTACGGTGCGCTTTCGTCGGCATTGTGCCGGTAGCGCGGACCTGCGTTGGCGTTCAGGGATCCCTGCATGGCTCTCTTCCTACTCCACCTTGATGTTGGCACGACGAATGATCTGGCCCCAGCGCTCCTTCTCGGAGCTGGCGAACGCGGCAAATTCGGCCGGTCGCATGAGCTTGGGCGTGCCGCCCAGCGCCGTCAGGCGCTCGAGGACTTCCGGCATCTCCGACACGGTATAGAGGTCGGCGTTGATCCGGTTCACGATCTCCGCCGGCGTCCCCTTTGGCGCATAGAAGCCCGTCCAGGTCGTCAGCAGAACGTCGGGGAGGCCCGCCTCCGCCGCCGTCGGCATACCGGGCACGGCCGCGTAGCGTTCGCTGTCGGTGACGAACAGTCCCTTCAGCGCGCCGCGGTCCATCGCGATCTTGGCATTGACCGTGTCGATCATCATGAAGGTGAGCAACCCGCTCTGCACGTCGGGGATGGCCTGCGGGTTGCTCTTGTAGCCGACATAGACCGCGTCGACGCCCGCCGCCATCTTGTAGAGTTCCGAGGCGACGCGCGCGGGCAACGCACCGGCACCGTAATTGTGCTTGCCGGGCTCGGCCTTCAGCTTCGCCGTCAGTTCCGCCGCCGTGTTGATCGGGCTGTTCCGGTCGACCAGAAGCACGAAGGGCGAGGTGCCCATGCGCGAGATCGGCGCGAAGTCGGCGATCGGGTCATAAGGCAGCTTGTCGTAGATCGCCGGATTGACGACTTGAGTCATGGCCGACGTGGCGAAGAGCGTCAGGCCGTCAGGCCTGGCGCGCGCCACCCATTCCGCCGCCGGAATACCATTGCCGCCGCCCTTGTTGTCGATCACGACGGGCTGGCGCCACAGCGCCGAGAGGCGCTCGGCATAGACGCGGGCGCTAATGTCGGTCGCCGCCCCCGCCGGAAACGGCACGACCATGGTGACCCGGCCGGCGGGAAACTTCTGCGCGCGTACAGGGGAAGGCGCCGCGATGGCGGCCGCCCCGAGCGCAATTCCCAATTGTCGTCTGCCGAACATGTTTCCTCGTCTTTTCTTGTGGAGAAGGAATAGCCTCTTTCGCAACGCTCCGCCGGGCCTAAGTCGACAGAATCCGTATTACGGATTATCGTCGCCGGCATGGCCATCGAGCCCGTCCGCCGCAGTTTCGCGATCCTCGAGGCCTTGAGCCGCCGTCCTCACGGCACGGTCGCGATCCTGGCGGAAGAAACCGGCCTTCCTCGTCCGACCGTCGCACGCCTGCTCAATACTCTGGTCGAGCTTGGATACGCGACCCAGGTTTCCCGCCATATCGGCTATCGGCTGACCGATCGCGTGCTGGGCCTCGCCCAGGGTATCCGCTTCATCGATCATTTCGTCGATGTCGCCGCGCCGCACATGCAGCGGTTCACGCAAGAATACGGCTGGCCGCTCTATCTCGGCTCGATCAGCCACCGCGCCATCACGATTCGCTATTCGACCGCCGCCGAGAGCCCGATGTCGTTCGAGCGGACAGCGCTGGACCGCCGCAGCCCGATCCTGTCGGGCGCGCTGGGGCGCGCCTGGCTCGCTTTCTCGGCGGAGGATGAGCGTCGCGCGATCCTGCGCGATCTCGGGATGCGATACGATGCCAAGCTCGCTGCAGCCCTTGCCCGCATCCGGCGCGACGGGCATGCCTTCGCGGACCTGCCACGGGCGGGCCGGCTGCAGGGCATCGCCGTCGCGATCCGCAAGCGTGATCGCGTGCTGGGCTGCGTCTCGATGCGCTTCGTGCTTTCGGCAATGAGCGAAGCCACGGCCGGCGCTCGCTTCAGCGCCCCCCTCAACGCGCTCGCCCGCGCCATCGCCACGGACGCAGCGAGCGAGTAGCTTGCGCCAAAATCACGTGGAGGAAAAATGACTTCGTTCGACGCCATCGCGACGCAAACCGTGCGGACGGCAGACCATCTCGAGCCCAGCTTCATGCACAAGGCCGATATCGAAGCCGCGGCGCGGAAGATCGCGGGGCGCAAGAAGAAGCCCAACATCCTGATCTACCTGATGGACGATGTCGGCTGGGGCGACTTCGGCTGCTACGGCGGCGGCGTGGCCGTCGGCGCGCCGACGCCCAACTTCGACAGGATCGCGCGCGGTGGCCTCCAGCTCACCTCCTGCTATTCCGAGCCGTCCTGTTCGCCGTCGCGCGCCACGCTGCACACCGGCCGCGTGCCCAACCGTCACGGGCTGCATCGTCCGCCCATGTATGGCGAGCCCGGTGGCCTGCAGGGCGAGATCACCCTGCCGATGCTGCTGAGTCAGGCCGGCTACACGACCCAGGCGGTCGGCAAGTGGCATCTCGGCGAGAATGCCGAAAGCCAGCCGCAGCATGTCGGCTACGACGATTTCTACGGCTTCCTCTCCGTCTCCGACATGTACACGGAATGGCGCGACCCGCACTTCTTCCCGGAGATCGTCTATTCGGACGCGCGCACCGAGTGGATCAAGAACATGCCCTTCAACCGCTGCTTCGTGCACGCGACCAGGGGCAAGGAACTGACCAACGTCGAGGAGGTCACGATCCCCGTCCTCTCCGAACTCGACGAAAAATGGTGTCGCTACTCCGAGGAATTCATCGACAGGCAGGCCAGGTCGGACAAGCCGTGGCTGCTCTATCACTGCACGCGCGGCGCCCACTTCGACAACTATCCGAACGAGAAGTTCCTCGGCAAATCGCCGGCCAAGCATCCCTACAAGGACACGCTGCTCGAACTCGACGAGATCATGGGCCGCCTCGTCGAGGCGCTGCGCAAGTCGGGTCAGCTCGAGGACACGCTGATCTTCATCTCGTCCGACAACGGCCCGCACATGGAGACCTGGCCGGACGCGGCTTTCACGCCGTTCCGTTGCGCCAAGGGCTCGACCTGGGAAGGCGGCGTGCGCGTCCCCGGCCTGATGTACTGGCCGGGCACGATCGAGGCCGGCCGCCAGAGCGACGGGCTGTTCGACTTCAACGACATCGTGCCGACCGCGCTGGGCCTCGCCGGTGCCTCCGACCTGCTGCCATCCGACCGCTACATCGACGGCGTCGACCAGAGCTCGTTCCTGCTGGCGCCCGACGGACTGTCCAACCGCAAGTACCACTATTACTGGCTCAGCCAGACCTTCTCGGGCATGCGCTGCGGCGAATACAAGATGGTGCTGTCGGCCACGAGCGACAACGCGACGGACGCGTTCGGCACCGGCGGCTTCACCGGCGTGCTGGAGCGCTACACCTATCCGAAGCTGTTCAACCTCTATCTCGACCCGAAAGAGCAGCACAATTATTTGACGCGCAAGCTGGCCTACATCGAGGCATTCCAGCTTGGCATGCGCAACCATCTGGGTACCTTCAAGAAGTACCCGGCCAAGAAGATCATGGGCATCCAGGTCGCCGACAAGCGCGAATAGGCGCCTGCCGGCCGCGGGTCGCGTCGAACCGCGTGGTGACACGCCAGACAGCGTCGCGGCAGCAGCCGTTGTCGAGTGACCCGGACTGTTTCCGGCACTGCCGCCCCGGCCTATCGGGCGCCGGGTGCTTTCCGCGCAACCAAAGGGGCGACGAAAACTGAACGTGGATGACGACCCTGAGGGCCGTCACCACGGTACAGGATTGCCACGGTGATCGAAGAAGCCGCCACTGCTGCCGGGAGGAAGGTGCTCGATCGTGTCGAGCAGACGCTCGGCCGCCTGCTCGGGCGTCTGCACGTCGAGACCCGCCTTCACGAAGGGCGCCGAGAGGGATGTCGCGACTGTCCCGGGATGGAGCGCCACGCAAAGGGCGGCCGGCTGGCGGCGGCCGAGCTCGATGGCAGCCGTACGCATGAACTGGTTGAGCGCCGCCTTCGAGGCGCGATAGCTGTACCAGCCACCCAGCCGGTTATCACCGATGCTGCCGACCCTGGCCGACAACGTGGCGAACACCGACCGGCCCTGGCGCGGCAGCAACGGCAGGAAATGCTTCATCAGCAGCGCCGGGCCGATGGCATTGACGGCAAAGGCCCTGGTCATTTGCGCGATATCGAGATCGCGCCAGCTCTTTTCGGGAGTGAGACCTTCGCCCTGCAGGATTCCGCTGGCATCGATGACCAGACGCACGTCTGCCCCGAGCGCCCCAGCATGGCGGGCGGCAGCGGCGATGCTCGCCTCGTCCGTCAGATCGAGGGGCGGTGAGCTTCCTCGGCCCAGCCCGAGTACCGCGCTGAAACGCGATTGCGCCGAGAGGCGTCCGTGCAGTGCGCTGCCGATACCTCCCGACGAGCCGACAACGATGGCGATGCCCCCCGCGGGGAGCGAATCGCCATCGGCTTTTCCGGAGCCCGTGTTCATGACCTGCACGCCGCCTCTCGTTCGTCGCGCGCCACAAGCCGCAACGCTGCATCCTTGTCGCCCTTGCCGGCGCTCGCGCAGCGTCGGCCGTAGGCGTGGACGACGTGCCGCCCCAGCGGGCTGATCGGCGGGTTGAAACGGAGCCCCGTCCCCAGGCGCTCCTCGACGAGGTCCAGCATCAGCCCGGCGTAACCCTGGCGCCGGAACGGCGAACCGACGAATAGATACTCGATCTCTCCGGAACAGTCGTAGCGGCAATAGCCGATCGTGGTATTCGCATCCGTGATCGTGATGATGCCGTCGGCATCATGGACGCGGACTTCAAAATCAAGATCCGCCCGAAGGGCGGATCGGGCCGTCCCGGACATCGTCATAACCGGCGGTGCTGTCCTTGAGCGGGTAGTGGCGGTAGCTGCGCTAGGCAGAAGTTCTCGAGGCCTGCCGGAAGACCAGCCCGGTGATGACAATGCCGGCCAGGACAAGCACATGAAACACGATGAGCTCGCCGTACCACATCCATGCCCCGGCGCTCACGCAGAAGATAGTGGTCCACATGATGCTGAGGAACAGCATGAGTTGGAACCTCTGGGCCACCGGCAGTGCTCGCAGCGGGTTGACGCTTGAATCCATGACCGCGCGATATATCGATTTCATTCTCTGATCCTCGTAACCACCGACATCGATACGCCATCGGAATGGCCGCGGATCATGGTGCCGGCATGGGAGAGCGTCGCCTGCCATCGCAGGGCAATCGCATGTGGCGCAAAAGCCTTGAAATCTGGCGCGCTGAGGGATGCGAAAAGTCCCTGACCTTAAAGATCGCTGGCCCTTGCGCAAAGCGGCACGGCCAGAACCGGTGTGATCGCGGGCGGAGCAATCTCCGCCCTGGAGCGACGCAAGGGACCTTCGAATCCTATCCGATCCCAAGGTCCACAGACCTGGTTCGCGCCCTAGTTCCGGCCCTCGATCAGGCCGCGACAGACGACTTGCGCCTGAATCTCGGCTGCACCCTCGAAGATGTTGAGGATGCGGGCATCGCAGAGCACGCGACTGACGGGATATTCCATCGCATAGCCGTTACCGCCGTGGATCTGCAGCGCATTGTCGGCATTGCTCCATGCGACACGCGCGGCCAGCAGCTTGGCCATGCCGGCCTCGATGTCGCAGCGGCGATCGGAGTCTTTTTCGCGCGCCGCGAAGTAGGTGAGCTGGCGGGCGATCATGGTCTCGACGGCCATCCAGGCGATCTTCCCGGCGACGCGCGGGAAGGCGAAGAGCGGCTTGCCGAACTGGATGCGGTCCCTGGCGTAGCGCAGGCCGAGTTCGAGCGCATTCTGCGCCACGCCGACGGCGCGGGCCGCAGTCTGGATGCGCGCGCTCTCGAAGGTCGCCATGAGCTGCTTGAAGCCCTGGCCTTCCTTCCCGCCCAGCAGGTTGGCGGCCGGCACCTCGAACCCGTCGAAGCCGATCTCGTATTCCTTCATGCCGCGATAGCCCAGCACCTTGATCTCGCCGCCGCTCATGCCCTTGGCCGGAAACGGATCGGCGTCGGTGCCGCGCGGCTTCTCTGCCAGGAACATCGACAGGCCCTGATAGCCGGGCTTCGAGGCATCGCTGCGCGCCAGCAACGTCATGATGTCGGCGCGCGCGGCGTGGGTGATCCAGGTCTTATTCCCGGTAATGCTGTACGTGTCGCCGTCGAGCACGGCGCGCGTGCGCAGGCTGGCGAGATCCGAGCCGGTATTGGGCTCGGTGAACACCGCCGTCGGCAGCAATTCCCCCGACGCGATGCGCGATAGATATTTCTTCTTCTGCGCCTCGGTGCCGCCTGCGCGGATCAGCTCGGCCGCGATCTCCGAGCGCGTGCCCAGCGAGCCGACGCCGATATAGCCCCGCGACAGCTCCTCGGTGACGACGCACATGGCGAGCTTGCCCATGCCCAGCCCGCCCCACTCCTCCGGAACGGTGAGGCCGAACACGCCGAGGTCGGCCATCTGCTGCACCACCGGCAGCGGGATCAGCTCGTCGCGCAGGTGCCAGCCATGCGCATGCGGTGCCACCTCGGCGTCGACGAAGCGGCGGAACTGGCGGCGCACCTCTTCGAGCGCCTCGTCGCCCAGTTCGAGCGCGCCGAAGCCTCCGGTGTCGAGGCCGTCCGCGATCAACTCGGCGATGCGGCCGCGAACGGCCGGCGTGTTGCCTGCAATGAGTCTCGAGACAGCCGGCGTATCGAGCGCGGCACCGTCGACGCCGAGGTCGCCCGGCCGCACGATCTCGACCTGGCTGAGGGCAATGCCGCCCCTGAGCTGGGCGAGATATTCTCCATAGGCCGACTGGAGGATCAGCATTTCGAGCTCGCCGCCCGCACCCGCTTCCGCCCAGCGCCGCATCTGGCGCAGCGCCGCCACATAGGTGGCGATCCAGGCATAGCCGTGCGCGGCGAACTGCTCGCGCTCCAGCAGCTTCGCATCGACCTTGCCCTGCGGCGCCACCAGCGCGCGCACAGCTTCGCGCGCGGCGGTCTCATGACGGTCGGCCGCGCCCTCGGCTTCGGCGCAAAGTGCGAAAAGGTCGGTAAGAATCAGGGACATGGCGAACTCATCATCTCCTCCCGTCACATGGGAGGTACCCCCGAAGGGGCGGAGGGGAACAGCTAGGGGCCAGAGGGGGGCTCGCCCCTCCGGTCTTCGACCACCTCCCCCGCTCGGCGGAGGAGGCAAGAGTGACCTCAGTCGTCCAGCGCGTCTTCGAGGGTGCGCAGGCCGGGGCGCCTGGCGGAGACCAGCACGGCCATGTTTCCGGGTTTGTGCTGGTTCTTCCACATCTTGGTGTGGGCCTTGGGAATGTCGGCCCATTCGAAGACTTCGCTCATGCACGGATCGATGCGGCGCTCGATGACGAGCTGGTTGGCCTGGCTGGCCTGCAGCAAGTTGGCGAAATGGCTGCCCTGGATGCGCTTCTGGCGCATCCAAACGAAGCGCGCATCCATCGTGAGGTTGAAGCCGGTGGTGCCCGCACAGAACACCACCATGCCGCCGCGCTTCACGATGTTGCACGACACCGGGAAGGTCTGCTCGCCGGGATGCTCGAACACGAAGTCGACGTCGTTGCCCTTGCCGGTGTGCTCCCAGATGGCGGCGCCGAACTTGCGCACCTTCTTCATGTACTCGGCATAGGTCTTCTGGTCGTCGACGTCGGGAAGCTGGCCCCAGCAGTCGAAGTCGCTGCGGTTGATGACGCCGCGCGCGCCGAGCGACATCACGAAATCCTTCTTCGACGGATCGGAGATCACGCCGATGGCGTTGGCGCCAGCCGTGGCGATGAGCTGGATCGCCATCGAACCGAGGCCGCCTGCCGCGCCCCACACCAGCACGTTGTGACCGGGCCGCAGGATGTGCGGGCGATGGCCGAACAGCATGCGATAGGCGGTGGCGAGGGTCAGCGTATAAGAGGCACTCTCTTCCCAGGTGAGGTGGGGCGGACGCTTCATCAGCTGGCGCGCCTGCACCTTGCAGAACTGGGCGAACGAACCGTCGGGCGTCTCGTAGCCCCAGATGCGCTGGCTGGTGGAGAACATCGGGTCGCCGCCGTTGCACTCCTCGTCGTCGCCATCGTCCTGGTTGCAGTGGATGACGACCTCGTCACCGACCTTCCAGCGCTTCACTTTTGCACCGACCGCCCAGACGATGCCCGAGGCATCCGAGCCGGCGATGTGAAAGGGCTGCTTGTGAACGTCGAACGGCGAGATCGGCAGGCCGAGACCCGCCCACACGCCGTTGTAGTTGACGCCGGCCGCCATCACCAGGACCAGTACCTCGTCCTCGCCGATCGTGTGGGTCGGCACGACTTCGAGCTGCATGGACTGCTCCGGGGGCCCGTGACGGTCGCGCCGGATAACCCAGGCGTACATGTTCTTCGGCACGTGTCCGAGCGGCGGAATTTCCCCGACTTCGTAGAGATCCTTCTTCGGCTGGTTGGCCGTGGGATGAGGGCGGGCCGCGAAAGCGACGACGGACATGGCAAATCCTCCTGCGTTGCAGCGAAACTATTGCTGCATTCGCGAGAGTGCAATGCACAAAATACGATTCGGAACGGTTGGCACGGGGGAAAAACAACAAAATTACTGCCGGCCTGCGGAAATCCCACATTGCCCGCCGGACAAAGTCGCGGCACCCTTACTAGGTAAACGCTTGTTTACCAAGCAGCTCGAGTTTAGGGAGAGCGCGCCCCATGAAACTGATGTGGTTTCACCTGATGCCGTACACCGAGCTTCCGGAAGACTTCAACCGGAAGCACCCGTCGGTATGGGTCGACATCCATTCCTCGCTGTTCGACCCCCAGCGGGCCCACCACATGTACAACGATTTCATGGACGAGCTCGAATACGCCGCCGAGCTCGGCTACGACGCAGTGTGCGTGAACGAGCATCATTCCAACGGCTACGGGCTGATGCCCTCGCCCAACCTGATCGCGGCGTCGCTGGCGCGCCGCACCACCGACACCGCGCTCTGCGTCATGGGCAATTCGCTGGCGCTCTACAATCCGCCGACGCGCGTCGCCGAAGAGTTCGCGATGATCGATTGCATCTCGGGCGGGCGGCTGATCGCGGGCTTCCCGGTCGGCTCGCCGATGGACACCTGCTACGCCTACGGCCAGAACCCGAGCCTGCTGCGCGAGCGCTACCTCGAGGCGCATGACCTGGTTAAGAGGGCGTGGACCGAAAAGGACACCTTCGCCTTCAACGGTCGCTACAACCAGCAGCGCTACGTCAACATCTGGCCACGCCCCATCCAGAACGACCCGCATCCGCCGATCTGGATTCCCGGCGGCGGCTCGGTCGAGACATGGCGCTGGTGCGCCGAGATGGACTACGTCTACTGCTATCTCTCGTACTACGGCTACAAGGCCGGGCTGGCGACGATGCAGGGCTTCTGGAACGAGATGGAGAAGCTCGGCAAGGACCGCAATCCCTATCGCGCGGGCTTCCTGCAGTTCGTCGGCGTGGCCGAGAGCCGGCAGCAGGCGCTCGACCTCTACACCGAGCCCGCGGAGTACTTCTACGGCCGTTGCCTGCACGTCGATGCGCGCTACGCCACGCCGCCCGGCTACACGACCGAGGCTACGCAGCGCGCCGGCATCCAGAGCATGGTCAGCAAGGCGGCCAACACCGCGAGCTATTCCAGCAAGCTCAGCATGAAGGCCACCGGCATGAAGGACATCGTGGACGGTGGTTACGTCATCGTCGGCTCGCCCGACGAGGTGGTCGAACAGATCCGCCACGTCGCCACCAGCCTCAACGTCGGCCATCTCATGCTGCTGCTGCAGTACGGCAACATGAGCAAGGAAACCACCAAGTACAACACGCGGCTGTTCGCCGAGAAAGTGATGCCGAAGGTGAAGGACCTGTTCGGCGACTGGGAGGACAAGTGGTGGCCCAAGCCGATGGCCAAGGGTCAACGCGCCGCCGTTCCCGCCTTCCACCCGCAGCCCGTCGCCGCGGAGTAGCACCGTGTCCGCTCCCACGACCACGATCGTCGAGGTCAACGGCCATCCCTGCAGGGTCTGGACCAAGGGTACCGGCCCCCGGCTCGGCTTCCTCGCCGGCCTCGGCGGCCTGCCGCGCTGGCTGCCCTTCCTCGACCGGCTGGCCGAGACGCGGACGGTGATCGCGCCGTCCCTGCCCGGCTATCCCGGCGCCACCGGTCACACCGAACTCGACAGCCATCTCGACTGGGTGCTGGCCGTGCGCCAGCTCCTCGACAAATCGGGCCTCGCCGGTGCCGACCTGGTGGGCGCCTCTGTAGGCGGTGCCTTCGCCGCCGAAATGGCGGCAATCTTTCCCGAGCGTGTCGGCAAGCTTGCCCTGATTGCACCGTTCGGCCTGTTCGACGACCGCGAACCGGCGGCCGACCCGTGGGCGCAGCGCAAGGACGTGCTGCCCGGACTGATGTGCGCCGAGGCGGCCAACTGGACCGACCTGCTCGCCGCGCCGGACGGCGCCAATTCTGTGGAATGGCCGATCGAGATGACCCGGGCCTCCGAGGCGGCCGCCCGTGCCTTCTGGCCGCTCGGCAACACGCGGCTGGAAAAGCGGCTGGGCCTGATTGCGGCCCCCACCCTGATCCTGTGGGGCGACCGGGATGGCCTGCTGCCACCGAGCTATGCCGGCAAGTTCGCCCGGGGGATCAACGGCGCGACACGGGTCGAAACCGTCGCGAACGCAGGCCATCTGGCCTATCTCGACCGGCCCGACGCCGTGGCAAAGGCCGTGCTGACGCATTTTGCCTGAAATCCTCACGGCCTTGGTGGTTGCTTCGCCGGTTCGGATCGCTATTGTCCGGCGCGTTAGGGGTTTTGCGAGGTACTCGGCAATGACGATCCGTTCGATGAAGATGACCGCAGGCGTTTCCCTGTTCGCGTCGGTTCTGGCGATCGGCGCGAGCCTGCCCGAGCGGCAGGCATCGGCCCAGGTGAGGCCTGTGCCGCGCGAAGGCGTGGCCTTCAACGACGTGGTCACCCAGCGCGTCAAGATCGAGTCGGCCGACCCCGAGAGCCGCACGGTGGCCTTCACCCTGCCGAACGGCCAGCTCGTAATTCTCCCCGTCGCCGACAGCGTCAAGAACCTCGATGCGATCGACGACGGCTCGATGGCGAACGTCACCTATTCCGAGGTGGTGACCATGCTGAACCTGCGCCAGAAGGGCCCGGGCGCCCAGCTCGCTCGCAAGGATCAGATGAGCCAGACCCCGAACCAGACCGACGTCGAGGCCGGCCGCTTCACCCTCACAGTCGTGGGCGTCGACCTCACCAAGAACATGGTCTCGGTGATCGACGGTCGCGGTGGCGCGGTGCGGACCTATACGGCCAACTCCATCGCCAAGCAGGACATGCTGAAGAAGATCATGGTCGGCGACGTCGTGATCGGCATGACGACCCCGCTGACCATCACCGCCATCTCGCCGGCGCGCTGAAGCGATCCGCACGGAAGTTCAAACGGCCGGCATTCGCCGGCCGTTTTCTTTTGGAAGGTCAGCGAACGCTGACGTCTTCCCAGAAGCCGATCCAGTGGTCGACCGGCTGCATACGCGCCTGCGGCGCTTCGTAGGACCAGGCGGCACGCGGGCTCCGCGTCTCTCCTTCCACGACGTCGTAGAACTGGACGCCATGCGGGCATTCGAGGTCGCTGCCTGTCTTGGGCATCAGCTCGAGCAGGTCCATGCGCACAGTCTCGCGCGGAAAATAGTGATAACCATCGACGTCGAGCGTGCCGTCGCTCTCGGCGATCACCCTGCCTCGCCAGATTGCCTTCATGACGACCTTCCCATCTTCAATACTGGTCGCGCCGCTTCACCCAGCCCATGCTGAAAGGAAGCCCTGCCTCGTCGCGGCCCTTCGAGGTCAAGTCCAGCAGATGGTAAGCGCCGTTCAACATGTCAACGCCGCGCGCGTAGGTGGAATAGGTGCGATAGACGGCGCCGTCGTCACCGCGGCGGAAGGCGCTGAACCCGGGCATCTCTCCCGGGCCGACCTTCATCGTCCCGAAATTATAGTCCATCTCGTCTTCGCCGGGCCGTGAACTCACCTTGAAGTCGAAGTTGAAATCGCTCTCGCCCGACGATACCCAGCGGAAAGTCCAGCCCATCCGCCTGCGATAGGCTTCGAGCGTGGCCAGCGGCGCCCGTGAGATTGCGACCAGCGCCGTATCGCGATGCGCCAGATGCACGTCGACGCCATTGAAGTTGTCGGCCCAGAAGGAACAACTCTTGCAGGCCTCGCTTCCGTCCAGGCCGAACATGAGGTGATAGACGAGCAGCTGGCCGTGCCCGTCGAAGAGGTCGGCCAGAGGCACGCGCCCGTCCGGCGCCTCGAAGAAATACTCCTTCTCGACGCGCTCCCAAGGCAGCGCCCGGCGTTCGCGCGACAGCTCGTCCCGCAGCCGGGTGAACTCTTTCTCCTTCGCGAGAAGCTCGCGGCTGGCGGCGAGCCACTCCTGGTGGGAAACGACGGGGTGCGCGGTCATGCCGTCCTCCCGAGGAACGCGACGAACTTGTCGAAGGTGCCGGCCCAGCCGCGCTGATGGTTCTCGAAGCTTGCGGAGTCGGCGAAAGGTCCATGGGCGAGCGTGAGTTCGGTGCGAGCACCGATGGCATGAAACTCGACCCGAACCGTCGTCTCGTGACCGCGCGGTCGACTGAAATCGCCATCGGCGTGATGGGCCCACGTGAACACGAGCCGCTCCGGCCGAACGACATCGAGGTAGACACCCGACGACGAGAAGACGCCACGGTCGTTGCGTCCATCGATGCGCCAGGCCCCGCCTCGCCGCACGTCGATCTCGCACAGCGTGATCTCGACGCCGGGCGGGCACATCCACTGGAAGAACTGCTCCTGCTTCGTCCATGCATCGAACACACGTGCGCGCGGGGCCTCAAAAATTCGGCTGACACGCAGCGTGTCGCTATCGAATCTTGCGTCGGGCATGTTGCTTTCCTTTCGCCGGTTTTGGGTCGGGTTCGGCACTCTTCAGGAAGGCGTCGAGCCGATCGAAGCTCGCCTCCCAGAACTTGCGGTAATGTTCGATCCAGTCGGCGGCGGCGCGCAGCCCCTCGCCGCGCAGCTCGCAGCGGCGCCACTGCGCTTCGGTATGGCGTTCGATCAATCCGGCCTCCGTCAGCACCTTGAGGTGACGCGACACCGCCGGCAGCGACATGTCGAAAGGCTCGGCCAAGTCTCCCACCGTCGCACCACCGCTGGCGAGCCGGGCGAGGATGGCGCGTCGCGTGGGATCTGCGAGCGCCGAGAAGGTCTGGGAGAGAGTATCCATATTTAACAAATATGTTAAATACAGAAGACCGTCAAGCGATTTCCCGCCGCGTCGTCGACCCGCGGGATTCCCCCGGCGCATCATCGCGAGCCCAGATTGCAGGTCGTGCCACCGGCTTCTATGAAAGCGCGCCCTACACGGAGTTGAAGCGTATGGAGTCGATCTACCGCGTCGAAGGTGCGATTGCCGAAACGAGCGTGTTTGCGGGCGGTCCGTGGAATCCCGGGCTGCAACACGGCGCGGCACCCTCGTCGCTGATCTGCTGGGCCGTCGAACGCCTGCCGTCCCCCGTGCCGATGCGCGTCGCCCGCCTCACCGTCGACCTGATGCGGCCGGTGCCGGTCGCGCCGCTCACCATCGTGAGCGAGATCGTCCGCGAAGGCCGCAAGATCCAGCTCGTTTCGGTGCGCCTGCTCGCCAACGGAACCGAGGTCGTGCGGGCGAGCGCGCTGCGCATCCGCACGGATCCGACGGAGATGCCGGCGATCGCCGGCGGCCCCCCCGTCACACTCGCGATGCCCGAACTTTGCGGCCCACCCGACTTCTTCGCGACCGAAACGCCGTTTCTGAAGGGCATCGAGATGCGCACGGCCAAGGGCGGCTTTCGCATTCCCGGCCCGGCCGCCGTCTGGTATCGCGCGACGCGGCCCCTCGTGGAGGGTGCGGAAATATCGCCGCTGATGCGAGCGGTCATCGCTGCCGACTTCTGCAACGGCACCTCGTCGGTCTTCGACATGAACGAGTGGACGTTCATCAACGCCGACCTGACGGTCAGCCTCGGCCGCGAACCGGTCGGCGAGTGGGTGCTCCTCGACGCCGAGACCTGGATCGGCCCGGACTCCATCGGCATCGCCGCCGCGCGGCTCGCCGACCGGCAGGGCTATTTCGGCCGTGCCGTGCAGAGCATCATCTTCGAGAAACGCTGATGCTCATCGGAGCGCCACTGGGCGCTCCGATGATTAACCGCGTTTCCAGCTGGTCCCCTGGGGGCCGTCCTCGAGGATCACGCCCCTGGCCTTGAGGTCGTCGCGAAGGCGGTCGGACTCCTTGAAGTCCCTGGCCTTGCGCGCGGCCTGACGGGCCGCGATGGCGGCCTCGATCTCGACATCGGACGGACCGGCCGCCGATGCGGCCGGCGTCCAGCGGAACCAGGCTTCGGGATCCTGCTGCAGGAGGCCGAGCGCCCCTGCGCCGGCCCTGAGGTCGGAGGGATCGCGAAGCTGATGTACGGCGCTGATCGCCTGCGGCGTGTTCAGATCATCCGACAGCGCCTCTTCGACAGGCTGCGGTACCGGCACGGCCTTCAGCTCCTTCGATCGCAGCGCGCCGTACCAGCGGTCGAGCGTCGCCCTGGCCTGCGTCAGACCCTCGTGCGTGAAGTCGAGCGGCTGGCGATAGTGCGCCGACAGCAGCAGCAGGCGGATCGCCTCGCCCGGATACTGGTCGAGCAGCTCGTGCACCGTGAGGAAGTTGCCGAGCGATTTGCTCATCTTCTCGCCGGAGATGTTGAGGAAGCCGTTGTGCATCCAGTACTTTGCCATGAAGGCGTGACCGAAGGCCGAGCGGCTTTGGGCGATCTCGTTCTCGTGGTGCGGGAAGATGAGATCGAGGCCGCCGGCATGGATGTCGAAGGTCTCGCCGAGATGGGCGGCACTCATCGCCGAGCATTCGATGTGCCAGCCCGGCCGGCCGCGTCCCCACGGGCTCGGCCATCCCGCCTGCGCATCCGTGGAAGGCTTCCACAGCACGAAGTCGGCCGCGTCCTTCTTGTAGGGCGCCACCTCGACACGAGCGCCGGCGATCAGCTCGTCGCGCGAGCGCCGCGACAGGCGGCCGTAATCCTCCATGCTGGGCACGCTGAACAGCACGTGACCCTCCGCCGGATAGGCATGCCCGCGCGCGATCAGTCGCTCGATCAGCCCGGTCATCTCGCCGACATACTGCGTGGCCCGCGGCTCGACCTCGGGCGACAGCGCACCGAGCCGACCCATGTCGCTCTGATAGGCCGCCGCCGTACGCTCGGTCAGACGCTCGATCGGCTCGTTGTTCTCGGCCGCCCGCGTCATGATCTTGTCGTCGATGTCGGTGATGTTGCGGACGTACGTCACCTTCGGATAGCGCCGCTTCAGCAGGCGATAGAGCACGTCGAACGCCACGACGGGCCGCGCGTTTCCGATATGGACATAGTCGTAGACGGTCGGGCCGCAGACATAGAGGCGCACATTGGCCTCATCGAGCGGCACGAACGGCTCTTTCTCGCGCGACAGCGTGTTGTAAACGACCAGGGACATCGCCCTTCTCCCAACTCAAATGCGAACGAAGGCTGACAGGGCCCGTTGGGCCTCAGGCCTCGATACATCGCGCGATGCGCGCGCCGGGTAGAAAGAACTGCGACATGACGGCAATCTATACGACGGGTTCTTGCCGCGCAATTGAGCCGCCCTGACAAGCCATTCTAGGCCTGCCGCCCCAGAAGCCGTTCCGTCGCCCGCGCCCGGCCGATCAGCGGCAGCAGCCTTGCCATCTCGGGTTCCTTTCCCTGCCCGGTGAGCGCCAGTCGCAACGGATGGAACAGGGCGCGCCCCTTGCGGCCGAGACCCGAGGGCCGCGCGCGATCGGCGTCGCTGAGCTTGAGCGCGGCGCGGTCGTAGACCGGCGGGCGGCCCTGGGCGAGCAGGCGCTTGCGGCGGAAGTCGAGCTCTTCCGGCGTCTCGTAGCAGGGATAGAGGCGGCCCGAGGCGATCAGCCTGTCGCGCGCGCCGTCATAGTGGACGAGCCGGTCCGACTGCTTTTCCTGGCGCGCCCAATCCAGTCCCAGCCAAAGCAGGTCGCGTTCGATCCCGGCCTCGAACTCCGGCCGGCCGCGCGCCACGTCGGTGTCGTCGAGACGCAGGATGAACGTGCCACCGTGCCGCCGCGCGTACAGCCAGTTGAACAGGGCCGCCCGGATGTTGCCGACATGCAGGAACCCGGTGGGGCTCGGCGCGAATCGGACGACGGGTGGGGAACCGGGGGGACCATGGCGGCGACTTGTGGCGGCGGGTCGTTGGCGGGTCAAGCCGGCTCCGCTAGTCTCCGGCTCATAGCGGAGGAAACCACCAAGATGCGCACCGAGGATATCGAATACCGGGCCGACGGCGTCCGCATGGTCGGCCAGTATGTGGTCGACGACAGCAAGCCTGGCCGGCGCGCCGGCGTCCTGGTCTGCCATGAGGGTCCGGGTCTGACCGACCATACCAAGAACATCGCCGCGCGGCTGGCCGGTCTGGGCTATGCCGCCTTCGCGATGGACTATCATGGCGACGGCAAACCGCTCGCCGACCTCACCCAGACGATGGCCCGGCTCGGGCCCTGGATGACCGACCCGACCGGCATTCGCCTACGGGCGCTGGCGGCGCTCGACGTGCTGAAGGCCCAAAAGGAAGTCGACCCCGCACGCCTCGCCGCGATCGGCTACTGCTTCGGCGGCACGACCTCGCTCGAGATCGCGCGCAGCGGCGCCGACGTGAAAGCCGTCGTCGGCTTCCACTCCGGCCTCGCCACCGCGCGGCCGCAGGACGCCGCCAACATCAAGGCCAGGGTCCTTGTCTGCATCGGCGCCGACGATCCGATAATCCCGCCCGAGCAACGCGCGGCGTTCGAAAAGGAGATGAAAGCAGCGGGCGTCGACTGGCGGCTGCAGCTCTATGGCGGCGCCGGCCACAGCTTCACCAATCCGGCAGCCGATTCGCGCGGCATGAAGGGCTTCTTCTACCATGAGGCCACCGACCGCCGGTCATGGAACGCCATGATCGAGCTGTTCAACGAGACTCTGGTCTAGCAGGCCGCTGGAAAAGTCGGAGGCCTCGCGAATAAACGAAACAAACGCAATAAACGAAACAAACAAATCGAGAGTCGCACCCCCCCCTGAATCTGGTGTCGTGGTGACCGTTGACGGCTAAATGTTGCTCGCCGGGTACTCTGAAAAACCCATTTCAACAGCCTTGCTAGAGTCGAAGGACAAGGGAGGAAGAAATGATGAACCGTCGCCAACTGATCGTGGCGGGCGCCGCGGCGCTTGCCGCGCCGTCGATCGCCCGCGCCCAGGGCAAGTACCCCGAGAGGACGATCCGCTTCGTCATTCCGTTCGCGCCGGGGGGCCCCACCGACATCATCGGCCGCATGGTCGCGGACAAGCTCACCGCGATTCTCGGCCAGCAGGTCATCGTCGACAACAAGGCCGGAGCGGCCGGCTCGATCGGCGCGGTCGACGTGAAGAACGCCAGGCCCGACGGCTACACGCTGCTCTGTGCGCCCTCTTCCACCCATGCCATCAACCCGACGGCCTTCGCCAAGCCGGCCTACGATGCGGTGAAGGATTTCACGCCGATCGCCTCGATCTGCGTCAATCCGCTGGTTTTGGTGGCGCGTCCCGACATGCCCGACACGGTGATGGGCCTCGTCGAACTGATGAAGAAGAACCCGGGCAAATACTCCTACGGCTCCTCGGGTGCCGGCTCGATCATCAATCTCGCCGGCGAGTACTTCAAACGCGAGGTCGGCGGCATGGACGTCGAACACATCCCCTACAAGGGCTCGATGCCGGCGTTGCAGGACATGATGGGCGGCCAGACCGCCTGGATGTTCGAGACCTTCAGCACGACGCTCCAGCTTCACAAGGCCGGCAAGGTGCGCATCCTGGCCTACGCCTACGCCACGCGCGCGCCGATCGCTCCGGACATCCCGACCATGATCGAAGCCGGCGTGAAGGGCTACGAGGCCTACACGTTCAACCTGATCCTGGGCCCGGCCAACGTGCCGCAGCCGGTCGTCGACGTGCTCGACCAGGCGTCGCGCCAGATGATGAAGGACCCCGCCACCATCAAATTCCTGGAAAACATCGCGGCGGTGCCGACGACCAATACCTCGCCGGAAGTCACCGCGAAGTTCATCAAGGACGAGATCGCGAAATGGGCGCCGGTGATCCGCGACGCCGGCATCAGGATCGAATAGAGCGAAGCCTCAGCGATACCCTGCCGGCGGTGGCACATTGCCCGGCGCCGGCGTGATCGGCGCCTGCTGAGGCATCTGCGCGGGCGTCGGCACATTCATGGCGCCGGGGCCCGCCCCCACGCCCACACCCGCCCCTTCGCTGGGTGAAGCGACGCGACCCGGGGCATTCGAGCCGGTGTTGCTGATGTAATAGCCGGCGACGGCATTCGAGTCGTCGCCTGCCGTCTTGGCCGGGACGTCGATGATCCCGACCCGGGCACCGCTCTTGTCGATCCGGTAACCTTCCGGATCGAGCTGGTAGCCTTCATTGTCTATGCGAACGCCGCCTGGCTGCGCCCGATAGGCCGCCGGCGTCGTCGTTTCACCGTAAAGGGGCTGGGGCAGCGGATCGCAGGCGGCGAGCATCGAAACGCCGAGCGTCGCGGCCATAAAACGTCTCGCAGCCATCAAGCCCCCTCATCGTGTGGTCGACTGCGGGCTGATGATGTTGCCGTTGCGGTCGATCCGGTTTCCCTGACCATCATAGCGGAAACCATACTCGTCACGGAAGGCCTCAACGCCGGCCGGCGGAGTCGGCTGGTAGGCCACCGGCGGGGTGGTGTAGGTGGTGGTCGAGGTGGTCGTCGCCGGGCCGTAATAGGTCGGGGCGGCCGGCGCGGTCGTGTAATAGGTGGTCGTCGAGCCTGGGTAGTATGCCTGGCCGGGCACCGGGGTCACATTTGCCTGGTCGCGGTAGCGCCGGGCGTCGACTTCACGGGCCACGCAGCGGTCATAGATCGAGCTGCCGGGGGTCAGGCCATAGGACTGGCAGGCCGTGCGGGCGTCGGTGTCGAGGCTGGCGACGGTATAGCCGACCGGGACGCGGCCCTGGGCCCGGGCGGCGGCCTCCCGCGAAACGCAGCGGTTGTAGTTGTCGGTTCCGACGCGGAAGCCGTAGTCCACGCAGGCCTGCTCGGAGCTGCTCACCGCATAGCTGGGGCTGACCGTGCGGGTTTCGTAGGTGGTGCTGCTGCAGGCGGCGGCGGTCAGGCCGAGAGCAGTTACGGCGAGAATTTTCGTGGCGATCATGGGTGTCCTCCAGGGAATTTCCTGGCCGCGGAACGTGCGCCGGGGGTTGCAGGTTCCCTGCAGGAGTCACGCCGCCTTCTTGATCACTCCGTCCCGCAGCTCGCGGCGCAGGATCTTGCCGACATTGCTCTTGGGCAGGTCGGCCCGGAACTCGATGTGCCTGGGCCGCTTGTAGCCCGTCAGCTCCCTGGCGCAGTAGGCGGCCAGGGCCTCCCGGGTAAGCTCGGGGTCCTTCTTCACCACGAACAGCATCACCGCCTCGCCCGAATTGGCATCCGGCACGCCGATCACCGCACATTCGAGCACACCGGGATGGGCCGCGACGACCTCCTCGACCTCGTTGGGATACACGTTGAAACCCGAGACCAGGATCATATCCTTCTTGCGATCCACGATCCTGATATAGCCGCGCGCATCCATGATGCCGACGTCGCCCGACTTGAAAAAACCGTCCGCCGTCATGACCTTCGCGGTCTCCTCGGGCTGCTGCCAGTAGTCCCGCATCACCTGCGGCCCGCGGATCGCGATCTCGCCGGCCTGACCGAGCGCCACGTCGTTGCCGGCATCGTCGAGGATGCGGATTTCGACGTTTGGCAACGGCAGCCCGATCGTTCCCGTATAGACCTCCGAGTCGGTGGGATTGCAGGTGACGCCGGCCGAGGTTTCGCTCAAGCCGTAGCCCTCGCAGACCGGACAGCCGGTGATGGCGAGCCATTTCTTCGCCACCGACTCCTGCACCGCCGTCCCGCCGCCGTTCGAGATGACGAGCTCCGAGAAGTCGAGCCTGGCGAACTCGGGCATGTTGGCCAGCCCGTTGAACAGCGTATTGACCGCCGGAAAGACGTTGATCCTGTGCTTGGCCAGATCCCTGATCGTGCCGGCCATATCGCGCGGATTGGGAATCAGGATGTTCAGCGCGCCGGTGCGCAGGCCGAGCAGCCCGCATGTCACGAAAGCAAACACATGATAGAGCGGCAGCGCGCAAACGATCGTGAGCTGGCCGCTGATCTTCCTGCGCTGCAGGCCGGGCTGCATCCAGGCCTCGGAGGCGAGCAGGTTCGCAACCAGGGTGCGATGAAGAAGGGTCGCCCCTTTCGAAATGCCGGTCGTGCCGCCCGTATATTGCAGGACCGCGACGTCGTCGGGACCGAGCTGCGGCCGGACCAACCCCATCCGTCGTCCCGCGCGGACGGCATCGTTGAACGTCACATGACCCGGCAGCGACCAGGCCGGCACCATCTTGCGCATGGTGCGGACGACGAAGTTGACGATCAGGCCCTTGGGGAACCCCAGCAGGTCGCCCATCGAGGCGACCACGACATGTTTGATGTCGGTACGGGCGACGACGTGCTGAAGGGTGGTCGCGAAATTCTCGAGGATGACGATGGCTTCGGCGCCGGAGTCCCGGAGTTGATGCTCGAGTTCACGGCCCGTGTAGAGCGGGTTCACGTTGACGGCGATGAAGCCTGCCCGCAGCACGGCCGCCACCGCGACCGGATACTGCAGCACGTTCGGCATCATGATCGCGACCCGCGCGCCGCGCTTCAGGCCCCGTCCCTGCAGCCACGCGCCGAGGGCCGTCGACAGGGAGTCGATCTCGCCGAAGGTCAGCGCCTTGTCCATGCAGACATAGGCCCGCTTGTCGCGATGCTTCGAAAAGCTCTCTTCGAACAGCGACACGACGCTGGCATAGGTCGATGGATCGATGTCCGACGGCACACCTGGCGGGTAGCTCTTGAGCCAGAAGCGGTCCACGGCGTTTCTCCCGGAACGTATTGCCTGGAACTCGTTGGGCAGCATTATAGCGCCGACGCGCACAAAAAAGCCCGTCTTCGCGACGGGCGTTTGGGTCGCCATGTTCTGTCCGTGTGGCCGGATCCGGCATACCGGTTGCACGAGGTCCGTTGTCGGCGACTGTGGCCTGGCCATCACTGGGGCGCGCCACTCCGGTGCGCTCATACTTTGCCGATCGACGAAAACTCGAGCGGAAGCGGAGTGGCGCAATCTCGTGAGGACGCCGCGCCGACTCCGCCTCAGTTCACTCGCGTTAAGATTTCTTGTCGACCGTGGCGCGGATCTCTTCGTAGGATTCCTTCATCCGCTCCTGAACGATCTTGAACGCCTCAGTGCTCGACTTCTGCACCAGCTCGGCGATGTCCCGGGTGTTGGCGATCGCCGCTTCCATGGCCTTCTTGGCGAACTCGGTCTGCTTGGCCATGACTTCCTGCGGATTGCCGCCCGGCTTGAAGGACTGCGCCATCTCGGCCATGTCCCTCATCGCGGCCTCGAAGATTTCCTTCTGCTTCTGCGCGATCTCGCTCGCGCCTCCGGCCATCGCCTGCCACGACTTGGTCATGGCCTCCAGATTCTTCTGCTGCTGCTCCATGATCTTCGTCATGTCGAAGGACGGGACCTTGAGCTGATCGCCGAATTTCTTGAACATGTCGGTGAAGTTCTGTGCTGGATCGGCCATGCGAACCTCCTGTGGTTACAGGTGCAGCTTCAACCCCTGCTCCAGCGCGTGCAAGGCCAATCCGGCGAGCCCTCCGATCATGGCACCATTGAAACGGATATATTGCAGATCGCGTCCGACCGTCAGCTCGATGCGGCCGATCAGCACGTCGATGTCCCAGGACTTTACCTGGTCGGCAATGAAGCGCCCGACGCCGCTTTTCTGGCTCTGCACGAAATCTGCGAGAACCCGCACCATGCCGCGGTTGATTTCGGCGCGGATCGCCGGATCGCGCGCCAGCTGGCTGCCGACATCGACCAGCATCACCTCGAGCTGGCGGCGGACCTGGCTGTCGTCGGCGCGCGCATCCTGTTCGAGGAAGGACCGCACGCTCTCCCAGGCACCCTCGGCCATGGTCGCGATCTCCCGCCGGGCCAGCAGGTCGCGCTTCAGGATTTCGGCGCGGCGGGCAAAGTCTTTCGACGTGCGCAGGCGTTCGATGAAGTTTGCGACAAAGCTGTCGAACTCCTGTCGCAACGGGTGGTCGGCATCGTCGCGCGCATCCTTGATGAATGCCGTGGTGGAGGCGACGATCTTGCGCAGCAGATAGGCGTCGGCGCGGTAGAGATTGAACAGCGCCGGCAACTCCTGACGGATCTTCTCGCGCAGCGCCGCCAGTGTCTCCTCGTTGGACAGCACCCTTTCCAGCGCCATCAGCAACTCGTCGAGAAGCCGCTGGTGCCGTCCCTTCTCGGTGACCGCGCTCAGCAGCCCTGCCGCCAGCGGCGCGAGCTCGATCCGCTCCAGCTCGGCCATGGCGCGCTTGCCGAGGAAACCCTTGAGCCCGGACTGCTCGACGGCGGCCAGCGCCTGCGGCACCAGCCGCACCATGAAGCCCGCCAACGCGGCACTGCGCTCGCGGTCGCTCAGCCACTCGGCCACGAGGGCGGCGAAGTCGACGTCGCGCAAGCGCGCCTCGACCGGCTCGGGCGCCAGGAAGTTGGTTTCGATGAACTCTCCGAGATTCTCCGCGATGCGATGGTGATTGCGCGGCACGATCGCGGTGTGCGGAATCGGCAGCCCGAGCGGCCGGCGGAACAGCGCCACGATGGCGTACCAGTCGGCCAGCCCGCCGACCGTCGCCGCCGCCGCGAAAGCCGCAACGTAACCCCACGCCCAGTGGAGCGGCTCGAGATGCCGCGCCAAGATGAACAGCGCCGCCGTCGCGACCAGCAACAGCGTCGCCGCGAGCTTGATGCGGCGCAGGGAGCGGGCACGCTCGGTGTCGCGGTTCAACGGCTCGCCCACACGCCCTGCACTTCCTTCTCCGGTGCCGCGGGGGCATAGCCGCGGGAATCGGACAGCTTGTTTCGCGGCATGAGGCGTCGGCTCTCCCGGTTTCGAGGTCGTTATAGCAAGGGCACGCTGATTCTGTCGTATAGTCCCGGCAACTGCATGTTCCCGGGAGAATGCCATGAAGGTCGGATATATCGGTGTCGGCAATATGGGCGGCCCCATGTGCCGTAACCTCATCAAGCGCAGCAACCATGCCGTGACGGTGTTCGACCTGAACCCGGAAGCCGTGAAGACCTGCACCGATCTCGGCGCCAGCGCGGCGACGTCCATCGCCGACGTGACCAGGAACGCCGACATCGTCATGACGTCGCTTCCCATGCCCCGCGACGTCGAGGCCGTGGCCCTGGGCGACGGCGGTATCCTGGCCAATCTCGGCAAGGGACAGACCTACATCGACCTCAGCACCAACGCGCCCTCGATGGTGAAGAAGATCGGCGCCGCGATGGCTGCGAAGGGTATCGCCATGCTCGACGCGCCGGTGAGCGGCGGCACCGTCGGCGCCGAGGCCGCGACCATCGCCATCATGGTGGGGGGCGACAAGAAGGTGTTCGAGGACGCGCTGCCGGTGCTGCAGTCGTTCAGCGCCAACGTGATCCACATGGGCGAGCTCGGCACCGGCACGGTGGCCAAGCTGGTGAACAACATGATGGCCTTCTGCAATGCCGCGGCCGCGGCCGAAGGCCTGATGCTGGGCGTCACCGCCGGCCTCGATCCGCAGAAGCTCGTGCAGGTCATCGCCAGCTCCAGCGGCAACTCCTCGGTCTTCAAATCCTTCTCGGAGCGCGCCCTCTCGGGCAAGTTCTCGCCGCCGTCCTTCGCGCTCAACCTCGCGCACAAGGACCTTCACCTCGCCCTGGAGCTGGCCGACGAACTGGACGTGCCGCTGCCACAGGGATCGGCAACGCACAACCTGCAGCGCATGGCCCGCCGCATGGGCCTGGGCGCGAACGACAGCTCGGCGATCCTGCAGGTCTACGAGTCTGTGCTGAAGAAGACCGTCAAACCCTAAGACAGATGCTTGGCGATCAGGCGCGCGACGAGGTCGGCATGGGTGCTGGCCAAGTCGTGATCGCCGCCCGGCACGATCTCGAGCCGGGCCTCGGGCAGACGTTCCGCGAGATGGCGACCGACGGCGACGGGACTGATCGCATCCTTGTCGCCCCAGATCAGCAGGGTGGGTGCCGCGATCTTCTCCACCGGCAGCGGCGGCGTCGGGGTGCCATGCGTGATCCACGAAGCGGCCTTGGGGAAGGAGCGACGGTAGTCTGCGCGCCACTCCGAGGCGCCGAGTCCGGCCATGTCGACGCCCCCCGAGGTGACACAGAGAACGAGGCGGCGCACCCGCTCCGGATGCTCCAGCGCGATCTGCGCGGCGAGGACGCCACCCATCGACTGCGCCACCAGATCGACCGGCTCGTCCATCCTTACCGTCACCAGCCGCTTCAGGTCGTCGAGGCCGCGGATTGCCGGATCGTGGGGCTGTGCGCCCAGGCCGGGCCAGCCGAAATGCTCCTTGGGCCAGGTCGCAGGCAGGGCCTCGGCGACGGGCTTCCAGAATTGAGGCGAGCCGCCGGCGCCCGGCAGGAACAGGATACTCGATCTGGTCATGTATTGAACCCCAGCTTGCCCATGAACGGCGGCAGGGTGCGGCCGATCGACAGGAGATAGCGGCCCATCGCACCGGCTACCTGCCGCACGGCAGGCCTCGCGCTCATGCGGTCACGCCATGCCTGCAAACGCGGCAGATCGTCGGGCACCGGCGCGCCCATCCGCTCGCCGAAGAGTTGTGCCATGTAGAAGGCGATGTCGACATAGCCGTAGGCGCCGGCGATCCACTCCTGCTCGCCGATCGTCCGCTCCATGTCGCCGTAGAAGCGCGCCGCGGCATCGTGCGCGCCCGGCGCCCCGGGATCGCTCATCAGACGTACGATCTGCGGGAAGTAGACCTCGTCGGACTTGTGTTCGAGCAGGCGCGCCCGGGCGCGCGCCCGCGGCTCCGACGGCCACAATGCGGGATCGCGCTTCAGCGATTCCAGATACTCGAAGATCTGCGTCGAATCGAACAGTTCGAGGTCGCCATCGATCAGGACCGGGACCTGGCGTTTGGGATTGATGCGCACGACCTCGGGATGCCTGGGCTCGTAGAGCACCTTCATCTCGAAGGGCACCATCTCAAGCTCGAAATCGAACCCTTTCTCGCGAAGCGCGATCTCGACCTTGGCGCCGAACATGCTGAGCGGACCGGAATAGAGTTTCATGGAGACCACCTTACGTGGCCTCCCTTTTACATCAACACGAACATCCCGATGGCGGCCGCCGCCATCAGCACCAGCGTGAGCCAGCCCAGCACGCGCTGCCACAGGCTCGCCGTGAACGCGCCCATGATCTCGCGGCGCGACGCCACGATCATCATGGCGCCGATGATCGGCACCACGATCACGCCGTTCAGCACTGCGCTCCAGATCAGCGCCTTGATCGGATCGATCGGCAGCAGCATGACCCCGAGACCCGCCAGGATCGCCACCGCGATGGTGATGTAGAACGGCCGCGCCTCGCTGAAGTCGTGCTCCAGCCCGATTCTCCAGCCCCGCACCTCGCCCAGCGCATAGGCCGCCGACCCTGCGAGCACCGGTACCGCCAGAAGGCCCGTGCCAATGATGCCCAGGCTGAACAGCAGGAAGGCCGCATCGCCCGCGATCGGCTTCAGCGCTTCGGCAGCCTGCTGTGTACTTTGGATATCGGTCTTGCCGTTCGCGTTGAGTGTGGCCGCCGTCGTCAGGATGATGAAGAAGGCGACCAGGTTCGACATCGCCATGCCGATGCCGGTCTCCCAGCCGATACGCTTCAGCTCGCGCGGCGCCTGCTCGGGATTGTCGGTGAGCGGCCCGGCCTCGTCATCGCCCTCCTCATCCTCGACTTCCTGCGAACTCTGCCAGAAGAAGAGATAGGGGCTGATGGTGGTGCCCAGCACCGCGACGACCAGCATCAAAGTATCCTTGTCGAGGCTGAACTTCGGCACCACGGCGCCGATCCCGACCGCGCGCCAGTCGATATGGGCGGTGAAGACCACGCCGACATAGGCGAACAGCGAGAAGGTCAGATACTTCAGCAAGCCGACATAGCGACTGTAGGGAATGAACACGATGGCCAGCACCGAGGCGATCGCGAACAGGAAGGTGAAGAACACCTGCCCTCCGCCCACGAGCATCGCCACCGCCGCGCCCATGGCGGCAAGGTCGGCGCCGATGTTGATGGTGTTGGCAACGACCAGCAGGAGGACCACCCCCAGGACCACCGGCCGGGGAAAAGCCCGGCACATGTTGGCGGCCAGGCCGCGGCCGGTGACGCGGCCGATGCGGGCGCTGACCGACTGCACCGCCACCATCAGCGGCCAGGTCAGCACGACCGTCCAGAGAAGCCCGAAGCCCGCGTGCGCGCCCGCCTGGGAGTAGGTCGCGATACCGCTCGGATCGTCGTCGGCGGCACCGGTGATCACGCCGGGGCCGAGCCTCTTGATCAATCCCTGCGACTTGATTGCGACCATCCTGCCTCCAAACGGAAGAGCCCCCCAAGTCCCACCGGCCCGGGCGCCGGTCCGGATCGCCTCGGCTCGTTCAGGTCAACTGAGGGACTCGGCTTCCTGTTCCGCCAGGAGCGCCTTCACCTTGAGAAGCTTGGCGTGCAGATGGCGCCGCAGCAACGCGGCAACATGCGCACCGTCGCGCGCTTCCAGCGCCTTTGTAGCGCGACACGCGCGCCATCGGGGTGACCTTCCAGCATTGCGGGCAGCGGGCGCCGAAGACCGTCCCGACGCGCTACCCCGACGCGGGTGACACGGCGTCCCGTCACCCGTTGGCGGGGCCGTCTTTCAGATGAAAGGGCAATGTCGCCAGTTCCGGCACGACGTCCTTGATCTCGTCGAAAAACACGATGAAGTAGCGCGCGACCAGCCTCTGCAGTTCTGGCCCCGGCTGGTCGTCGTCGCCTGCCGTCGTCATCTCCATGCCCTCGCTCGTCCGAACCCACATCAGGGTGTTCGAGGGAGCATCCGGTAGTCCGGCGAAGCTCAGCAGCCCGAAAGCGGCGGCCTGGCGCCTGCGGGCGTGTTGCGCCAGCGCATTGTCCCCGACGAGGTCGCACAAGGCGAAGGCCAGCTTCCCCTTCGTGCCGTCCGGTAGCGTCACGTCATATTCTCGTGTCGCCAAACGTCCCAGCTCATCGCTCACGTCCAGCCTCCTGACAAACTGCACGCCACCGCAGGCAAACCGCGCCCTATCCCCGAAACCCGTTCACGATCGGATAGCGGCGCTCGCGGCTGATGTTGCGCGAGGTGATCTTCACACCCGGCGGCGCCTGGCGGCGCTTGTATTCGGCACCTTCGAGCAGGCGCGAGACCCGGTCGACGGTCGCCGGGTCGTGGCCCTCTTCGGCCAGCGCCATGGTGTCGAGGTCGCGCTCGATCAAGCCCTTCAGGATGGCGTCGAGCGTCGCATAGGGCGGCAGCGAGTCGGAGTCCTTCTGGTCGGGCCGCAGTTCGGCCGAAGGCGGCTTGTCGATGATGCGTGGCGGGACCACGATCCCCGCACGGCCCAGCGCGCCGACCGGCAGATTGGCGTTGTGCCAGCGGCAGAGCTCGAACACCGTGGTCTTGTAGACGTCCTTCAGCACGTTGAAACCGCCGCACATGTCGCCGTAGAGCGTGGCGTAGCCCACCGCCATCTCCGACTTGTTGCCGGTCGTCACCACCATGCCGCCCAGCTTGTTCGACACCGCCATCAGGGTGACGCCGCGGGCACGGCTCTGGATGTTCTCTTCGGTCACGTCCTCGGCCCGGTTGCCGAACAGCGGCGTCAGCATGCCGCGAAAAGCCTCCATCGCCGGACCGATGTCGACGATGTCGTAGCGCACGCCGATCGCCCTGGCGCAGGCCTCGGCATCGTCGAGCGAGTCGCGGCTGGTGTAGGGCGACGGCATCATGATCGCATGCACCCGCCCGGGCCCCAGCGCGTCGGCCGCCACCGCCGCGGTGATCGCGGAATCGACGCCGCCGGAGAGACCGATCACCACCGACGGGAAACCCGTCCTGTTCACGTAGTCGCGCAGACCGAGCACCATCGCCTGGTAGATCGATTCGAGACGGTCCATTTCGCGAGCGATGGGGCCGGGCTGGTACTCCCAGCCACCGGCGTCACGCCGGAACTCGATCGTGGCGAACTCCTCGGCAAAGGAGGCGAGCTTGGCCTTGATCGAGCGGTCGGCGCCGAGCGCAAACGAGGCGCCGTCATAGACGACCTCGTCCTGCCCGCCCACCTGATTGAGATAGACGAGCGGCAGGCCGCTCTCGACGACGCGCTTGACGCCGAGTTGCAGACGCACGCCGGTCTTGTCGGCCTCGTAGGGCGAGCCGTTGGGCACCAGGAGAATCTCGCCGCCGGTCTCGGCGATGCACTCGACGACGTCGGGCGTCCAGACATCCTCGCAGATCGGCACGCCGATCCGCACCCCCCTGAAGACGATCGGGCCGGGCGTCGGACCCGGCGAGAAGACGCGCCTGTCGTCGAACACGCCGTAGTTCGGCAGGTCGACCTTGTAGCGCTTGCCGACGATCTCGCCTTTGTCGAGGGCGACGATGGCATTGTAGAGCTTGCCGTCCTCGCGCCACGGTGTGGTGACGAACAGCGCCGGGCCGCCATCGCGGGTGTCTTCGCGCAGCGCCTCGACCGCGTCGTAAGCCTGGCTTCCAGGACGCCTGCCAGGACGAGGTCCTCGGGAAAGTAGCCCGCCAGCACCATTTCGGAGAACAGCACCAGATCGGCGCCCTGCGCGGCGGCCTCCGCGCGCGCCGCGCGCACCCTGGCGATGTTGCCCGCGACGTCGCCGACCTTTGGATTGAGCTGCGCCAATCCGATTTTGAGTGTGTCCGTCATCTCTGTCGAGTGTGCCGGGATTCAGGCGGACGTTCATCCTGATTTCCCGGGCGCCTCCATACGCAGAGAATATGCCCCGGCTATTGGCTGCGTACTTGACGGCGGTGCGCCCCGGCAACCAGCATTGCTGCAAATCGAAACGCTGAACGGCTACTAAACGCGCGCGCGGAGCGCCTCGCCGAACGCCTGGAAGAGCGCGCGGTTGATCGGGTTGCTCTGCGGGTCGTACTCGGCGTGCCACTGGACACCGACCGCGAAGGCCGGCGCGTCGTTGATGCAGATCGCCTCGATCGTGCCGTCCTCTGCCACGCCCTCGATGGCGATGCGCTTGCCGGGATCGAGGATGCCCTGGCCATGGAGCGAATTCACGCGAATGCACTCGCAGCCCAGCAACCTGGCAAAGTAGCCATCCTTCACAAGCTGAACTTCGTGACGGTCGGCAAACACCACGGTGGGGTCGGGATGGACCTCGCCATTCTCGAGCCGCGGCATGCGATGGTTCATGCGGCCCGGGATGTCGCGGATCTCGGGATGCAGCGATCCGCCGAAGGCCACGTTCATTTCCTGGAAGCCGCGGCAGATGCCGAAGATCGGCACGCCGCGCTCGACGCAAGCCTCGATCAGCGAGAGCGCCATGGCGTCACGCTCCTGGTCGTACGGTTCATGGGCAGGATGAGGCTCGGTGCCGAACCGCGTCGGATGGACATTGGCGCGCGCACCGGTCAGCAGGATGCCGTCGACCGCACCCAGCAAGGCCTCGATATCGGTGATGTCGGGCGTACCGGCGAACATGAGCGGCAGGGCGCCGGCGACTTCCGCGACCGCCCGCAGGTTGCGCTGGCCCACGAGCTGGACATTGTGGCGGTCGTTGACGATGCCGGAGTTGCCGATCACCCCGACCACGGGCTTCTTCATAGTGGGAACCAACGCTCGCCTACTGAATCTCGGAAGTTCCCATAATGGCACTGCCGCCGGCGGCGGGCGAGTCCGCCGTTGCATGAGAGCGTTGACAGCCGCACGGGTCGGTGCGTGAATCAGCCGTCCACGTTCAGCAGGGAGGTTTAGATGCTTCCACCCAAGCAACGTGCCGCAAGGATTGCCGAGGCAGTCGTTCGGGCATCGGCATAGCGGCACCCGCGAACGCGCGGCGGGGGCGGCCCCAGCGGGTCGCATCAGTTGGGCATGACCCCAAATCGGCCGCTCCCGACGTTCGCTCTTCAGGTTCTCCCGGAAAACTACTTCGCGGCCGTCACCTCGACCTCGACCAGCATCGAAGGATCGGCCAGCCCCGCCACGACGAGCAGGGTCGACGCCGGGTATGGCTCCTGCCCGACATACTTGCCGCGCACCTCGCGGAAGGCCGGGATGAAGCGGCTGTCGGTCAGGAAGACCGTGAGCTTGACGATGTCGCGGAAGTCCATGCCGGCGGCTTTCAGCACCTCGCCGATGTTCTTCCAGACCTGCTCGCTCTGGGCCTCGATGCCGTCCAGCAGCTTGCCGGCAGAATCGACGCCGACCTGGCCCGACACGTGGAGCACGCGCGCCCCGGGCGGCACTTCGACGCCGAGGCTGTATTTGCCCGCCACGGGGACGGATTTGGGATTGTGGAACTTGATGGTCATGCCGGGGTCTCCAATGTATGTCGTCTGAACGTGGCCAATGAGCGTGGCCGATAAGCATGGCAAGCAGCGACTTGAGAGTTCGGAGAGCATGACGTCAAGCACCAAGCCCGTACACATTATCGGCGGCGGCCTTGCGGGCAGCGAGGCGGCCTGGCAGCTCGCGCAGGCGGGCGTGCCGGTGGTGTTGCACGAGATGCGGCCGGTGCGCGGCACCGAGGCGCATCTCACCGAGACGCTGGCCGAACTGGTCTGCTCCAATTCCTTCCGCTCCGACGATGCCGCCAACAATGCTGTCGGCGTGATCCATGAGGAGATGCGCCGCGCCGGCTCGCTGATCATGCGCGCGGCCGACACGCACAAGCTGCCGGCCGGCGGCGCGCTGGCCGTCGACCGACACGGCTTCTCGGCGTCGGTGCAGAAAACCCTGCTCGCCCATCCACTGGTGACGCTCGAGCGCGAAGAGGTGGCGGGCCTCCCACCCGAGGCATGGGACAGCGTCATCGTGGCGACCGGCCCCCTCACCTCGGCCGCGCTGGCCGAGGCGATCGCCAAGCTCACCGGCGAGGACTCGCTCGCCTTCTTCGACGCCATCGCGCCGATCGTGCACCATGAGAGCATCGACCAGTCGATCGCCTGGAAACAGTCGCGCTACGACAAGGTCGGTCCCGGCAATGTCGAGGGCAGCGACGGTGCGGACTATTTCAACTGCCCGATGGACAAGCCGCAATACGAGGCGTTCGTCGCGGCGCTGCTGGCCGGCGACAAGACCGAATTCAAGCAGTGGGAGCACAACACGCCCTACTTCCAGGGCTGCCAGCCGATCGAGGTCATCGCCTCGACCGGGCCGCAGAGTCTGCGCTTCGGCCCGATGAAGCCGGTGGGCCTGCGCGACCCGCGCACCGGTCTTCGCCCGTGGGCCGTCGCGCAGCTGCGCCAGGACAATGCGCTGGGCACGCTGTGGAACATCGTGGGCTTCCAGACCAAGCTCAAGCACGCCGAGCAGACGCGCATCTTCCGCACCATCCCCGGCCTTGAGAAAGCCGAGTTCGCGCGGCTGGGCGGCCTGCATCGCAACACCTTCCTGAACAGTCCGCGCCTGCTCGACGGCACGCTGCGCCTGAAGGCCATGCCGCGCCTCAGATTCGCCGGCCAGATCACCGGCTGCGAAGGCTATGTCGAGAGCGCCGCCGTCGGCCTGATGACCGGGCGGTTTGCCGCCGCCGAGCGGCTCGGCCGCATGCAGGCGCCCCCCCCGCCGACCACCGCGATGGGCGCGCTGCTGGGCCACATCACCGGCGGCGCCGACGCCACGACCTTCCAGCCTATGAACATCAACTTCGGGCTGTTCCCGCCCATCGAGGGCAGCTTCAAGGGCAAGGAGCGCAAGCAGGCGATGGCCGTGCGGGCGCTGCGCGACTTCGACGAATGGTTGCAGCCCAGGCCTCTCGCGGCGGAGTAAGATGGAGCCCCTCATGCGCCTGATGCAACCGGAGCCCGCCGCCGCCCTCCTCGGGTTGCGGGCCATGAAGACGGTCGCCTCTGTGGGCGGCGGGCCCGGCAAGTCACAGCTCGCGCTGATGGAGGCGGCGCGCCAGGTCATCCTTCACATCGACGCCGACATCGCCGCCTTGCCGCCGGTGACGCCCGCGGAACTCGCCGCGGGATTCCCCTCGGTCGACCTCCGCCACCAGTTCGTCAACGGCCTGCTGGTCGTGGCGCTCGCCGACGGCGTGCCCTCGCGCCAGACCGTCGCCGAGGTCGAGGCTTTCGCCGAGGCGCTGGGCATCGCCACGCCCGAACTCACGAACCTGCGGCGACTGGCAGAGCATCACATGGTGCTGTTCAAGCTCGACCTGCTGCGGCGCAGCCAGGTTGGCGACATCCTGAAGAACCAGCTCGACCAGCACGGCGTCGTGGCCCTCGCCAGGAGCATCCTGGGCATGCGCGGACTGATCGAGGACCCCGAACTCGCCGCCCGTTATCGCGCCTGGTAGAAGCTGCCGACCGGCACGGTCGGCCGGTCGATGTGGGAGTACTTCCAGAGCAACCGGTTCGGCATGCCGGGCGAGCGGTTGGGCTTTCCCGAGGCGGGCCTCTATCACGATTTCTGTCACGTTCTGGGCGGCTACGGCACCGATCCGCAGGGCGAGCTCCAGGTCGCCTCCTTCACCGCAGGCTTCAAGCAGACCCGGCCTTTCTACCTGATCCTCTTCGCCGTGCTGATCTTCAGTACCGGTGTGAACGCCCGACCGACGGCGGATGGCTACACCACGATCGGCGTGCTGGGCGAACCCGGCGCCGCCGAACGGATGTTCGCGGCGATCGAGCGGGGCGCCCTGGTGAACGCCGACCTTTCCGACAAATGGGACTACTGGCCCCTCGTCGGGAAGCCGATCGACGAGGTGCGGCGGCAGCTCAACATCGTTCCCGCAGGTTGAATTGCGGAAACATTCCGTAATGTCCCGCAACACTGGGTAACCAAACGTCATTTCACATCTGGCCGTCATCGGGGTGAACTGGCTCATCCCTTCGACGGAGTGAGTCATGCAGGCCGTTCAGGAACTGGTCGCCCCCACCGCGCCCTCGCTGCAGTTCGATGTGATGCGCGAGATCTTCACGCTTCTGGCCCCCTATCATGTCGGCGGCAAGCCGATCACGCCGCAGACCGTGATCTCCAAGGGCCTGACCGTCGACTCGCTCACGATCATGGACGTGATCATGGAGCTGGAGGACCGGTTCGACGTCACCATCCCGATGCACGTCGCCGCCGACATCGTGACGATCGACCAGCTCGCGGAGGCCGTCGTTTCGCAGCGCGCACGGCGCTGACAAAACTCCTCACCTCATGAGATAAGTTCGCGAGCCGGCGGCGCGGCGCGTGTTACATCGCCTGCAATGACCCCCGCAGAACGCCGGCAGATGATGCTGGCCGGGCCGATCGTGCCCACCATCCTCACTCTCGCCGCCCCCAACGTGCTGAACGTGGCCATGCAGAGCCTGGTCAGCGTCACCGACGGCTACTTCATCGGCCAGCTCGGAGTCGTCGACCTCGCAGCCCTCGCGCTGGTGTTCCCGGCGCAGATGACGCTGGGCATGATGTCGGCCGGCGCGATGGGCGGCGGCATCTCCTCCTCGGTGGCCCGTGCGCTGGGATCGGGCAACAAGGCGGCCGCAGAAGCGGCAGCGGCACACGCACTGGCCATTGCGATCGGCATGGCGGTGCTGTTCGGCATTCTGTTCGTGGGCTTCGGCCGCCAGATCTACGGCGCCCTGGGCGGCAGCGGCGCGGCCCTCGATCGCGCCGAGGCCTTTGCCACCATCCTGTTCTCGGGCTGCGTCGCCCACTGGGTCGCCAATTCGATGGCCTCGGTCCTGCGCGGCACCGGCGACATGAAGACGCCCGGCCTGGCGCTGGTCGTCACGGCCGCCATCCAGATCCCCCTCACCGGCGCGCTGACCCTGGGCTGGTTCGGCCTGCCCGCCTTCGGCATCCGCGGTCCCGCCATCGCCGCGGTGATCGCCTTCGCCCTCGCCGCCCTCTGGATGCTGTCGAAACTGACTGGCGAGAAGGCGCCGCTCAGGCTGCGCTGGCCGGTCGACGGATTCCGCTGGCGCGCCTTCCGCGACATCCTCAAGGTCGGGCTGATCGCCTGTCTCGTGGTCATCCTGACCAACGGCACCGTGCTGGTCGTCACCGGCCTCATCGGCCGCGAAGGCGACGCCGCCATCGCCGGCTACGGCATCGGCTCGCGGCTGGAATACATGCTGATCCCGATCAGCTTCGGCATCGGCGCCGCGCTGACGGCGCTGGTCGGCACCAACATCGGCGCCCGGCAATATGCCCGCGCCCAGCGCCTGGCCTGGACCGGCGCCTTGATGGCGGGCGCGGTCGCCGCCACCATCGGCCTCGTCGTGGCGCTCTGGCCCGACCTGTGGCTGGGCCTGTTCACCACCAACCCCGGCGCGCTGGCCTCGGGCCGCCACTATCTCGGCATCGTCGGCCCGGCCTATGGCTTCTTCGGCCTGGCCATGGCGCTCTACTTCGCCTCGCAGGGCACCGGCGAGATGATCTGGCCAGTCGCCGCCAACCTCACGCGCATCACCATCGCGGGCGGCGGCAGCCTGCTGGCGCTCGACCATTTCGGCTGGGGCGTCTCGGGCCTCTACACCTGCGTCGCGCTGGGCATCGTGGCCTTCTCCGCTGTGCTGGCCTTCTCGACCACGCGACGGGCGTGGACCGGCCGAGGCTAGAGAGCCCGTCGGAGCGACTGCGGCCCCGGGATCACCGGAGGGGCAGGATCCGGGTCCCCCCTTCCGGAGTCTTCGAGAGATTCACCGTCGCCGCCCTGACGGGGCCGCACCCTCGCCGCATCTCCTTTCGGTTGCTTGTTCCCACATTATTGGCTTGGATCGATCTGGATCCTTCCTCGATCGGATGGGCGGCCTTCAACTACCTTTCTCATTTGGGTATCGGTTCGAATTACCCCTCCAGGATTGCAAGCATGAAGAAGAAAAGTCGCGCTCGCGCCAAGGCCGGGCGTCCCGTGAATCTTGGAGACACCGTGTTGTTGGAGTCGTCCCGTTCGATCGAAGAGTCGGTCGAGCGTGACGCGATTGAGGCCGCGGAGCACTCACGGGAAATCGCAGTCCGGGACATCCTGGGCCTGATGGCTCCGCACCGGAATCTCGAGTTGGCCGATGCACTCCAGACGATCATGGCAGGGGCCTCGCCTGACGATGCGATAGCCTTGAAGCGCGCCCTGCAGACGACCGAAGCAGAGCAGGCTCTCGCGGGGCCCAATCCCGATGAAGAACTGGCGGATGACTGGCGACAGGGCGGGTATCCCTATCGCAACCTCATGCTTCGCAAGAGCTACGAGAAGGCCAAGTACGGGCTGCAGGTGGAACTGCTGAAGTTGCAGAACTGGACAAAGGAGCGGAAGCAGAAGGTCGTCATTCTCTTCGAAGGCCGCGACGCTGCCGGCAAGGGCGGCGCGATCAAGCGGTTCATGGAACATCTGAACCCTCGCGGCGCGCGCGTCGTTGCGCTCGAGAAGCCATCGGAAGCGGAGCGCGGCCAATGGTATTTCCAGCGCTATGTGCAGAACCTCCCCACGGCGGGTGAGATCGCTCTCTTCGACCGCTCCTGGTACAATCGGTCCGGTGTCGAAAGGGTGATGGGCTTCTGTTCAGACGACGAATACAGGGAGTTCATGCGCCAGGCTCCGGAGTTCGAGCGGAACCTGACGCGCAGCGGGCTGCATCTGATCAAGTTCTGGTTCTCAGTGAGCCGCGAGGAGCAGAGACGGCGCTTCAAGGAAAGACAGGTCCACCCCCTCAAGCACTGGAAGCTGTCGCCCATCGATCTGGCATCCCTGGACAAGTGGGAAGAATACACGAAGGCGAAGGAGTCGATGTTTCAGCACACCGACACCGCCGATGCGCCGTGGACGGTCATAAAATCCGACTGCAAGAAACGCGCGAGGCTCAACGCCATGCGCTACCTGCTGCATCGCCTTCCCTATGACGGCAAGAACCCGGAGATGATCGGTCCGCTCGACCCCCTGCTGGTCGGACGGGCCCACCTGGTCTACGAGCGCGGCGAAAACGCTGCCGCGATCCTCTGAACCACCCTTCGTGGATGCCGGGTCGCCCCGAGGCCAATGCCGCAGCGGGGCCGGCCTGCGAAACGGACTGGTCCCGCCCACGCCTCCGCCGCGAGAGACTTCATAGGCACGCTGACGTGCTATGTTGCGGGCCAGACAAAAACGGAGATCGACGATGAGCGACACCACCCAGACATCGGGCAAGACAACGGGCCTGCAGCTTCGCTCCCTGATCTCCACCGCAGGCCAGCTCGAACTGTCGCTGGCCCGGGTCGACGTCCCCGAGCCCGGCCCCGACCAGGTCGTGGTCCGGGTCGAGGCGACGCCGATCAACCCGTCCGATCTCGGCCTGCTGACCGGCCCCGCCGACCTCACCAAAGCGACGTCGACCGGCAGCGGCGACGACGTGACGGTAACGGCGCCGGTATCTGCGGCCGCCCTGCCGTTCCTGGCGACGCGCCTGGGCGAGTCGCTCCCGGTCGGCAATGAAGGCGCCGGCACCGTGATCAAGGCTGGTTCTTCCGACGCCGCGCAGGCTCTCATGGGCAAGCTGGTGTCGATGGTGGGCGGCTCGATGTACGCCCAGTACCGGCTGCTGAACGCGCGCGACTGCCAGCCTTTGCCCGCCGGCACCACCGCCGCTGAGGGCGCCTCGTGGTTCGTCAACCCGCTGACGGCGCTCGGCATGACCGAGACCATGAAGCGCGAGGGCCACAAGGCGCTGGTGCACACCGCCGCCGCCTCCAACCTCGGCCAGATGCTGGTCAAGATCTGCAACGAGGACGGGATCGGTCTCGTGAATATCGTGCGCAGCGCCGAGCAGGCCACGCTGCTGAAGGGCATCGGCGCCAAGCACGTCGTCGATTCGAGCGCACCGGGATTCACCGACGATCTGGTGCAGGCTCTGGTCGAGACCGGCGCCACCATCGCCTTCGATGCGATCGGCGGCGGCAAGCTCGCCAGCCAGATCCTCACCGCGATGGAAATCGCCATCAACAAGACCGCCACGACCTACAATCGCTACGGCTCCTCGGTGCACAAGCAGGTCTATGTCTATGGCAGCCTCAACACCGCCGCGGTCGAGCTGACGCGCAACTACGGCATGGCGTGGGGCGTGGGCGGCTGGCTGCTGACGCCGTTCCTGCAGAAGATCGGTCGTCCCGACCAGATGCGCCTGCGCGAGCGGGTGGTGAACTCGCTCAAGACGACCTTTGCCAGCCACTACACCAGGACCATCTCGCTGCCGGAAGCGCTCGACCTCAAGAACCTCACCGCCTACGCCAAGCGCGCTACCGGCGAGAAGTTCCTGATCAATCCGAACAAGGCGTAGCGCCGGCGATGGCGCGCGAAACCGGAGACAGCGTCCGCGGGCGCACGCCCTATCTGCCGATCCACAAGCGGCCAAAGCTCACCTTGCCGGGCGACGCGCGCGTCGCCGTCTGGACGATCGTGAACGTCGAGAACTGGAGTCCGGCCGGCGCGATGCCGCGCACCGTCCTGCCGCCGCCGATGGGCGTGCCGCTTCTGCCCGACGTGCCCAACTGGGCGTGGCACGAATACGGCATGCGGGTGGGCTTCTGGCGTTTCCTGGAAACGCTGAACGCGCGCAAGCTGAAGGCGAGCTTCGCCGTGAACGGCACGGCCTGCGACCTCTACCCCGAAGCCTGCCAGGCGGCGCACGAGGCCGGTTGGGATTTCATGGGCCATGGCTGGGTGCAGAAGCCGATGCACAAGGTCGAGAACCAGAAGAGCGCCATCGCCGACACGATCCGCGCCATCAAGGATTTCACCGGCAAGCCGCCGCGCGGCTGGGAGAGCCCGGGCCTCACCGAGACCGACGAGACGCTCGACCTGCTGGCGGAGGCCGGCATCGAATACGTGGCCGACTGGGTGATGGACGAGCAGCCGTTGCCCCTCAAGACCGCGCATGGCGAGATCGTCTCGGTGCCCTATACGGTCGAAATCAACGACGTCGTCATCAGCGCCGTGCAGCAGCAGCCGTCAGACGAGATCTTCCGGCGCGGCCGCGACCAGTTCGACCGGCTCTACCAGGACGGCAAGACGGCGCCGAGGGTGATGGCGATCTCGATCCACCCGTATCTCACCGGCGTGCCGCACCGGATCAAGTTTCTCGAGATGCTCTACGACTACATTCTCGGCCACGAAGGCGTCGTCATGTGGACCGGCGCGGAAATCCTCGACTGGTACCGTACGCAGGTGCCCAAGAATTAACGTCGTCATGAGCGGACCGCAGCGTAGTCGAACGACCTCTCTTCAGTCCAACCCGCCGCGCGCCGGAAAACAGGTCCTTCGACTACGCCGCCCTGCGCGCGGCTTCCCGCAGGACGACGGACCTTGCTAACGCTCACGCGCGCTTTGCCGCGGCTTCCTTCTCGGCCATCTTCTGCTTCAACTGCTCGGGCGTGAGGCGGACGATGTGTTCGTTCTGGTGGCTGAAGATGTCGTACTTCACGACGTCGAGGTCCTCGAGCACGATCTCGCGGTCCAGAACCTTCTGCTTCCAGACGGCATGCTCGGCTTCGGCGGCATGGAATTCCGGCATCACTTCGCGGGCGAACAGATCGAGCGAGGCGCAGATGTCCTCGTGGCTGGTCTTGCCGGCCTGGTTCAGCAGGATCACCTGGTCGACACGGCTGGCCTGGAACTCGCGCAGTTTCCGGCGGATCGTTTCCGGCGAACCGATCAGTCCCGATTCGAGCGCCTTCTTCTCTTCCGGTCCGCCGCGCCAGGCCTGGTACTCGTCCCACAGGTTCGACGTCCCCGGCGCGTCGACCCCTTTGCGACCATAGTAGGACAGCGCGAAGATGAAGAAGGTCCAGCCGGCGGCCTTGGCCTCGGCCTCCTCGTCGGTCGCCGCGCACATGAAGCCCGACACCATCGCCACGTTGGGATTGCTGGGATAGTCGGCCAGCTTCTTCGAGTTGTTGAGCAGGTTGTTGTAATACTTGTGCACCCAGGCACGCGCCGCCTCGGGCGTGACGAAGGTGAAGCCCAGCGCCCCCATCCCCCACTCGCCGGCCTTGCCGATGGTCTGGATGTTCGAGCAGGCGACCCACAGCGGCGGATGCGGCTTCTGGAACGGCTTGGGGATCACGTTGCGCGCCGGGAAGTCGTAGTACTCGCCGTGGAACTCCCAGCTCTCCTTGGTGAACATCGGGACGATGGCCTTCACCGCCTCCTCCCAGCGCTCGCGCTTATCGCGCACGCGGATGTTGAACGGATGCAGCTCGGCCGGCCCCGCCGCCTCGCCCATGCCGAGTTCCACACGGCCGCCCGACAGCAGGTCGAGCGTCGAGACCTTCTCGGCAACGCGATGCGGGTTGTTGGTCGTGAGCTGGATCACGCCATGGCCCAGCCGGATGCGCTTGGTTCGCTGGCTGGCGGCGCCGAGGAACACTTCCGGCGCGGAGGAGTGGGAATACTCCTCGAGGAAGTGATGCTCGACCTCCCAGGCGTAGTCGTAGCCCAGCCGGTCGGCGAGCTCGATCTGGGTCAGCGAATCCTGCAGGAGCTGGTACTCGCTCTTCTCGCCCCAGGGTCTCGGGAGTTGATGCTCGTAGAAGATGCCGAACTTCATGGACGTTTCCTCAGGCTGCCTTGCAGAAACTCGAGAGGCTCTCGACGAGCCTGGGCACCATCTGCTCCGGGACGTCATGGCCCCAGCCGGGATAGGTTTCGATCTTCGCGCCGGGGACGAGGCTGGCGACGTCGCGGCCGCACTCGACCGGCAGCAGCGGATCGTCGTCGCCGTGCAACACCAGGGTCGGCGCCTTCACCGTCTTCAGAAGGTCGACGCGCGGGCCGGAGGCCATGATCGCGAGATACTGCCGCGCCGCGCCCGGCGGATAATAGCGCCGGTCTATGTTGCGTTCGACCAGCGTGCGCAGGGTCGCGGGGTCGGACGGGAAGCCGGGACTGCCGATCACCGTGCGCAGCTTGATGCCGTGCGCGATGAGTTGCTCGCGCTCCGTCCCTTCGGGCTGTGCCGCCAGCATCGCAACCGCCTCGGGCTTGCCCATCGGCAGGCCCGGACGACCGCTGGTCGACATGATGGAGACGAGCGAGCGCGTGTGCTGCGGGTAGGCCGCTGCGATCACCTGGGCGATCATCCCGCCCATCGAGGCGCCGACCATGTGCGCACGATCGATATCCAGCGCTTCGAGAAGACCGGTCGCATCGGCGGCCATGTCGAGGAGCAGGTACGGCGTGTCGACCTTCTCGCCCTTCATCAACCTGGCGAAGGCGCCCATCACGTCGGGCAGGCCCCATGAGTCGAAATCGGTGGAGAGGCCGACGTCGCGGTTGTCGTAGCGCACCACAAAGAAACCGCGCGCCGCCAGCCCCTCGCAGAGCGATTCCGGCCAGAGCGTGAGCTGCGCGCCCAACCCCATGATGAGCAGCAGCGCCGGATCCTTCCGGCTGCCGAACGTCTCGTATTCGATCTCGATACCGTTTGCCTTGGTACGCGCCACGCTTCCTCCGGGGTTGTCCGTCAGTATCGCCCGCGCCTGGCCGCCCACCAATAGGCCAGTGGCCGCCGCAACGGCCCGAGCGGGCTTCCCAGCGAAAGCGCCGGCAGAAGGATCGGCAGCGCGGCCGGATCGACCTTGTGGCGCAGCGCGCGGGCATCGCCCACCAGCTGGTCGCGCTCGGGCCCCTCGCCCATCAGCCAGGCGGCCGCGACCGCGTGGGCCGCCTGTTGCGACGACGCATCCTCGACCCCCAGCACCGCGAGTTCGAGATCGGCCAGCGCGTGTCCGGCGCGCATGACGTCGAGCGGCCCCTCGATCTCTTCCTCGCGGGCGTCGATCAGAGCGTTGAAGCTCTCGGCCGTCAGCGCATGCCGGCGCACGGCTTCGCTGAGGGCCTCCACGATCGGCTGGGCCCGCGGCTTCGCCGCCCCGACCGCCTCGTCCACCGCCTCCCGCCACCATTGGAGCCGGATGCGGGCCAGCATCGGCTCCCGGGTCACGCTGCGCGTGCGGCCCAGCTCGTGATCGAACGCCAGCACGGCCAGCAAGGCGCTGCGTTGCGGCTGCGGCGCGAACAGGGCGCCGAGGAAGCGCTCGCGGTCGGCCCCGCGCACGAGATCGAGGACGAAGCGGTGTGAGGCCTCGGGGGCGTGGAAGCCGGGCGGGTCTGAAACTGGCACTGGGCGATGGCTCGATCTGCGACCGTTGAACGCAGGCAGGGTTGGGTTTACATTATAGCGATCGGGGATTCACTAATCCCTTCAATAAGATAAAGGGAGAAGTTAGACATGGGCGCCATATTTTCATCGCTTGGGCGAACCGTTTCCGCAGGGATCGTGCTGCTCATTCTGATCGTCGTGGTCGCCGGAGCGGCGACCGGGCAGATGGCCAAAATCGATCATGCGTTTGCGGGCGTCATCATGCGGTGGCTGCACGTGGTTTGCGGCGTCATGTGGATCGGTCTGCTGTGGTACCTGAACTTCGTGCAGGTGCCCACCATGCCGAAGATCCAGCCGGTCGAAAGCCGGACCGCGATCACGAAGTTCATCGCCCCGACCGTGCTGTGGTGGTTCCGCTACGCCGCACTGGCGACGGTGATCACCGGCCTGCTGGTGGCCCTGATGCAGCCCGACGGTGTCGGCTATCTCACCCGGGCCCTTACCCTGCGCAGCCCGCAGGTCATGATCGGCATCGGCATGTGGATGGCTCTGATCATGGCCTTCAACGTCTGGTTCATCATCTGGCCGAGCCAGCAGAAGATCCTGGGCCTCGTCGAAGCCACGGCGGAGGAGAAGGCCGCGGCCGCGCCAAAGGCTCTGTACGCCAGCCGCTTCAACACCATGTTCTCGATCGGCATGCTCTACTGCATGCTGGCGCAGCAGAACGCCCCCATGTGACCAACACCGCCGGTTAAGGAAACGGGGCCCTGCGGGGCCCCGTTTGCGTTTCGGCCGGTCGCGGCCGCCGCCTACAGCGGGATGAGGGCCGCCGCCACGCGCCGGCCTTCGGCCAGCAGCACGTTGTAGATACGGCAGGCCGATCCCGTGTCGACGACCTCCAGACCCATGCCGGCGGCCTTCAGGGCGGCGCGCATCGCGGGCATGACGAACACGGCGCGCGCGCCGCAGCCCAGCACCAGGAGCTCGGTCGGCACTGCCGCCTCGCGCAGCGGCGCCAGACTGTCGAGGGAGAGATCCTCGGCGCGCGTGACCGTCCAGGGATGGGTGACGGTCGGCGTCACCAGCACCGGCGACAGCCACTCGCGGTCGCTGATCTTGAAGCGGCCGGGACCATAGTTGCGGATATATTGAACCTGCGCGGCATCGGGCGTCGGCAGGGTCTTGTCGGCGGGGCCCGGGAACGGCGGCTTCACGCCCCGGCCTTCTCCGTCTCGTCGGCCTTGTCTGCCTTGTCGTCGGCCGGACGGAGGCTGTCGGAACGCAGGCCGAGATAGACGAGGCCCGCGCAGGCGACCCAGACCGACGAATAGGTGCCGACGATGACACCCCACAGCATGGCCACGGAGAAGCTCTGCAGGACCGGCCCGCCGAACAGCACCAGCGCCGCGACGGCCACGAAGACCGTCGCCGAGGTCATCAAGGTCCGCGACAGCGTCTCGTTGATGCTCTGGTTGAGGAGATCGACCATCGACATCTTCTTGTAGCGGCGCATGTTCTCGCGCACGCGGTCGAAGACGACGACCGTGTCGTTGATGGAATAACCCGCGATCGTCAGGACGGCGGCCAGCGCCGTCAGACTGAAATCGAGCTGGAAAAGCACGAAGATGCCGATCGTCGAGATCACGTCATGCAGCATGGCGATCAGGGCGCCGACCGCGAACTGCCACTCGAAACGGATCCAGACATAGGCGGCAATGGCGAACATGGTCGCGATCACGGCCCAGATGCCGCTCCTCATCAGCTCGTCGCCGATCTTGGGGCCGACCGACTCGGTACCGCGCATCTCGTAGTTGGCGCCGATCACGTCCTCGACCTGCTTGATGGCGACCTGCTGGCACCATTCGGCGCGCTGCTCGATCGACATGTCGATCCTGGCGGTGTTGGTCGAGCCGCGCGGAAGCTGGCGTTCCTGGAGGGTGAGGCCGGCCCGGCTCACCGCATCGCGCCAGTTGGCGGCGTCGAGCGGGGTCGGCGACGTGAACTCCACGTCACCTGTTCCTGAAGCGCCGGGCTTGACCAGCCAGCCCGGTCCGGCCCGCTTCTGCATCACGCGCTGGGCACCGGCGACGCATTGGGCGTCGCCTTCCTGGCGCTGGACACGGATCAGGACGGTGCTGGGATCGCCGAATTCCTGCAGCGCGACCTCGCCGACACCGAGGGCACCGACCGTGGTGCGCAGCTGGTCGAGTTCGGCCGTGCCGTCCTTGGCCTTGGCCTGGATGGCGATGCCGCCCTTGAAGTCGATGCCGAAGTTGAGCCCGACCGCGAAGACGGCGACGATCGAGATGATGTTGATCAAGGTCGAGAGAATCAGCGCGGTCCTGCGCTGGCCGAGAAAGTCGAACTTCCTCTTGAAGGCGAAGACGTGAACGGGCTTCCACATGGCGGCGCCTCAGATCACGAGTTCGGTCGGACGCCGCCAGCGGACCCAGACCGCGAGCAGCATGCGTGTGAAGATGGTCGAGCTGAACATCGAAGTCAGCAGGCCGAGCGACAGCGTCGTGGCGAAGCCGCGGATCGGGCCCGAGCCGAAGCCGAACAGCAGCACGCCGGCGATCAGCGTCGTCAGGTTGGCGTCGATGATGGCCGACATCGCGCGCTCGTAGCCGGTGGCGAGCGAGCTGAAGGCCGAGCGGCCCAGCGCCTTCTCCTCGCGCACGCGTTCGTAGATCAGCACGTTGGAATCGACGGCCATGCCGACGGTGAGCACGAGGCCCGCGATGCCCGGCAAGGTGAGCGAAGCGCCGAGGATCGACATGCCGGCGAACACCATCAGGAGGTTCACCAGCATGGCGAGGTTGGCGAAGCCGCCGAACACCGGGCCGTAGGCCACGAACATGAAGATCGCGACCAGCGCGGTGCCGACCAGCGCCGCAACGGTGCCGGCCTGGATGGCATCGGCCCCGAGGTCGGCGCCGACGGTGCTCTCCTGGATGATGGTGAGCGTCGCGGGCAGCGCGCCGGAGCGCAGCAGCAACGACTGTTCCTGGGTCTGCTGGGTCGTGAAGCTGCCGGTGATGATGCCGCTGCCGCCGCAGATTGCGCTCTGCACGACCGGGGCGCTGATGATCTCGCCGTCGAGCTGGATCGCCAGCCGCTTGCCGATGTTGGCGCGGGTGGCGGCGCAGAAGGCACGGCCGCCGGCCGAATTGAAGGTGAAGCTGATGATCGGGCGGCCGCCCTGCTGCTGCTCGAAGGTGGCCTTCGAGTCGTCGAGGTCCTCGCCGCCGACGACGACGCGCTTGAGGACCGGCAGGCACTGCGGCTGGTAGCGGCGGCAGATCTGCTCCGGCGACAGGCGCGGATTGGCGGTCTGGATGTCTTCCCAGGCCTTCGGATTGGTGCGGCGCAGTTCCAGCATGCCCTCGCGCGTCGGCACCAGGAAGGTGGTCGGCGGCACGGTCTGCGGGATGTTCTGGCCGGTCGCGGCAATGTCTTCGTTGACCAGATGGAAAGTGAGCTTGGCCGTCTGGTTGATCTTGCGCTTGAGGTCGGTCGTGTCCTTGATGCCCGGCACCTGCAGCAGGATGCGCTCGTCGCCCTGGCGCGTGATGGTCGGCTCGAGCGTGCCGGTCTCGTCGACGCGGCGGCGCAGGATCTCGATCGACTGATCGATCACTTCCTTCTTCCTGCGCGTGAGCTCCTGCTCCGAATAGGCCAGGCGGATGGTGTCGCCGGTGCCGGACACCGCAAGAGTAGGATCGAAAGCGCGGATCGCGTCGATCGCCTTGGTCCGGTTGGCCTCGTCGCGCAAGCTGACGACGAGCGCCCGGCCGGACTCGACCGTCACGTCCTTGAACGGCACCTGCTGCTTGCGCAGTTCGGCGCGCACCGAGTCGGACAGATTGGTCAGCCGCTCGTTCAGGACGGAGCGCAGGTCGGCTTCCAGCAGGAAGTGCGCGCCCCCGCGCAGGTCGAGACCGAGATTGATGCGGCTGGTCGCATACCACTGAGGCAGGTGCTGGAGCACGCTGGCCGGCAACAGGTTCGGCAGTGCGAACAACACCGACAACAGCGTGATGCCGGCAATGACGAGGGTCTGCCAGCGCGGAAGGTTGAGCATGCCGACTTCAGACCTCTCCGGCCGTTATTTCTTGCCGCCGAACAGGCTGCCCAGCAGGCTCTTGCGCTCCGCGACCGGCGCGGGCGGCGGCAGCATGGGCTTGTCGTCGTCGTCGCTGGCATCCTTCGAGCCGCGAACCGACTCACCGCGCGTCACGATGTCCGTGATCGTCTGCTTGATGATGCGAACCCGCACGCCCTCGGCAAGTTCCACCTGGACCTCGTTGTCGGAGATCACCTTGGTGACCAGGCCGATGATGCCGCCGCCGGTGACCACGCGGTCGCCGCGTTTCACGCCGGACAGCATCTCGCGCTGGGCGCGCACCTTGGCCTGCTGCGGACGGATCAGCAGGAAGTAGAAAACGACGAAGATGAGGACCAGCGGGAACAGCTGAACGAGGAAATCCCCGCTGCCGCCACCCGTGCCCTGCGCCCACGCCTGCGAAATAAACATCATCTGCTCCCGAGTCTTCCGGCCGTCGAAAAAGCGCGCGGACTATAGCGGTCTCGGCCCGCTTTGCAATGCAAGCGGGGGACGATATGGTCGCCCCCTTTTCAGCAGCCGGCAATGATGGATCAAGACCTTAAAGCCACTATTTCACGCATTGCGGCAGCGCTCGACCGTTTGGCGCCGCCTCTCCCCGCCGTCGCCGACATCGGCGCGGCCGAAGCCTATGTCTGGCATGCGGCCGGCCACCGCCTCGAAGCGGTCCCCAAGGTCAACCGCGTAAACCTCGACCTTCTGGTCGGAATCGACCGCCAGAAGGAGACTCTGGTCGAGAATACGCGACGCTTCGCCAAGGGCTTGCCGGCCAACAATGCGCTGCTCTGGGGCTCGCGCGGCGCGGGCAAGAGCTCGATCGTCAAGGCGGTCCACGCCCATGTGAACCGTGAATTGGGCGGACCGCCGGGCCCGCTGGCGCTGATCGAGATCCACCGCGAGGACATCCCGTCCCTGCCCGCCCTGCTCACCATGATCCGCGATTCGAGCCGTCGTTTCATCGTGTTCTGCGACGACCTCTCGTTCGACGGGCAGGACGCCGCCTACAAGTCGCTGAAGGCCGTGCTCGACGGCGGCATCGAGGGCCGGCCCGACAACGTCGTCTTCTATGCGACGTCGAACCGGCGCCACCTGATGCCGCGCGACATGATCGAGAACGAGCGCTCCACGGCCATCAATCCGTCCGAAGCCGTCGAGGAGAAGGTCTCGCTGTCGGATCGCTTCGGCCTGTGGCTGGGCTTCCACAATGCCGACCAGGACACGTTCTTCGCCATGATCGAAGGCTATGCCGAGTTCTACGGGCTGGACGTGCCGAAGGAGACGCTGCGCAAACAGGCGGTCGAATGGTCGATCACGCGCGGGTCGCGCTCGGGCCGCGTCGCCTGGCAGTTCATCCAGGAAGTGGCCGGCCAGCTCGGCAAGAAGCTGGGGTAACGATGGAGCGGCTGGGATGAGCGATCCCGAAGACGTGATGTTCTCGGCCGGGGTCAAGGCGGAGCAGACGCGTCTCGGGTCGCGCGCCCAGTTCGAGGGCCGGACGTGGAACACGGAGATCACCGACGATCTCCGCCGGTTCCTCGGCGTCATCGACACCTTCTTCTTCGCGACGGCCAGCGCCGATGGCAGGCCTTACATTCAGCATCGCGGAGGCCCGCCCGGATTCCTGAAGCCGATCGGCACCCACACGCTGGCCTTCGCCGACTTCGCGGGCAATCACCAGTACGTCTCGCTCGGCCATCTGCGCGAAAACGACCGCGCCCACCTCTTCGTCCTGCACTTCGCCACCCAGCAGCGTCTCAAGCTGTGGGGCCGCGCCCGCATCGTCGAGGGCGACCTGGAGTTGATGGAGCGGCTCGTCGACCCGACCTATCGCGCACGGCCGCAACGGGCCATCGCCTTCACGATCGAGGCCTGGGACATCAACTGCCGCCAGCACATCGTCCCGCGCTACAGCGAGGCCGAGATCGCCCCCGCCGTCGACAGCCTCGCCCGGCGGATCAAGGAACTCGAAGAGGAAGTGGCGCGACTGAAGGGGCAATAGAGGCCCGTTCTGTCGTCGTCCTGAGCGAAGCGAAGGACCTGACGGAGCCACCAAGGACTCCCTGGCTGACGGGAGATCCTTCGCTGCGCTCAGGATGACAGGATTTGTACCGGCACCCCCCCTCCCTCCCCGCCATGGAGGTACCATGATACCTGTCCCAGGGGGGTGCGACCTTCATTTCGAATGTTTCGTTTATTTCGTTTGTTGCGTTTATTCGCCGGGCTTTTCCACATCGCGCGCGCGCCGCCCAGCGGATCAAGGAACTCGAAGAAGAAGTGGCGCGGCTCAAGTTGGCAATAGAGGCCCGTGTTGTCGTCCTGAGCGAAGCGAAGGACCTGACGGAGCGACCAAAGGACTCCCTGGCTGACGGGAGATCCTTCGCTGCGCTCAGGATGACAGGATTTTATACCGGCACCCGCGTCCGACCTTAATCACGTCACACCCGGCACGATCCTTGCTTCCCCGACTTCGAGCAGGGGGAATTGCCTATGAACAAGTCAAAGATCGCCGTCCTCAACCGCCGCACCGTCCTTGCGGCCGCGGGCGCTGCCACGGCGGCGCTCGCCGCGCCGCGTATCCTGCGCGCCCAGGGCAAGGAACTCGTGGTCGGCGGTGCCGCCAGCCACAAGAATTTCGTCGAGACCATCATCGCGCCGGTCGTCGAGAAGAAGTTCTCCTGCAAGGTCGTATTCGAGGGCTCGCGCTCCCTGGTCAACCTCGAAAAGATGCAGAAGAACAAGGACAAGCAGTACCTGTCGGTCGTCATGATGGACGATCCGGTCATGATCCCGGCCGTCGCCGAGGGGCTGCTCGATCCGCTGACCGCCGCCAAGGTGCCGAACCTCGCCGCCCTCAAGCCGGGCACGATCCACATGGACGGCATGTGGTGCAACTACCTCCAGCCCTGGCTCGGCATTGCCTACAATCCGAAGGTCATGAAGACCGCGCCGGTCTCGTGGGCCGATACCTACGATCCCAGGTACAAGGGCCGGGTGATCCTGCCGTCGCTGCAGAACACCGAAGGTCTCGCCAACCTGTTCATGGCGGCCTTCCTCGCCACCGGAAAGCCGATGGCCGAGGCGCAGAAGGACATCGACGCCGCCTTCAAGAAGCTGGTGACCATCAAGCCCAACCTGCTGACGGCCTACACGCAGATGCCGCAGGCCTACAACCTGCTCGAACAGGGTGAGGGTTTCATGATCTCGAGCGCGATCTCGCAGGTCGCTCTGGAGCGCAAGGCCGCCGGCGCGCCGGTCGAGATCGCGGTGCCCAAGGAAGGCATCTTCGCGATGCCGTCGGGCGTCGCCCTCGTGAAAGGCGGACCGCAGCCCGAACTGGCGGCGGGCTTCATCAACGAGATGATCGGCCCGGAGGTCCAGGCGAAGCTCTCGGCCGCCACCTACTCGCTGCCGACCAACAAGGACACGCCCGTGCCGGCCGGGGCGCCGACCAACGCGACCATCTTCGGGATCGACTGGAAGTTCGTCGCCGACAATCGCGCCGACTGGGTAAAGCGCTGGGACCGCGACATGGCGATGTAGTCGGGAGGCCGCGCCATGCCCCCCGATTCATCGACCTCTGACTCATTCCTCGATGTCGCCGGCGCCGAAAAGGCGTTCGGCGGCGTCACCGTGCTGGGCGGCGTCGATCTCCAGGTCGCCGCCGGCGAATTCATATCTTTGCTCGGCCCCTCGGGCTGCGGCAAGACCACCTTGCTGCGCATCGTCGCGGGGCTGCTGGCGGCCGACCGCGGCGCCATCCGGCTCGACGGCGAGGACATCGGCGCCAGGCCGCCGCATCGCCGCGATGTCGGCGTCGTCTTCCAGAACTACGCGCTGTTTCCCCATCTCACGGTCGCCGAGAACATCGCCTTCGGCCTCAAGGCAAGGAAGCACCCCGCCGCCGAAATCGCGCCGACGGTGCAGCGGTTCCTCGAACTGGTGCATCTCACGGACTTCGCCGACCGCTCGGTGCGCGCCTTGTCGGGCGGCCAGCAGCAGCGCGTTGCCGTCGCCCGCGCGCTTGCCGTGCAGCCCAAGCTGCTGCTGCTCGACGAGCCCTTCTCCGCGCTCGACCGCAAGCTGCGCGAAAACATGCAGATCGAGCTGCGCCGCCTGCTGCGCGAACTGGGCATCACCGCCGTGTTCGTGACGCACGACCAGGACGAGGCGCTCACCATGTCCGACCGCATCGCGGTGATGAACAAGGGCGCCATCGAGCAGCTTGACGTGCCGTCGACGATCTACCGCTCGCCCGCGACCGCCTTCGTGCTCGAATTCGTGGGCCTCTCCTCGCGGCTCTCCGGCACCGTCGTGGGCCAGGACCACGATCAGGTCGTCGTCGACACCGCCTTCGGCCCGCTCCGTGCGCCGGGCAGCTTCGTGGCCGGCGCCTCCGTCGTGCTCGCGGTGCGGCCCGAGCGGATCAAGGTGAATGCGCCCGGCGACTATGCGCTGGTCGGCCGTCTGCGCGACGCCGTGTTCCAGGGCTCGAAGATCCAACTCCATTTCGAGACGCAGGGCAGCGACCAGCTCATGGTCGAGACCGCCGACCTCTCCGATGGCTTGCCGCCGCCCGGCACCGAGATGCGGTTGGGCTGGGCCGTCGCCGACACGCTGATCTACCCGGCGCCATGACGACGAAAGCCGCGCCCTCGGCCTGGCGGGATCCCGTCGCCCTCCTGGCGGCACCCGCCGTCATTTACCTGCTGGTCGTCTACGCCTTCCCGCTGCTCTGGCTGTTCATGAAGAGCCTGACGGGACCGGGCGGTCTGACGATCCAGCCCTACGTCTCGTTCCTGAGCGATCCGTTCAACTGGCGCGTGATCGGCAACACGCTGCGGGTCGCTGCCTGGGTCACGGTCGTCTGTTTCCTGATCGGCTATCCCGCCGCCTTCGCGCTGGCGCGGGCCGGCGCGGTCCTGCAGATCGTGATGCTGATCTCGATCATCCTGCCGCTCTCGGTCGGCGCCGTGGTCAAGGCCTTCGCCTGGCAGATCGTGCTGCGCCGCGACGGCATCGTCTCGCAGACACTGGTCGGGCTGGGCCTCTGGGACGAGCCGCAGCGGCTCCTGTTCACCGAGACCGGACTGGTGCTGGGCGCCGCCAACATCTTCCTGCCCTTCATGATCCTGCCGATCTATTCCGTGGTGAAGCTGATCGATCCGCGGCTCAGCGAAGCCGGCGCCACGCTGGGGGCCACGCCGCTCTACCGCTTCAGCCACGTCACCCTGCCGCTCACGTTGCCGGGCATCGTGTCGGGCGTCGCCTTCGTCTTCTCGATGAGCGTGTCGATGTTCGTCATCCCCTCGCTGCTGATCGGCGACCGCTTTCAGACCCTGTCCACCCTGACCGGCCGCTCCTTCCTGCTGATGCGCAACGAGCAGCTGGGCTCGACCACGGCGGTCATCCTGCTGGTGCTGGCCGTGTCGATCGTCGTCGGATCGACCTGGCTGGCGCGCCGCATCGGAGGCAGCAGCACATGACCGCCCTCGAGCGCGTCTCGCAATATGTCGTCTGGTTCATCGCGGGTTTCACCGTGATCTTCCTGATGACGCCGCTCGTCGTCACCGTGGCGGTGTCCTTCGGTTCCTCGACGGTCTTCACCCTGCCGCCGCCCGACTGGTCACTGCGCTGGTACGAGCGCCTCGCCGGCATGCGCGGGCTGCTGCCCGCCCTCGTGGTCTCGTTACAGATCGCCGCCGTCTCGACGGCGGTCGCCATGGTCCTGGGCACGCTCTGCGCCATCGCCCTCGTGCGCGGCCGTTTCCCGGGCCGCGAGACCATCTCGACCTTCCTCGTCTCGCCGCTGATGCTGCCCGGGCTCGTCATCGGCATCGCCATGCTGCAGGGCTTCAAGGCGATGGGCCTGCGCGACGTCTATGCCAGCCTGCTGGTTGCGCACGTGGTCATCACGCTGCCCTATGTCGTTCGCACCGTCGTGGGCGCGCTCTCGCTGTTCGACTTCTCTCTGATCGACGCGGCCCGCACCCTTGGTTGCTCCTACTCGGCGGCGCTCACTCGCGTGCTGGTGCCGTCACTCGCGCCGGCGTTCCTGACCTCCGGCATGTTCGCGTTCCTGGCGTCCATGGACAATTACCCGATCTCGATGTTCTTCACCGATGCCTGGACCAAGACACTGCCCATCCAGATGCTGCAATATGTCGAGGAGCGGCCCGATCCGACCATCGCCGCCATCTCCGCCGGCCTGGTGCTGCTCGCCATCGTGGCCCTGGTGATCGGCGACCGGCTGGTGGGCTTGCGCAAGCTCGCCGACTTCTGAGAAGGCCCCAATGAAAATCCTCGTCGCCAATCCCAATACATCCACCGGAGTCACGGACCGCCTGGTCGCCGCGGGCAAGCTGGTCGCCAGCACCGGCACCGAGCTGCTGCCGATGACCGCCTCGCGCGGCGTGCCCTACATCGCCACGCGCGCCGAAGCCGCGATCGGCAGCGCCATGATGCTCGAAATGCTGGCCGAACGGCGCGGCACCTTCGATGCAGCCATCGTCGCGGCCTTCGGAGACCCCGGCCTCGGCGGCGCGCGCGAACTGTTCGACTTCCCGGTGGTCGGCATGGCGGAAGCCGCGATGCTGGTGGCCTGCACGCTCGGCCGCAAGTTCGTGATCGTGAGCTTCGCCAAGGCGCTCGAGCCGTGGTTTGCCGAGATCGTCGAGTGGCACGGAATGTCCAGCCGCTGCGCCGCGATCCGCACGCCCGACGAAGGCTTCCGCTCGATCGACGACGTGCAGCACGAGAAGGAACAGGTCCTCATCGACCTCGCCCTCGGCGCGGTGAAGAACGACGGCGCCGATGTCGTCATCCTGGCCGGCGCGCCCCTCGCCGGCCTCGCCAACACCATCCGCGACCGCGTGCCCGTGCCGCTGGTCGACGGCATCCAGGCCGCGGTGACGATGGCCGAGGGGCTGGTGCGCCTCAATCCGCGCAAGGCGACGCAGGGCACCTATCGCCGCCCCGCCGCCAAGGACTCCAAGGGACTTGCCGGTCCCCTGGCGGATGTCATCGGCCATAGGGACTCTTGACCGCGATGCGCGACCTCAAGGGCTATGGCCGCACCCCGCCCGATCCGAAATGGCCCGGCGGCGCGCGGGTCGCCGTCTCCTTCGTGATCAACTTCGAGGAAGGCGCGGAGATGTCGCTGTCGGCCGGCGACGCCCACAACGAGAAAGTTTACGAAGTCACCGACGAGGTTTTAGGCGTCCCCGACCGCTGCATGGAATCGCACTTCGAATACGGCACCAAGGCCGCGTGGTGGCGCATCGCCGATTCCCTGGAGCGGCTGGGTGTGCCGGCCACCGTCAGCACCTGCGGCCTCGCCGCCGAACTGTCGCCCTGGCTGATCGAGGACGCCGTGACGCGCGGCCACGAGATTTCCTGCCATGGCTGGCGCTGGGAGAAGCACGCCCACATGGAGGAGGCGACCGAGCGCGAGATCATCGCCCGCACCGTCAAGGCGCTGACCGAGATCGCCGGCACGCGGCCCGTGGGCTGGCATACCCGCTCGACGCCGTCGCCCAACACGCGGCGACTGCTGGTCGAGGAAGGCGGCTTCCTCTACGACAGCGACGACTATTCCGACGACCTGCCGTTCCACGTCGAGGTGGCCGGCAAGCAGCACCTGGTGCTGCCCTACAGCTTCGACACCAACGACATGCACTATCACCAGGGCTTCCACCGCTTCGTCTCGGCCCGCGACTTCGCCGACTATACGAGCGACGCCTTCGACACGCTGTGGGCCGAGGGCGAGCGCTCGCCCAAGATGATGTCGATCGGCCTGCACCTGCGCATGATCGGCCGTCCCGGCCGCATCGCCGCGCTCGACCGCATCGTCTCGCACATGAAGCAGAAGGGCGGTGCCTGGTTCGCCACGCGCCGCCAGATCGCCGAGCACTGGACCGCCCGGTTCGCAGGTTATACCAACGGCCCTAAACACTGACCTTTGCCCATTCTCGGCTTGTGATTGAGGTTACGGTGGCGGGGTCTGTGGCGAAGAAGTTCCATGCATTGGAGCAGGCCTCGACGATCTCGTCGTAGGTTTCGAAGATGCTGTTGGCGAGCTTGTTCTTGCGCAGGTACTCCCAGATGTTCTCCGCCGAGTTGAGTTCGGGCGCATAGGGTGGCAGGCGGACCAGGGTCAGGTTCGCGGGGAGCTCGAGGTGTCCCGCGCCGTGGTAGCCGGCGCCGTCGAGGATGACGACGGCGTGAGCGCCCTCGGCCACGGCTTTGCTGATTTCAGCGAGGTGCAGGTTGAAGGCGTGGCTATCGGCGTGCGGCAGGACCAGGGCGGCACAGGTCCCGCGCTCGGGACAGGCGGCGCCGAAGATGTAGGCCCAGTCATAGCGCCGGTCGCGGGGTGCACGCGGTCGCGAGCCCTTCTTCGCCCAAACCCGGGTCAGCGTGCCTTGCTGGCCGACGCGAGCTTCGTCCTGGAACCAGACTTCGAGCGGCTTGCCGTGCGCACGGGCAGGTAGGCTCTCGCCGACCGTCCAGGCGAAAGTTTTTTAAAAGTCTCCTGCGCGGCGGGATCGGACGCGGGGTGCTGCGGCCGGGTCGACAGGCGCACATAGCCCAGCTCCGCCAGCAGCTTGCCGACCGTGCGCTCGTGCATCGTGACGCCGAACAGGACCTCGATCTTCTTCTTGAGATCGATGCGCCGCCAGCGCACGACACCGTCCTTGTCCGGATCGGGGCCAGCCTCGACAAGCCCGGCGATCTTCGCCTTCTGCTCCGCACCGAGCCGCGCCTTGCGACCTACCGGCTTGCGGTTGAACAGACCGCCAATCCCCTCGACGTTGTAGCGGTGCACCCAGTCCCGCAGGGTCTGCCGATCCATGCCGCACGCCTTGGCGGCGTGTGTCCGGCCAGACCCTTCCAGCACCAGCGCAACCGCCAGAACCCGCCGCGCCGCCCGCGCATCCTTCAGGCGAGAGGCCTCGCGCCGAAGCTCGCCCGGCAGCATGTCCAAACGCGTGATCGCTACACTCATCCAAGCTCCTCTCGATCGGAGACCGAAAGGAATCACAATCAGAA